>Ga0325404_1000036_pt1 | contig 109288 bp, 55 predicted proteins | sample PopdelMetagenome_18_FD_205664 | JGI IMG/M metagenome (GOLD analysis project Ga0325404, IMG submission 205664) | Populus deltoides microbial communities from Bellville, Georgia, United States - Xylem-Control-R1 | ecosystem: Host-associated > Plants > Phyllosphere > Stem > Wood/Secondary xylem...
TTTCATAGCTCAGGTGTCGGTTATACCATACAGTATGGGCTATGAAAGTGCCAAGTATTTGTTGTACCAAGTGTTATACAATATAAATCTAGATTAACCATTTAACAAGCAAAGTATTAAAAGTGAATAAGATAACAAATATAAAGCATGTTAGTATCCAACATTAAGGTCCATGTTAAGTTTATATTATACTTATTCTTACACCATTAGTGTACCCTTTTCACTTTGACATAATTAACTTAACTAAACATAATGAAAGAAAGAAACATAAATAAACAAGATAAGAACATAAATGAGAAAGAAGTTAACTAAGTAAAGAAAAGGAAATGAAAGGCATAAACAAGAGATTAATATAAACAAAACTTAAGTATTACAAAAGAGAAAGAGCATGAGCATGATCTTGATCTTGATCTGAACACCAAGATGCCTAAATACATGGCAAATGCCTCCTTTTATAGGCCAAAATTCAAAACTATTGATTTGTTGACTAATTGATGAATGGGTGGCCACATCTTGACTTGGTGACAATTCTTATCTTCTTGTCTGCCAAAAACATCATTCATAACGTCATAATTTGAACAGACTTAAATCATGAAAGTTCTAGAAAATTGTCTCATATTTCCAGGGTAAACATTTGAGATCATTTGGACTTCTAGAACTCAAGATATGGGCTGAACACTGAACAGTGTCTGGGCTGTAGGACAGATTCAGACTTCTTTGTTGTTGCTACAATTTGGACTTGAAAACGGCCTTGTTAGATCTTGGACTCCCATGAAAGTTGTTGGCCTATGTCTTACCTTTCCATCCATATAAAGTAGACCTAAATCCGAGATCTACAGCTCTAGATATGACCCGATTACCGAACAGTGTTCCAATTTGAATTGAATCAGTATCTCCTTTCTAATCTTAGCCGTTTCTTTGTCCTTTCACTTTTAGTACTTCAACTCATCAATCAATTCTTTCATTTATGTGATAGGCCTGCAGTTAAGATGAACATTTACCATAAATTAAAGGTATCTTATATTATTAGATATGTTATTATAAAACATGTTTTAGTTAAGGAGTTATTGATACATCAAGTGCAAAATGATGATATAAAACCTTGATAAAAATGCACTTTTAAGTACTAATCAAAGGGCTCAGTTTATTAGTGATGTCTTAACCCAATCCTCAAATTAGTTTTCATTCATTCATACATGCATTGATTTTAAAATTATTTTACTGATTTATTCACTGACGTCAGAGTCAGGAATACCATATATTTGTTTTACTACGTAATATTTACCAACACCAGAGTTGGAAGTATCCGTAGTTGAATATTCATTAACACTAGAGTTAGGAATATTACAAGCAAACTACTATAGCATAAACCAACAAACTTTTAGCAATTTAAGACAAAACCAGATATGCAGCATGCCTCAGGTAAGATATATAAGGAGTGATAATATCTTTCCTTTCACGTAATCAGTCTCATACCATAGAATCTTTGTTGACTAGTTAGGGTTCCTAGTGACCATAATATTAGGTGGTAACTCCTTAAACTAGACCTTTCATCATCAAAGAACAAGATGCAAGAAATTTGTTCTTTATCATTTAATTGGAATTTTTTTTAAGGCCACTATGATGTTGGGTGCAACAGAATGACGATTGCACTAAGAAATTTTAGGACTAAACTTCACTTTTTGTCTTATTATTATTATCTTGTTTGTTGTGCATATTTATTTATTTTCCTGTCCTTATTGCTTTAGCATACATCCTTGTATCTATTGTCATACATCACGTTAAAAACACACAGCTTAAAATCTAATATAGGTGGGGAAGTAACGATACCCCAAATTGAAAGTTTGAGAATTAATATGAATGGAATTATAATTTGAGAGTCGATTTCATTTAAAATCAGAAGAATTGATAAGTTTGGAAACTTAATTCAACTTTGAATTAGTTCAATTAATGAAATCAGGAGCTTAATTGAAGAATTAATAAGTTTGGGGACTTAATTGAATTTGAAATTAGTTTAATTAATGAATAGGGACCCAATTGTTAAATGTCAGAAGTTCAGGGCCAAATTAAAAAATCACCTTTTTGAATCACTGTTCATTGTCATCCATGGATGACCGATTCAGCAGGAAAATCCAGGGAAATGCGCCACGACTCTTACCTCAGTTGCCCATTATCCTCCACAATGTCATTTTCAAAGGCCACGATGTTGTGACCAACAAAAAAAACACAGGGAGGATAAAGGACTAAAAACAACACAGGGGGACAGGGAGCGAGCACAGAGAGAGAAGGAGGACGAAGAAAAAAGGAAAACCAACGAACAAACAAACAGATACAGAGAGAAGAGGGACCAGAAAAAAACAGAGAAAAAAAACAGCAAAAGCAGATAGACAGAGAGAGAGGGAGAGCATCCTGAGAGTGAGAGCAGAAGAAAGCAGGGGATAAAAAGGAAGAAAGGAGAGGACGTCGCCCGGCCATGTCGTCACCAGTGTCTTCATCTTCGGTCCTCAAGCTACAGGTCAATAACATTCTCCTTCTCGCTTTTCTTTTTTAATTACACTGGCACTGTTGCCAGCATGCGTGAGTAATTCACGCATGCTAGTCAACAGTACCCGGGCTGGTTAGTGGCTCTGATCAATGACAAGGACAAGCCCGCTGGATTTAGCCCTGCGTGTACTGTCTGGGTTAGATTTAGCCAAAAAAATAAAAATGAGGCTAGTCTGGATCTGGCTCTTAAACCTAGCTTGCCCAATTTATTTTGGGTCAAGGATATGTTTGGCAAAATATATCCTTATAACAATCACATTTATTTTATTTCTTTTTGTTTTAATAGCCGGCCAAATGAGTTTTTATGATATCAGAAAATTTCAAAAAAATTTGTAAGCTTTTCTGAATTTATTTGTAGGTTCCTTGTAGTTTTTTAGCTATTTCACTGTATAATGATTTATGAATTTTTACTGTGAAATGCAAATCTAGTATGTGATATATTTTTTTCTTAAAAAAAATATGTATGCATTGATTTAAATTCATTTTATTGGTTTATTCACTGATGCTAAAATCAGAAATACCATATGTTTTTTTTTACTGCGTAATATTTACCAACATCAAAGTTGGAAGTATCTGTAGTTGAATATTTATTGATGCCAGAGTCAGGAATATCATAAGTAGACTATCATAACATAAACCAACAAACTCTTAGCAATTTAAGACAAAATCTGTTATGCAGTCTTCTTCAAACAGGATACTTAAGAGGTAATAATATCTTTCCTTTTGCGTAACCAGTCTCGTACCATAGAATCTCTGTTGACTAGTTAAGGTTCCTAGTGACCATAATACTAGGTGATAACTCCTTAAAAAAAAACATTTCCCCATCAAAGAACAAGATGATAGAAATCTGTTCTTTTCATTAAATTTTTTAAAGGCCGCCGCGATATCAGGTAGTAGACCATCATAATATAAACCAACAAACTCTTAGTAATTTAAGACAAAACCAACTATGCAGTCTGCCTCAGGTAAGATGCTTAAGGAGTGATAATATCTTTCTTTTTACGTAACTAGTCTCGTACCATAGAATCTTTGTTGATCAATTAGGATTTCTAATAACCATAATACTAGGTGGCGACTCTTTAAAAAAAACATTTCTCCATCAAAGAACAAAATACTAAAAATTTGTTCTTTTCGTTGAATTTTTTAAAGGTTATTGTGATGATGAGGTGCGACAAGTTAGATATGGGTTGATTTGGTTGGTTAGCATAACGGTGATTGGTCAAAGTTTGGGTTTTGTACGACTAGGAATTAGTTAGGTTGTTCAAGTTAAAGAGGTTGTTAGACTTATGGGTAGGTTAGCTGGTGTTAATTAAAATCAAAGAGATGAGTTTTTAGAGAAAGAACTAAATTTTTTTTTTCTCTTATTATTTTTTTATATTTTTTCTAGTGTGTACGAGAGAGGAGATTTTTCTTTCTCTATTTTCTTTTGATGAGAGAGTTACCTTATTTTTCTTTCTCTATTTTCTTTTGATGAGAGAGTTACCTTATTATTTTTTAAAGATAGATTTTTTGATCAAATGGTAGCCTCCTCGCCATGGATAGGAAAATGATGTATTTATAAATAATTTTTAGATAATCCCTGTATAGGAATGCTGGGTTTGAATTTTTAGAATATCCCAATTACTTTATTTTTTCACTTTTTTTTATCTTCATTTTTAATTCTATTATTTTTTTTGTCCACTCTCACACAATTTTTCTTCTACTTTGTTTTTTACTAATACTTATTTTTTTCTCTCCCAATTATTTTATTTTTTCTCTCTTTTTTTATCTTTATTTTTAACTCTATTATTTTTTTTGTCCACTCTCACACAATATTTCTTCTACTTTTGTTTTTACTAATATTTATTTTTTTCTCTTATTTTTCTTCATCTATATTATTTCACAATTGCTCTCTACTTGCTTTAAAATAAAGAAATAAAAGAAATGCCACAAAAAAACTCAAACATTCACTAAAGCTTAAGAAATTTTAGAGTGTTTCTGAAAATATATTTTTTAGAATTTTAGATTATATTTGTGAAATTTTTAAAAACAACCGAGTAAAAATGAATTATCACAACTAATTATGCTACAATTAAGAATTTATGCAAGAGAATAAGAAAATAATTATACAAAATTAAAGAATTAAGTAATAAAAGTATTAATTTATTTAAAAATTAAAATTATTCTAAAGTCCTTGCTTTATACATAGTTAAAATTTCATAATGCTCAGACATCAGGCCTTTCAATAAGATCTAGATACTATTATGAGAATAAGAAAATAATTATACAAAATTAAAGAAATAAGTAATAAAAGTATTAAGTTATTTAAAAATTAAAATTATTCTAAAGTCCTTGCTTTATACATAGTTGAAACTTCATAATGCTCAGACATCACAAAGGCCTTTCAATAAGATCTAGACACTACTATATAGGATTTATATTAGTTTCCTAGTTGATTTGCAATTCTTTTTGATATTTTATTTTGTTTAGCCTTGTTTAATATGTTTTTATCTATTATAAATAAGGTTATTTTGCTTGATGTTAGTTTTTTTATATAGACTTTTATTTCAGAATAATTTGTTGTGTGATTGTCAGAGGATTCTCTTAATATAGTTCTTCATTAAGCTACTATAACTTATTAAAAACATAACTTAGCTTCATGAAATCTTTTATACTTGTTATTCCTATCTCTTTATAGGTGTTGGGAAGAGATCAGCCTCGATACAAGTTATTGTTTTATCAAGCTTAATCATAAGCTTTAATTTAGATTTCTTGTGAAGCGTCAATTTAATTATGGGTTTCTAGATTTTTATATCCACAGGGTTCGAATTAGTTGGTATCACAACAAGGCTTTAAAATTTAGTTATATCCCTTTATCGTTTAGTTTCCATGTTATTTCTACGTTATTATTGTCTAGAACCTAATTGTGGAAAAAAAATTAAAGAAAGAAGAAGGATAAAAAAAATGCAAGAGAAAAGAAATTAAGGTTTAGCCATAAAAATTAGGGTTTTCATCATATCTTGGATTCGACAACTCAAATCTAAAAACTCTTGATTCCTGGGATAACTTAATGACTTCTCTTGACTATCAAATTATTTAGATAAGCTTTTGGGTTATTTTTAAGAATTACAAAATTTTTCATAATGGGTAGCTTTCGTCAAAAACATTTTTTTTATATACACAAAAATTGGTCCAAAAATAATGTCTTTTCTTAGTTTAGCATATTTTAGTCTTGTTTCATTAGTTTTCTTATTCTTGTAGTTTTTTCATGTTTTTGTATAATTTATATTTCACACGAATTCATTTTGTTATTCATGATTTCATATTCGTAGTTTTGTATTAATATTTGTTTTTTTTATTGATTCTTGAGTCTATATATTAGTTTGTTTTGCTATTTGTTATTTTTAAAATTTTTTATGAATTAGTTACTTGAAGAACTAAAATTGTTTAGATTGAGTGGTGAAAGGTGAGCTTATTATAGTTAAAAGCTAAAAATTTACAGCTGATAAACAATGCAACTCAATTCATAGCCGATAATTAAATATAGAAGAACAAAATGAGGTAAAAAAAGATGAAAAACAATAGTCATGGTCAATTTGAGTTAACATGACAAAACTGTAACCTCGATAATTAGGGTTGAGCCAGCCCGATATATCTCGTCAAACTCATAGCTTAGAACATCATATTAGAATAACCCAATATGAAAAAATTACAAAAATTATAAAGCCATTTTAAAACAATATATATCAACCCATGTTAATTTTTCAAACCTCTGACTCGGGTCACTAGACCCCAAGCAACCTATCTGGAAAAACATGTAGCCCAATTTCAAAAAAATAATTTCAATTAAAAAAAAGAATTATAAAAATAATGATTAAAAAAATGAGGATTAAAATTGAAACACAAAATAAATTTTATATCAAGTCGAAAGGTGAAATTAAAAAGAAAAATCAATTTAATAAAAGGACCAAAACAAAATCAAAAGAATGAGGGTCAAAATTGACATAAAAAATAAAAATAATTTTTTGATTTAAAGGTGAAATTGAAATGAAAAATTTCTTTAAGAAAAGGAAAAAATAAAAAGAATGAAGATCAAATTGGTAAAAATAATATATTATAAATTTGGATTAAAGGATGAAGTTGAAAATAAATTAAACTTTTATAAAAGTGCTAAGAGAAAAATTAGAAATCAAAACAATGAGAACTAAATTGAAAAATATAATACCATAAATTTGAATTAAATAATGAAATTTAAAACCAATAAAACTTTTACAAACAGGCCAAGAAAAAAACAATAATAAGGACCAACTTGAAAAAACAATATATTTAAAATTGGAATTGATTGATGAAATTGAAAATAAAGAGTCAAAAAAATTTGAAATAAAAACAATAAAGATTGAAGTTGAAATACTAACAATAAAAAAAACCAAACTATAATTTTGAGGGGATGAAAGAGAAAATTAAAAAAAGTTGATCAGCGACAAACTAGATCACAAATGCCAACACACACCGCTCCATAGGGAAGAGAACATGATGGTGCATCCAATGACACAACAGATGGGCTTTATTGGACACCAAGAGTCATTGCACGAATAGCCCAAAGGGCAAAAGCGCCTCCCACATGCCTTCGAGTGCTCTGCACATGCATGCTATTTTTTTTGTTTTTTATGTAGTCAAATACCAAATTGCCTCTAAGCTGACTTATAATTACTAAAAAACATTATGAAATGATCAAAAAGCCATTTGACTCTAGGTTTAAAATTATTGCTTTTAAAGGTATTTTGATAGTTTCACTATGTATTTTAATTGTTTATTATTTTTTATTTTTTGTTAACTATCAAATTTCCCTTCAGCTAACATTATAATAACAAAAAAAAACCATTATAAAAATACAAAAAAGCCCCCTGACGCTAGATTGAAATTTTTTGCTTCCAATAGAATTTTAGTCGTTTCACTATACAGTCAAGAAGAGAAAAGACTTATTTATTCCCAGTCAATTTAGTAATGATAAATGGGCAATCTAAAAAGACTTTATTGCCCTTAGGGTCAGTGTTAAGGTTTTTGGATGGAGAGGCAAAAGCGTTATTACACTGTTCTAATGAATAATGTTTTCTCTAGATATTTTAGCCTTTTTTAATAACCTGAATCCAATATGAGATAATTACTCTATAAAAAAAAAACACTATTAAGGTTTTCTCTATTTCTTTTCATTAAAAAAAAAACTAAAAGGGATGGTGCTTTTATTGTGTACCACCTCACGAAATATTATTCATTGTGATAATTTATTTATTTTTGTCTTTGGTGTGTTTTTTCCCTAAATCTATTTTTCTTTACCTAATTTATTCCCTCAACATTTGGTTTGTTAGATATTGGATTTTATAATTTGTTGTGGCTTGCTTTCTATTTGTTTATCTTAGTCTCATGACATGTGTTGCGAGTTTGGCTGGTTAACTCGGTTGACTCAAGTTTTTTTTTAATCTTTTTTGTAATTAACATTTTTTTTGTTCATCTTTCAAAATTAGGTAGGTTAAGAATTAAGCTTCATGATTATTTCAGTTTTATTTCTATGAAATTATCTTAGTCTCATTACTCATGTCACGAGTATGATGAGTTAACCCGATTGACTTGATTTTTTTTTTATCTTTTTTAAATTGATATTTTTTTTTTCAATTTCATCATTAAAGATTGGATTGATTAGGAATTAGGCTTCATGATTTCTTTTCATTTGCTTTCTATGAAGTTATTTCAGTCTCATGACTCGGATCACGTGTTTTGTGAGTTAACTAAGGTAAACTCAAGTCATTTTATTTTGTCCTATTTTTAGATTGATTTTTTTTCCATCTTTATCCTTTAACAATGAGTTTATTAGGAATTGAGTTTTATAATTTATTTCGATTTGTTTTATATAAGGTTATCTTAGTTTCATGACTCGAGTTGTGAGTTTGGTAGTTTAACTTGAGTTAACTTGGGTTATTTTTTTATTTACTTTTTATGAGGTTATCTCGGTCTTATAACTCGGGACATGAGCTTGATAAATTAACTCATGTTGTTTTTTTAATTATTATTTTTTCGATTTTATTCTTCAACACTAAGTTGATTGGGAATTGAGTTTCATAATTTGTTTTGATTTGCTTTACATTAGGTTATCATGGTCTCATGATCCACATCATGAATTTGGTAAGTTAATCCAAGTTGATCTAATATGTTTTCGTTTCAATATTTTTATAAAAAAGATGTTGTCTTGAATTTTTATAAGTCAAACTATGTTTTTACTGGAAGTCAGAGTTGCTTTTGGACCCATCAAGTAGATTAGGTCACATTGAGTCAATTTTCACACAATTTATTTATTTTTCTATTAGAAAAACGTTAGCAATACCTAAATGTTTTTTATGTTAAAAAAACTTGATCCAACCCGCAATATAGTGTAGATCAACAATATAGTCTTTTACGAGTTCTTTTGAAAGACAAAGCAATAAAGATACCTCCTATTTTCTCAACTACTAAGATAGATTATACAACACCTCCATTTTCATTCATGAAAGTCATGTATTCTTATTTAAAAAAAAAAATTAGTCTTTATAAACCTCGTCTCAAAAGTAGTCCTTACAATTTTGAATCTATTAATATCCTTGTTTTTTTTTTTTATCAATTTCGAGTGTGTTTGTTTACGTGGCAACGCTGCATGTTTTTTAAAAAAATTGAATTGTTTTTTGTTTGTTTTATATTAATTTTTTTTGTGTTTTTAGATTATTTTAACATGCTAATGTTAAAAATAAATTTTTTAAAAAATATTATTTAATGTATTTTCAAGTGAAAAGTACTTTAAAAAGCAATCACTATAGCAATGGCAAACACTACCTTCATATTGGTTGTTATTTTATATATATTAGGAATGAGGCATTTTTTTTCAAACTACATAAACTAATCAATTGATTATGATAATTTATAGGAACAAGTTTTAATCAAGTTTTCAAGTGCGCAAAAGTGAAGGCCAGAGTGGGGGATAAATTACTAGAACATTGAACATGGAATGATCATAAAAGTTTTGTGTTGTGTGCTAGGATATTTTTTAAAATTACATTTTTTTGTTGGAAATGTATTTAAATAAAATATTTTAATTTTTTTTATATTTTTAATTTTAGTATATTAAATCATTGAAAAACTACAAAAAACACAGTTAAAAATTCACTCTCAGACCGGCATCAAGCCAGTAATTAGAAATTAGGCTTCATGATTTATTTCAGTTTACTTTCTATGAGGTTATCTCAATCTCATGACTCATGTCGCGGGTTTGAGAGGTTAACTCGGTTAACTCAAGTTTTTTTTTAATATTTTTTATATTGATATTTTTTTTTAGTAATTCCATCATTCAATATGATTAGGAATTAGATTTCATGATATGTTTGTTTTTGTTTTTTATGAGGTTATTCTAGTTTCATGACTCGAGTCACCAATTTTTTGGGTTAACCCTAGTAGAATCAAGTAGTTTTATTGTGTCTTATTTTTAGATTGAATTTTTTCCATCTTCATCCTTTAATAATGGGTTTATTGGGAATTGAGTTTCATAATTTTTTTATTTGATTTCTATAAAGTTATCCTAATTTCATGACTCGGATTTTGAGTTTGGCAGGTTAACCTGAGTTGACTCAAGTCTTTGTTTTTTGTTTACTTTTAATAAGATTATCTCGGTCTTGTGACTCGGGTCACAAATTTGATAAGTTAACTAATGTTATTGTTTTTTTCAATTTCGTTCTTCAAAATTAGGTTTATTGGGTATTGAGTTTTATAATTTATTTTGATTTGTTTTATGTTGGGTTATCATGATCTCATGATTTAGGTCATGAATTTGGCAAGTTAACTCGCACTGATCCAATATGTTGTCGTTTCAATATTTTCTTGAAAAAAAATATCTTGAATTTTTGTGAGTCAAACTATATTTTTTTTTTTTTAGTTTAACGTGGGTGTCCGGGCCAGCTTGCGCGCACCTCGACTAATCCCATGGGCCCTAAAGTTAACGACCATGTAAGCCTCCAGTGGCCATCATATGAGCAACCACAGTGCTCGAACCTGAGACCACAGAGGGAGCAAACCTCTTGATCCCAAGCTTTTACCACTGGGGCACCACCTAGATGGTTGAGTCAAACTATATTCTTACTAGTAGTTCAAGTTGCTTTTGGACTCATTAAGTAGATCAGGTCACATTGAATCAATCTTCACACAATTTAATTTTATTTCTATTAGAAAAGCATTAACAATACCTAAATGTTTCTTTTTTTTGTTAAAAAAAACTTGATCAAACCCACAACGTAGCATATATCAACGATATAGTCTTTTACTAGTTCTTTTGGAAAACATAACAATAAAGATACTTATTCTTTAGCAAAGTTAGACAGATTTGTTGATAGAACAAATGCCTCTTATTTTCTGGCCCTGTTTGTTTGCAGGAAAATAGTTTTCTTTTGGAAAGTGGTTTCCTTGGAAAGTGAATTCCGGGAAAGTAAATTATTTTTCGATGTTTGGTAGTGTCATGGAAAATAAGTTGAAAAACACTTTCCAATATTTGGTTATGTTATGAAAAATGAGCTGGAAAATAGCTTATTAATGTTTTCTTTTTATTTATTTTTCAAGTTTATTAAAATAATAAGAAACAAATCTTACAAATTAAAAAGTTGACTGAGAATAGAATTGAAAAAAAATCTAATTTCATAAATTATCTCAAATAAAATAAATAATAATCAAAATAATAGAGATCAAATCTAACAGATAAAAAAATTGAAAGATGATGAAATTAAAATAATAATAATTATAATTTCATAAATTATTTTAAATAAAATAAGTAACAATCAAAAGAATGAGGATCAAATTTGATAGATAAAAAAAATTTCAATTTAAAAAATGATAAGAGAAAAGTAAATAACAATCATAAAAATAAGGACCAAAGTTAATATAAAAATCAAATTAAATCAAATTTTAAGGTATGAATTTGAAAGAAAAAAGATTCAAACAAAATATATAGCAATAAAAAATTTGAGGACCAAATTTAACATAATTAGCAAATACTATGATATTTTTAAATTTTTCACAACTTCTGGAAAGTGTTTTCCGTCTAAAATAAAAGGAAAACACTTTCCTAAAAATCAAGTCAAACTTTTCTTTGACAGAAAAGTATTTTTCGTTGACCGGAAAGTGTTTTTCGTTGACCAACTTTTCTAATGGCAAAAAAATACAGGAAAGTTTGGAAAATGGTTTCCCGAAAATCACTTTTCGGGAAACAAACTCACCCTTAACTACTAAGATAGCTATTACAAAACCTTCATTCTGAATAATAAAACTTATGTATTCTTATAAAAAAAAAATAGTCCTCACAGTTTTGAATCTATTAATAAATTTTTTTTTATCAATTTCAAGTGTGTTTGGTTACGTGGCCACACTACACTTTTTATAAAAAATTGAATTTTTTTTGTTTTGTTTTATATTAATATTTTTTGTATATTTTAGATTGTTTTAATATATTAATGTTAAAAATAATTTTAAAAAATATAAAAATAATATTTTAATATATTTACAAATAAAAAATATTTTAAAAAATAATCAATATATATATATATATATAGTAATAGCAAAACATATATATAACCTTCATATTCGTTGTTATTTTATATATTTTTTTTTATATTTATATATATATATATATATATATATATATATATATATATATATATATATATATATATATATAGTGATAATTTCTCGAAGTTCCTCCTTTGTAAGCGCTTGCGAGTGAAATGGAAGCGAACATGACATCCTTGCAAGAATGTGGCTTTTCTTCTCCTTCATTCAATTGGTTAATCTCTTTTCGTTGGCGATAAAAACTGCTGTTGACAACACCTGTACAGAGAGTAACAGATACAAGTCAACAAGTCTTCCTGTGACTTTTTCCAAATATAACTTGGCGTTTTAACGTGAGCAAGAAAGCTAGGCCTCTTGTTCGTCTGCACTTTTGTGACTTTTTCAGTGATTCACCAGGTACTGTGAAATTTAATCTCAATATATCTACCAATTTCAGTAGTGTGATCGATCCTAATTCTGACGGGGTTAGTGAAATGGCATCTCCATTTTTCTACGATTTTGTGGTTCCTTCTGATGATTCCGGATATATGAGTTTTATTGGGACAAGTTTTAAATTAAGTCTTCAAGATATGTTCGCAAAAGAGAAGGCTGAAGTGGGGGATAGATTAGCCTCACGTTGGAAACCAAGAACAGGGACTATCATAGAATCTCTCTGTGTTGGAATCACTCCAAGAAAAACTCAACTCAGAGTCATAGGATGGCCAAAAATAATTGCCTTCCATATTATTTGCATCCTCCTTTAAATACTAATACACTTTCCGGTTCCAACTAGGAAAATAATAAACTAGGAAAACAATAACAGAATAGGTTTCCAATTCCAACTAGGAAAGTAATAAACTAGAAAAAAAAGTAATAACAGAAAAGAACAAAATTGCAGCAGCTCCCATGTTGATGTAAGCTTTGATCACGAAACTAGAGGAGGTCCTGTTCCCTGATTTGCATCAACTGCCAGTCCCTTTGAAGAACTTGACTTTGGCAAGTTTTGACTGGTGTATGCCGTAAATAGGTGTGGGTGTAAACGCTTGATCTTTGAGGCTTGCAACCAGACAGAGTCCGAACCTGGATGATTTTTCCATTGCACTAAAAACTTATAATAACCTCCTCGACGAGTGGTAACAAATTGGTGGTCAAGAATGGCAACAATCTCATCTCGTGGTGCTGTAAGTTCTGGAACTCGTGGTACTGGTATTATGGCCGGAACTGGTAGTGCAGTAATGTCTTCGACATCGCCTTTAAACTTCGTAAGATCTTCAATGTTAAAAATGGGACTAATACCAAAGTCAGATGGTAAATCAATGACGTAGGCATTAGCACCCATTTTCTTGGTGACTTGGAAAGGGCCTGCTCTACATGCATGAAGCTTAGTAAAACTCCCTGGAGGAAAACGCTTTGGACGCAAACAAACTAGAACCATATCACATGTATTAAATTTTCGATCCTTGCGTTTTGCATTTGCCACAACTGCATAAGAACTTGTATGGGTGGTTAAGCATCATTTGCATTCCTCGTGAACATCTCGCATATAGCTGGAGAAATCCAGCGCTGCTTCGCTTGGCCTGGGTGGTGATGGCAATGAAATAATATCAAGTGGAGCGTTGGGTCGAAGCCATAAACCACTTCAAATAGGGTGCAACCGGTCGAACGGTTAACAGAGTTGTTAAAGGCAAATTCAGCGTGCGGTAGCACCATATCCCAGCTAGTCACATGATTCGTGACTAGGCAGCGTAATAAATTTCCCAAACTTTTGTTGGTCACCTCAGTCTGTCCGTCCGTTTGGGGGTCGAAGGCACTAGAGAACATCAATTTTGTTCCTTGTTTTGCCCACAGTGTCTTCCAAAAATAACTTACAAACTTGACATCTCTGTCAGATATGATCGAAACTGGGATACCATGCAGACGACCGACCTCTTACAGAAATAAGGTAGCAACTTTTGATGCATCGTAAGTTTTGTGGCATGGGAGAAAATGGGCCATTTTGGAAAAACAGTTGACTACCATCATAATCGAATCATGTTGTCGTAAAGTTCTTGCAATCCAAGGACAAAATCCATGCTAAGATGTTGCCATGGTCTGTCTGGGATGGGAAGTGGCGTATAGAGTCCTGCGGGTTGCTTAGTGCCTTTATTTAATTGGCAAACTCGACACCGATCAACCACGGTATGCACGCCCCTCTGCATTCGAGGCCAGTAGAATCGATCAACAACAATATCAAAAGTTTTATCATGACCAAAGTGGCCAGCTAAACCCTCACCATGGAGCTCTGTTATCAGAAATTCCCGAAAGGAGCCACGTGGAACGCATTGCCATGATTTGTAGAAAAGGAATCCTTCGTGCGATACATACTCCTTCTCAGCTGTGTGCCCCTGATTGGAGATATTATTCCATACACTACCAAAGTCCTCGTCGTTGGTATATTCTGTTTTTATATTGTTGAAACCTGCAACATGAGCTAAAAACATATGCAACAAGTGTGGTCTCCTGCCTAAGGCGTCAGCCACCTTATTTTTCGTCCCTGACTTATGTCTAATAACAAATTCAAACTGCTGTAGATAGTCCATCCAACGAGCATGTCGTGCATTAATTTTGTTTTGGGAATTTAAGTGTTTCAGGGAGTCATGGTATGTAAAGAGAATAAACTCTCTGTGGATATAAGGGCGTCAATGCTTGAGTGTTTGAATTAAAGCATAGAATTCCATGTCATATGTCGAGTATCGCCGGCGAGTGTCATTAAGTTTCTCACTATAAAAAGCAATGGGATGGCCTTCCTGACTTAGCACCCCCCCGATTCCCACATGTGATGCGTCACAAGCTACTTCAAAAATTTTGGAGAAACCTGGTAACTTGAGCACTGGTGCTTGCCCCATCTTTGTTTTTAATTTCTGTGAATGCTTTGGCAGCTGCCGTACTCCATTCAAATTTCTTTTCTTTCAGGCACTAGGTGATTGGGGCCATGATTGTGCTGAAATTGGGAATAAATCGTCGATAAAATGTGGCCAAACCGTGAAAGCTCCTGACTTCGAATAGATTTTGGGGGGTTGGCCATTGCTGTACAGCTTGCACCTTTACAGGGTCAGCCTCGACACCTTGATTAGAGATTATAAAACCCAGAAACTTGGTACTTTTCCTCATAAACGAACACTTGTCTTTATTAATATAGAGCTGTTCAACTCTTAGGACTTTCAGAACCTGTTCGACATGGCTTAAATGCTCTTGCACACTTCGGCTAAAAATTAAGATGTCATCAAAATTAACAACAACAAATTTTCCCAAAAATGGTTTGAGAACTTGCGTCATTACGCGCATGAAGGTGCTTGGTGCGTTGGTTAGTCCGAATGGCATGACTAGCCACTCAAATAGACCATCTTTCATCTTGAATGCTGTTTTCTACTCGTCACCCACCCGAATACGAATCTGGTGATAACCACTTCGGAGGTCGATCTTAGTGAAAATAGAGAAGCCACATAGTAAATCCAACATATCATCAAGACGAGGAATGGGAAACTGGTATTTCATGGTTATCTTATTAATTGCTCGACTATCGACGCACATCCTCCAGCTACCGTCCTTCTTTGGTGTAAGTAAAACCGGGACAGTGCAAGAACTGAGACTCTCTCGAATAAAACACTTGTCCAGTAATTGTTGAATTTGACGACTGAGCTCTTCATTCTCCGTTGGGCTCATGCGTTAGTGTGGTAAATTAGGTAGGGTTGATCCCGGAATCAGATCAATGGCATGTTGTACCTCCCTTATTGGAGGTAGTTGATTTGGAACCTCATCAGGCATGATATCCTGAAATTCTTCCAGCATTGTCGAGAACTCTGTTGGAATAATGCCGTCCTCCTGCTTCACCTCACGGCTCACTACTAATAGCACCATGTCTGCCACTTGTACAATTCGAGAGAATTGTCGCATCATTAAAACTGGGACAACCTCCTTTTTTGTATCAAATTATGAAATCTGTAGGGGATCCAAAACAAATTTCTTACCTTGGAAATTAAAAGAATAAGTATTAGCATACCCATCATAGAGAACTCTCTGGTCATAGAGCCACAGACGTCCCAGTAGCATATAGCACACAGTCATAGGAATTACATCACACCAGGCTTCGTCAACATATTTTTTTCCCAATGAAAATTTAACCAAGCAACGCTGCTTCACTAGGACTGAATTGACCTCATTAACCCAGCTAATCCGGTAAGGGGTGGGATGTTTCTCAGTCTTCATCCCCAAACGTTCAATGGCTACTTCGAAGATCACGTTCATGTCGTTGCCATTGTCAATAATGAAATTTAAAGGCCGACCATTATGCTTCATGCGAGTGTGAAAAATATTGGTGCGCAACCATTCAGGATTAGCCTGAAGCTCCTTCCTGGTTCCTGTCAATATCCGATGGATAACGCAGCTTGGTAATTTTGATGCACTCAAGTGTTCTTCGTCACTATGTCTACTCCTATCAATCTCTTCCTCCTCCGTGTCTTCAACAATGTCCTCTACTAACAATTCTTTTTCACAGATAAATGCTAACTTTTTATCCCTTGTACGACACATAACAACATAGTGTCCGAAGCCTTTACACTTATAACATTGTGGTCCTTCGTTAGAGGCTTTGGCTTTTCCTTTATAATCTCCACTAACCCCACTTCTAGTTTGATCCCTTAGTGATGGGAGCCTTTAGGTTGAAGATGCTGGGACAGGTTCTGATTTTGAATCCCACGACGTCACTTTTCTCCCAACAGAAGGCCCTAGTTGTTTCTCAATACGGAGTGCCAATTGATACACCTCTTCCACGTTGATTAAGTGTGCAGTCCACATTTCTTTACGCAGGTCGTTGTGTAACCCAGTACGGTATCAGGCTAAAGTTTGCTGCTCAGTTTCCACAACCTTACTACGTATAGTCAATTCGTGGAAGCGATCTATAAATTGATCAACACTTAATGAACCTTGTCTGAGTTGCAACATCTCTTCGAACATCATTTGCTCATAGTCAATGGGCAAATATTTTTCTTTTAGTCTATCTTCATCTCTTCCCAATTAGAAATTGCTAGTCGTCTTGTTCGGCGCAATTGTTCTTCCACACTCCCCCACCATGCTCGTGCATGGCCCCTTAATTTCATTCAAACATAACAAACCTTCCTATCCTCTGAAACAACAAACCAATCGAAGTAATCCTCGATAGCTGTTAACCAGTCTTCAAAAGCATTGGGTTCTAGTTTTCCAAAAAAATCTAGAACATCAACCTTCATTCTTTTGGTCAATTCATCAAGAGGTTGATAACCTGCACCATGATTCATATGTCCTCTATGCATGTTTCGCCTATAACGCCGAACTCGAGGTTCATGATCCTCAAACTTCTGATTTCCTTCTTCTTCCTCATAAACATCTCCATCACTATTGCCCAACCTCTCTTTATAAACTGCTTTGCGCCCTCGCCGATTAAAGGGACCATACTCCTCTCGAGTACAACGCTCCTCCATGACATCTAGTCGATGAATAAGTTGCTCCATTACTGTGGCGATCTGATCAACCTGGTATTGCAGCTGAGGTTGATCTGTGTCTTGGGTGTTTGGGTTTTGATGGCTTGAGTTTGGGTTGTTTGTGCTATTCGGGTGTTGGCTGTTTGGGTTTGAGTTGTTTAGGTTATGGTTGGGTGGATTTGGGTTGTTCGGGTTTTGGTTGGTTGCCATGGCGTACGAAGTACCACTGCGGGTTATAGGCATGGACGTAAAACACCGCAATGAATGGAACCGGGTAACCACACTGAAGCTCTGATACCAAATTGGTGACAACGATATCTTGGAGCAGCCTTACGCTGGAAACCAAGATCAGGGACTATCACAAAATGTCTCTGTGTTGGAATCACTCCAAGGAAAACTCAACTCAGAGTCGTAGGATGGCCAAAAATAATTGCCTTCCATATTATTTGCATCTTCTTTTAAATACTAATACAGTTTCCGGTTCCAACTAGGAAAATAATAAATTAGGAAAACAATAACAAAATAGGTTTCCAAATCCAATTAGGAAAGTAATAAACTAGATAAAAAAAAAGTAATAACATAAAAGAACAAAATTGCAGCAGCTCCCACGTTGATGTAAGCTTTGATCACGAAACTATAGGAGGTCCTGTTCCCTGATTTGCATCATTACTGGAACATTGAACACAACTAATCAGGTTGTGTGTGTGTGTGTGTGTGTATATATATATATATATAATTAAAACTTAAATTACATAAGATATGCAATTTACAATAAATAACCAATTATCTTTAAAAAAATACAATATTAAAAAATACAATACCATTTTTGGTATATTGATGTTCCCTCTCAAGCAGCATTTCATTAGCGAGATTATTGAAATCTAAGGATTCCAGCCTATATTCTAACGATAGTCGCATCGATATCCATTCCTTAGGTAGAGAATTAGAACGATTAGCATTTAATGTTCCATGTAGAATTCGTAAACACTACTCATTGTTAGTCTACTCATTTAATGATATATATAATCAATATGCTCTTGAATTTTATGAACATAATTAAAGGCATAACTCAATAAATGATCAATATATTATTGTCTATCCACTACAATAAAATATTTAAAAAGCACATAAATATTATACTTAATATTTAATTAAGGCATGTATCATCAGATATGTTAAAAACAATCACACGGAAATTAAAGAATTTATTTTAATAATGAATAAATTAACACCACAATTAAACAATTTATATTAACAATAAATTAATATTAATTGCCTTATTATTATTATTTTAACTGCCAAAGGGCAGTTACACATCTTTTAAAGATGAGTTCTTTCAGGGTTTTTTTTTTCAAGTGCCAAATGGCAATTTTCATTACTAATTCACATGATTAATTGGTAATTGTTCTTTTTTTTTTGTTACATAATAATTATACAACTACCATACAAAAAGCCTTTTCTAATTAATAATAGAAAAAATAAAATCATAACTCAGTTACTTCATAAAATTTTGTAAATTCAAGGCTCAATGAAAGAATTCTTTTAACATGAATTTACATCTAACATTTATATAATAACAGATGTACTGAATAAAAAAAATATTAAAATCATGGCTCTGATACCAATATAGATTAGAAAGGAAAACTTATTTGTGAAAATTCACTTTCGTATCCCCGAATCGATTACTTCAGTGCCATTTTAATTACTAGAATTAAAGTAATATTCCATAGTAAGAACGTTTTTATAAATCTTGTCAAAATAATGCAGAGAATCCAAGATGAGAGAAGAGAAATAGAGAATGATTATTCAACAAATGAAAAACTTGTTTTTTCATATGAGTTATGTCCATTTATATATAATTAGAGAAAGCATTTACTTCCTTTAATAACTCCTATAATAACTTGGATTATGCCCATCTATCATGGACATATCATGCCTAACCCAATAACTAATATATATATATATATATATATATATATATATATATATATATATATATATATATATTATAGGAATGAGGCTTTTATTTTTCATTAACTAATCAACTGATTATGATAATTTATTGGGACAAGTTTAATGATATGTTTTTATTTGTTTTTTTATGATGTTATTCTAATTGCATGACTCGGGTCATCTATTTTGTGGGTTAACCCTAGTAGAATGAGGTTGTTTTATCGTATTCTATTTTTAAATTAAGTTTTTTCTATCTTCATTCTTTAATCAAGTTGTTTTGAATTCATTAAGTAGATCATGTTATATTGAGTTAATCTTCACACAATTTAATTCTTTTTAATTAGAAAAATATTAGCAATAAATGTTTCTTTTATCAGGACAAGTTTTAATTATAAGTCTTCAAGATATGTTGGCAAAAGAAAAGGCTGAAGTGGGGGATAGATTACTAGAATATTGAACAACAAATGACCATGATTTTGTTAAATATATATGTTCTAGGTGTGTAAAGTATTTTTTTATTAGTAAAAAATATATTAAAATAATATCTTTTAAATATTTTATATTTTTAATTTTAACATATCAAGATAATTAAAAAATATTAAAATAAAAATATTAATTTAATATTTTTATAAAATAAACATACTTTTAAAACATGTCCAAACAAAATTAGAAAATTAGTCCCAAACCGTAAGAAGCAAGGAATGAGAACAGTCAACCAGAACGGTCAATTATTGTTTCTTCATTTATTTATTAGTTTGTCTTTCAAAGATTCTATAACGACAGGGACAAATTAATTGATCAAGCATAGTTAGAAAGACACTCGCAAACTGGGTCAAGCAAGGAATGAGAACAGTCAATGAGATTCTATACTTTTTGGTTGTGATAATGCCTTTGTGCTTGCAAGTGAAATAGAAGCACTTGCAAGTAGTTGTATTTCGCCAAAATCTAAGAATGTGACTTTTCTTCTCCTTCATTCAATTGGTTAATCTCTTTTCGTTGGCGATAAAAACTGCTCTCGACAGAGAGTAACAGATACAAGTCAACAAGTCTTCCTCTGAAATTTCAAACTTGCCAGTACTCCCTCATATCCTCCGCTCCTGACAGCCTTTCCTCCATTCAGAGAAAAAGCATCCAATATCCTCATCCAATTTCTATGGAGTTCTCTCTTCATCCACTCTTTCTTCTTCTTCTTCTTTCTCTTCTTTCATCCTCAGTATCTTACAATCCTCCGGTTAAGTACTTCATGAACTGCGGATCAGACACCGATGTCGATGATCTTGATGGTTACCCGCGGACTTTTGTTGGTGATGAGAATTCTAACTCTTCCTTCTCTGTAGGAAAAAGCAAATCTATCCAAAATGAAAACCCTTTACCCGGCATATCACTCCTATATCATACAGCCAGAATCTATACGAAATTAACCCCGTATATGCTTGATATCACTCAAAATGGTTCCTACCTTGTCCGCCTTCATTTCTTTCCATTCAGCTTCAAAGGGACTCATCTTGCTGATGCTTTGTTCAATGTGTCTACTTCAAATTTTTCACTTTTAACAGATTTTAGAGTCCCGAACAGTACTACTGAGTTCCCAGTGATCAAGGAGTTCTTTCTCACGATTGCTGCAGGAAATTTCAAAATCTACTTTAAACCAGCTGAAGAAACATCTTATGCTTTCGTGAATGCCATAGAAGCCTTTCTTCTCCCACCAAATTTCTTCTTGGATAATTCAACAACTCCTCCTTTACGGACCGAAGATGGACTTCTTAGGACACTTTATAGGATCAATGTTGGAGGTCCAGAAGTTAACGATAACCTGTGGAGGAATTGGGTACCAGATGATGATTATCTAACTTTTGGGGGTTCGGGTGCAAACCGTCCGTTTAGTGGTGAACTTCATGAGGCCAGTCAAGGGTTGCTTGTCCATGAAATTGCCCCTGATTCTGTGTACAAAACTTGCAAAGAAGCGAGTGTAGATAATAACGGGGCATCCAATTTTCCAAATATAACTTGGCGTTTTAACGTGAGCAAGAAAGCTAGGCATCTTGTTCGTCTGCACTTTTGTGACTTTATCAGTGATTCACCAGGTACTGTGAAATTTGATCTCTATATATCTACCAATTTCAGTCATGTGATCGATCCTAATTCTGGTGGGTTTAGTGAAACGGCATCTCCATTTTTCCTCGATTTTGTGGTTCCTTCTGATGATTCCGGATATATGAGTTTTAGTATAGCCCCAAGAAATAATTCTACTAAGAAAGTTGCTTTTCTGAATGGACTGGAGATCATGGAGTTTGTGGGGAACAAGATAATTGCAGTGCCTGTTGATGAACATGAGTCAAAAAACCATCTAGCTCTCGTAATTGGTTCAGCTGGAGGTGTAGCTCTAGTCTTGGTTTTGATTTTATTATTCTCATTATGTTTGAGATTAAAGCGACCAAAGCCCGTAAAAGCTGAGTTTCTTTATGGAAAAGGGAGGTCTCGCAGTTGGATAACTGAAAGAACTGAAAATGCCTCCAACGTTACTAATTTAAACCTCAAAATGAAGATGTCTTTAGCTGAAATACTGGCTGCGACTCATAATTTCAATCCAAAGTTGTTGATTGGTGAGGGTGGGTTTGGCAAAGTTTATAAAGGAACTCTTGAGAGTGGTATGAAGGTGGCTGTGAAACGAAGCGATTCAAGTCATGGCCAGGGTCTTCCAGAGTTCCGAACTGAGGTCATGGTCCTTTCAAAGATTCAACATCGGCATCTTGTTTCCTTGGTTGGCTACTGCGATGAAGGATCGGAGATGATATTGGTTTTTGAATTCATGGAAAAGGGGACTTTGAGGGACCACTTATACCGCACGAAGGAGTGCTCAAAGAATCCATCTGCAAAAACTGAATTGAATTGGAAACAAAGGCTTGAAATCTGTATTGGCTCAGCAAAAGGTCTCCATTACCTCCATACTGGTCCGGATGGAGGAATCTTTCACCGTGATGTTAAGTCTACAAACATCTTACTTGATGAACATTACGTGGCCAAAGTAGCTGATTTCGGTCTTTCTCAACAAGGAATGCCTGATCCGGACCATTTAAGCATGGGTTTTAAAGGTACTTTTGGTTATCTTGACCCTGAATATTTCAGAACTTTTCAGTTAACCAACAAGTCAGATGTGTACTCTTTTGGTGTGGTCCTTCTTGAAGTGCTTTGTGCTCGACCCCCTGTTGTAGACTCACAGCAGAAGGAAGAAATAAACTTAGCTGAATGGGGGATGTTTTGGCAAAAAGTAGGGCAGCTTGAAAAGATTATTGATCCTCTACTGGCAGGTCACATCAACCCTAATTCGCTAAGAAAATTTGGTGAAATAGCTGAGAAGTGTTTGAAGCCACAAGGAGCAGACAGGCCTAATATGATTGATGTGTGCTGGGATTTAGAATACGCAATGCAGCTTCAACAGACTGCAGTGCATAGAGAGGCACATGAGGACACCACCACAACAGGTGTTTCATCAGATTCAGCACTCCCAGTTATGCAGAACATGAGTTCTAATATGTTCCCAGTTGATGATTTCTCAGATACAACAGATACTGTAATGTATCCCAATTAAGAATTAACGATTCCAGATGATCCCCTCGGGTCAGGAATGAGCTCTCAGTGCCTCCTATTATTATATCAAATTTCTCCAGCAACGAATGGACTTTGAAGTCATTTGAGTATATGCTCTAGTTAATTCATGTTGTCAGATGAGAAGTTCTAAATAACAGCAAGTACGTTCACAATCTTTGTCGATCACACCAAATGCCTCAGTAATTCTCTGGGTTGGAAGTGCCTGTTCAACAAAGAGTGATTGAGGTGGATAGCTTGACAGATTTTAGATGCTAATGTTCATCCCTTGGATGCATATCTGTAAAATATAAATAATAATAAAGTTTGATTGGATGCTTAATGTACTGAAATTCATGTAGATTTGTTCGAATCATGGGCTCAATTTTAGATATTAAATGTGAGGCCAAGCAAATTAAGATGACCTGCTCAAAACTTGATAGGCCACCACTCTTATTTAAACAATGCATCCTAAGAAATACCTTTTTCTTTCAAGAACAAGTATCAGAAAGGATGCATTATTTTCAAGAAACCAGTTGACTCGGTTAACATGACCTTTAGAAATTTTAGTTGACCCGACTACCCTAATCTCCAAGAAGTTGAGTTGATCCAATTGACACGATCTTTAAATTGGTCTAACTAACTAACTCACTACATGTAAACCACCATTTGAGCTCATGGTGTCTCTCAGATGAACAAATTTGAATCTAATGTTTGTACACCTAGATAGAATTAGCCGACCCTTATTTCTTTACCTACCCTTTATGTTGTTAGTACTTAGCACTAAATGCTAATGGGATTATGGGACCCTTCTTACCATAGTTAGGTCTATAGAACAATATTAAGGCATGTCAATACTAGAATATGACCCATTTAACACCATATTGTTTTTAATAAACAATGTAACCATCAATTAATAGGGTTAATTAACTCAAATAATTGCCTTTGAACCAGGTCAAATAGTGTTTTTCTATATATACCCCATTCATCATGTAGATTGGTGTGTTTCATGGGTTTAAAAGGACACATGAAACACTAGGTAAAATTTAATTTTTTCATTCCTTGCATAAATAAATATTCTCATTCTCTAAGCACTTGTATTTATCATCTTCTTCAATATACTTTGTTACATACAAAACACAACCTTCAAAGTTATATCCATCATACAACCAAACAAACCTAAGAATCAAAAGGTCCGCAAAGCTCTATTTAGAACATGTTTTATAGGTGTCATGACCAATGCAATGTTTTTTCTTCAACTTCTTAACCTAGTTATTTTTTGTTAAAAAGGCCTAAATCCAATGCAATTTTCCTTAAACTTCATTATAATTAAGTTTATACAAATAGTAAACTCATCTAGTATATAGTATATTATAGGTAGTCCAATATTGTCTTGAATATGATAAACATTTCCTTGTTTGGTATAAACTAAACCTTTTTTATTTAAATTTTCTCAATATGCTGAAGCATTAGCATTTTGTAATGTAAATTGTAGCCCAACCAAATATGTTAGCATGTTATGTTACTTGTTATTTTGTAGTAAAGACAAATCCCTATTATGAAATAATAAGCTTTCTAGTTTTTATTTTGTGACTTGTTTATAATTACTTGAGTATATAACAATTATTGCTACTTATGTTTTACAAATATTCTTCCAATATTAATAAGAAGGCATAGCAATTCATAACTTGAAACTCATTTGTCAAGCTCATCTACCTTAATCACTCTTTGTTGAATGTTGTAATACCAATCATTATTCTAAATTTAGAGAACAATGTAGTACCTATTAGATCAATAAAGAGTGGTTGATATATGAGTTTCTAGATGTTAATAAACATGCCTTCTTATTAATATTGAATGTATATTTGTAAAACATAAGAAATAATAAAGCTTGACTAGATGCTCAATGTACTAAAATTCATGGTAGATTTGTCTAAATTAGCTAGGTAATGGATATCGCAAATCTTAGGTCTAATCAATGCCTTAAAATGTTATGAAACAAAGACTTTATCTTGTATCCATGCCGATCCCAAGTGTAGACATAAGTCACATCATTTCATCTCCCCAAAAACAATTATGACAACCACATGAGGGAAATCCTAAAAGATTTATAGCTTTTAAGTTTTGAAACTAACAAATGAGAAGATGTTACGTGTCGAGAGATTATAGGCCACTGTTAATGGAGAGCATACATATATAATGTTTGCAACTTCTCTCATTCTATCACTTTCATAAAATCAAAACAATTACACCTTTTCTATGTTAGTCTTAACAATTTTAGGCAAGTGTTCATCATTTTAGGACTTGTAAACCAACCATTAAATTACCATAAAAATAGTCTTGTTTCTTTTCTACTCACTACAGAGGAATTTCAGTGTGATTTTGAGTTATAGAGCTAACATTTAAAGGAACTCTAGTTGCGTTTTGCTGAAATTTGGTGAGAAAACTCTATTTAAGTAACATTTTTCCAATATCTTAAGAGTTTTTTAAGTCATGATAGATATTTCTAGGGTAACAAATGAATCCAGGGCTACCTTGTATGGGGAGGCCCTAAGAAACTTTGGATCTGAGGCACTTTGAGATGATCGCTCTATAAAATAACAAATTTCCAGACCCACTTTGAGCTAATATCCCTTTAAATGAATAAATTTTAAGAAATTCACTTCAAGATGATCACCCTATAAAAAGTCAAATTTCAAAATCACATTGAGCATATCTCTCTTCAAAATGAATAAGTTTTCAAAAAATCACTTTGAGAAAGTTACTCTATAAAAATATCATTTTTCATGAGGTAGGTAGCCTCTCAATCTGATCAATTTTTTTTAAAATTTACGAGGTAGATCACCTCATCATTTGATCATTTCAGAAAAATAAGGCCAACCTCTCAATTTAACTATTTCAGAAAAATAAGGTTAGTCACCTCTAAGTTTACCCAAAATTCAAAATTCTCTAGTGGATATGCCTCTCAAGTTTGATGGTTTTTAAAGTTTTTTTGTAAACACTATATTTTCTTGACAAGCTTACTACACAAAGTATATGAATATTACTTTTCATAGGGCTTTGTATGGTAAACATTGTAAAAATAAAGTAGCTATCGTAACACAAATTTTAACCCCTTCTTTTCAAAACCTTTTTCAAAAATCCAAAAACAAAAGTAAAAATTCTTTAAAATTCTTTAAAAAAAAAGTGTTTTCAAGGCATTTGCACTCATTTAGTAGTTTTCAACGTCTTTTTAAAAAATTCAAAAAAACACTTAAAAAAAAGCAAAAAAAAAAAGGCTTTTGAAGCATTTCTGCCATTAATGCGTGCATTTCAAAATTCTTGATTAGTTTTCTTATCAAATTAACATTAAAATTGTTTTGAAAAAAAAAACATAAAAAATAAAAAAATAAAAATTGGAAGCAAGACAGATAAATGGACTAAAATGCAAAATAAAAATAAAAATAAGGGATCAATGTAAAATGGAGTTACTTTGGGACCAAACAATTGAAAATAAAATTACATAATTTATGAGCTATAAATAGTTGAGGAGTTTTGAGAGAATGGAGAAAAAACCCTAGTCACCCATATCACAAAACAACCCATAAAAAACTCTAGCCTTGTCTCTTTCACTTCCCCTTTTACCACCAAAAACCCTAGCCACCCATATCACAAACCAATCTATAAAAAAACTCTAGCCTTATCTCTTTCACTTTCTTTTTCACCACCACAAACCCTAGCCACCAATGAAAAAATTTGAGAGGAAGCGAGATAGAAAAGAGAAAGTATGCTGGAAAAAAAAAAGAGAAACTATTCATTTTTTTTTCTCCTTGCCTTTCATAAAATGAAAAACCCTAAACTGTCTCTCATCACTCTCTCTATAAAATCAAACCACTATGAACTCACAACTCAAAACAACCATAGCCCCTTTATTTTTCAACCAAAATAGTAGAGCGAACTAGTTGAGATTAGAAAAACAATTTAAAAAACTTGCAACTGAAATGGAAGCGAACATGGCATACTTACAAGTAGTTAAATTTGGCCAAAACAAAGAATGTGACTTTTCTTCTCCTTTATTCAATTAATTAATCTCTTTTCATTGGCGATAAAAAATGATCTTGTCAATACCTGGACAAAGAGTAACAGATACAAGTCAACCAAGTCTTCCTTTGACATTTCAAACTTGTCAGTATTCCCTCACATATCTGCATTCAAAGAAAAAGCTTCAAATATCTGCATCTAATTTTTATGGAGTTCACTCTCCATCTACTTTTTCTTCTTCTTCAATTTCTTCTTCTTTTTCCTTTTCTTTCATACTTAGTATCTTACAATCCTCTGCTTAAGTACTTCATGAACTGTGGATCGGACACTATTATTGATCTTGATGGTTATTGGATTTTTGTTGGCTAAGGTTTTCTAAAGTTTCGAACTGAGATCACAGTCTTTTTAAAGATTCAACATCGACATCTTGTTTTCTTATTTGGCTAATATGATGAATGATCATAAATGATATTGGTATTTGAGTTCATGGAAAAGAGGACTTCAAGAGACCACTTATACAATAGAAAGGTGTGCTTAAAGAATCTATCTGTAGAAACTGAATTGACTTGGAAACAAAGGTTTGAAATTTGTATTGGCTTAGTAAAGGGTCTCCATTACCTTTACATTGGTCTAGGTGGAGAAATCTTTTATCGTGATGTTAAGCCCACAAACATCTTACTTGATGAACATTATATGGCTAAAGTAGTTGATTTCGATCTTTCTTAATTAGGAATGCTTAATCTACATCATATAAATATGGGTTTGAATAGTAGTTTTGGTTATTTTAACCCTGAATATTTCAGAACTCTTTAGTTAACCAATAAGTCAATTGTGTATTCCTCTCCATCAAGGGACCATATAACCTATATCCAAATTCCTTTTAAGGCCTTTTCTAATTAGGGACACTTGAGAAAGACCCTGATAAGAAGTGATGATGATGGAAACAACTATTTATATGATTGTGACTGCATGTCTCTATGCATTTAGACTTTTCTAGTTATCCATTTTAAGAATGCTCTTTGCCAAAGTGAGAGTGGCTTTTAAATAGATTTTAATAAAAATGATGCTCATTTTTACTATCTTATATAATATTTTGATTAACTTCTTATAGAAACTATAATTGTCTACCTACACTAGAAGAAGCATCTGTTAAAGCTAGTAGTGGAGATACTTATTAAGGAAAAGGCAAATCCTTAAATCGCCTTTGTGTATCTAGAAGAGTCTTTACAAGAAATCTTACTTGTTTAGCTAGTTGTTGAATATTTAGAGAAGTTGATAATGCACTTATGGGAAGGAGGTCTATAACCCTCCTGTGTCTTGAATTTTCTAGGTTATCTATAATGGAAAGAATTGGAAAGTTTATAGAAAGAAATGAGATGAAATGGTTTTTATTCAGTTTCTTATAGATGGTCTCACTAAAAAGGTTTGAGGCAAATCCCACTAGATCTGTGTGTTTTTTTTTATAATAGATAACTAAGTTGAGAAGTTGAAGAAGAAACACTATAATGGTGGCCCATGAACACTTGCAAACAAGTTCTTTGTAGAGTTTTAGGAACCCTTTAATGTTTAAGTTGATTAAGTTTTGTGAGGAATATAATCTGAAGATTGTGTGTTGTATATGGTAGAGTGTGTTGAAGAAGATGATAAATGCATGTTCTTAGAGAAAGAGGGATGTTTGTGAATATAGAGAATGAATAAATTAGTTTTTCCAAGAGTTTTATAAGGTTTTTAATACCCATGAAACACATAATTTGCATGGAGAAGGGAGAATATATTAATACATTAAATAATTTTAGATAATAGCTTTTAATGATTGGTGGTTATATTATTGATTGAAAAATAATGATATCATATAGATTTTTATCTAGCATCGGCATGCCTTAATATCATTTTTTAACCTTAGGTTATCATTTAATTTAAAATATCAACTATAAATAGGGTAGGTGAAAAAATTGATTTTAGAAAATCATGTCTGAGTATGTAGGACATACCCCTCTGAGGAACAACTAAGTTCAAATGGGGGTTTGTATATAGTGGCTCAGATGGACCATCTTGAAGATTATGCTAGTTGGGTCAACTAAGCTTTTTAGAGACTATGCATCCTTCCTAATGCTTGTGTTAAAAGAGAGAAGTAAACTCAAGTTTTTTTTTTAGTTTTTTAACACAGTTAAAAAAAATAGTAAAGAAACACACTTTAATAAGTAATAAGTTGATCTGGGACTCGTTTTGAATTTTAAATCTTGCAACCCTATTTCTTTCTTTTTCTTTCCTTTCCTCATCCTCACTCTCTCTCTCCCTCGCTCCTTTCATATCACCACCGACTGGATCTCTCTCTCTCCACGGCTAAAAACACCTTAAAAAGGCCTTAAAAGTTTGATCTCTTTTTACATCACTCATCTCTCTCTCTCTCTCTCTCTCTCTCTCTCTCTCTCTCTCTCTCTCCCCCCGTGGTAACCTCTTTCTTTCTCTCTACCAACAATGGAGTAAAGATATTCCGGCCAAAACACCACCATTGGTCACTCTCACCGACCATATTTCACTTTTAGAGGTATATTGCACACTTCCCCTCAATTAATTTGATATAATATATATTTAATTAATGTTAATTTGATTTATTAAATGTTAGGGTTTTGAATTAGAAATTAGGTTAATTATATTTAATTTATATTTAATTACTATTAATTATGTGATTTAGTGAATTAAAAAAATTATGTGTTTTAAATGTTAGTGTTGATTTAGGTTAAATTATGGATTAGGTTAATTAGATATATTTTTAGTTGATAGTTAGGTTATTTTTTTAAATAATCAATTATTTTAGGTTGTTGTTGATTGTGAATTAACAAAATTATGTGTTTGAAATGTTAATATTGATTTAGATTAAATTATAGATTACGTTAATTCGATATATTTTTAGGTGATAGTTAGGTTATTTTGTTACATAATCAATGTTATATTTTTAGTTGATAATTAATGCACTTTGATTAACCTCAAGATATAATAAATTAGAATTGTGTTTCGTTGTGTTGTTTGAAAGAATGTTTAAGAATTTAGAAATATTATACTTTCATGGTGGTATCATTGTTAATATTGGCAATGGTATCACTTATAATGGAGGAAGCCATGAATATCTAATTCCTACATAAGAAATGTCCCTTAACGAATTATCAAAAATGTTATGTTATCGACTTGGCTAGAATATATTTAAAATATAAGTTGAAATTACTTGAAGTATATTGCAAACCAGGATTAGTCAAGCTCATTATATTGGTGTACCATTTTGTAGTGACGAAAGTATGAATTCAATGTTTGGGTTTGCGAGGACCAATAAGATTAATATGCTGGAGCTTTATTGGAATAGTAGACCTAAACGAGAAAACTCTTATAGTATAGAGTTGACTCAGTTTTCAAGTAACTCTTAAAAAATCACACAGGCATCACAAACAACTAGTCCTTCTAAGTTAGGTGATAATGCTAATAGACAAGTTTTGGTGGAGGAAATTGTTAATATGAAACCTTAGTTTAGCATAACATCTGCTCCATATTGCTATGGAAAATCCGAACCAAGTGATGACGAAGATAAGCGTCACATTGATAAAATTGTCTTGTTATATGGTGTAGGGCTAGATATTTCATGGTAAATCCCACTCATGTCCACGAGTTTCATCAGGATAAATTAGACGTTTAGCTGCCGCATCAAGTATGTAACACATATGTATTTAATTTTTTTATTTATTTGAACGTTAATTATTTAGTTTAGATTGATTGTCTGGAATAAGTTATTTATATGTTTTGAAAGGTTATATGGATGCCTTATACGGAGGACTTGATACTTTCAGCTTCGCCAATATATCATGAGGGATCTGACATGTGGTTAACACAAATTCTATTGCATTGTTTTGACATTATTGAGATGCATTATCCAGATCAGGTAATACAATAGTTTGGACTATTTAAGCATATTCCGGATTATGTTGATATTAGAGATGAGCTACGTGATATTAGTCACAAGGGTAGGTGCAAGGAAAATGGTAGGTAATTTATGCATTTTACGTTGATATCTGGGATGCTAGAAGAGATCGTGTTTTTAAGAAGTTGTATCTAATGATTGATATAGATACTTACATGACATGTATTTGCCCATTACACATCATTTTATTATACCAGTCTAATCACGTTTCCCAAGATATCCACAAAATTCGATATACTATACCTTTCAATATCCAAGACAGAATCAATCAATATACATTATTATTTTATATTTAATACCAAATTAATTTTAATTTCAGAAAAGAAAATAAATCCTACCTTTAGTAAATGTGCTTCTCTCAGTCTGTAGTATTCACTTTTCTTTAATGACATTCTCTCTCTCTTCTTTTTTTTTTTTTAAGAATTATCATTTCGTCTTGATTTATTGTTTTTTCTTCTTCTTAGAATTCACTTTTTACTAGTGTTTGCCACTATTGCTTAACATCACGCAAAACAGCTTCCTGGCAGAGTCCGTGACTTGCAGGTTAGAAAAGATAATAAAATATTTGACTTGAATGCCTTAGCCACCTTATAATAATTATTTTTATTTTTATATATTTTAATTAAATAACTTTAGAATTAAAAAAAATAATAAATATTATCTCTAAAAATAAATTCATTATTTTTATATCTTTATCCCTACATAATTTTTTTTTTTTTTCTATTCACTGTCTTCTTTCTTTTCCCAGCTGTAACCAATGAATATCTAGTGGAATAAATACGAGGGACCAATGGTATTTTAAGTGATTCTTTCCATATGCAAAATGACAACCCATTCTTTTGACAGATTATGCAGCCCTTCTTTAATTAGACCTTCCTGTAGCCTTCTTATCGTGTGGACTCTGAGGTCACGAGTTGACCTGTCTCGGCCCTTCTGAAGTCTTTGTTTTTTTGTCCCAAGCTATTCGAATGAACTGGTGCTGAATTATCAAAAGGGCGTTAATAATCCTAAAATTAAGAAAAGAAAAATCAGGCGAAGGCACCTTTTCCATGGAAATGATCCAGAGCCACAAAACCCGATATCCTCTGCCTTCCATTTTGTTTCTGCTTCACATGTTATCACTTCACCTTCCCTCCTTAGCTTACACTGTTCCAGACAAGTATTTCATCAGTTGTGGTTCAGACACCAATAGTACTGCTTCTGGCCGGACCTTCATCGGGGACTTGACTTCTGGGAATTCTGGTTCCTTCACCTTTACAAGGCAGAGTAGTCCTGTTAAAGATAGCAACAAGTCAACAGCCACACCACCTCTCTATCAAACAGCAAGGATTTTCAGAGAACGATCTTCTTATGAGTTTGTGATCAGCAGTGCCGGTACTTATTTGGTACGACTCCATTTCTTTTCTTTCTCTTATTCAGCTAACCTCTCCACAGCCCTTTTCGATGTTTTGGCTTCTGAAATTTCACTTGTTGGTAACTTTAGTGTACCGCATGGGAGCAACTCTCCCGTAATAAAGGAATTCTTTATTAACATCACTGTTGGCAAATTTCCGATATATTTTATGCCCCAAGGATCATCTTTCGCATTTGTCAATGCCATAGAACTGTTCCTTGCCCCCGAGAACTTCATTCCTAGTCCCGCTCCACTCGTAAGCCCTGCTGGAAGTGACGGTAATTACGAGGGCATACTCTCTAAGGCTTTACTGACAATCCACAGAATAAATGTTGGAGGCTCCACACTCTCACCTGAAAATGACACTCTATGGAGATATTGGGTCCCAGATGATAGTTTTCTCTATAGTCCAGACACTGCCAAGAACATCAGCTTTCTTTCAAGTAAGCCTAATTACCAAGGAGGAGTTACCGAATACATTGCCCCTGATCTGGTCTATCAGACTGCCAAGGAGATGAATATAAATAGCAGGAGGCCTTCAAATAACTTCAACATAACCTGGTCTTTTAATGTGAGCAAGAATGCTATGCACTTTGTTCGCGTTCACTTCTGCGATTATGTAAGTGCATCACCTGGTGTTTTGTTGCGTTTCAATCTCTATATCTATAGCAACTTCAGTCGTCAAATCTATCCATATGACACAACTAGCCAGTTGGCCGCTCCTTTCTATGTTGACTTTGTTGTAGATTCTGATGATTCTGGAATTATGAGGATCAGTATCGGCCCCCGTCAAGATTCTGGAGATCAGACTGCCTTTTTAAATGGGCTAGAAATCATGGAGATAATGGGGGGACTCGGAAAGGTAGCAAGGACAAGTGATCCCAAGAACAAGAACACTAGTGTCTTTGTTGTTGTTGGCTCAGTTCTTGGAGGTTTGGTTCTCATCTGCATTTTGGCAGTTGTTTTATGCTTGGGTCGAAGATGCAGGAAACCAAAAGCAATGGAGACTTTGGATTGGTCACCTGTGCCGGTACATAGAGGAGGGAGCACTGACAGTAGGCTGCAGGTACCTGAGGGTGCCATGTTTGGCTCCTTGACGCCTAATTTAAACCTTGGATTGAGGATCTCTTTTGCTGAAATACAGTTCGCAACAAACAACTTTGATATCAAAAAGAAAATTGGCAAGGGTGGATTTGGGACTGTCTTCCGAGGAACTCTGAGTAATGGCACTGAAGTTGCTGTGAAACGAAGTGAGCCAGGGTCACACCAGGGCCTTCCAGAATTTCAAACAGAGATAATCGTTTTATCTAAGATTCGCCATCGCCATCTTGTTTCTTTGATTGGGTATTGTGATGAAAATTCCGAAATGATACTGGTTTATGAATTCATGGAGAAAGGGACATTGAGGGATCATCTGTATGATTCAGCTTTGCCTTCCTTGCCTTGGAAGCAAAGACTTGAAATTTGCATTGGTGCTGCAAATGGTCTTCACTATCTCCATAGAGGATCCTCTGGGGGATTTATTCATCGCGATGTCAAGTCCACTAACGTCTTGCTTGATGAGAACTACGTGGCCAAAGTTGCTGACTTTGGGCTTTCAAGGTTATCAGGTCCTCCCGATCAAACTCATGTCAGCACAGTTGTTAAAGGCACCTTCGGTTATCTTGATCCTGATTACTTTAAGACCCAACAATTAACAGAAAAATCTGATGTCTACTCATTTGGCGTAGTTCTTCTTGAGGTTCTATGTGCAAGACCTGCTATCAATACCTTGCTTCCACTAGAGCAAGTAAATCTAGCTGAGTGGGCAATGTTCTGCAAGAAAAAAGGAATGCTGGAACAGATTGTGGATGCTTCAATAAGAAGCGAGATCAACCTCAATTGTCTAAGGAAATTTGTTGACACAGCAGAGCGATGCTTGGAAGAATATGGTGTAGATAGGCCTAATATGGGAGATGTGGTGTGGGATTTGGAGTACGCATTGCAACTACAACAAACTGCTATGCCAAGGGAGCCACATGAGGACAGCACAACCGATGCTTCAGCCATGCTAGCACTGCCTAATATTCAACATCTCCCTTCTCTTAGCATGTCAATGGAGAGGGATGATATGCCCATGTTGAGAGAGGATCTATCAAACGCACCGGCAATTGAAGTTTTCTCCCAATTAAGAATTGATGATGCCAGATGAATGCTTTAGGTATACAGAGACAAGTGTAGCAAAGTTCTAAGTTCATGCTATTTTAGCCTTGCACAGACTGAACTGTCTTCTTTCATATGCCCCTCTTTGCATACTTCCTTTCGATTTTTGTTTTGCGTCGGATTAACATTGCTAATTAAACTGCAAGGCATGTTTATAATAGCAGAATTTTGCAATAAACGAAAAGCAATTTGGACTTTGGACTAATATTATCCCTGCCAAGATATGCTTGATCTGTTTGCTTCCAGACTTCAACTTTTTGTATGAGAATCTCTGAAACAACCATCAAAAGTAAACTTTCCTTGATCAAAAGAAGATTATTGGTGAATGAATCGAGAGGAATAAATACTCCTAGCAAATTAAGGGCGTTCCTGTTAATGTTTTTGAGGAAGCAGCAATGGCCTTAGAGCTTACCCTGCTTCCTTCTTTGAAGGCTCAAGTTATAATATGATGCTGCAATTCTTCAGCTATATTCATGCATGAATGACTCTATCGTGCCCTTTACTTTACTAATTTTTTTTTTTTAAAAAAAAAAAGAAGTATATATAACTGGCCTGTGAAAGATAAATATTCACCAATCAATTCTATGATATGTTTTTAGAACCAATAAATTTGTTTTTCAAGAAAATCCATGCTTAACACTGCTTCATGTTTTACTCTCTTGATATATAAAAATATCTTGGATATTTAAGTGTTTTTCTTTTCTTTTAATTGATTTTATGGATGTCTAATTCTTTCTCACTTATAATACAATTTATGATAGTAATACCATTACTGAAATCTTGAGTGAATTCACATGCATAACAATTCTTGATATTTGTAAAGACCTTCGATCGAGGGCTTGCAAGAACGGAAGATCTATCAAATATTTTTCTTCTCTCTTTTCATGTAACCTAGTAAATGGACCTTCATTTTTCTAGACATGGGCCTAAACAGCACAGACCTGACATGGGTTTATGACGATGAATGAAGTTTAGTTGCCTGATGTTATTGTGGCCTTGTCTTGAATGTAGCAGCAAATACGAGTGAACTCCGGCCACTCTGCCCAGAAGACAAGCCGTTGCCAATACCGGTGGAAATCAATGCCAAAGAAATTCGAAGCAGAAAACGTTCACAGTTTCATTAACCTCTGCCTTTCCTTAACTGACCAAGAAACAGGAAAGGTAGCTAAACATAACGGTCAAATTTCTGTGTTATTAATGGAACATGAGTTATTTACTCTGTGCCTTCGGTGATCCTTTTAAACATAAAATTTATTTGTTCATCTAATAACATTCACTTCTGCTATGTGCACCATCTAACAACATCAAAGAATTTCCATGAAACATGCACTTGTAACCTAACTTGCTTTAGCTACTTCTTCTTACATAAAACTAACAAGTGTTACACAGATGATGATTAGTGTCCGGCGCCTTTCCCGCTAGGTCCAGAGGAAGCCACCTTATACACCTCCCGCTCTGCTCCGGAAACCTGACCACCACCAGCGTCATTAACAGGCTCTGGATCAATTGAAGCTTTCATATTGGTTGACACAGAACCAAACCCACGGTCATCGATAGGATCAGTAGCAGCATGGTGATCATCGCTCTCGTTCTTCGTTGCTGATGCAAGAGCTCTAGAATCAACGAGACTTGGGTTTGTAAAAAGTAGGATCATGAGCAAGATGAGTACGGCAAAACAGAAGTGTCTCATTGTTTGATAAGTTGAAGCTGTTGGGTTATGGTTTTTCAAACTCTAATATTATTAGCAGCTCCACCTATGACAATCCTTGAAATATTCTCTTGAGACCCAAAAAGAGTGGAGCTCTTTTTTTGTCTTTTGGTTGGGGCAAAGAACGGAGCTGAAGGAGTTGATTTGGATTTTCGAATCTCCATTGAACAGGTTACCAACCTTAAATTATACACACAAGTCGCATTAAGGGATAGTTTGGGTGGCACAGGACGGAGGGGGCTTTTCTTGAAATGGGACCCTTCAACTAAGAGAACATTTGACTAGAAATTCTCTTCTGTTTGTTTCGAAGCAAATTTCACTTTCACATTTGTGTTTTTCCTTTCCTTTTGTCTCTGAAATTGATTTACCAAATTTGGAAACACAGGTGGTGGAAGTTGATTATTCGTTTAGGCCACATCTTTCATAGCAATTCATACAAGGGTTCTTTATTTTGTAATAAAAAAAAAATCAATTTTATCTATATATATTAAGTTTTTATTCTAACTTTGAGGGGTGTAGTTTAACTGATTAGGTTCTAGATCTCCTTTCTCAAGATCACCAGTTCGAGTCTCACAAACCTTAGGGCCACTGAAACCTTACATGATTATTAACTTCAGGGTCTATGGGATTAGTCAAGGTACGCGCAAGCTGGCCAGGACACCAACATTAATTAAAAAAGAAAAAGTTTTTATTCCACACTATTTTATTATTAAATCATTCATGAAATCTCTTCCAACAACTTACATTTTTATATTGAGATAACTTTTTAATACGGTATCAAAATTAATCATCTTTATTTATTGAAAAACCCATTACTACCAACTTATCATTACTTATTTCTAAATTTATTTGCTTTTTTTTTCAACCCTTTTTGTATTTTCCATTTTTTTTCTATCTTCACTATAGATCCTTCAGAAGAAAATCATATCACTATCAACCCTTATATTTCATCGAGTGCTCCTAAACAAAATGTTTTTTGAACCTTCCATTTTAATATAAATTATATATAAAACCTTCCATAAAATTAAAATGGTTTTATATATAATTTATTGACGGTGATCTATATATGTTTTTTGAACCTTCCTTAAACAAGGCTTGATAATGCAACGTTCTTCGATGGTGCTCTATCTCATCTGATGCAAACCAATCCCTACACATAATCCACATTTACTAAGTTTTATTAGTCATTTATATTATTTTAATAACAAAATGTTATGAAGGCCATCGACCTGCCATGTTGTCATTTACTTGTTTTAAATAATAAATAATAATTTATATTCTGTTTTTCTAATTTTATGTGAAGGTAGCGTGAGAATTATATATGATCTCATTGAAATGAAATTGGTATTTTCCTTTTTAAATTAAAAGCACCGATTTCATTACCTATTTTGGCTTTTGTGCTTAGTAAATTTCTAACTCCCAAGTCTTTATTTAGTTATTTCCTAAAGGTAGCAGTGGAAAAGAAATATATAGTACTTAACTAGCTTAGATAATCCGCGTTTCGTTGCACTGCCGGGATAATTTTTATCACAACATAAAAAAAAATATATATATTCATACGACATCATTATTTTCAAAAAAATAAAAGAAAATTTAAGATTAAGATCTCGAAAAACAAATTAAAAAATTAGAGTATATCATGTTTATATTTAATAAATTAATTTAATTTAATTCAAAAATAAAAATTCTTATAAAAAAACTAAATTCCACAAAGATCGAAAAGAAACCTAGGGTAATTTTTTCATAACGAGTTGAAAATTCCATAGGAAACAAGAAAAAAAGCAAGAAAACATTTGAGGATGAGACCGAAAAAAAAAGTTCACAAATGGGGAAAAACATCAAGCGCATTTAAATTAATCTCTCAAACTTATAACTTATTAAATTTCATACATTAGCTCAATCAAAAAGCTCAATATCTGAATAATTTCATATTGAATGATAAAATAAATTAATTTAATTAAAAAATAAAATTCTTTTTAAAAAACATGTAACAAAGAAAAAAAGAAAAAACTCAAGGTAGTACCAGAACAATTTAATATTAAAAGATGAAATGAATTAATTTAATTTAATTAAAAAAATTAAAAAAGCTAGATTTAACAAAGACTAAAAAAACAAAGACAATCCGTGTTATTCTCAAAACGATTGAAAAATATCGTAGAAAACAGAAAAAAAAATTGGAGAATGAAACAAAAAAATTACAAAAATAAACAAGCAAACTTGGACAAATTTTCTAAACCCGGATTAATATCTCAAACTCATAACCCATTGAGCTCTACATCGGGGTTTAATCAAGAAACTCAATACCTTACAATTTTAATATCCAATGATGAAATAGTAAAAAAAATAATAATAATCAAACTAAAAAAATCAAGGTAAAAAAAAATGAGAAACAAATTCGATTGGAAAAAAACACTCAAAGAAAATAAAATTAAAAAAATAAACCGTTTCAAATAAAACATATAAGAATCAAATCTAACTTATGAAAAAATTTATGAAGAATAAAATTGAAAAAAAAAATTAATTTTATAAAATTTTAAATAAAACAAGTATTAATAAAAAAGAAATAAAAACTAAATCAGAAGAAAAAACTAATTAAAGGGTTGTGTTGATATTATTAGGGCCATCGTGCTTTTGAGAGAAAAAATATGAAAAAAAAAATAGTTGTTCACAACAAATCTGAGATGATGAAGTTACACGCGTTGTCTTGGCAGGTAAAGATGGTCGAGAGGATTCTATTTGCAATCTTGAAAGCCACCTGTGTAGACAAGCACATCCTTCGCACACGCCGCCACAACATTTTTAGAGTTCCCACACACCTCCCAATAAATTATTTAAATAATATTATATATTTTGTAAAATACACATCAGCCCCTCAGTCAAATCGGTTATTACTGAAAACCGAAAGGAAAATACACAAATGCTTGTGCATGCCAGCTTCTTGCAATTCAACATGAATAGTGAAAAATACCCCAGGTGAGAGAGATATATGCCATTTTACTTTCAAGAGTTAAAAAATCATTATACCATGCAAAAAAAATGCGTGTGAAGACCAATCTACCCCCAATTAATTTGGAAATGCCCAAAGAACCACGTGGAAGATATGAAAATGCCCTGAGAGCAACCCTTGTCAACAAAAACACTGTTCCAATCCTTGTAATTGACTTCTTTTAGCTTTATTTAATATAGCTAGGATCATCCATTATTAATTATTAACCTTAGTTAGAAACAAATAAATGAGCAATAAATTTAATTAGTAAAATAAATTAATTCAGCTAGGCCATGTTGGGCTTCAATTACTTTGCATGGTCTAAAAGTGAGATTATTCATTTATAAAGGAAAGAGGGTATTTTCGAGATATAAATTGAAAAGGGATAATAAATTATAATTTGGGAATGGGAGGTGAAGAATTTGCCGTTCTTGATACCTCTTCCATTTCAGTGGTCAAGGAAGAAAGTATGATCAACGGTCAGGAGAGGACAGCAGAATCATGGAACAACCAGTACCATCCAAACCTCCTTTAAAGAGTTTCACACTGTCTGTGTTCTAAATTGTTGGAGTGGACGTGAAATCTGAGAGCAAAAATCATGAATTATTATTATTATTATTCCTTTTTACTTACTCACAACTCATCTCCCAAAAAGGAACGGTGAGCTAACGACAGGATCCACGAGTCAAGAATCAAGATGATTGAGAATTAAATCGTGGGTACGGACTTTCTCTTGAAAAAGAATAGGAATATTCTTGTTAGTGTCTTGACTGAAAAGATAGACAAGGATACTTTTAAAACAATGTTTTTTTAATTTTAGATTTTTTTTTTAAAATATTTTTTACTTGGAAATACATTAAAATAAATTTTTTTTATTTTTTAAAAAAATTATTTTTGACATCATCACATCAAAATGATTTGAAAACACGAAAAAAATATTAATTTGAAACTAAAAAAAAAATAAAAAATTTAAATTTTTTCAAAAACGATTTTGAAACGTAAAAATAAATAGGGACAGGGAGCTTTCATGTTTTTGTGTATTCCAAGTTTATTTTTATGTTCTTCACCTTTTTATATATTTATACTCACTAAAAATGTTATTATTATTGTATATGATTAGTAATTCTACGAAAAAGAATGTTATCTATGAATTCAAGATAATCACAAAACCAATTATTTTCTTTAAAAAAACTAATGTAGAATAATAAGATCGTAAAAGAAAATGAGACTTTTCAAATCTGTGATTCGAGTTATTAGATCGAGAGCACTACAAGTGTAAAAAAAAAAAAAAGTCCAATCTCCAACAAATAAAATGTCAAATGATAAAATTAGGAGAAAAAATAGTTGAAACCAATACAAAAGGATCTTAAAAAAATTTAATTAAAAGAATGGGGTGAAATCGAAATAAAAAAATAAATTAGAGGACAAACCAAAAATTTCAATTGGAGAATTAAATTGAAACAAAAAATAACTTGAGAAAAGGAAAAACAAATCAAAAGAATGAGAGTTAGATTGGAAATAATAAAACAACATAGACTTTGATTGAAAGATGAAATTAAAAACCAATAAAACTTTAACAAAAGGACCAAGAAAAAAGATTAAAAATCAAAAAAATAAGGACCGAAATGAAAAAAATAACAGATGAGAAATTATAATTGAAAGACTAAATTAAAAACAAACAAAAATTTTATAAAAGGAATAAGAACAAAAATAATAAATTAAAAGAATAGAGACTGAAATTGAAATACAAAAAACAAAGAGGACAATCGTGTATTTTCCTAGTAGGAGAGAGAAAGAAAAGGAAAAAAACAATCATCAGCGACAAACCGTCCATAATCCATCATCATGCGCCACACCAGGAGAAAATAAATGTAGTGGCACTTCTATAGACACAACATAAGGTTAGATTTTGGACACTGGATGGCGTATAATGCGACTCCTAAAAGGCATAGATGCAGCCCATGCGTTGACGCGTAATAAGTACACGCCAGTAGCTTTTAAGAAAAAATAAAAATTCAATGTAAATAAAACCAAAACATCTTTCATTACCCTGAAAATCACAACAACAACAAAAAAACCAAATTTAACTTTTCTAATATTTAAAGGATCGTAATATGTTGTTAAACATTATATTTAATCTTTAAATACAAATCAATTAATTTGTCAAGATATAACAATTCTTCTCTTCTAAAAGAATTTAGTAGATTTTTGGTCCAATGATTCTTATGGATTTATATTAGAGGCCAAATAATTAAATAACTTATAATTTATAATTACCTAGTCTTGAAGAATTGATCAAATACTAGAAAGAAGAATTAATTTTTAGATAATATTCATACAAATCATAAACATCTTTATATTATTTAATGAGATCTATGAGACTATTAAACATATTTTAAATTATTATTTTTATTACATTCATATTTTTTAGAAAACCCAGAGTTGGCCCAATGAACCCACCATCTAAAAGCCATTTTATTTTCTCCTTCACACGGTTAATTATGTCTAGAATCATTCTTCTTGGAGGCTGTTTATATGGCTTAAACCCTAGCCCCATTTTTTTCTTCAACCTGCTGCCTCTTTCCCATAACCCTATTTTTTCTTCTACTTTCTCCATGCTTCTTCTCTCGCTTCTATCTATCTGATATACAAAAAGAAGAAGTTGCTTTGAAAAAATTGCAATCTTTTTTGTAAAAGAAGGATGATGGAATAAATGGTAGGCATTAAACCACGTCTCCAGAAGCAGAAAAAACATAATAAAAGAAATGAAATAACCCAAAACACCTTTCTAAAACGATTACAAGTTGTTTGAGATTGTGGTTGCAGTTACGATTTAAAATGTTTTTTTCTTGGAAATATATTAAAATGATATTTTTTTTTATTTTTTAAAAATTATTTTTGAGATCAGCACATTAAAACGATCTAAAATCATAAAAAAATAATGTTTAGCAAAAAAAATTAAAATTTAAAGAAACATGGTTTCAACCGCGCGGTTCCAAATGGTCTCTGCATTCTAACATAACCAATGGAAAAATCATCACTAAATTATTAAAATTCAGAGTGAATTTACTCGCAATCTATAGTGTACACCCTGAGCAATTTTTTTTTTTAATGTATCAAATATCACTATTATTTTTATTAATTAAATTTAGGAAATTTATTCTCTCATTTTAAATAAAATAAAATAAAAAACTTAAAAGAACATTTCTTTAATTTCATATCACATATGAACCCGTTTATTTTTTCATTGGAAATTAACAATTTTATAAAAATCTAAATTTGTTTTTCTAATTAATTATTTTTTAATATTTTTAAATCGTTTTGATGTGTTAATATTAAAAATACATTTTAAAAAATAAAAAATAAATTATTTTAATTTATTTCTAAATAAACACTTCAAAAAATATCATACAAATCATAATCTCAATAGAAACAAAAATACCATTCATAAACAAGAAAGAAGCGTGAAAGTTTGAGAGACTGCGAATCTACCTACTCTTAGAATGCCTATAAATATTTTTAATATTAAAGGATTATTCTTGACGGTGAAATGATGTATTGACTTAAATAAAACTATTGATTTGTTGACATTTAAAGCATATCTTTAAGAAATCTAGATGAATTTCTAATACAAGTTTGAAAGGCATGACTGGAAATTTGATGGTAAGACTACGTTGTAAATTTAAATCAACCATGTTTATGGATTTATATAATCCTAATTGGACTAATTATTTTTTTTTTAAAATAAAGATTTATAGTATGCATAAAGAATACTAAAGCACTATTTTCTTCAAAGAATAGAATAATAAATTCATACTTTCATACGTCAAGGCTAACATGAACCTCATGGTCAATTCCAATATATATATATATATATATATATATATATATATATATATATATATATATATATATAATTAAATTGTTCAAACTTTCTCCTAAAATTGAATAATTTCTTAAGGAAAATTAACATGAAAAAAGGATAGAATAGTAATATTTATTAACATACAAGTCAAAATAAGTATTGAATAAAGTATATTTAGTAACAATTCTATAAAAATAATATTTAAAATTATATTTTACATTAATATGAAACTGGAGCTAGCTCCTCTCAAGGTTTCCTCTAAAAAAAAATAGATATTGGTTAATTTTTATCCTTTTTAACTAATTAATTTATTATAATTAATAAAAAAAAGAGTGTAGGCTCCGGAAATGGTTAAGCGCTCTAATTCAACAAGAAACGTGTCCCTCACCCCTGTCAATGCTAGCCTTGGACTCCTTTGCTGTCTACCCTATCGAAGCAAATGCAGCCATTGACAGTTGACTAGTCATGCATTCTTCACGTTTCATGCAGTCACCAAATCCATTGGAATTCAAAGACTGCAAATTTCCCATGACTTTCCCCCCCCTGTAAAACATCATTCAGACTAACACCGCTCTATCTATAGGAATCAGATTCAAAATTCTACACGTTCTAATTTGGATTATCAAGCTCATCAGTATGCATTTCGTTGAATCCTAAGAATAAAGAAGCTGCCTCGTTGCTTCCTAGGCACTCCCTTGCTAGCCTCACCTCTCACGTTAGTTTGAATGGAGTTTGCAAGCCCAAATATTCCAGTCAAAGAATCCTCATCCCACAAGCTAATAATATGTGTGTATATATAGCACAGCACACGGGCTTCTCCTCCATGTCCCATTATCTCGCACACCTTTCTGCACCAACAAAGCAATATCAGTCCTCTGCCTATACAATACTTGTTGATTTTCCACATTGATTAACATGGCAGCCATGCTCAAATCTCTCAGCTTCTTTTTCATTCTTTTGACGGTAAACTCCCTTCTCTTCATTGAGACCGAAGCCCGTCCATTCAGCGTCGTGAAGCCCAGAAACTCTGCTTCTAGCAGAGCTATTGAGACTTTCTTCGATGGGTTATCTCTCGGAGAACTCAAGCAGTCAGGCCCAAGTCCCGGCGTAGGAAACAGTTTTACCAACAGTCAGACACTCGGAGGAATTAAGGATGGTCCTAGCCCTTGCTGTGGAAACGCGTTTACCACCGGCACCCATCATTGACTCCTTCCTGTTCAGCCACTCGATTCTTATTTTGCATCCACGTAATTAGCTGCCGGCCGGTTCATTACTTCGTTCAGGGTGCCTGCAAATACTATAGTTTTCAAGCCATTCCTTTGTTATTTATTTGATATAGATCATACATGTTTATTTTCATTGTAGATTATTTCCTTGTTCTTCTAGTTTTTGTTTTATGATGATGATTCATGTACTGATACAGTTTTTATAAAATAAGAGATATAGCAAAAGGTCAAGATAACAATGCTGAGAATATATTCACCGCTGTCTTCAAATTCTTAGTATAATCTCCATTTGTAGGTTTTTAATTCGACCAAGACTTCTTTTCTAGCTTTCCTGCCCCCAATTGAGACTGTAAGCAAATTCCAAAGAGATCCAAAACCACAATTAAGATCACAAATATCACGATAAGCACAGTATGTTTTGAAGAAGACGACATTTTTCACCTCCATTTTCTTTAAAATAATATATATTTTGCATTAGTAGGGTTGGATTAGGTGGAAAAAACTTATTCAAAACTAGTAACACCAAGAGAAATGTATACAGTGGTGTTGCTCATGCTAGCTTGGGCAGAGGGCGTTTGCAACTGCGTTTCGTCAAATTTTGATTTTGAATTTTTTTTTTTGTTAAAATTAAGTGCGGTTTGTACTTTTTGGATTGTTTTGATGTACTGATGTCAAAAATAATTTTTAAAAAATAAAAAAACATCATTGACATGTATTTCGGCACGAAAAGCTATTTAAAAAGCAACCGCAACTACACTGTCAAACACGCTCTAGAGATGCACAAAACTTGCAAGACCGGCTTCTAAAATAGGGATTCTTCACCCATTGTCTCCGCAGTTCATCACTTATTTTGTGGACTTCATAGATTTTGTATCATGTACTATATTCTTAAAACTCATTAGATTGGTGGTTAACACTGGTCCTTTCATAAGAATTGCCATCACATCTGTAAAACAACTTGTGTTTGCTAAAGCCAAATTCCAAAATCCTAACAGAGACACAGTTATTGCATTTGTTGCACTTAATTACGTGGTCCAGACCGGGTTAATTTTTTCTAGCTTAAAACAACAATGTTCAAGTGCTGCTGGCCTATTTTAAGGAGAAACAATTTGCGATTCGAGTTATAAACTTTATTAGATCTAATAAAATAATTTAATTTAATTATATAATTAAAAAAACAATGATAGTAAATAAACTAAATCTAAAAAGAAAAAGAGATAATGATGGCCTATAAAAAAAAATACTTGCCAAAAAAAAATTATAAAGTTAAATTTCAAGATAATCCAATATTTAAGAATGAAATTGGAAAAAAAAATGTATGAGCCAATCCAAGCTAGCATGGAAAACTTGTGACCCGAGTCGTGAGACCAAGCCATCCTCATAGAAAGAAAATAAAAAAAATAAAGAAGCTCAATTTTTAATAAATTCAATGTTGAAGGCTGAAATCAAAAAAAAAATTAGTGTAAAAGAAATAAAAATAAAAGACCGATGTCAATCCGAATTAATATTTCATATAAGTGACCCGGGTCATTAGACTGGGATCATCACATTGAAAAAAGATATGAAGCTCAATTCTTAACAATCCAATATTAAATGATGAAATTTAAAAAGAAAATTAATTTTAAAAAAAGGATCAAAAGCAAAAAAAAAATAAAAAGAATAAGAACCAAATTTGAAATAAAAATAAAATGATGTAAAAGCCTCGAGTCAATCCAAATCAGCATGGAAAATCCATGACATGGGTCATGATATCGGGTTATCATCATAGAAAGCAAAATGTAAAAATATAAAGAAGCTTCATCTTCAATAAACTCAATGTTGAAGGATAAAATTGAAAAACAAAATTGGTATAAAGAAATATTGAAAAAAAGATTGATGGAAATCTGGGTTAACATATCATACTCATGACCCGGGTCATGAGACTAGGATCACCATATAAAAAAAAATATGAAGGCTAATTCTCAATCAATCTAATATTGAAGGAAGAAGTTGAAAAAAGAAAATCAATTTAGAAGAAGGATCTAATGAAAAAATATAAAAATAAAAGCAATTAAAAGATTGATGGTCAAACTTGACATAAAAATAAAATAATATAAAAGCCTCGAGCCAATCCAAGTTAGCATATAAAATTCGTAACCTATATTGTCAGACAAGGTTATTCTTATAGAAAGAAAACCAAAAAAAATTAAAGAAGCTTAATTTTTAATAAACTTAATGTTGAAAAATGAAATTTATAAAGAAAATCAATGTAAGAATATATTATAGAAAAGACAGATGTTAATTCGGGTTAACTTTTCATACTCATGAGATTAGAATTACCAAACTGAAAAAAAATTATAAAGCTATCCCAACCAATCCAATATTAAAGGGAAAAAAATTGAAAAAAGAACACCAATTTCAAAAAAGGAACAAAAAAAAAACAGAAACAACAAAAAACATAAGGATCAAATCTAACATAAAAATAAAATAAAATAATGAGGAATAAAATTAAAAAATAAAAGCATATAAAAAATAACAATAAAAAATAAAGATCACAATTGCTGTAAAAATCAAATAAAACCAAATGCCAATGAAAAAAATTGAAAGAAAAAAAAATCAGAAAAAGAATTCAAAACAAATTAAGAGCAATCAAAACTACAATTGAAAGAAAAAAACAAAAGAGGAGGACAACTTTATATTTTAGTTTGGCTAGCACGATTCCCGAGGAGAGGAGAAAGAAAAGAGAGGGAGAAAGAAATTAAACCGTCATGAATCACTGTACATGCATCGCTCCATGTGATGTGTCGTCACTTAACCCTTTAGATGACATTACAATTGGCTTTTTTGGCTACTGAGAAGCACCAGACGAGCCACCCAAAAAGCATGGACGTCTCCCACATGTTATTCACGTCACGCACATGCCAATAACTTTGATCTTGAACTTATTTTTTCTAATACAAAATTTTACACTAACAAACATAACTTTTGATCAGACCATTGGGTCGAGCTGAAATTTTAACAAAAATTTTTAGATGCCTTATTTTATATGCGATTAAAATTTTAGGTTGATTAAAAATTAAAAAGGCTAGTGATAAGATCGAGAAGATACTATATAGGAATTGTATTAGTTTCCTAGTTTATTTAAGATTCTTTTTTCTATTTTATTTAGAACTCTTTTATAATTTGTCCAACCTTTTTAGAATGTTTTTAACTATTATAAATAGGGTTATTTAGCAATTTAGGATTCTTTTTTGTATTTTATTTAGAACTCTTTAATAATTTGTTCAACATTGTTTAGGACATTTTTACCTATTATAAATAGGGTTATTTAGTTTGTATTTAGGTTTTTTAATGAGAGATGAATTGATTATTCAGAAATAAAACTTGTATGTGAGAGTTCGCTCTTACTTTTGGTTCCTTATAGAATTACTCTAACTTATCGATGAATTAATCAAGTATCGTAATACCTTCTATACTTCTTATTCGCGTCTCGATCATAGATGTTGAGTGGGGGTTGGTTACTTATAGTCTTGTGTCTCTGTACAGATTATTGTTATGTCAAGCTCAACTACAAGTCTGAATTTAGCTTTCTTAGAAAGAATTGATTTGACTGTGAGTTTCTAAATCTTTATATCCATAAGGTTCGTATCAAATATTTTATATTTTTTTAAAATACTGAATTGCCTCTAGGTTCACTTGATAATTACAAAAAAAAAAACCCAGGTTTAAATGACTTGGACACAAGTATAAGAAATTTTGATTTTAAGGATAGTTTAATCATTTTAATTTTCAAACTAAAATGAAATTCCAAAAAAGCCTTTAAAGACAAGTTAAATGAATTTTGCTTTTATTGTACCTTTAGTAATTTTATTGTGCAATGAAAATGCAAGATGATTGAGATGCCCTCAGTCAATTTGGTAATGATAAATTAATCTCATTTAAAAAATCATATTACCCCTCAAACCAAATTATTTGGTTTGGTGTCGTAAATTAGTCATTTCATTATGTGAATCCATGGTGAAATGTAGTACATAAACAGTTAAATATCGAGACCAATTAAGTTTTTTAATTGTTAAATAATTTTGATGTGAAATGATTAATTTTTTGGGTGGACAAATTACTATCTCTAACGGCTATTTTTGTTTTCTATTTCATATCAGTTTTTAAAGTACATTCATGCCATTATAAAAGATGTAATGGCATATTTATTATAATAATTTTGATGTTATTTTTAGCTAGAAATTGATATTTATTATAAAATTATAATTTTCAAATATAAAAGTGTAATTTTCAAGCCAGCCATATGATGTTGATTGAAAGTTACCCATTAATTAATGATATATACTAATGACTGTCACGTTCAAGGATAACTTTCACGTTTTCGTTAGTAGATATTGCAATTTTTAATCATTCAATAAAGTATAACACAACAATGTTGTTATATTATCAAATCATATTTTAACAATGTTTTCATGATTTTACCTCTCATATCAAAAACTTTAACATTGGGAGTCGAGGATATTGAAATCATTTTACGAGATTTATTGGTAATTACTAAATTAATCAAAAATAAATAAGTTTTTTTTTCATATTAATTACATAATGGAAGGACCAAAACACTATTGGAAAAAAAATTGAGTTAAATGACACTTTTTTATTCTTATAATGATTTTTACATGATTATAATTGGCCAGGATAAGATTATAATGTAAGATGAGAGGCAATTTAATATTTGACTTGATATAAAAAATAAATAAAAAAAAACACATAATAAAACGATCAAAATACTCTTAGAAACTAAAATATTAAAACTGGTCTAAAAGGAATTTTCATCTTTTCACAAAGATTTTTTGTTATTTTGAGGTAAGCCAAGAGGCAACTAGGTCTTTTTCTTATTTTTCCCTCTCTTCTAAAATGACAACTTGATGTTGATATTTCAAATCCACTCCTTATTTTTTTTATTTCTAAGTTTTGTTAGTTTTTTTTATATATGTTTTATTTGTTTTAAGTTTTATCCTTTAATCTCAATTTGTCATATATTGATTTTTTTTTCAATTTGGTTTTTATTTTTTTGATTTTTAATTTTTATTCTTGGTTCTTTTTTTGTAAAACTTTTATTTGTTTTTAATTTCATCAATCAATCCAAATTTATGGTATATTATTTTTACCAATTTAAACCTCATACTTTTTTTTATTAAAGTTATTTTTTATTTTCAATTTCACCATAAAATAAATCTTTTTTTCTAATTTTGATATTCATTCGTTTGATTGATTTTTTAGGTCCTTTTGCTAAATTGATTTTTCTTTTTAATTTCACCCTTCAATAAAATATAAAATTTATTTTCTATTACAATTTTGATCCTCATCCATCTAATTGCTGTTTTTTGTTTTGAATTCTTTTGTATAATTGAATTTATTTTTTTAATTTTATTTTTCAGTATTTAATTGATTGAAAATTGAGTTTCATGGTTTTTTCAGATAAGATGCCGGGTCTAATAATCCAGGTTATGAATTTGAAATGTTAATGCGGGTTGATAATTTTTTAAAAAAAGATTTTGTGATTTTCTTTATTTTTTCTATTGGGTTATTTTGATCTCACGATCCAGGCTGCGGATTTGGTGGAACAACTCGAGTTGTCCAGGGCTGATTTTTTTATGTTTTTTTTTTTGTCTTATTTCTTCCTCCTATATTTAATGGACCGGAAATTGAGTTATATTGTTTGTATTCTTTTTAATTTTTTTTCAAATTATAATAATTATTTTTAAAAAAAATTTGGTTCATCTAATACTGCTGTTTATTTTTCTTATTATTTAATTAAATAAAACTAATTTATTTAACTCGGTCTGCCCGTGACCAAATTTTTCATTCTGATTTAAAAAGCATTTACAGTAGTTGAATATCATTTATTACAAAAAAAAAAAAAGTTTAGCCCCATGGTGTCGAGCAGGTCCACACCTAGTTATTATCTTTATTCTCACCAAACCTTTTTCTACGTTATTCCCTAGGAGAAAAGTTTATGATTGGCTAAATATAAAGTATCAATTGAAAGATAAAAAAAAGTTCGAGGAGCAATTCAGAAATAGTGCAATACTTTAATTTTTAGAAAAAATGGAACAATAATAAAAAAAAACTAGAACTTTTTGTTCAAATGCAATATTTCTTTATGTAGAAAATTAAAAAAACTAGTTTTTATTTTTTAAAAAAATTTATATGGAGTTTTGAAAACACTTTTTAAAAGTTTTTCACAGTTTTCAACACAAGCTTTTCATTACTTTTCAAATGAAAATAAAACATGAAAAATACAACTTTTTCTTTTATATACAAACATTTTTTATTTTGCAATATAAAAGATTAAAATAATTTTTATGTTTTCATATTTAGTTAGTTTCACAAATTTAATTTTTATTAAGAATCTAATATAAAGATGTTTTTTGAGTTAATGATATAATTTTTGCATGATAAATTCTTATTTTAATAAAATAAAAATAATATTCTATAATTATATTATTACAAATAAAAATTATTAAAATGACTATTATCAATCATATTTTTTTTTTATGAAAAACAGTTATAATCTTAATGTATTTATTAGTTGTTTTCAATGTAAAAATTCATTTTTGTTTTCACTAAATGAAAAAGTTTTCTATTTTTTTATTGGACAAGAAAAGGTGTGTATATATATATATATTATTGCTAAATACACCCTTAGTTTCTTTTTAAATTTTATTTTACATTTTTTATGTCTTCAATGACATGAAAACTTGTTTCATTTCTCATATACAAAGAATTTTGTTATATTTAGGTTGAGTTCAAATTTAGATATTAAAATCCTTCTCAATTTCAATTGAATAAAATCTCAATATCTAGCAAAAAAACAAAAAAAAATAAAAAAAAACAAAAATCAAAAGCTTTTATTGATATTTAATTAGGAATGCTGATAGAAGCGATAACAAATCAAGCCTTATCATATAGCTTTTATTTGATGCCAATAATTTTATAGGATTAAAGTTACATGTTTAAATAAGATTTAAACTTTACATTAATATAAATTTTATGGCAATACAATTATTATAAATGATGTTCAAACCTATATATATACAATTTTAATTCATTTTATCTTTTTTCTACTTTTATTGCTTTCTCACTATCCTTTGTTTATTTAGTTTTTGCAATTTCTTTCTTTTTTTTCTATGCCTATTTTCTTCCATGTATGCATTAATATATATGTTTTTGCAGTCAATTAATTGTTTATATGTATTATTTATTTTGTTTATGTAAATATATTTAATTGTTAATAAATATTTATTTATCTTTAATATTTATTAAATATTTAATTAATAAATCTAATATTTAATTAATGAATTTAAAGTAAAGATAAAATCTTAGAGATAAAAATATTTTGTAAAATAATTTATATAATTTATAAAATTATGAGATTTTTATTTAAAATATTAAAATTATTTTTTATAAATATTTTTATATTTAGTTAGTGTTATAAATCTATTTATTTTATTATAAATCCAATATAATGTTTTCCCTAAATTAACAATATAACTTTTTTATAATAATTTTTAATTTAATTTAAATAAAATAAAATTAATATTCTATAATTAAATTGTTACATATATAAAGACTAATATAAGATTTTTATTTTTGTATAAAAAATAATTGTAATTTTTATTTCTTTAATGAAAAAAAATATTTTTAAAGATGTTTTTTTTTATTAAAAAGAAAAACTAAAAAAAATAAATTGTTTTCCATTACGGAAGACACCCTGGACTCGTCATTTTTCATTCTCCATCGATCATTGTGTACTAATTTATATCATACCTTCCCATGACGAGCTGATCATAGTTCATACATTGTTCACAACCGAAGACCATGGAAGCCACCACTCTCCGTCACTCACTTCCCTTCTCCTTCACTTATCATTCACTTCTAACCTCCAAATTACTACCACAAAAACCTTTCCTTTCTTCCAATTTCCCCTCATTCTTCCTCCCAGGTCCTCCGATTTCCATCACCGACGCCACCAACCACCACCACAGCTGTCATCAAAATCACCATCACGGAGGCCATAATTCGCAACTGACTGGACCCCAAAGAGATCTGTTAAAATTTGCAAAAACAATAGGATGGATGGACTTGGCGAATTTGTTTAGAGAAAACTTGCAGCTCTGCTGTTGTTCCGCCTCTCTCTCTTTATCACTGCCGCTGCCTGCTCTTGTATGATTCCGAAACCTGCAGTCAAGCCCCCTCAAAATGCGTTCATGCTAGTCGCCTTCTCTCTTGTTGGGTAACAATTTCCATCCCAAAAGTCGGTAATTTTTATCTTACCTTTTCATTTTCATTGATTGCCAGTCAGGTCTCAGCATCGCTTGATGCACTGACTGATATTACTGATGGGAAAGTTAACATTCATGTGTTAATAATGGCCCTTGCCTGTTTTGCATCAGTTTTTATGGGCAATACTTTAGGAGGGTTACTTTTTGCAATGTTCAATTTAGCTCATATTGGTCACCATTTTTAAGTCAGTCCTGAAGATTACTTTCCAAGTGATGAATGAATAAAATGTGTTTGCTTATTTGCAGCTGAAGAGTTCTTTACCAATCGGTCAGTGATTGATGATGTTAAAGAGTTGAAGGAAAATTATCCGGATTCTGCGCTTGTGTTGGATGTAAATGATGACAAGCTGCCGGATGTTTCTCATTTGTCGTATAAAAAAGTGTACCTGTGCATGATATAGAAGTGGGATCCTATATTTTGGTCGGAGTTGGTGTGGTCTGTCATTTTGAAGTTATTTAACTTTCTCTTTGCTCAATATTTTAATTTAGTTGTGATATTGGTAATGTCATGAAATCTCGGCTGAAAGCACAGCATATTATGGCCTGTTATTGGATGTCAATATGTGATTTTAAGCTTTTAAAGGCTTCATGGCATTTCAAGATTGCATATACCCTTCAATTCAAGTGTTCATGAGTTTAGGCTGTATTAGGACGAGTCTCTATGTTAGTTATAATATCAATGTCAACAAACATCAGAAGGTTTCCTCCGTACCTGAAAGTTCTGTTTCTAAATTCATTGTCTAGGTAGGCCAGAGCTTTCTTTGCTTAAGCCTTTGTAGTCATCTAAAAAACAAGTTCAATGTTCAGGGGCAGTTAGTGGCTATAGCCACATTTCAATGGTTAGCTAGCTAACTATCCAGTGGAAGTTTTAGCATTATGAGTTCTAACAAGCTAATACTCTGACTAATATGACATTCCATTTTAGTTATGAGATGGCTATATTCATTTTGTTTATCTTGATTTATCAAGTAATGCTTGTTATGGAAGTTTTATCAAGTAAGCGAAAGCTTCAAAGGTGTCTGGATGAATTTGGTGAGCATTACAGCAAATTGGTTGTAGGTTTGGCAGTTGCATCGCTCTACTTGAACCATTTCTTTTCGAGTGGCCATTCATGATCACACCAGGTAACTTGGAGGAAGAGTATTTATTTACTTTTATTCTATGCTTAAAAAACCATTTGTGTGTTTTTGTTGAACTTCCTTGTAGTAAGTTGTCAACAATGTTGTGCTTAAGGAATTGTTGTTTTTTCGTAGATAATAACCGAACAAATGCATTGATTCTACTAATGATAATTGGACATCATGCATGCTTTGGCACACTCCTTGTGATTTGGATAGGGCTTTTTTTCTATGTTAACAAGTCTCATTGAGGATGTATACTGGTTTAGAAATATGCAGTGGTGAAGCTCGGACATCTCATTAAGGGGATCCTAGATACATTTATCATTTTTGTCAGAAAAGGAATCCTATTGTAGAAAAGCATATCATTTCCATCTTTCCTTATTTGTTTTTTTAAGAAACAATTTTTTTCATATATATTTTAATACCTTTATTTGATCTAAATTTTCTTGTTGTCTTACTGAAAAATTAATATATATTTGTACAAGGAAATATAATTAGACTAATAAACGTGATTATGCGCGCGTGCGCGCTCTTTATGTTGTGTTAACATAAATCTCTATGCACATGGATGTATTCAAATTTACAAAGTTTTTGCAAAAGCATAGTTATTATTCCAGCATGTTGTGTCTTCTTTTCGTCAATTGAATTGGCTGGCTTCTTGCTGTATTTGTGCTTCTTGGGAACAAAATAAATAAACAATTGAGGGGGCATCTTATATAGAAACAATGAACAAGGGGGTGGGTGGTGTCTTGGGCCAGGGGTGAGCGAAAGTCCCCTCCTCTCATCTAGCACTTGGCTGGTGTAAGAATCTGCAGTTGGGTACTGTTAGGAAAGAAAGTCTCTTAGTCATTTACTTGCTTAAAATTTCAAATCTGCTCCACAGTGAACCTGAAAATCTTGGAAAGATATTGTTGCTTTACCTAAAAGCTATATCAGTTGGAGTAGTGTGGATTTAACAAAACATATTGGGTCAACGGTGTGATCCAACAAATGGCAAAAACTAAAATATTTGCAACATTTTTGTTAATGTAGACTTCTTTTTCTTTAGAATTAACCAAATGGTCTAAGTTCAATGCTTTTATAATATTGCTGGGTTTTATTTTTTATTTTTTGGAAAATTACCCTATAGATTGTGATTACCCGTTTTAGTTTGAAAAACTATATTTTACATCTTTGCATGCTAACACTTAATATCCTCTAAAAAAAATCAACAAAAAATATTTAATTATTTACAGGATTGTCATTATTTTCATTTAATGATTAAATAGCCTTTATATTAAATATTGCAAATTTTCCAGTGAAAAAAAAAAAAAAACCTTGACCATAAACATAGCAGTCATTCCACCTATCTTCTTCCTCTATTGATCGATTCCTGGAGAAGCAAGCGAATGATGACTAGATGAAATTGAAGATTCAAGCACAACACCATCCACTGAACAGGGAGAGTCGGTAGCATCCTCTATTGAACAGGGAGTTATATATGATTTAGATCATCCACCTTCCAAACCTATCTTGATTTTGCAAACCATCATTAACCAAATTGTCCCAATGAATCACTAGTGCCTAGGACAACAAAACTCTTTCTCTGAGCATCTGAATTTACTTGAGCACATGTTAGCTAGTTGTAAACACTGTCTGGACTATTGAACTGAGTGTTACTACTCCTAACAATAGACTCGGTCAAATTGCCCCGAAAGGGTCTAAACATAGTCTATATGTCTCAGACACAAACCCTCACATAACTCTCTTTGGCTTCAAATTGCTTGATTTGATCTCTTTGTGGGGTAAAACCACACCTCCATTGCCCAACACTGGAGTGCCATCCGATGATACTGCTAGATATGCAAGCATGCTTCTGATGCGAACTCCACACCGCACAGAACAACGAGAGAGTCTAACTCTAGACTCAACAATACATCCTGGTCCTATTGCAACATCAGGTTATTGCGTTTGTGAGGAAGGTGTTTGATGAAATGCTTGAGCCAAATGCAGTTGCTTGGAAAGCGATGATTATTGTGTGAGCCAAATGCAGCCATTGGTTGAACCGCTTGCTGAGATTTTAGGCTTTCTTCTTCCAGTGTGGATTGTGTTCATTGAAGTAGCAGAGAGCTTGTATTCCATTATTTGGGTTGTGTTTGAATCATCTTGCAGTATAATGGGCACCCATTGGCCATCTTGAAGACAGAAGCACTAAAAACCCAAAGAAATCTGGTGGAGAAAATCTAAAGAAAGTCCTGGTCTCCTTAATTGATGAAATGAGGGTTCATTTTGTGTTTGATTTGGTAATTTAGGTTCAGAAAGAAATGTGTAGAAGAGAGAGAAATAGTCATTTAAAGAGAGAGAAGATCAAATCTGTTGTTTGGTTGAATTTCTGATATAATATATATGTAAGGGTAGTTTGGTCATTTCATCCAATTTAAAAAGTTGTGTTCGCTGAAGATGTAAAATATAATTTTTTAAATTATAGCGGGTAATCGCAATTTGGACTAAACTGTATAATGCTAAGTGTAATTTTCCCTTTTTCTTTTTCCAGTAATGGTTTTGGTAGTTTGATGCTTTAATGATAGTTCTCTCTTTCTGTCAAGAAATTTATAATATCTTAGCCGCTCATGGTTATTTGTCCGATTAATCTTCTAATATGCCTGTTTTAACAACTCTCTATTACTATTGAACTGACATAATATTTACTGACACATCCATTCTATCTTGTTGATGCTTGGGTTGATAATGTAGTTTGCAGAGGATCGGTCTACAGAGCACAAGACCTGATGGTGGCAGCATCACATTGTGCCTTGGCTGTAGCTCCATTGCCATATGCCACTGCTATTAATTCCTGTGCAAGAAGGTACATGAGAATTACTAACCATAATCACAAATGAAGTGCAGCCATAACCATATAGACAATTATTTTTTTGTCTTTGGATGCAATGGTTTTAGTGTTAATGTCTAAGTAATGCGGAGATGCTATGTTGAAATGTGGGTGCTTGTCGGAATTGTCCACATGATTCCTTTAGTGGAGCGCTGTAACCATTGTCATTTCTTATGTATGTGAATGAGTCAGAGTGCCCTGTTTATAAGCTAATGTTTTATTCATTGTTAACTATGCCTCTGATTACTGCAGTATTGCCACACTACGCTCTGGAATAAAGAACATTAGATTTTTTTTCATGCTTTGTACTTGTATTTTCAATCTCTCATCTAAATATGAAACTAGTTTGTTCATGGTTGATATGTGATGTAATTAAAGTATGTATGAATATTTCCTTTTGGAATTTGTTGAAGAAGGAATATTTTAAAGCTGGTAGGACTGAAAAAATCCATGGTGGAAGCAAAAACTTAAATTTAGCTAAACTGGAGATCAGTTTTCATATGATTTAAACTTTCATGTTTGTGGCAATCCTGGTTTAACTGTGCTGATCTTTGTCTAAAGGGGATATTGCTTAAAGGAGGCCACATTCTAGAATATAAATGGAAGAAAAACATGCCTTCTTATTTATTGCTTTTCATTGCTTCCCCCATTGATTTCGTTTAGGTTTGATAGCCAGAAAGAGTTATTTAAACTTATTCAATGGTCTAGGTTCTTCTCACTGGTGTCTTCATTGTACGCATGTCGTGTCATACCAACTTCTCAGTTTGAATTGTTTCTCATTGCCTTACCCTACCTTATCTATCTTGTTGCACCATTAGATGTTTCATTTGTTTGGTAGCAACAGGTGAAAGATCCTTTGTGTTCTAGGGGTTTTTCTTATTAGTGAAGGCTTTTGTAAATATCAGAGCAAATGTAATTGAGTGGAAGGAGGTCCTAGGGTTAAGCAATCTCTGTTTAAGGAATGATCTGACGTTAATGGGTTCTCAAGTTGTTCTAATGGAATTTTGCATGTGTATGCAACCTACCGTGATTTTCTGAACAAATTTTGGAATTTTATTACAGGAGGGGGTCTGGTCATGGTCGGAAGGTATTAATTATGCACCAGCTCTTGCTGCTGCAACTGTAGGGATTGTGCTTTCTCAACGGGCCACTGCAACTGCCATAGCTGTTGCTTGTGTCCTTACTGCTAAGGGATGCCATACCTGGTGTTCCATCCTGTATTTTATCAAGTCTCGCCAAAGAACTTCCCTGGTACTTGTCTTTTTCTATCTCCTTTCCATTTGTTACTTTCTTGGCATAAAGTTCTTGAATCCTCATTACTTGTACAAATGTACATGCAGTTCGAGCAAAATGCAGCCCACGCATTAACCTCTATATTTCTGGCCTTCCTTCCATCCATTTTGAATTTCCTTCCTCTCTGGTCAACGGTATGAATCTGTTTGATAGTCAGCTTCAATGAACTTCATTATTGATTTGTTTCCCGAATGTTTTTTGTCGTGATAGCTTCTAATTCTAGGATATTGGAATGTTCTTTGGGAATATGTTTGGAATAGATTCTACAGAAAAATGATAAACAGCAGTTTTCCATCATGTGTTGTTTCTTTCATTGAAACTTCGCTCATTAATTAGTTATAAACTGATAAAGGTTAGTTTATCCTTCTTGGTCCCAAGATGGCATGATGGGACGTCCTACATTTAAGGGAAGTATGAAGTTAATCATTTGTAAGTTTGAAATGGTGCGTGCGGTTTGATACTTAAGAATACTCTGTGGTTTGATTCTGAAGAACACTTAACCAAGAGCTCAACTTGTATGTACCTTTTAATTTGTTGTCATTTTACAGGACAATGCAGCTAAATCTATCTCCATTAGTTGCTCAAGTTTCTGTTCATTTTTGCTGTTTTGAGATAGCTTCACTTTCTAGCTCGTAGTTTAATACTATTTATCAAAAGAAACCGTTTATTGCTTATTTTCATTGGTAAATGATCAGGTTCTTCACTTAAGCTCTTCTTACGTGCCTCGATTCTACACGTGCTCTGAGTGATCCCAAATGGTCCTGGAGGGAAGATTTGCAGCAAGTTGTGAAATCCAGAGTGATGTTAATGGTGACAGATGACACAAGCTCAAGCACACCATGGAGTCAGCACCTTTGTGACTCACACGGAGGTTTCTCGAGCTTCCTCTCTCTTTTTTTGTGTTTTTTTTGTGTTTTTTTTGTGTTTTTTTTTTTTTGTGGAGAGAAAACATGCACATAACTTGTTGAGCTGTAGATGCCAGAATCATAGATACAGAGGAAGCCATGTAATTCTGCAGCAGTAAATATTTTGTCCAATTTTGGTCCTTCAAGCTGCAAAGGGTGGACAATTTACACGAAAATCTAAATAAGACGAGAATCACTTTGCCTGAAACAGTATCGTTCAGGATTGCCCTTGTAACATTGTGGTCGTTGGAAATTCCCAACGGAGAGCATAGCTTTTGCAACTTCATGCTTGGAATCCATAATTGATTTGTAATTGTGATTTGTAAAGCTGCTCGTTATGAATAATACTAGAGGAAATAGAAGCTGACTGCTACAAGGGTGAGAGTTGCTATTTCAAGATTATTTTATTTTTAATATTATTAGTCTTTTTATTCTTACTTATTTATTTCTGGTGGGTGAGAGTTGCTATCACAGATGGACCATTCTTGCCTTCTGTGTGCTCTCCAAGTCTGAAGAGATTAATGCAAGGAAAAAAAGAAAGGTGAGGAAGGAAGCATGTGTTGGCTGGCTGCTGCCCGCCATTACTGCACGCACTGCAATAAAAATGGAGGAATGGAGGAGAGGGTGTTTGACAGTTTTGTCTTGTCAACTTCCCAACTGCCTCCTTTCACGTGCCTACTTGTTCAATCTTCGAAATCAACATTTTTTTCATGGACCTATTTTAAAGTGCTCATTTCTTAAAACATCATCCTTTCACGTCCCAAGATTATTTTTTTTAAATTTGATTTTTATTTTTTTATTTAAAATAATTTATAAAATTAATTATTTTTTAAATTTTATCATCCTTCAATCAACTTTTTTATTTGTTATATTTTCTTATTTTCTAATAAACTTTAAAACAAAATTTAAAAAAAAATCTTTTCTACGCAAACAAAATGGGGCTTGAAATTAGGGAAAAAATAAAATAGACATCCACACGATTCATAATAAAATAAAAAATAAAAACCAGTTGAGAGTTGAGACATAAGACAAGCTTTAGATTAAATCTTAAAATGACCTTTTTTTTGGTGTTCTTGTTGCAAGTTTTTCAGTTCCCTCATCAAAACAACAATCCAGTTTTACACAAATGTCTCAATTTTTAACATTTCTTCTCTCTCTCTCTCTCTCTCTCTCTCTCTCTCAACTCTCAAGCAAGGCATTCTCTCAACATCATTTTTCACCTTTTACCCTTACCTCTCTCTCTCTCTCTCTCTCTCTCTCAGACACACACACACACACACACACACACACTCTGTACAATCCCAAAATTATTCCCTAACAAAAAGAGAAAGAACAAAAGCCCAGTTCTCTCTCTCCCCCTACACTCTACTCTGTCCACATTTCTCACCTTTTTTTTAAGCTCATAATTTTTCATTACTCAATCTTACCAACCCCAACCCTATTCACTGCAACATTCCTAAACCCCTCTCCACTCATACCCTGATAACACATGCCCCCACCACTCTGTTCCATCATATAATTCCTCACTTCCCTCCTTATCATCTCTTGCATCACCGTCATTAGCTCCCTGCTCAACCCAACAAAACCACATCCGGGCCGTCCAGTCTGACCAGCCACTCCCGGGGTGGTCACCTGGGCTGGGTCCGCTGCCACCAAAAAGGATGTCACTGTATTGGGTTTTGGCTCCTGAGTTGACCCGGCGACTCGCTCCTGAGTTGGCTCGGCGACTCGCTCCTGAGTTGGCTCGGCGACTCGGTTGGGCAACTTGGTTGCTGGATCAGCCCCGGGTAGAGATAAACTCAGTAAGGTAGGTGGGTCGTCGTCGTTGTTGTCAGATGATGATGCTGTTTCAACCGGAGGCAAAACCCCTCCGGTTCGGGCAACGGGACGGTATATATTATGATTATGAGCAGAAGATAAACCGGGCAGGCTCGAGTCGCTGACGTCAGATCCAGAGGGGCTGCCCGGGCTCATGTAGAGCCCCGTAGAGAGAGGCACACCAGAGCCTGCGCTGACCGATCTCTTGGAGGGCTGAGTATCATCAACATCCAAATTACCATCATACCCCTCGAGATTGGAGAGATTACCGTCATCTGCCATGGAAGAGCACTTGCGTTTGAGAGTGGAGTTCCAGTGGTTTTTAATGGCGTTGTCGGTGCGTCCGTTGAGGAGACGGGCAATTGTAGCCCACTTGTTGCCAAAACGAGCGTGGGCTCGGATGATCCTGTCGTCTTCTTCAGGAGTGAAGGCACGGTGCTCGACCTGAGGTGAGAGCTGGTTGCACCAACGGAGCCTGCATGATTTACCTGATCGACCAGGGATTGACTTGCTTATTAGCGACCAGTTCCTCGGACCATGTCTTTGAACTAGCTTTTTCAGCGCCTCATCTTCTTCTGGACTCCATGGCCCCTTGATCCTATCCATTTCCTTTATCTTAGTAGCCATATCTTCTCAACCCCGGTCTCAATTAAAAAAATATATAAATAATTTAATTTCAGTCAGATATAAGATGAGCGTATTTTGTTTTTCTTTGTTCCTTTTCTCTTTACTGTCAACAGGAAGGAGATGAGACCAGAGAAGGTCGCAAGCAGAGAGGAGGGCGGTGAAGGGGGATTTATGGAAGATTATATATATATATATATATATATATATATATATATAAAAGGGAGTGAAGCGGGTGACCGGGAGAGGCGGTTAGAGGTAGGAGTTATGGGCATCGAACTGAAGGCTCAAGGCAGGCGGTTGGGTTTTCGGGACACAGCTGGCGAGGGACACGCGTCATGTATTAGCAGCACTGATTTGCATAACTCGCTCCCTTAATTTACTTTAGAGATGAGTGTCTTGTTGAGGAGCGTCCGCCCCACTCTCTTGAAAGCTGTGGCTGAGAGTGATTTGGAGCGGTTAATAATCATCTTGTTTGGAGCGTCTGATTTCGATCTTGATTTTTGAATGTTTTATGTACGAAGCGCTGCCTTGTCTTGCCTCTGAGTTAGGATAAGGGTGCAATCATTTCGAAGAGGATTAAATTTCCACAATGACTCCTTCCTTACTGCTTCCAAACTTGTACTTTTTTTATTTTTTATTTTGAAAATATATTAAAATAATATTTTTTATTTTATAAAAAATATTTTTAATATTAACACATTAAAATAATTTTAAAAAATAAATATAAATATAAATATAAAAACAAATATAGTTTTTAACTGTCCCTGGAAAGAAAACAAAAATCAAATATATCTTAAGATAAAGATGGCAACGGTTGGTTGGGCAAGGTTTTATGACTCTCTCTCTCTCTCTCTCTCTCTCGTTGACCGAGGACTGCCAGCCTGTATACCATTTTTGCGCGGGTTTCTTACAATTTTCTTCTTAAAAAGGAAAGGTTTCACGGAAATTGCTGACGTGGCGGGAACGACAAGTGTGGTAGCCGAATCACAGTGTGGATCAGTACTGGCTGTACTGCTACATTTCCTTGCCAGCCTGGAAACCTGCCACCGACACTTGCCGGTCCCTATCCGTTCTAGGCTACCAATCCTAACCTGTACGGAACCGGTTTTCCAGAAATTGCCTTAAAATGCACATGCTCCCTTGCCCGGGAACTTTCCCTTCATTAACAATTCCCTGTGTTCTTCAACCAAATTAATTAATACTAGAACTAGTATAGCATGAAAGATTGAGAATAGTTGTAATTAATTAACAACTAATTACAGTTGTTTAATGATGATGTATTGATTGATTAGGCATTCTTTGAAATTGCAGTACAATAACAATTTTTTCCATATGAAATCTATTTCGAAAATTATCATTTATTTTACTATAAAAATAATGGTGATAATAATTTAATATCAATTTTTAATTAGTATTATGTTTTTTAATAACTAATTTGTGTTTAGCTGGTTTTGCTATTGCTTGTATAGGTTCCATAGGTGATGTGTTATTTGTATTGGAAGAAGTTGCTTTATTATAACACATTTTTAGTATTGAATACAATGGTAATAAATGCATGGTGTAAGTTGAATTGAAATTCCTTTTTTTCTCATGATCTTTTGCTAAAACATTGCATAATCATGGTAGTATAATCGTCTAATTATTATAATTGCATGCTGGTTTTGTAAAGCCTTTTGAATTAAAAATGAAATTATCAATTAGGTTACGTGTTGAATGAAATAATGTTTCTTTTCTTAACATGTTTTTATGGAGTATCTTTCTCTGTTTTGTCAATTATTCAATAAACTAAAAGTGTTACACAATATGCATTTTATATTATTTAGTTTTTCTTATTATTTATAATAAATATTTAGTGTTTGTATTAATGCTGAATTCTACATATAAACATGATATCACTGGTTGTTTTCTTCGTTAAATATTTTAAAATATACAATGAAAGATCCTGAATCTATGGATAAGGTTGCTTGGACAGAAAATGTTGCATATACTTTGTGGTATATGCATTAAGGCCATTAACTTGAGAATAAGACCTAATAATCATTTCGATAAAATGGGTTGGAAATTTCTTATAACATCATTCAAAGAAAAAATTGATCATGCATTCACCCAAACATAACTGAAAAACAAATGGGATGGATGCAAAAAAAATTAAAGGATATGGACAAAGCTTATTTCTGAAACTAGTATGGGATGGGTTAGTGAATTAGGAACAATTTTGGCTAATGATGAGTGGTGAAAAGAAAAAATTCAGGTTATTTTTCATGATCTTAACTGTTTCATTTGTTGTTGTCAAGTTTCTTAAATTTCTTTACTATTTAATGTTGAATTAATTACGTGTAATTCTTTTATTTAGAAAATAAAAGGAGTAAAAAAATTCAGACATGATAGTATTAAACCGTTTTTGAAGTTCAAATTTGACTAAATGTACTTCAACATTATTGCTACTAAAGAGTATGTGTAGGCACCATCATCATGAGTTCTTAATGGCAATGATGATGTTGATGCTGACACTAACAATGCCAATACTGATGAGGCTGATTTGAAAGAAGAAAACGATGATTCAGAGAATGATGGGATTTCAAATTTTGAGAATGACATTTCTCAAATGGTTAGTATGGTTAATATATCAAGCAACAACATCATAAGAAGCAATGTCAAGAAAGAAAAAAAAAGATCATTTAGAGGTTCGAGATGGAAAGAAAAGGATTTATGGAGTTGGCTTACAATTACTGTCAAGGTGGGATTAACTAGTTGAGAGCATGCCGCCCAATAGTGATTCCACATCTTTGCATATAGATCGAAAATGGTTTAGTATCTCAAAGGTTATGGGTGAGCTCCACTCAATTCTAGGAGTCACAATTAAAGATGATTTTCATGACTTCACTATTTAGTATCTTAATTTAAGAAGGAGGAGAGAAATGCGGTTTAGTATAGAAAATCTTGAAAACAAGTTAAAATGGCTACAGAGAATGTATGAACAAAGTAAATGTGCTTAGCTGACATGGTATGCCTTTTTTTTCTAATGCATTTATTTATTTATTCTTTTACAATGTTAGCTAAATTAAATGTGTTATGTTATTTAACATGCTTGATACTTTATTTATACATGTTTACACTTGCAAAATATTGAGCTGGCAGTTTTGAAAAGATTAGTTTCCATTTGATGCATCCTTGAAGTAAGTCTTCATTCATTTTATTATTTAACATTTGAACTTGTCAGTTGTGGGCATATCCATTTTGGTTGGTTTTCATTGCATTATTTTTTTATTTAAATGTTACTGAAGTTGTGAACTTGTTAAGTGAGTTATTTGATTATTGGATTGCTTGTGTTTGTCTGTATTCGAATTGTAATTTAAGAGACTAGTTGTTAGTTTTTAAACAAATCTTCTTTTACAGATGTTGTATTAATGCATTGTTAGGTGAACTTTGTTTAATTAACCTTAAACATGTAATATATTAGTGAGTATAGCTATTTCAAAATAAACTGGAAATATAATGGAGCCTCAATTAGTTTGAGCATTAAATTTTAATTCAATCTAAATTTTCATTTTTATGTATGTTGGTTTCAATAACTCAATATGTATTTCTATTGTGAAACTTGGTGGAAATAATTAAGATGAATTGGAACATTTTATTTTAGGTAATTTTTTTTAATTTAGTGGATTGACCGTACTCTTAAAATGTATTACCAATTAATTTAACATATGTTTGTCAAACATCACAAAGAAAAAGAGATTAATTTAATACCACCATTGTTTCTAGTATCCTTGTTTTGGTGTGTATTTGCTAAAATACTAGCACAACAAAAAAAAAAATTAGAAAAAGTAGCCTTGTCAAAACCATAACAAGAAAAAGGAAGCAAAAAAAATAAATAAATAAATAGAGAAAGAAACAATTGTTGATCACACAATCTGGCATAACAAGAAAAAAGATGCCAAGAAAAAAAAAACCAAATAAAGAAAGAAGAAAAATTTTATGACACAATCTTTCATTAAAAAAAAGAGGCAAAGAAGGAAAAAAAAATGAAATAGAGAAAGATGCAAAAGAGGATGACATAACCTAACAATGAATGTATCTTTGACAAAAACCAGTAAAAAGGCAGCTCTTAGACATAAGAAGTGATGCAAACAATTATTTGCAATGCAAAATCAGTATAAAATATACATAGATAATAATTTAGCAATGTCGTCAAACAATTTCAAATTTTTCATGCCATGTTACATTTCCTTTTTTCCATATAAGGGGGAAGGCTCTATTATGTATTATGTATTATGATAAAAAAAAAAAAAAAACTATCGCCATAGCAAACATCTCAACTTAAATCATTACTAGCAAATGAATCAACTTTTTGTTTTGACAGGTCAGTTATAAAGTCAATCGCTCCAGGTCTTTAATTTTTTTTACAAGCATGCATATTTTTTTATTTATTTATGGTGTTCTATTAAAAAACTATTAATTTCTTTATTTACATGTCATTGAAGATATGGATGGTGCATGATTTAATGCTATATTTAACCAAAATTTTGATGACGATTATGAAAATGTAATGAATCGAGTTGTAGACACATTAATTATCGTGGTTGTGAAGGCAGTGATTCCTCAGTAAGGGGTGGTGATGTTGATGACGAAAACGATAACATCAACAACAACAACGATGATGATAATAATAATAATGATGATGAAAATGACAGTGATGAGGATATTGATGAATCTTTTTTAAGGAGATAATTTGACATGCAGAAATTAATTTTATACACAATAGAGCAATAAACATGTATTATATTAATTATATGCATAAAGAAGCTTATATGGTTTCATACAACACATGCATGCGTTGGTTGAAAGAAGTTTTAAGAGGTCATTAAAAACAATGTGTTAACATGTTTAGGATGAACATAACCACTTTGTTGAGCATGTGTAATGATTTAGAAATGCAGTACGAGTTAAAACCTTCAAGAAAGATAAGCGTTATTGAAAAGGTAGAAATGTTTCTACAATAACAGTAGGGGCTTCAAATAAGGAAGTGCATAAGAGATTTTATGTATTCAAGTGAACCTGTTAGTAGATGCATAAAAGAAGTCCTTAAAACAATATGTTTGTTTGCTGTAAATGTCATAAAACTACTAGATTCTTGAATTTAAAGATAAGAAAAATTGTAATGAATCCAAGATATATATCATATTTCAAGGTAAGACGTATTTTATTTATTGATGTTACAATCAAATTGAATTTTTTTAATGAATGTTTGTAATTAATTAAAATCTAATTGTCTTTTCTCATATAAAATTATATCGATGCAATTGATGGCACACATGTTTGTGCATACATATCATTTGAAAATCCAATTTCATATATCAGAAGAAAAGGTGTACCAACACAAAACATTATGATTGCTTGTAGTTTTGACATACAGTTTATGTTTTTGTAGGCAGGATGAGAAGGTAGTGCATAAAATATATGTATTTTTCTTGAGGCTATTGACAATAGCAATATAAAATTTTCAAAATCACCAGAAAGTAGTGATATGATATAAATTGAAGAACAACTAGTGTAAGTTTAATATTATGCTTTTTTAGTTATTGATTAATAAAAAACTTAGCATGATGTTCTTAATTGCAAGTAAATACTATTTGGTTGAAGCTGAATATCCCAATGAGTATGAGTAGTGAGAGGTATCACTTATAAGATTTTAGGCATCGTGGAAAACCAAGAGGTCATGAAGAAGTGTTTAATCGTGCACACTCGTCATTATATAATGTGATAGAATGTTCTTTTGGAGTATAGAGGTGGAGAGTTTTACAAAATATGTTCACTTATCAATACAAAACGCAAGTTCAGATTATAGTTGCATCAATAGCACTACATAACTATATTAGAAGGAGATCGTAAGATGATGTGGCTTTTACATAATATGATCGCAATTCCAATTTGTTTCCCAATGATTTTTTACTAGATATTATTGCTTGCTCAAATAGCCAACGATCATAGAGGCCTTCACGTATGAATTTCTTCACGTATGGATTTTGTACGTGATGGAATTGCAAATAGTTTGATGAGACAATAAAATAAAAACCTTTTCTAAAGAAATTATTCATTTAATTAAATCTACAATATTTAAATTGAAAATCTTCAATATTAATATATTTCCTTTTAAGTAATTTCATTTCCAAACCTTAATATGAGAAGCATATTAACCAAATACATTAAACTGCCTTTATTTTTCAACACCAATCTCAATCATAGTTTTAACCAAACACTTTAATTTATATAAAAAAAACTTCAACTAAAAGTGATTTTTATAAAATTATTTTTTTTTCAAACCACAACCACAAATGCTACTACAATGCCAAACATTAAAACTAATTTGAATTTCTTTTTATTTTTCTTTTTCACTTCAAAAGATCTTATCATAAAATATGATGCTACTTGACAATTTTGTTTTTGAGGATAAAAACAAGTAGGCAAAAGGTACACCAAAGCCATCAAATATTTTCACCTAAACTAGATTATCAGTACACATTACACTGTGGGTTAGACCAAAGTTTTTTTGAACGTACAAAAAATATTTTGGTCATAGGAAACTATTTAACATTAATATTAAATTTGTTCTAGTGAGTCAATCGTAAAATCTCTTTAAATCATGTCGAAGTTGCTTTGATGCGACCTCGTCTGCTTGGCATGTCGAAAGACAACCTAAATAAATGGAAAAAAATGTGGTTTGACATTTAAAAAAAATAATTCAAGATGATATTTTTTTTAATATTAAGAAGACAACATATTGGATTGACCCGAGTTTCACGACTTAACCCACCAAAACTGAACCTAGATCATAGACTCCACTAAGTTTATTAACTTTGTTTTTTATACTATTTTTTTACTTAATTATATGATAACAAAAATAGATGTTGCAAAATCGAGTACCAACCAAATATTGAGAAAATTGTTTGAGATTGCGATAAACTCATAGTAAGCAAATAAAAAAAATTATGAAGACCAATTCAAAATTCATCAAATATTGAAGGATGAATTTGAAAGAAAAAAACAATAAAAAATTCAATAAAACTCAATGTTTAAGAATGAAATTAAAAAAAAAATATGTTAGGTGCGGGTAAAAATCCCAGATGCGCTTGGGGCCGAAAGCCTAGGCCCATGTCTGGACGCTCCATTCACTTTTTTATTTAAAAAAAGACTTGGACAATAAGTCGTCTATAATGGCAGGCAACCAATTGTCTATTAAACCTATAGAAACCACACAACAATCCTCAAAACTGAACTTGATATGTCATTCTACCATGTATTGAGAAAATAATCACCTCCAATTAATTCCTTTCAAGAAGAGAAACTCATTGATATAAAGATTATTATTTTTTGTAGCTGGAATGTGGTCTACCGACCTCCTCATCATTTTTCAGCTAGTCTCTTTCTTCTCTCTAATTATGAAACTAAAAAATAAACAAAATCAATTTTTGAATCAAAATATAAAAAATTGACTATATATTTTTTGTGTGTTTTATATTTCAGCTCTTAGTTTGGTTTCTTTACTATAATTTCAAAATATTATCTTTATCTAATTAGATCATAAAAGAATTCAATTAAACAAAATTAAAGATAAAAAAAAATAATAGAGCTTCACAGAAGTACAAATGTTTTAGGGCAGTTGGGTAATTAGTTTGCATTTATCCATTCGTTGAACGGACTATTTTTCCCCATTTCCTACAAAAAGAGAGGTTGTAAGTTGTCTGGTAGGATCAATTACTCAAAATTATCAACTCATTGATATCAATAGAATAATGTACACTCCAATTAATTGCTTGTGTACAGCTCAACTCTCAATAGGAAATTTTAGATTGTCTTGTATTAATTTATATTTTTGTGGCATTTGTTGATTTAGAGCTGATTTTGTATTGTTCGTGGTAGCGGTTAGTTTTTAAAATATTTTTTATTTAAAAATATATTAAAATAATATTTTTATAAAATAATTTATTTTTAACATTAACATATTAAAACAATCTAAAAATACCAAAAATTAATTTTAAATAAATAAATTTAAAATTTTAGCAAACACATAACTATATGTGTTGTCAAACATGTTTTTAGTATTGTAAACTAGCATTTAGAAGTGTGTATTTTTAAAAATATATGAAGTTATATAAATTTTTTTTCTTGAAATCTATTTTTAATTTAGATTAGTCTATAAACTGAAATGAAAATATCATTAATTATTGAATAAATAAATTATTTATTTAAATTGTGTAAATATTAAAATTACAATTTAAAAGTATTTATGCTAAACTGAATTAAAATGGAATGTCAATTATTTTTTGTTCAATTGCTCACTCCCGATCCTTAAAACTGAATGTGATGTCATCTATCGTAAACTAGTACAACTTAAATCTAAGAATTGATTTTTTTTTTTTTAAATTGACACAGTTTTAAGAAAGTTTTAGGGGAATAATATAATTTAGAGAATCTATAAGAAAATAATACAGTTTAACAAAAATATTATTCAGAATTATGTTTTTATATTATAATTGTTATTCTGAATCATAATTTTAATAAAAAAATACAATTCATAACCACAAGTTTATTATAACCACGATTTAGAATAGCAGTTAGATAATACAATTATAATTTAAAATTGCTTTTATGATGAGTATGTAATCCCCCACATGTTTTCCATGACTGTCGCTTCCATGTAGAGAGAAAAATCCTAAAAAAACCACAAAATCCTCGCACAAACCAGCCTTCAATCTTCCATTAAAACACCATAATAATCTTTTTCTTATCTTCACGAGTATTTTTACTATTTTTTTTTTGCAAGCAACCAGTCTAGATAGCCTCCCTACCCTCTAGACATCAAAAAATCAAGGTATAATAGTTGTATTGTTTCTTAGTTTTACAAGTTTCATTATCGAATTGATAAATTTTAAGATTTGGTTTATAATTATTTATGTTATATGTGATAATTAGATATTTCATTGAAGTTGAGATAGATCTTGAATGTCGCAATTATGGTTTTATATATATATATATATATATATATATATATATAGAATAAGATAATATACCGAATCTTTACGTTCACTTGTAAAATAATAGATGCACGTACCTTACCATTAATATGCTAACAAGGTTTTAACTAGCTTAATTACTATTGTCAGAATTGTTTATGTTGCCACAACTGCTTATGGGTATGTGTCAAATTAAGGAATATTATATGACAACTTTAATTAATAGTGAAAAAAAAAACAGCTTTCAAATCACGAAAGAAATGGTAGGACGAATGTTATTAATGAATGCAATTAATATAATGCATGCTATTAATTATAAATAAAAACCAAGTATATGTTTTATATATTAAAATAATCAAACACCTTACAAAATAAAACATGAAAAACATCTTTAAGGCATGATTCAGATTGTGAAAAATATCTTTAACAATATTATCAATATCATGCATCGAAATAAATAAATAAAAGAACCTTAATTGAATTATTTTGATGATGTAATTGAAAGAATGGTGAATTATAAGGTATCTAATATTTAAAAGAATCTATTGAAAGAAAGTGAAGAAATATAATTTCAAATCTATAATTATCTTTGATAAAAAGTAAAACAACCAATCATAAAAAGATAATTTCATATTCAATAAGACGGTATTTTAGGAAATTTAAAACAAAGGAAATCAAACGATGAACTTTTAAATTTTAATAGATCTTTGTTAATTTTTTTACCTTTTAAAACTGGGATTTGTTTTTTGAAAAATAGCAAAGTTTGATAAAAGTTTTTGGAGAACAATACAAGTTGAAAAATTATTTAAAAAATACTACAGTTTGAGTACAACCATGTTTCAGAATATATTTTTTTATATACAACCAATTTTTAAAATAATGATCGCGTCTAGAATATATTTTTTTACACTACCTTTATTTGAAATAGAAATTGTTTAGTGAGCATTTCAAAATATCTTTCTTTTACAGATTAATTAACCTAAACACAAGTAAACCAAAAAAATTATGAAAATTTAATAGCCAAAAGATGGGATTGAAGATCTGACCAAGAAAGAAAAAGGAGATAAAGTGATGTGATAAAAAAGAAAAATAAGAGGAGAAAAAAAAAATGAAGGATGGGTCACCGGAACTCTATTTTTGACACATTCGGTACTGTTACAAAGATCTTGACGAGATAATTCTAACTACACTTTGAAATAACAATAAATGAGATCATAATTAACCCCGAACAAAAGCCCTAACAAATTATAACCATTATTAGTGGTCTTTTAATATGTGGTTGGAATCGTCTTGTCAAAATTTTTCTAACAGTATTGAGTGTGTAAAAAATAAAGTGTCGGTGTGTCCTTGGTGACCTATTTTTTATTGGCTATTGAATCTCATTTCTCATTTTTCTTAGTTATTGAATATTTATAAAATTTTGTGTTGGTTTTTTTATGCATGTTAATTAAATTAAGGGAGATATGGTTTTTGAAACAAGAAATAACAATTGTGTTCAACAAATATTTTTAGTAATGATTTTATTTAAATGATATTTTTAATAATTGTATTCAAATATGTTATTTTTCTAATACTTTTCTAACATGTTTTTTTTTTTTTTGAAACTTTTAAGAAACCATGTTAGAATTCTAAAACTCCCACAATAATGAATAGAAAGTAATTCTTTTTTAAATTATGTTTAAAACCCCATGATCTCTATGAGAGCTTGGATGACGTCCCCCAAAATTGGAATTATTTTTGAAGTTTTTCCTCAAATTGTATTGAAATATGTAAAGGATTTGCTTTCGGCACCTAGAAATATATTTTCTACATGGTCTCGTCTCTTTCATCCTTTTCTTTTCTTTTAACACACAGAATTTTAGGTGGACCCTGTAGACTCTAGACGTGCTCTGCTACCGTGTGTGTACTTCCATAGCCATCAATGGAACAACAATTTTGTCTTCTCTTGATAAATGAAGGAATAATCACAATGCCACGAACGCAAACCAAAGTTGTGTTGTCAATTGTGAAAAATATTTGATAAATTGAGAGGATAAATACAAAATAAAAGGCCGAGAATTAAAGAAGCTCAGGATCCAAGAAGAAAAAGCACTTTCAGGCTTTGCGACCTTTTTTATTTATTTTTTTAAACAGAAACGGCATGTGCGCAAGAGACTTGCGGTCCAATCTTATTTTTCAAAAAAAAAATTTTAATTTTAAATTAATATATTTTTAATTATTTTAAGATACTAATATAAGAAATTAACTATTTTAAAAAATAAGTTGTACCAGCATTCCAAAGCCTCAGTCTGAAAGGAAACACGCGTGCGCCTTGCACCCTGAGGCGCGGCAGGGAGTATCTATCGATCTAACAGATTGACAGCATGGAAAGTCCTCTGTTACGAGCTTAGAATCTGCTGCACGTCTCATGTGATTGTTTCTTGGCATTTGTGGAGTCGTCTATATTAGATTAGGTTGGTAAGTTTTGTTTACCTATTGACTTGGTCGGTCGGTGCTGGGCATAGCTTTATGGAGGGGCATGACTGTGTTTTCTTTTTCTTTTCTTTTTAAAAAATAAATAAAATCAAAGAGTTTCAAGATACTATATGCTATTAATTTCAGAGAGATAAAGGGGGAGAAAAGAAGTATTGCATGGTTATTAATTTCATTTTGCATTACAGGATGTAAATCTAATTACAGTGATCCAGCCCTACCTTATCTTGTGAAAATGCTATTTTCTTTTAAATGATTATTTCAAGATTTTTTTTTTCAATAGCAAGATACCTAAAAAAAAAATTTAACACATAAAAAAAACATAATGATTGGATTTTTTTTGTTCATTTATTTATTAAAAGAACAAGAATTTTTAATTAATTAATGTATCCGATGTTAATATGAGAGCAGTCTTCACATTTATAAACCTGAAACTCCATTCGTGCATTGAAATTAATTTTTCAAAAATTACTTATTTTTTTTATTTTTTATCATACAGGAAATGAAAACAAACTTATATGTTGTGGTCGGATTTCTAGTGAATAATATACTTCCCATTGTATAGATGATGCTCAGAAGGCACACCACCTTTACAAGGTAGCATTGCACTTAACGAGAATGCGTCGAGAAATGGTGCATGTGCCTTAGGTGTCAGCAAAAAAACCAAAAGGAAAAAAAAAGTTTCTTAATTGTGAAAAGACCTTACGACTTGTGGTCATCAGAGGCGCTGTCAGAAAAACCAGCAACGCTTTTGTCTGTATTATTCATTAATGACCTTCTCTTCGTTATCTAAACAAATTAAAACATAAAAAAGATAATAACATTATCATAATATCCTATTTTTAAAAAAAAATTCAGCTACACCTCTCTTATACGAGAGACTACCAGAATTTTATTACATGTAAATATGCATCAATAAATAAATCCATAAACCAGTTGATTTTATTTGTGATTTATATATTTTTTTTAAATCGTAAAATTTTATTGTCTCTTATGATTTTCTCATTATATGCTCTACATGCATCCCAATAAATTAAGTGACCCGCATTTTGAAACTAACCACAATTTTTATTAAACCATGTTATCTAACATAAAACTAACCAATATTCATCCATTTTCACCTTTTCTTACACATTCATGCTCAAACCTAATTGTTTAAATTTAAAAGTAACTTAACTATTGGAAAAAGCAGTAAACAAAATCTATTGTGATGGAATGATAACGAAAATAAAAAACAGTAAACAAATATGTTTTAATAGCTAAAAAAGAAAAAAAAATACTCCACAACTATTGCTGTAATTCATAAGATTTTAGGATAAAAATAAGTTCAAACCATCCTATTCCAACAAAGATTTTAAAAATTAGGTGAATACAGATTCTACTTAATTAGTTAAATAAGTATGGTAAATACAAATCATTATCTTATTCAAGAATCATTTTTTTAAATCTCAACAGTCAAATCTTTTTTCTTCTTTTAAGACCACAACTTGAAATTTTTCTTTGGATGAGAATAATCAAATAAATTGTTTACAAAATGTGGCTATTCTTATAATTTAGGTTTTCATAATCACAATTGAAATTAGAAATTGATTTAGAATATGAAATTAGCAGAAGGATACATCACTTAAAATTAAAAACATCTTAATCAAAAAATGGCAAGACTTACCTGGCGTGGAGGATGAAGACTTGTATAATGTAGAGGATGGAAAGAGATGGAAAAAGAATGAGAGGGAAGATAGATAGAAGAAGTTGATAGAGAGAGAAGAGAGGAAGATGACACACACACAGAGAGATTCACATGGAGAAGAGAGAAGAAGAAAATGTTATTGAAAGATGAAATTAAGGATTCTGGTATTTTAATTAAGATTTTTATCGACAAATAATTAAATATTTATAAATTTTTAAACTCTGTTGGTAATTAAAACTTAAAATTTTCAATTAAACCCGACATTTTCCAAACCCCCCTAAATTCTCCAATGAAATTTCATTTCGTCAGTAATTTTATCTGTAATTTTCAGTGTCAAATTCATGTAATTTTTCCAACTCTTTAGAAGTTTCTAGAGGACTAAGTTCATCTGTAACTCTATTTGTGATTGTTACTGGCAAACTGTTGTAATCTTTTTCCAACTCTTTGGAACTTTCTGAGGAGCTTATTATGTTGATAATTCCATCTGTATTTTATAGGCCATCAGTAATTCTATCGATATAAAACAATTTTTTTCCAAGTGTTCTTGTTTTCTCTATCTATCTAACCTGTAAATACAGTAAACTCACAACACAATAACACAATTTTTGTTCAATAACATAATAATATAATCACAACAATAAATATTTCATCGGTGTTAACAATAGTTCATTGTAAATGAACAACAAAAAAGATTACAATTTCATTGCACATTGATGTTTTACAATTATAATTAGTTTGAAATCGATTTAATCAGGATTGTTTTCTTCTTCTTCTTCTTCTTCTTCTTCTTCTTCTTCAATTTCATTATTGTCATGTCTATATAATTTTCTTTATTGAATTGAAGCTCGTCTCTATCATCATCTTCATTGACATATATATGTCCACTAGCAAGTTTCAAATAATTAATTTATATTTTTATAACTTGACAGTCGGAGATGCATTTGTAGTTCTACATCAACCCCTAATTGACCTTTAAAATCAATAGCTTAATATCTTTGGTATCCAATGTTTTGCAGTTCATTTTATGTTCACCTAATGATGTGGACTTAATTATGGATGCAATAATCCAATAATACCTATAGATCATACTTTGATCTAATTAAGGATTCTTCAATCCATTTAATCCTCTCAACATTTATGGATAATTTATTTACTTTAACAATTATGTTCATTCTTTAAAAAAAAAAATCTCTATCTCAATTTCAGCTTTTAGCGGACATATTTATAATTTTTTAAGATCATCAATATCTCTACCGAAATTCCACCAGGGTTTCCCCTTAAATGGATCATTCATAAGTTTTCTCAACTTATAAACAACACATACAACTCTATATATATTCGATTCAATATTCCTGGATCTTATTCCAACATGGCTCCATGGCAACCAGACGACTACCTTGTTAATGTTCAACCATAATCAATCTTCTAACAAATCATACAATTCCACATTAAATGGTAAAATTAACAAATAAGACAATTAAGATTATAATTATAAATAATAACTAAATAATTCACTTAAAGTTTATATACATCTATAAATAACATTATTTATTATACATGCTATAACATACTATCTCATCCGACAATTATATATGCATGGACATTACTTTCATCTATAAAGACAATCTATTATTGAACACCTGCTTTATCTAATCTAAAATCAAGTAATCAATATCATGAATGTTTGAATATCATTACAAGCATTAAACCATGTATAATATATTAACCAAAGCTTCTTTATTCTCATTCTTATATAGCATATCTCTTTAATTCAACAATTTAATCATTTTAGCTCACATCATTGAAGTTCACTTAATCTTAGTCATCCCACATGAATGCTTATAACTCCAACTAACCCACTCACTTGCTTACCAATTAATTCGGTTATCCCTTATAGATGCCATAACTCCGGCTAAACCACTTGGTTGCCAATTAATTTGACTACCCCTCATGGATGCCATAACTCTAGCTAACTCTTTTGATTGTTAATTAATCCATTTATCAAATTTGCATTATTATTCCTTCTTTTATCTCTTTTTTACATCACATCCACAATACACAACAATTTAAAAATAAAATTCTTAATTTTAAATAAGATGTAGAGCACCTATATGTTGTTTGAGCTTTAATCACGATTCCTTAATGTCTTCCTAATACCACAACCTCTCCAATAAAGATGGATGTTTAAACCTTTCCTTTGCAAGCCAATGTTTCAAATTTCTCCTTCCTCCTCCAAGCTTATCTCTCCTTTTATTCTCTAGCCATCTCTCTTTATCTTTATCTTTTCCTTTCTCCTCAATTTTTCAACCTTCATTTACATCTCTTCTCCCTCTAATCTTTCTTTTTCACCCCTTCACACCATCTCTCATGAGAGAAAAAGAAGAAATTAAGAAAAAAAGAAAGAAGACAAAAACTCTTAGTTTCTCTCCCTTCCTTCACAGCTGCAAGTCAATTTTAAAGGGGAAGGAAAGAGTTTTTGGTTCAATTCCAATTTTACCCTTACTTATTGTTTATATGTTATTTTACTCGTACTCCAATACTATCATAAGGCCTTTCTGGACTTGGATTGAGCTACAATTGTAGCCTAAGGTATAATGTCATGTCAGGATATTACTCGTAAAATCTCAGTTGGATCCAATAGTTAGATTGAGAGTTATGTCTGATAGTGTAAAACTTGTCGGCATGTAATTTTTGCGCCAAAATCTAAATTTATATATTATTTTACCTAGTCAAATCATCAATATTTCTAAACTAATTCATTCTGGACTTACATCCATATTATAATAAATTTATTCCTCAAATTTCATCCATTTTTGGGTTAAAACTACGTGATTATATACAGGCTTATACCGGTGGTCAGAGTCGTTCGCATGTAAAACCTTACATTAATTTGTTAAAGATTCTAAATGACTTTTCTAAATGTTTTCACTCACATTTATAAAACAATATTTATATTTAAAAATTAAATAACACATAATTACATGCATGTCTGTATTTGATTATTGTTAAGTATCTTCTCCTCAATGTATTTTTTGTTAAAGGTTATCCAGGATGAGAAAGTATTGGCAAATCCCCACTTGAAGGCACTTCCCTGCCATTATCATATCTTGGAATGCGGTTGATTTTTGTTCTCAAGTGAGGCTTAAAATAGTACGAGCTAAATGTTGAGATCTCTTCAACAATATAAGCCTCGCATATCAAAGCCTTAACATGCGTCTTGTTTATAAATTTTTTTCTTAAGGTTGAACAAGTATTTGCATGGAATTAAATGAATATTTTAAATTAAAAAACAATTGAAATTTAATTAAGATGCATGTGTAATCCTTAACCTCTCGAATGAATACATTCATCTATAATTGACAATGCCTTCAACTTTTACTTCAAATAGTAAATATATGGGTAGATGCTCTATTGAGCCAAAAAAAGGAGGGAAATATCATCAAAAGTTTGTAGATTGTCTGGACGATATTTGTTTAAAGCTTCTCCATGTGTTAGGTATGCAACTTGTTAGGGCATATATATTTAAAAAAGTGACTGATTTTCATGAGTGCATTCCATATCTCATTTGACAATAAATCCCGGTAAGCAAGTTGAATGAGTATTTATATAAACACATGACAATCATGACTTTTCATTCCATATAATATGTCATCCTATGAATTCACCAACCTAGATATGTTCAAAGTATATCCATCAGAAAAATATAGACTCTTAAGCTATTGGTAGATAAGTAAATGAGCATTATTGTTTATGAAGAAGTTGGCTTTAGGCTTTGCAACCCATTACTCATCATAAACCAACTTCAATTTTTACGGTGACTAAACAAAGGTATATTCATTCTAGCTTTCATGTTGTTCCTTGTCTTTCATTTCGCGTCCATCATCGTGTTAAAAATATTTTCAAACACATTTTTTTTTTATATGCATGACATCCAGATTATGGTGAATGAAATCAGTCTTCTAATAAGAAAGCTCCTAAAAAATACTTTGTTTTACCCAATTACATGTCACACCAAAACCAGAAAACTTTTACTTACCAGATTGAAAACAAAAAACAGCATCCTCGTTCTATGAGACCATATCATACAAATCTTCACTTAACAGTATCAGCGGAGCAACATTCCTTTTAACTTTACCTACAAATAAGTCTTTTATGCTCTTACTGTACTTGTGGTTAGTTGGCAAGAACCTCCAGTGACAATAGAAAAAAGATGGTTTATCATTATTTATTAAGGTGAAGGCCTTATTATTTTCTATACAGTATAGACATGCTAATTTTTCATATGTGTTCCAACTAGAAACTATCTCAAACACAGGAAAATCATTGATAGTCCACATTAAAGTTGCCTTCATCTAAAAAATCTATTTCCTCGAGAGATCATACATCAAAGTCTCGGATGACAACAACTGATCAATCAACGGTAAAAAAAACATCTATATTCCTACATAGACTATTAGAACCAGATATGACCATAGATAAGAACATGAACTCTAGCCTCATACACATCTTTATGACAAGTTATAAACCGTGAGTATTATTAGCTAACAAGAATATGGTGCAGAAAATAACCTGAGTGGATTGAATCTTTTTATATATAACCCAACACATATGTTCCATGCTTCCATTAAAACTAAGGATGCGCCTTATTAAACTATTTATAGGTTTTATCATCAGAATGATGTACCATGACTCCATCCACTACATCATGTGAATGATGCCATGTTAGGTGCTCGATAGTCTTTGAAGACATGGATAACCTTTGTAGTTTAGGAGTGATTGAGAAATATCTTTTTTTTTCTATGTGCGATAAAAGTCTTTTCCGTACCAGTTTTAGGTTTATACCAAGCATACCCATAGGTTTTGCAGTCAGTCAAATCTGCATTTTCAAAGTAGTACAACATGCAAAAGTTTAGACACGTGTCAATTTTCTAGTATCCTAGACCACGAGATTTCATTATGGATTAAACAATATAGAAGTTCTTTTTTAGCCTATTTTCGTTCAGGTAAAATGCTTTTCGTCAATTCAACAACTTTATCGTAACTAAAATCACTCAGCCTATGATTTGACTTGATAGTGGGTATTTATGCGATGATTGATAATTTACTGTTATTTGTGAACTCATCCCAAAATAGTTCGTTATAATCTTTTAAAAGATAAAAAAACCTAGTTGTGTATGCATTTAATTCTTTATCTACAATTGAACAGTTACCTGCATAACACTGATTCATTCTTATTGTATCCATAACTATATAATTTTTTACAAATTATACTTTCATACAACAAATTCTTATAGGAAAAAGTTATAAAACAAGTAAACACACAAACAAACTACATACATTACATAAAAATTCCAAAAAAATTAACATATTAAAAATGAGTTACAACAAAAAAGATGTAGTTTTGCTTACTTATGAGGCAAATCTAAAAAAAATGAACAAAAATAAGGATATTAATAGACTGAGTGTTGGAGTAGCTGAATTTATGATGATGAAAGCTTGATTTGTGATAAAATGAGGGGGTGTTGTGTTGTTTTCAATAGAATATAAAGAATGAAGAAGAATAAATTGGTGAGGGGTAGGAAAGGGTCGTCTATAGGTTATAACTTAAATATTATCAATGAATTCACTGATGGGTATTAGTGACAAACATATTTCATCGGTAATTTTATCTGTAATAATTACACTTCATTTTTTTTCATTTCTTGATTTTCAACTGCAATTCCCTTGGTTTTCACCAACGAAAATTTTCTATATGTGAATACCGAGGGAAATAACGTTGGTAAATGTTACTGTAATATATAGATGATATTGTTTCCATCGGTATTTTTGTTTGTATTTGATAATTTTCTGATAGTGAATTATAATTGTGACTATCAAAATATATTTATTTATTATACCATAATAATTTAACTTATCACTTAATGGTGTAACGAGTTATTCCATAATTTTATTAACTAGTTACTAATAATACAATACAATTACAACTCAAAAGGTACATTGTTACATTATATATATTATTTACTTTGTAAGAAGTAAATAATTATAAATTGGTAATAAATTTATTTATTACACTCTAAGAAATCATCTTATCATTTTGTAATTTAGTTAATTGCTATGTAATTATGATTGATGTTACATTGTAAAAAAAACAATTAAATATAATTGCAACAAATAAAAAAGATTCTTTTTGTTACCAATGATAAAAATATATATATATATTGAAGTTGTAAATATTTTTTTTTTCTAATTAGTGGTTACAAATTAAAATGTGTTTGTACTTGATGCATCATAAATTTTATATTAAAGTAACCAAAGCATGCACTATCAAGTTATAAGTATGTTATCATGTGAAAAACAGTATCCCGTACGCATGCAAGACAATTGACTAATTGATTACAGTCCAACTAACCTCCTCACATGCCTATTGTTGTTTGATTAGTTACATTTTTCGGATTATCTCCCCACCTCCCATTCATACTCTTATTCACATTCCAAGATACGGCGTCATTGCGTTACATGAAAATTTATTTTTTTATTTAAAATTATTATTTTTCTATATTTTATATTTGATGTATTAATATTAAAAATAATTTTTAATAAATAAAAAAATATTATTTTAATATATTAAACAAAAACATTTTAGAAAACACTTGTAATCACTCACACAATTATCAAAATTATTTTGTACAATCCTAGGTGGTGTAGCTAAATTAGTCAGGTTCTGGTTTTGTTTTTTTAGAGTTTATCAGTTCGAGTCTTACAAATCTCAGGGTCATTGGAGGTTTATATAGTCATTAACTTCAGGGCCCGTAGAATTAGTTGATGTGCGCCCGAATACCTACATTAATTAAAAAAAACTAAAAAAAATCATTTCCCACAACAAAATTTGATTAGTTTTTTTTCTCACCGCTTCACAAAGTTACAATGAATCATCTAAGTTTGCTTTTTCAGGTAAGGTGGTTTTTTCTTTTTTCTTTTTTTATAATGAATAAAAAAACCTTGTCATTTTAATTTTTTATTTAATATTAAATAATTAACTTAGTATCTGATTTAGTGAATTAATTATAGAGTTTGATAGGATTAACTGAATTTAATTAAATTATTTTTTATTAAACTAAGTGGAGCTTTGGTATAAGTTTTTTATGTTATGTAAAATCTTGTTTTGTATTGCGATTTAATTGTGTTTTTAATTTTTTTTAAAATATTTTTTTAGCTTTAAATTAGTTTTTTTTGTATTTTTGGATATTTTAGTGTTTCCTAACTTTAATTTTTTGGATCTTCGAATTAAAAAATAAAAAATTATTATTTTAATACATTTACTTTTACAATTTGAAAAATAACACGTAACATATACTAATTACTTGCCTAACTAACGACAACATGAAATCATCATGATTATATAATCACATTAATTAATTAATTAATTTTTGTTTGTCTTGATCATAATTACATTATAGCTTTCGTTGCAAGTAATTCTAATCTGCCTTTGGCTGGGCTGTGTTTATTTCCGTTGTTCAATTTTTTTTAAATAATTTTTTAATTTAATTTTTTATATATTTTTAACATATTAATATTAAAAATAAATTTTAAAAAATAAAAAAAAATACTATTTTAATATATTTTTTTAAAAAAATAATTACTATCATAATATTAAATACTATCTTCGTTGGCCATGTAATAACTAAAGGGGTGAACTTAGGTGCTAACATGATGGTATTGTGAAAAAATCAGAAGGCCCAAATCTCACCATCAAATTAAGGTTCCACTTGTTTGCTAAAAGAGAGTTTGAAACTATGATAATATATATATATATATATATATATATATATATATATATATATATATATATATATATATTTTAAAAATTATATTTTATTTTAAAATATATTAAAATAATTTTATTTAGTTTTTAAAATTTATTTTTAATACCAGCATTTTAAAATAATTTAAAAACATCAAAAATAATTAATTTAAAATAATTTTTTAAAAAAACACTGCCTAACCATAGCGCCAAACACCCCCCCTTAAATTATCTAATCTACCTTTAGGAGGCACATGGAAAAGGAGTTGTATTAGCCACTGTTTATGTAGTAGATTAATAGACAAACATGACAATTATAACAAAACACGTGTTAAATTAAAATTATGAGATTTAATTTTTAATAAATCTAATATTAAAAAATAAAATTAAAAAAATCTCAATTAAAAAAAATTAAAAAATAGCTTAGTTAATTTCATTTAACTTGCCAAACCCGCAAAATAGGTTATGAGATAAATATAACTCAATTCTCAATTAATCAAGTGTTAAAAGATAAAATTGAAAAAAAAATTCGAATAAAAAAAGACATAAAATATGACTCGAGTGAACTTGGGTTAATCAGCTAAACCTGTGACTCGAGTTATATGAAAGTGATAATCTCATAGAAAGCAAATCAAAATAAATCACTAAGTTTAATTCTTAATCAAGTCAATATTGAATGATAAATTTAAAAAATAAATTAATAAGAAAAAAAACTCAAGTCAATTTATTAAAAATCCATATAATGAGATTATAATAATTTTATAAAAAATATATTGAAACTTAATCTAAAATAAAATTAATATTGAAGAATATAATTAAAATTGATAAAAAAACAAAAAAAAACTTAAAAAATATTATTCAAAGTAAATAATATTTTTTGATGAGTGGTACATTAAAATTCTCTCTTAGTGGGAAACAGCGTATTCTGATAAAATGGATTTCCAAATATCTTAAAAAATCCCATGATTCCCGCTTTCCTAAGCCGTATGCATATGTCGTCCATTGGTACACCTTTCTAGTTTTCGTGTTTTCCTTTTTTTTTTTTTTTTAAATAACATTGTTTTAAAATCTGACATGATTTATACGGTTGTGAACTCAAGTTATTCTATTAGTTGGGTTTTAATAATAAAAAAATAAATTAAGTGTTCAATTTCAAATTTAAATTAACTTTCAGCTAAGTGAACTCATACAAAACTTAATCAAAATCCATTAATTTATCTTTTATTTTGTTATAAAATAAAATATTAAATTTACTCGAGTAAACCCACTTAACCTCTAATCTAAAAATTATCTCAAATCAATCTTGAGTTAGAAATAAAAATTAAGATAAATAGATTAAATTAGTTTTATTAGAGAATAATTATTGTTAAATTATCATTTATCAAATAAATTATAATTGATGAATTATTTTCATGATAAAAAATATTTTTTTATATCTAATAATTTATCTTTATTTATATTAGAACGTTACATATTGTAAAAAAATAAAAATAAATAAATTGCTTGTGAATAAAACCTAATTTCATGAACTTAATTTGAAGTGACAGGAAGTACTATGGCTTACAAGGAAAGATATGTAGTCTTAATCACATCAATGAAAGTAAATGTGCACAAACTCATCAGTTAACTAACCATAGTATAAAACGTAATCCACCAATAGATATTCTACGAATTATCGAAGCATATTACTTTATCAAGAGGAAATAAAGAATCACGGCAGCTCATTCAGATGATTGAACCTTTACAAGAATTGATTTAGAAGTTAGACCAAGAATATATCTCCAATCCACTCGTGATTTAGATTATGTGATGTAACAAGTTTAGATTTTTTTTAGTTAACATGGGTGTCGGGACTAGTTTGCGGGCACCTCAGCTAATTCCACGAATCCTGAAGTTAACGACCATATAAACCTCCAATGATTATTATATTAATAACCACATGGCTTGAACTTTAGACCATAAGAAAAGCAAATCTCTTGATTTCAAATTTTTATCACTGTACCATTTACTAGATGATTAAAAAACATAAAAAGTAACTTATAAATCATGCATAGACTAAGAAAATGTTCATTTTACGAGGTGCGTCACACTATGCAACTCATAAAAAGTATATAATATATGCTTTTTCATAATGAGGTGTGCAAAAACACATGCTAAGAAAGGGAGCAATTACATATAGGGTTATCAGATATTTGATATACATCAAAGAAACAACAGATATATATATTTGTATAAAGGTCCACTACCCGGTGGGTTTATTGACTTCATTCCCTCTTTGTTTCTTAAATCATGAACATTTCGAATACGTTAGGTGAGATGTGACCTATATTAGATTATGATATATAGTGTTAACTGTATAAACTAAAAAATATACTGCCGTATTTTTATTTTCTGGCATAATATAATGTTTGATAACAACAGCCGTGTTTTAATTAGAAATTGTAGCTCTTTGTTTTTGTAAAGTTTTTTATAAAAATAATATTTTTTTTATTTTTTTAAATTTATTTTTAACATCAATATATCAAAATAGCATGAAAAAAAATATTAACTAATTTAATGATTAATCATATAGTGCTCATTCATCTTATCAAGAATTGATTTTTCATGCAGTTGAGGGTTGGGCTCAGTGGTCACAAGCAAGGCTTGCTTTGCCCCCGTCCCGAGTTCGATCATCTGTGTGCACGTCTGTCACTCTCGCGGTGCCTTACCTATTCACTGGGCTTGCAGGATGTTCAGTGAGTTGTGGGATTAATCGTGGTGAGCGCAAGCTGACCCAAACACCCACGTTAATAAAAAAAAATTCATTTTTCATAAAATAAATTACATTTAAATTAAAAAAAAACAAATAAGAGGGCTAGGAAAAATATTGTGGATTATCTTTCTTTTATTGTGGCTTCGAGAACTATTTCTTGCAAAATATATATATTTTTGTCTCGTGAAAACTTTTATTTGTGATGTGTTATTCACTGTTTATGACACTGATTGTTACATATATTCATATTGGGATCGTGTTTAACATGGTAGCCAAAATGATGTTCGTCTAAAATTTAAAATTATTTTTTAAATTATTTTAATTTATTGTTGTTAAAAATATTTTTTTAAAAGATTAAAAATATTATTTTAATAAATTTTTAAACAAAAAAACATTTTAAACATAATATTATCAAACTCCCAAATACACACTAAAACAAAGTAAACAAACCATCCGAATTAGATTAAAAACCCAGTTGTTGTTCCCTTTATCTCTTATCGACCAAGCAACACCTTACCTCACCAACAAACCATCTCAGAGCCTATTTATTTTTTTCATTTTAAAAATATTTTTTTAAAAAATTAAATATTTTTTATTTACTTCAAATTAATATTTTTTTTATATTTTTAGATCATTTTGATGTACTCATGTGAAAAATAATTTTTTTTAAAATAAAAATATTTTTTTAATATATTTCTAATAAAAAATATTTTAAAAAATAACTACTATCATACTTCCAAACATATATTTTTTCTCGGTTTTTCCTTCATCTAAAATTAACCGGCCTTTGCTTCAAACCGTACTATTTTCCCTTTCACACAAAATTCCAATACCACCTCTCTACTGCCACACTCTCAAAAGCTATATGCGTCTTGCCCTAAAAAAAAAAATCCTTGTGTTTTCCTTGAAAAACCTAATTCCCTTTCACACCCTTGGTCAAAACACTAATACCCTTGAAATCATAGTTTGATCCTAGAATTAGGTTTTCTTGTGCATTGATAACCCGCATGAAAACCTTAATTCCATCCCCAAATCAATGCAAAAACACACATGCAAATTCAATTAGGGTAAATAAAAACACATAAAGGCTCCATAAATTAGGATGAAGTCAAGTGTTTTAACAGGCACCATCTACCTACATGCACACTTCTGCTTTTAATCTCTTTATCAATGTTGATTACTGTGTTGTGTTTCATTGGAGGTTTTTTAGATTGAGTGTTTTGGTGTTCATCTATCTTCGTTTTCAATCTTGTATTTTTTTTTTCAGTTTAGCCCTAGCTTTTTAGAGCTCTTAGTTGCAATTTTTCCTCTACCTACCTTTGTGATTTCATATTTTCTTTGCTGGTTGTTGATGTTTCATTTATATTTATTTTAATTGAATTGGGAGAGAGGGAGAGCTTTATCTAATTTATTATTCGAGCCCAATATTTTTAATTTACTGATCTGCTGTTTATAATTTATAAATTATAATTATGTGGTGGGGGAAGGATTTTATGAGAAACAAAATTGATAATTGAATTCTTCAACATCTTGGCATAGGTTTTTTTTTTTAGGGGGGTCACGTAAAAAAAACCTTGTTAAAATTTAACCCAATCAAAAATTAAAGAGATTTTTTGATTTATTTAATTCCAAAATAAAATACGAATAGACTAAATAAAATATAGTTTTAAGTAATGTGAGGGGATGTAATAGAATAAAAGAAAATGTATTATGATATAAATTATATAGAAGAAAAATTAGTGAGGCAAAGAGAGAAATAGGAAATAATAAGGGTTAATGTGCAAATAAATGAAAATTAGAATATAAATATCCAATTTCTTCTCTCATTGGCCGGCGGTTTATAACCAAAAGAGAGGGAGAGATTTTGTTTGATTTTACTACTTGTTTTCTTTCTAAATACATCAAAAAAAGGTGTAAATAGAGTGATTAAAACCTAGTTAGTCAATAAGAGAGATGATTTAGTGTTGGGAGGTTGTTTTGAAGAAATTTTAAAACTAGGGTTTGAAAGAGGGAAGAGAAGAGATTTTGGATTTTTCTAGCCTCCATTCTTTGCATTATACAATTAAGGTAAAGAACATGTTCAAAGTAATTAATTTATATGATTTTATGTTTGATGAAGAAACTCATTTGTTATGATTATGTGAAATTGAGAATTTGTAGTATTAATCATTAAAATGTTGCAAATTATGATTGAACCAAACCCCCTTTTAATTAGTGGTTTCATCTAGAGAGAAAGAATAGAGAGATTGGGAAATTAATACATTTGTTAGGAAATTGTGTAAAATTATAGGCTTATAGATGTTATTACTAGACGGAATGGTAAGGATTTTACAAAGAAAAAGAATTATCACTTTCCTTCCTTATATAGGTTTCGGCTAAGAAGAAGAAATTTGGGACATTAGAGTTTTGATAAAATTATTTAGAAATTATGTGAAATCATATATTTATTGATATTGATATGTAATATGGATAATGACTTTTTTTTGCAAGTAGGGAGAGAAATTCTCACTTTCTTTGCAAGTAGGGAGAGAAATTATTATATATTTATTGATTTGATATTTATATATGTTTGGTTAAAACTGTGATTGAAATTGAGGTTGAACAAAAAGTAATTTAATGTGTTTGGTGATATATATTAATATTGATGATTTTTAATTTAAATATTGTAGATTTAACTACTGCTATTATATCATGAAATAAATAATACTTTATATAAAAAATTTATTATTCAATTAAACTATCTATAATTTCATCACGTATGAAATTCATTCGACAAGGACTACAATTTTCATGGTTTTTTGAGCGTACAACAAAATCAGGTAAAATATCATTAGGAACAAAACTGAGATTACGATCAAATTTTGCAAATGCTACGCCATCATGCGATCCCCTTCTAATTTATATAGTGTCATTAAATAATGTTAAACACTATTTTTTTTAATAAAACATATTTTTAAAAAAATTAAATTTTTTACTATTCACGTGAACAGTGCAAATGAATAAATTCACTGCACTGTTACGTGTTAACAAATATGCATAGTGAATTAATTCACTTTGCACTGTTCACTTTACAGAAGTGAACAGTGCATGCAAAGTAAGTGTACCCTGTTTCTCCCCAAACTGCGTTTCTGTGCTTTTTTGGTGGGTCCCATGAACTAAAAACATTGGTTACCACTTTAACCAAACATGCATTTTTTATGGTTTCTTCAAAACGTAACCACTGCCGCGTAGACAAACACGCTCTCACATAAAAAGGGAAGGTTTTGATTTGGGCTTTGTTAATATAAGAGGGTGATTTTAAATGAATCAGGTGAATTGTTTGAGAATTAAGAATTTAATATCGATGAAGGATCGAAAAAGAGAATTGTATTCTCTTTGATTTAGAAATTCGACCAAGCCCATTTAAAGGTATTAGAATTAATTAAATCAAGAAATGTGTAATTTGTTTTAAGTCGTACTGATTTAAGAATGAAACTTATGAAAAAGAAGTGGACTTTTATGTATTACAAGAACATGGAATATATAACATGATAGATTTAAGAATGAAACTTATGAAAAAGAAGTGGACTTTTATGTATTACATAAACATGGAATGTATGACATGATTGAAATGGGAAATTGAAACCTATGTAAAAAATGAGATTTTTATCATTAAGTTATGAACGATAAATGACATGTTGATTATGTTGGTACAAAGGAGGTCGTAGGACCTAATCAGCAACATGGGACCTCTTCACACGTACAAATATCGGGTAGGTGGTCAATACCTTGAACTAATTTAGTGGTTAAATAAAAAAATATTAAAAGAAATTTTCTTTGATCGTATCCTAGTGTAAAATTGTAAAATAAAAAGTAGATTAATACCATGTTGAATGAGCAAGTTGTGAAATTATTTCCTGGTTAATAGAAATAATGCCCTGTTGAATGGGCTAGTAGATAAATTATTTTGATGGTTAAGAAAAATAATGCCATGTTTAATGGGCAAGTTGTGAAATTATTTTCTAGTTAAAGAAAATAATGCTCCGTTGAATAAACGAGTTGATAATTATTTTCCTAGTTAATGAAAATAATATCCTATTGAATGAGCAAGTTGATAAACTATTTTCCCTGGGCACCAGTGAAGCCCTTAGGATACCTCTCGAGGAGCAACTCCTTACTGAAGAGAAATTGAGAAAGTTTGTAGAGCAACAACTAGAGGAAAGAGATAAAAAAAATCATGTCCTTAGAGAAGCAATTGAAAGAAGAAAAGGGGGTTGGAAACCAAGCTGAGAAAGAGCGAGGAGAATTGGGAACATATTGGATGCAAACCAGGACTGAGCTGAAGCTTTGAAAACCAATTTCAATGATTGCCAAGAAAGGGCTAATATGTCTTCAAGGACCCAAGCTTAGTTAGAAAGCCGAATTAAGCAATATGAAAGGCTATACAAGAAGTATGTGGTGCTGGAAAGTGAGCTGGCTGAAGCAAAAGCCAAAGGAAAAGCTATCGAGGTCTTTAAAACTGATTTAGATAATAAGAGAAATGAGATCAGCCTACTAGAGAAGAAGCTTGACAAAAAAAAAAAGCCAAGGCAAAACATTTGGAAGAATAGAATGGACTCCTCGAGTGCCACAACCAGATGATTGACACCAACAACAATCAACTGAATAGGAACAATATGTTATTTTTTGGAGAAAATGAGAAATATAGATGAGTGGATTGATCGAGTCTCTATCTATGCCCAAAGAATCCGCGAAAATGGTCAGCAGGTTGGAAGGGAAAAACTGATGCTTTTCTTAGGGACATATAAAACAAAGGCTTTGCCTTTTCCCTGTAAACGGTAATGATGAGTAGACTAGCTTTCAAGTGTAAAAGTTTTCATCAAGTATTAATGAAAAGGGCTTAGACCCAACCTTTTGAGCAATATCTCTTTGTGATGAGTATATTTTTATTAAGTATTGGCTTAAATTAAATTGTCTTGATATTTATAAAAGGACCGAAACCCTACTTGTTTATATAAAAATGATGGTCATATATCAGCTCGGGGTATAGCTAATCCATATCCAACATACATCATCATGCATAATCATACATCTATATGCATTTATGAATTATGGAATGTGCATGATAGGTACTCAAAATATAAACCCCTCTGCCAGAGTCTACAATACTAGGATTTGTAAAAAAATAAAGAATAAAGAGAGGGCTCATGTTGAGATCCACTATCAAAAAGAGTTGGAAGACATTAAAAATAATATGGCTCAAATGACTAACTTACTCGAGCAACTTTTGTGAGTGCAGTATGGGGAAAGGACATCCAGTTAGCAGCTAACCATGTTATTGTTGCCAACAACTCTGGTTATCCTTGACTCACAAAACTTGGGGCAAATCTAGCTACTAGATCACAAGGAACAACGAGCTTTCTGATGACTCATATGATTACTCTTGTTTAAATGCCAACCATAATAGATCTAAAAATGAAGGTATCCCATGAGGTCAAATTTTCTGATCATCCTGAACAAGATAAATGGGTTGTTTGAGAGGAAAGATTAAGGGTTGTTGAGGGATTTGACATCTATGACCAGATTAGAATAGCTGAGATATGTTTGGTACTAAGTGTAGTGGTGCCCAAGATGTCTAGAGTGCCATAGTTTGTCAAGTATATAGGACTTGAATGCCCTAATACGCACTTGAGGTCATACTACAATGAAATGGCAGAAATCATACACGATGAGAAGTTGCTCATCCATTTCTTCCAGAACAACTTGACTAGTTCTGTTTTAAGTTGATACATGACCTTAAATAATACAAAGGTCAAGAAATGGAGTGATCTTGCAAATGATTTCTTGAAACAATACAAGTTCAATATTTACATCATTCTGAATCAGACTAGCTTAATAGTGATGGAGAAGAGCGACATGGAAACTATAAATGAGTACACTCATATGTGGAAAACCAAAGCAATACATATACCACCTTTGTTGGAGAAATAGATGGTGACTCTATTCGTCAATATTTTCAAGTCTCCGTGTTATGAGCATCTAATGGGTAGCTCCGCCCAATATTTTTATGATGTTGTTGTTATTACTGAAAGAATAGAACAAAAGATAAAGGTTGGTAGAATATTGGAACCTACTGAGAAGAAGGGGTTTAATAGGAGGAAAAAGGATGTTGAGATGAGCAATGTGGAAAGATGATATAAGTGTAAGAAGAATTACCAAACCCAAAGCTACTAGACCCCACCTTCTCAAATATCCAGTATTAACTTTGTTAAGCCTCTTTTGGTAAACCAGCCCACCAACCTGTAAGAAAACCAAGATGAAAACAACCCAAGGAGAGCCTACCAAAGAAACCAAGAACAACTTCCGCCTCTACTTATACCCTTAAGAGAAATGTATACAAAATTGCTAAACATAAGTAATTTGTCCCCTCTTCCATTTCCACCACTAAAACCTCCCTTCCTAAATTAGTACAAACCAAATTTAACCTATAAGTACCATCCCGAAAACCATGGCCATAATATTGATACTTGTTCAACATTCAAGAGGAAGCTCTTGCAATTATTCAAAGAAGGATGGATAACCTTTGAAGATGCTCCTAACATCAATTCTAACCCCCTGTTTAACATGCTTCTAGTAGTGGGGGAGTAAATGTTGTGGAGTTTAGAAGAAAGAAAGATAAGGTTTTAAAGGTAACCATGGATAGGTTGTATGGCATATTAGTGTAAGCCGGATGTTTGCCAACAAAAAATGAATCATGTTCAAGAAAAAGTGATAATGTTTGTAGGTTCCACAGAGCAAGGGAACATAACATCGATGAATGTGAAGAGTTTCACTAGAAGGTGATACAAATGATGACTTGTTATATGTTATAAATAGAGAAAGAGAAAAAGGATAATGTTATGGGCATGATAAGCTTATAAGGGAAGAAAACATAGATGTGTAAGCTTCAACACACCCAGAGTGGTCCACTGAAGCTCGTCCTGACAAGGTCTATCGTTACCTATAATGGGAACTATAATGCATTGCTTCGTAATTACAAATATTCTCCTAATATTAAGGGTTATGGTCTTTTGTTTTAGATTAAGAATGATGGATTAACTTGAAGTAGTAGGTGTTTTACACTTGAAGAATTAGAAAGACAACAAAAAGCCAAAGACAAAGAGGTTGTAGATACCATCAAAGATATGGAAATACACAAACTCATGAGTGAGGAGGAAGTCGGTGAATTCCTAAAGCTGATTAAGCACGGTGAGTATAGTGTGGTAAAAAAGCTGAAGAAAACCTCTGTTAGTATATCCCTGGTGTTTCTTGTCTTGAGTTCCAAGCCTCACCGCAACGCGGTGCAAAGAATGTTGAAAGGGGTATATGTGCCTCTAAAATATAGCCTAAAAGACTATGGAGTATCTAGTGGAAAAATCCATGCGGCAAATTACATATACTTCACTGAAGACGAGATCAATACTAGAGGAACGAGTTATAAATAAACCTCTATACATCACTGTGAGGTGCAAGGATTGCACCATTGGTAAAGTATTGGTGGACAATGGTTCAGATTTAAATGTATTCCTAAAGTATGTGCTAGATTAAATGCAAATTAATTCAATGCACATGCTGCTAAACACTATGATAACTAGGACTTATGATGGTTCCCCAAGGCAAGTGGTGGGGACCATTGAAATAGAGTTGTTAATTGGACCATAAATTTTTTAGTAGCCTTATAAGTGATGGACATCCACCCGTCATACAACATGTTATTAGGAAGACTTTTGATACAAGCCACTGACCTATGACATCATCCTTGCATTAATGTTTGTAGTATATTGTGAATGAAACATTGGTGACGGTTAAGACCAAAAAGACTTTGGTAATGGTACAGAATATGATAGTTTCCTATATAGAAGCCGAAGGAAGTAAAGATGAAAATCCTCATGCTTTTGAAATTGTTAATACATAATGGGTGCTAGAAAACATGGTATTGAGAAAATTGATAATTTCTGAAGCCACAAAAATGGCAACCAAATATTTCTTAAGGCATAAACTTCTTTTCCAGTATGATCCTATCTCTGGGAATCTTGGAAGGATAAGTTCGATAAGGTTAAAGCCTGAAAGAAAGACTAACAGAGCTACTAATATTAAATGAGAAAAAACGCTAGCAAGGTTAGGAGAAAAAAGAATTAGAAGAGGAAAAGATTGTCATCCCCCCAATTTAGGTATCATTCCTTAAAGCTGCTTATGTAATGCACTTTGAAGATATGACGGAATTCCACCTAAAACTTGGCTGCTATAGGTATCAACATATTGGAACAAGAGGATAGTAAGGTCAAGAGCTATAATGAAAGTCCATGGAAGGAAAAGAGTTGCTACCATAACTAACTGTCCACACTGTAGAAGAAACATCTATAAAGATCTTCATGAGAAAGCTGGCAAGTGGCAAAAGGTTCCAAAATTAGGTGACCTAAAAGGCTCCTATAGTCTTTAAAAAGAAATCTGAAGGCAGATTGTCCACAAAATCATGAACATGTTACACTGAAAATGAATGATCAAATTTTAATATGTACACAATTACAATGGAAGAAAATGAACGGGAAAAATATGATGTAAAATAATTTACTAGGCTAATAAAACAATTAGGGCGAGCTTGGAAATTTAAAAAAAAAGAGTTAGAGACAATTAATGTCGGTACAAGGCAAGATGAAAGAGAATTGAAAATAGGAATTCTAATCACTGCTAGTGAAAGGGAAAACTTGATCTCACTGCTACGCGAGCATGTTGATGTATTTGATTGGCCCTACGTAGATTTGTCTAGTTTAGATACTAGCTAACATTGTATTATATAAAGTGTCGTAAATGAAGGAAGTATACATGTGATGCAGAAACTATGAAGAACTCGTCTAAATGTGGTGCTCAAGGTGAAAGCCAAAATAGAAAGGCAATGAGATGTTGGTTTATATATATATATATATAGATGGTTAGGTACCCCATAATGAGTATCTAATATAGTAGTAGTTTCTAAGAAAGACGACAAAATCAGAGTATGTGTAGACTACAGAGATTTAAATAAAACAAGCCCGAAAGATGACTTTTGTTTACCACACATCAATGTCCCGATTGATAATGCGGCATAAAGCTTAACGTACTTCTTTATAGATGGTTTTTCTGGGTATAACCATATCAAAATGGCCAATAAAAATAAAAAGAAGACAACCTTTTTATAGAGAACCTTTTGCTACAAGGTGATGCTATTCAGATAAAAAAAACATTGGAGCCATTTATTAAAAAGAAAAGGTAACTCTGTTCCACGACATAATGTATAAAGAAATTGAAGTGTATATGAACGATATGATTGCTAAATCCAAATAGAGAGAAGACCATTGTTAGAATTTGAGAAAGCTATTTGAAAGGTTGAGAAGATATTAGTTGAAGTTGAACCCTGTAAAATGTTCATTTGGGGTGAAATCTAGAAATCTATTAGCATTTGTGGTGAGTAGCATTGAAATCGACCCTAATAAAGTACAAACAATTCAGGTCATGCCAGCTTTTAAAACAGAAAAAGAAGTTAAAGGGTTCTTGGGTTGTTTAAATTACATTGCTTGATTTATATCTCAAATGATAATAACTTGTGAACCAATCTTTTGACTCATTGAAAAGAAAAATACTAGGTTATAGAACGGGAAATGCCATGAAAATTTTGATAAAATCAAGTAATATTTGCAGAATCCAACTTTGTTGGTGCCTTCTGTGCCTGGTAGACTGTTGATTTTATATCTGACAACAACTGAAAAAGAAATGGAATGTGTACTCAAGCAACATGATAAGTCTGGTAGAAAAGATAGAGCAATCTATTATCTGAGTAAGAAGTTCACAGATTATGAGTCCAGTTATACAATGGTAGAGAACTTTTATTGTGTATTTGTAGAGGTTATAAAAGGACTTTGACAATACATGTTGTATTACACTAAATGACTAATTTTAAAATTCGATCCTCTCAGATATATCTTTAAAAATCCTTTTTTATTAAGTAGAATAACAAGATGACAAGTGTTATTGGTTGAGTATGACATAGTTTAGATGACAAGAAAAATTATGAAAGGAAGTGTTATCGTTGATCATTTGAAAGACAAGACAATTGAAGATTATGAACCTTTAAATTTTTATTTCCTATATAAAGATGTGCTGGTAGTAGAAAAAGAAGAAGAACTAGACTGGTGGACAATGTATTTTGACAGAGCAGTAAATATATATGTCAATAAGGTACAAGCAGTAATGATTTCTCCTAACAGAAAGCAATACTTTATTTTGATCAAGTTGTAGTTTGAGAGCACCAATAATACAACTGAGTATGAAGTTTGCATCCTCGGATTAGAAGCTACATTAGAATTGAAGAAAAAGAAACTTGATGTCTATAGTTAATGCTGATAATCTGCTAAGTAAAAGAAAAATGACAGTTAAAAGAAAAGAAGTTGAGTCCTGTGAAGAATATTTTCCAAACTAGTAAAAGAATTTGACAAGATAAAAAGCTTGAGGCAGTAAAAGAGCTTGATTGCAACACGATTTGGACACAGTTTTTTTTACTACTGTTTTCTTTCAAGCTTTGTTTTGTAGACGTTTAAGAGCTTTAGAGATTTTATTTGAAATGACTTTTGCTTGATGAGCTCTCTATTTTGTTTTATTTTTTTTAGTTCAGGTCTGATTTGCTTGATATTTTATCTGCTCTTACGAAGGCAGCTGGTTTCATTCTTGATGTGAGCTATATGGTAAATCTTTTCGCTATTTTAGAGAGAATATTTTAAGCAAAATGTTATTGAATGGAAAGAAAAGAACTCTATGTACATCCTAGATGAGTAGGCTTGCAGTGGTAGGGTTATTGCATTGCTTTAGTTATCTGCTAACAACAGGTTAATCATCTTTTTTCAAAACTACTACACAGCATCTCACATATATATAAGCAATTCATGCGTACGAAATTTCATGGAGTATCATTAACAGTGCCTTTATGACTGGAAAATTTTACCAACTTTTGTTAAGTTCAACAATGGAATTCGAACCTGTAACGTATCCCTCCTCTCCACTTTGCACGAGAAAGTACCGCAGGAATGAAGAGCAGCATGCCAGTCCTACTAGATAACAGTTATAAAGCAGCTACTGACTTCGAAAAATACTCCATCTCCAAATTGCAGCTCCTCAAAGCATCTATGGTTATGGAAATGCTCTTGATATAAAATTTCTTTTGGGTTTAGCTTGCAGGAGCTTTAACACTATGCTTTCACGTTCTTTGCTACCAAAATCATTTCCCACTTGTCATTGCTTTTTACCTTTTCTTGGTCATTATCAGTTGTTGATCAAATCCACACTACATTACTCTTGAACACATTTGAGCTCCTTTTTTCTTTTTTTTCTTTTTTTTTTTTGTGTGAAAGATGTTCAGATTAGGACTCCTCATCACAACCACAAAAAAACCCAATGGAATGAGTTTCTTGCCAAGATTTCCTAAGTTTTCTCCTACCTCTTCAACTTTGTTCACTTTCTCAAACTAGCTTTTAAGCTTACAACTCCTCTCTCTATTTTTTTTTTTATTATTATTATTATTCTATTTTGCTTTGCTATCCTAACTAGACATCACTTCAATCATAATTCATGCCCTGTGAAGTAGATGAATTGAAGAGGAAAGAGAAAAGAAAATAAAAAAATTCCAAGGTTCCCTCCCTTACATGGGCGGCGTGTTTTTAAGGGTGGAAAGAGGAGAATTTTTCCACTAATTACAAGAATATCACTCATTTAATACCATACATTGTATTTTCATCAAAACCCAATTGCTGATTTTTTTTTTTTTTGTATATATTCCTATTTTTTTGTTCGGGATTATTAACATATTTTCTTGGAAATTTTATTTCTAATCATAAAAATCTATCCTTAATTTATTGTTTTTAATTGAAAATTCTGCTATTAAAACACGAGATTTACAGTTGAGTTTGAGGGAGTGTCAGTAAACTCGGTGATGCTTGGAAGGGGGCGAGTTGTTGAGTCGGACTCTGTGGTTTTGGCACTTGGGCCGTGGTCTGGGTAGTTCGAGATGTTGAGGTCTTTATTTAGAGTCTACGGGCTTAAAGAACCTGATGCTATAAGCCCCCATGCTCTGTTTTTTTTTTTTTTTGAGTTCTTATCCTGCCCAAGGTGGAAGGCCCATGGACCCTGAAGTGCATCCACGGCCCACAGGCATTTTTCTGTTTGCATTTTAATATCATGTAGCTAGTATTTAAAAATTAAATTAAGTAGGAAAATACACATATGTTTTAAAGCTATGTTAACTGTTTAAATTTTAAAACTAAGCTAAAGAATAGCATGCAGCTTAGGATCATGGTCTAAATAAGCAGTAATGGCTTTATTTTATAGATCTTAACTCAAGGCTTATGCCATTTAATTTCGAAATGCTAAACTCGAACGGACAATAATATACTTTATTTCAAACAAGTTTAAAGGCCTGCGGCTTGAAAATGTACAAGTTATATGGAATTATTTGATGTTATTATGTTAGATTAACAAGTTAATTTTTAAATTTTTAAATTTGATTTTTTCTTGGGTTTAAAATGAAATTACATGAAAGTTGCTCCGACATAACTCAACTATCTTGAGAGTTCTAAAAACAATTTAAATAAACAATAAAAATAAGATTCAAGATGATTTTTTTAAAAAATTTCTAAGATAACAATATATTAGATCGATCAGGGTTTTATGATTTAAACCGTCAAATCCACGATCTAAGTGATGGATATCATAAGTTTAAGAACTTTTTTTTTAATATTTTTATACTTAATTATAAAATAGACGCTCATAAAATAGAATATAAATCAAATATCAAGATATTTGTTTAAGATTATAATAATCTCGTAAAAAATAAATTGATCGAAATAATTTATGAAGAAAAATTATAAATCAAGTAAATATTAAAGTATGGATTACCTCCCCCCATTATAGTTTGCTATGTCTCATTTATTTGTTAATCATATAGGACGATGTCTTACACGTATCTCAACTAAATGTTCTTGTATTCATTGATTTATTGGTGATTTCTTGACTAATATATTATATTATCTGTTTCTTATTATTTTTTTAATAAAAAAATAACAATCAATAATTTAATCTTAAACAAAAATAGCCAGCAATCTCGCAAATTAAATAGAATATAGAGTTTTTAATTAGCTTATTAAATTAAGAAAGAAAAGGAATGCAAAATAAATTAATTTGTGTAAAATTATAAAGAAAGACAAAAGAAAATGATAGTTATAAGGGCTATAAAGGAAAATAATTAATTGCAAAAAGAAAGATAAATTATATAAATAAGGTTGGTCATGATTTCTAGTAACTAGGTAATTTTTTTTTTATATATTGTTTCAGAGATCAAATCCTAAGTTAACTATAATTTGGATGATCTTCTGTATACAAACTATAGATTTGATATTTTGGTCAACTACGCAAAATCTTGTCTCTGTAATGAATTCTTTTTTCCTGGTCAGCTATGACTCCTAACTCTATTGGTTGATGATGACTTCTCGAACCAGGGGAAGCAAATAAAAAAGGAAGACCAAGTGAGATCAAAGAAACTACCACACTAATCACTATATATATATATATATATATACACACTAGGCTATTTCTTTACGTTCTAGTGTGAGCTGGATAGATTTTTTTAAATGTCAAAAAAAATATTAAGAAAGGAAGAAGTTTTTTTTATTATATTATTAAACCTGATTTAAAGAAGGATTAATTTTGAGACCTCGCGACTTAATTTTTTATCTAACTTGAGCTTTTAACTAAGTCACTTGGAAGTTAACTCGAATTAAATTGATTGATTTCCATGCTTCAAATGCAATCTTTATAGCTGGTAAAAATATAGCCTAGCTTTTAACAAAATTTTAAAATGATCATTTAAAAAAAAATTATTGAAACAATGACAAATTAGATTAATCTTAGCCCCCAGTAACACGTGTTATGAACTATATTAAGTTTAATAATTTTTTTAATTATATGATAAAAATATATGTTTATAAAATTAAATATCAATCTAAAAATAGATATTTATTTGAGACAATGATAACCCTATAGAAAATAATAAAAAATAAATTATGTAATTTATTTTCCAACCAATCTAATATTAAAGGATAAAATTGAGAATTTTTTTTTAAGAAAATCAAAGGACCAAAAACAAAAAAAAAAATCATATTCATCCAATGGGTAAACTCATTAAACTTGTAAATCAGATTACTCGAGCTAACACGCTAAACCTTTAAATCAAGTTATGAACTTTAACGGGGTTATAAATTGTTTTATTTTTCATACTATTTTTTATTTAAATATATAATAAAAAAATGATACCTAAATTTCAATAAAATTATCTTTTATTCAAATACTAACATCAACATAGCCCACTCGGGCTAACACGCCTGCATTATTGAATATAACCTTTCCTTTTTCCTTTGTTGTTCTAAACTTAAAGAGAGAAGATGTTGCAATGCTCTATAAGTGAAGAGCGAGCACTGACTCTTTCAAGTACAGCTTTATAAAAACCAATTGGTGCCCTATCTAAAGCTCTACTGGCTCGACAATTTTAGTCTTCAAACATCTTATCAGAATGCATTTTCGTACGCTTGATATTAAGAATGTACCCTAATCGCTCCTTTATATGGGAGCTGGTACATAAGCCTTTTTTTTTAAACCCTCCTTCCGACGCCACCCACCACCCACCACCCTTTCTTTGAGGCAAAAGCCTCTCTTATTCAAGTAGAAGAGCCTTCGTCTTTATTTAACCAATGGCGTTTTTCCACGTAGCAACTTCCATTCTTCCTTTGGAATGGCTTGCCCTAGAATTTGATTTAGTTTTACGAGCTCCTGAAATGTGGGCTCTTTCCCGGGTCTTCTTGGTGCAAATAATCAAACCCTAGTAGTACGCCCATTGCACTTGTTCCAATATCTCACTTCATTCATGTATTTGCATCTGCCTCCTTTGTTTTAGACCGTGCTTCAAAAGCTCCTGTTTTGGGTCCCCCTTCGCTAGCTCTACTTTATTGCCTCTTATCTTAGGCTAGCTTTTTAGCCGAAGGTTACCGATAACTCTATTTCAACTACACAGCATTAACCCTCGCTTGGTCGATCTTGAGATGCATATGAATTAGAAGTTGAAAAACATGGTGCTTTAAGGAAGATGAGGGTGGCAATTGGCTTCAAAGTCCGCAGGTATACAAGCTATCGATGAAGCGCTAGTCAAACATGTAATATAGAATATGGGTCAAGTAACGCAATCCTTGGCTACACGCCTACACCTACCTTCCTTGATCGACTTCAACTCTTTCTTTTAGGCAATTTCCACTACGTACATCCTAATGTCTAGTCGTGCCAAAAATATCATCACGGCCATTCGCTTTTGCACTATGGCCATCAAACACTTCTTCCAAGTCCCAATTTACAGCATACTTAACATTTGCAAATAAGCCCGGGATGCTCAGACTATTGACCTTACCACGGAAGAAACCAAGAGGGTTAAAATGAAAAAAAAAGCTTGACTCTAAGAAGTTTTCTTTAATAGAAAAACGGTTTCGGGAATACTAAAGGATCTCACTCAGCCGGAAAGATAGAAACCAAATGGTGCAAATGAAACCAAAGTAAATTGACACAGTGAGCACCAACTGGAGTTGTATCAGCTGAAGCTGAACCTATATGAAAAAATAAAATAAACATTTTAAAATTACTCGAAAATGAATCCTATATATAAAATAAATTGAACAGGACCAAGAAAGACCCTACTACTCCTTAAATGGTCGACCGATATATAAACCAATTGATCGACTAAAACAAGTCGGTCGACACCTAATAGAGGAAACAATCTACCACACCAAAAATGGACAACTAGTCGACTGGTTCTTCACAACCGGTCGACCGGTTTTTCTGGAATTTCAGATTTTCGAACAACAAATCACACATTAATTCTGCAATTCTTCAAACTCAAACTCAGCATCAACAAAATAGATAAAAACTATCCCAAGGGTCTTAAAATTCTCCTCTTAAACTCCCTAACATAATTCCTCCTTCAAATCATACAAATTCATCACATTCAGTCCATTCCATTCTTTTCCCAAAACCCTAATCATGTTCCTATTCATCACAATTAATCTTTTAAAAAGGTTTTAAGAGAATTCTTACCTATTTTCAAATCCTATCACAACCTCAAATCAAACTTTCACACCCACTAGATACTAATACATAATAAAAGAGAAGGGGAAGGTGGAATGTTTGTAATTTTTGTCTGCCTAATTATTGTTATTGTTCTGGCAAATAAAGATACCTATATATATATATATATATATATATGGGTTATGAGGTCTAGGTTGGACTTGAGGCTTTAACTTATTGGGCCAAACCCAAGGCCTCACATGTATAAACCCGACCAAAATATGAGTACCATACTGGTGCTATTAAGGATAATATTAGTAATTATCTTAATTTCAAAGTTAAACTCTTTCACCTCATCAAATTGGATTGGATAAAATTTGATAGGAATCAAAATGCCTAAAATATAAACACAAAGCTCTTACCAAATCACGTTGCTACAAGGAAAGAAGATGTAAAAATGATTTCTAAAGGCTTTCGGTATGAGAAAAAAAGAGCCATCTTAAAGATGACAATAAAAAGTTTGTTTTACATGCTATCCTAGGCAAATTACCTCATGGCACCCTATAAAAACATAGGTTGTTAAGGATCCTGATAAGTACCATAAGTTTCATAATAAGTTAGAGCATAATATCAATAATTATGATGAATTTTATCATGAATTTAAGACCATGATAATCTTAGATATGATATGAGTTAAGAATGATAAGGTTAAGAATGACTTAGTTCATCGAAATCAAATTTTTATTTAATCAAATAATAATAAAAATAAAAGCACGTGAAATTAATTGAATAAAATAAAAGACAAATAAATATTATGCAAGGTCATACATATTAGAAATATCATTCAAAAAATAATTTTTTTATTTTTAAAAACAAATTTCATTTATATAAAAAGTATAAAAACTATATATGAATAGTCTTTTAAAAATTTAAATGCATATAAAATAACTAAATGATTATTATTATTTAAAAGCAACTAAATAAACAAAATAAAAAAGAGAAGGGATATTAATTTAAATATAAATTTAAAAAAACACTACATATAAAAAAGGCATTAAACAAACAATTTTTTTCAAAAAACAAAAGAGAAAGAACAGGTGTTATTGGGCCTGACCCATTTATTAAGGGCTTGTGCACAGGCATGCAAGGGCTGGCCAACGTATCTGGGCTCTAATTTTCTTATTTTAGATGGGCAGAGAACATGTCATCCACCCTATTTGTTTAGAAAAAAATATAGTCAAATGGCGCATCATCTAATATTTACCTAGATTTCAGTTACTATGATGGCCAAAAGATTGGGGTAGAAGTATTTTCAACCTAAAAACTTATTTTTCGATCTATTTTTTTAACCCAAAATACCTGGAAAACATGCAACCTAATAAACTCATTCATAATCTCAAAAAACCATTCTTAAACCCAAAACCAAACTCCGCTAATCAAATGGAATAATTTGATGTCAATATCGACCATCTTTGTGACTGAAACCGGTCTCAACAAAAAAATTTCTCTGTAACATCAAATTCCAGTGTCTTTCTCTCAAATCAGAGATCAAGAAATAAGAAGAATAAAGTTTGAGATCATAATTGATTTTGCCTTTAAATTTTGAAAACTTAAGAGATCTAATATTTATAATTTGAAAAGTTTAGGGGACTACAATGAATATTTTGCCTAAATTTTGCTAAATCCACAATTCCCTTCGTGTTTCTCACTCTGATCATTTGTCTTTCAATTCCACTCTCCCCCAACAAATTGACCTGCAATTTGATCCAATAAAGGCTAAATCAGAAGAAAATGATAAGATGATTTAGAGAAAGAAAAGAAGAGAAGAGTATTTGAGAGAATTGTTCTTATTGATTGCCCCTCTCTCACAGAACCTGTGCCTCTAAATAGGACACATTACAACGGTAATACAATGAATTAGGAAAAACCGGTACTAGAGCTGAAGACCAGGAATGCTTCCAGCTCATCCTTATCCCGCTACTTATTTGCTTGACAATTTCAACTAAACAAAAGTAATGACTAATTCAACTAATTAATTCAATACGTAGCACAGCCATGCCAAGCCATGCAGTGAACTGGAGAGTGTTCTCATCAGAAAAAAAAGGAACAAAAAGAATTTCACTATGAACCGTCAACGTCTGGTTAGTGTGTGAACATTGCAAGATGTCCATACCTTTTATTATACAATTTTTGTTATGGGGAAATTTTAGAATTGTAATTTAAAAATAATAATTGTAATTGATGATTCCTTGAATGAATATTTTGAATATCAAAGTTGTACAAATTAAATGGGACGGGTGTTACTCAGTTTATTTATTTTTTGGGGAAATAATAAAGGATGACAGTAACTCTCTGGTCATGCAAGGTTTCAACCTTCAAATGACATGCCAAAACTACATATGACCTTTTGGTTGCAAATTTAGCATCGACATGTCAAACTCCCAACCATGAGGTTGCTATTCTAAAAGCAAAGACTAAACAATCATGTCAAAATGCTAATCAAACAGTTTCTCAAAACCTAATATTAGCGGTAAAATAACTAAATTGATTGATAGGTGAGGTGTAATCGTGCGGAATATCATCCGGGGTTGAGGTGCCGGAGGATTCAGAGCAGATAGTGGGCGACCCACAGGTGCTAAAGAGAGTAGCCAAGATTGTGTCGAGCCATTTGGCAGAGGGAGAGGCACGATTGAAGGCAGAGCAAGCATGCTTCTTGCCATGCACTGACGATAGTATTCCTGTAAATGGGGAGATTCCAGGGGTGAAGGGTGGTTGTGTTGCCACTGGGCACAACTGTTGGGGTATTTTAAATGGTCCTTCTTCTGGGGCTGCAATGTCAGAGCTTGTAGTAGATGGGCAGGCAACCATTGTTGATCTCACTCGGTTTAGTCCTGCCAGATTTGTTGGGCGTAAAAGAAAGGTCTGGCTGGTATTTTTGCAAGGAAAACTGTGATTAGAGTGTACACATCTTTTCCAAATAAAGACCACTGTTTGTTCTGTATGGTACACGTTTATCTGGAAATTGCAGTTTTTTCGCAATCTATTTTAAGTGGAGTTTAGGCCTGAAATGTCTCGGTTAAACAGGAACCCTTTTCTTGTTCATCAAGATTTCCATGGCAGTCCATCCTCAACTCATTCCATTCCACTCTAGTTGAGCTCATGGCTGGATCCAATTATAGAACTAGCACTAGTATCAAGCAATAAGCCTTAACAGCATTTGTTGAGCAGCTGAGATGGAGGATTGTGCTGCTGATATCTTTGGGGGCGCCAAAGACTCATCAGGCTGAACATAAATGCAAAAGGTTTCGAGTTGCTTTCCCTGGTCCTTCTGTCAATGAGTAGTGAAATTTAAGATGGCTGGGTAGTCTTCTCTTTGCTAAGCTTGCTGGTCCATGCGAGTAGGTGACATCTTTGGTCTTAATCGCAGGCTTATCAAGATCGGCAAGTTCAAATTTCAGGCCCTGGTTAAGTGGGTCTAAGCCTTCTCATCATGAAGATAAGAGGCAGGCGTCTTCAATATTTTGGTGTTCTGCTGCGTAGCTCATCGTGGTAGAACCGTTGAACAACCTGTAATGCTGTGATGTGTCAATGTGGGGCTATTTGGATAAAAAATAATATCTGGGATAGAGTTGAAAATCAAAGTTTTACTTGTAACGACTTCACAGAAGGTGAAAATTGTGTTGTAGCTCAACCACTGAGAGTAACATAATAAAAAATAAATAGCTTTTAGGTTGAAAATATCTTTTTTATTTTTGATATTATCGTATTAGAATTATAAAAAATACTAAAAAAATATTAATTTAATATTTTTTAGAGTAAAAAAAACTTTTTAAAAGCAGCTAAAAGCCACAAAGAATATATTCTGCCCTCCAAATTCCACAAATCCCAATCTATGGTCACAGCTTCAGAACAAAATACTAAAGCAGAACCACCATGGCATTGACCAGCTGCATGTACGAGAAAAAAAAAACCATCTGGGGGAGTGTTTTTTATGGTTCGTTTGTGATAAAGTTAGACCATGTCAGTGCCTTCTTTGTCACGGCGCTGACTCCATTACTCGAAGCATCAAACCTTTTCATAATTTCCTCAATTCAATGCAACTATCTCTCTCTCGATTTAATTTTACAGTAATCAATTAAAGAGGAGGAAGAAGAAGAAGCAGCACAATTAACTAGTGGCAAAACACGTGCAATTCCAGACTAGAAAAGCTTAGCTTTTTCTTTTTCATTTTTTACGAGATTCAACTTGCTAATTGTGAACGTTAAGGAGTGATAAAAAGTTGGTCACGGTGAGGTGCAATGAGTGAGGGAATAGAATGGTTCCCTGAGACAAAAGCAGACTCCACTGACCCACCAAGCTCAGGAAAATACCAGCAACCTTCTATGGCCCTTGGTTTTCTATCTTAGAATTTAGAATAGCAGCATGTACATACTGTTCACCTCATCAGCTCATCGTCGTCTAATCGTATCTGTCCTTGAAAGTAAAGGCCTATGGACAGACATTACAAAATTGATATTTTTTTCCCTTCACAAAAAGAGAGAAAAAGAAGGTCCAATTGAGTGATGAAATAAATTCTTACAGCTGAATAAGTAAAATACTTATAATTTGAAGATGAGATGCTACGATTTTCATACCTTCAACAACCATAAAAATTGCCCACATAATCTGCAGTTTAAGGAAATCGAAGACTTTAATTGAGGATTTGGTGACTACTTACTGAGTCAATTGTCAACAGAAATGAGCTCAGGAAGAGTGCCAACCCCAACTACGTTTTTAACTCCCTCCAACAAAATATACCTTTTAGTTAGAAACCGACAAGTCATATTAGGACACTGAAGCACTGAATTGTACTTGTTGGTAAAAGTTAATAGGTACTGTTGTTGCTAGTTACAAATGACTGTAGGTCTATAACCAGTTTAACAACAATCATCAACTAGCAGTTAAAATACTTGTGCTACTTGTCTGACCACCATGCATGTTACTTGCCCATGAATTTTTTTCCCCCCAACCTGACCTAATTTTACCTTTCAGCAATCATATTGTGTGTGGAGCCTTTTTTTCCCATTCGCTGCATAGGGATGGTGTTTTCATATCATTAATGTGTAATGAAAGGATAGTCAAAGCCAAGTTGCTTCGCTAAATTATGTTCGTATCAAATATAATGGCAATTTTAATGCTAGTTTTTGTTCACTGGTATTAAAAATCTGCATATTTTTCGAGTACACTGAAATGTTCATTATCATGATGGACGGATGGAATCATCACACATGGATAGCACTAAGTGGCATTCGCACCCTTTTCTTTCCCCCCAGAGATATTTAACGATGTTGTGTCAAAATCCTGGTGGTTAGCTTTGGTGATCCGAGTTCAGCCCGCCAGAAAGTTTCCTTCTCTTGGTCATCCCCAGCCAACATGATACATGGAACATCTTTTGACATAAAGAAGAAAGGCTGATGCTTTAAAGCTTTTTCTTACCATATTCATTGCTTTCAATTGAGAAAGAGGGGATTTATTTAACCAAGATGAAAAGAGGTTCTATTATTGTAATAGAGATACTAGAAAGAAAGTGAGAGTTTCCTAATCTTGGTCACTTGTGTAAAGTAAATGGTCCACCAAACAAGCCAAGCCCCATTGCTTTTAATCTTGTCTTAATTAATAATAGAGGATGTTCAACTAATACTTTGTTAATCGTCTGCTTTATTAATTAATAATGTGGTTAGCAAAGCTGCCATAAACTGTTTTAAAACAGTAGCTAAGAAAAAAAACTAACTTGAAAGCTAAAAAGATGAGGAAAATATAGAAGGAATTATGATAAATGAGACAGATATATAATGCATTCCGATGTGTGTACAATGGTAGATCCTGCTAGAGTACAGAATGGTACATCCCTGAGAAAGCACTGCTGGCAATGCACACTATCTCCATTTCTTCTTCTTCTTCTTTTTTCCTGCACAAGAAGTGCAAGGAGAAACAAAAGGAAGCTAAGATGAATACAAGACACAAGAAGCCAATGCTAAGGGAATCCCCAGAGGATGTTTGTTTTTATGATAGCTTGTGCGTTTAGATGAAATCACAATTTATTAATTATGTTTAGAGTTCTCAAGGGGTGTAGTGTGATGGCAAAAGGTTTGAGATCTGCACAGTAGGTCTCGAGTTCGAGTCAGGGCGTGCACGTCTTGTAAGAGCCTGGGACAGCCGGGGTTTTACTCCCTCCTGGGCCCACAAAGTGCGCTTTCCGGGAGGTGAGGTTTCTTCGAACCCAAAAAAAAAATGTGAATCACTGTTTTTTTTTTTACATGAGACCCGTTCAATATTGTGGTCTAACCACAGGTTTAGCAAAAGCAAGGCACATTTTTTTTGTTGATTCCTGACCACAATGTAAGACTGTCAACCGACGATTTTGAGATAGTTGTAATTTTCTCTGACTGAAAGAATCTCTCTCTTGCTTCACTTGTTTCTCTCTGTCCATCATTAGCGTCCCTTTCTTCTAGTGTTTTTATTTTCATAGATTCTTCTCCCCCAAACCTTTCATTTTCTTTTCAATTATCTGTCATCTTCTCTTATCTAGTATTTTTTTTTTCACTCCATAAAATATTACAACACTTAAAATAGTAACCATTCGGCAACAACCCACATCCTTTCTAAGATCTTCATAACCCTCCACCAGATCTGTCAGCCTCTCTCCTTCATCTTGGCTTTGTTGACACCCCGTTGTCATTTACGGCAAGGTAATCTATGCTTGATTATTAATTTCACTACTAAAAATTGAGCCTATTAGCAACTAATTAGTCCGTTACAAATAATATTAAAATCTGTTGCTGATAAAATTTAGCAACGAAATTAACAACAAATAATTTCAGATGCAAATAATAGATGTTAATTTTTTAACAATGAATTATTATTTGTTGATTTGTTTAGTAACCAATTATCTGTTGATGAAATTCGGTTGCTGAATGTGTAAATCAGCAACGGATATTCCTTTGCTGATTAAAAATTCTTATCCAGTTCAATTTCAATTTCAAAAATTTGAAATTGATTCCGCCAAAATTAAATCTAATATAAAAAAATTTTAAATATTAATATTTTTATTAACCCAAAATCAAACCCACATTCCCACAATCTGCCCTCTTTTGCATTTCCGCTACCTGCGTTCTTTCTTCGTGTCCATTCATATCGTAAAGCGGGGCGACGCCAGGTTGGTTGAAAAGAGTGGGGCCAACCAAGACCCCCAGAAAAAGCTTTGCTCGATACCTAGGAAAACTTTGTCCTTATCTCTTGTTGATTTCTATTACAATCCCGAATCAAAGCCAAAAACATCCCCAATCTCTCTCTTTCTTTCTCTCTCTCTCTCAACTACTTGTACAGAAGAAGTTTGGAAGCATAAATTAACTGGAGAAGAAATTAAGAAAATAACAAATTATGTTTGTGGAAAATGACGCATGACAGAGATAGGTAGAATTGAAAGGGACAAATGGGTTTAGTTTCTGGAGAAGGAATAGAAAGGGAGATATGGGTTTGGTTTATGGAGAAGGAATATAAAGGGAGATATGGGTTAATTAGGTTTCTGTGGAGAAATAGAAAGGGACAATGGGTTCTTCCGGAGAATGAAGAAATTTTGCAACTGTAGGGTTCCTTTTGTTTTCTGAAGAAGTATAGAAAGGGTCATTATTATTTATTGTTTTTCTTATAAAAGTCAAAATTTAATCCTTTTTTTAACAACAACCATATTAGCAACGGCAAATCCGTTGCTGATTTTTAATATATTAATTTATTGTTTAGTATCTGATTTTTCATTGCTAATCCGTTACTAATATATATATATATATATATATATATATATATATATATATATCCGTTGCTAATCTGTTGCTAAAATTGCATCTAAATTATTCTAATGCTAACATCCGATGCTAATCACCCTTCTTTTTAGTAGTGT
>Ga0325404_1000037_pt1 | contig 109130 bp, 43 predicted proteins | sample PopdelMetagenome_18_FD_205664 | JGI IMG/M metagenome (GOLD analysis project Ga0325404, IMG submission 205664) | Populus deltoides microbial communities from Bellville, Georgia, United States - Xylem-Control-R1 | ecosystem: Host-associated > Plants > Phyllosphere > Stem > Wood/Secondary xylem...
ATACATGTGGGCACCTACGTTTGGTCTTTCCTTCTTCCTGTGCTGGTTGGCTGGCTGGCTTGTTTTTAATACATGAGATGAGAATTAGGCAATGTAAATGAATTCTTTTGAAATAATTCTTCCTCTCTCTGAAAGAAAAGGTTAGAGGGCAAGTTACCACCTTCTTACTTCATGATCCTTGCAAGTTTGACATTCTGTTAAAAAAAAAAAATTAGAGTATTTTTACTAACCAAGGCAATTCGGTGATGCCAGGGGAAGAATATCTTCTGGCTCAAGATTACTTGATGCAAGACAATCATCGGGTGGCATCTTTTATCCCTATACTTTCTGTTTTTCTATTGATATTGCCAATGAACAAGTTTACTCTAATTAGAGCAGGTTTGGTTGTTTCAAAATTATTTTTGATAAAATTTATATATTTTTTATTTTAAATTTTATTTTAAATTAATTTTTTATGTGTTTTAATATTGTTTTGATGTATTGATATAAAAATTATTTTTTTAATATATTTTTGAAAAAAAAAATATTAGTAAATAGTGATGTTTATATTTTTGTCCTCCTGTTCAGTTTTGTTACATTGAGTGACGCATGTTAATTGTCTTTGCATCAACAAAATAAAACTACACGTGGGGATTTAAAGTTTAATCAAAATAGAAAACCCAGGAAAAAGAACCCAGATTTGAATGTTAAGATATTCAATTAAAATTATAGAAAAACTTTGGTTTCTCAAATTAGAAGTCATCAAAATATTAAATAAATTAAATTACAATTATTGGCAAAGTATCTTTCTTCCTCTAATTGAAAAACAAAAGTTGATTTTTGTTTATTAAATTACAACTTAAATTGATATTAGAGAAATATTATCTCAATTAGTTAAAATAATATTGTAGAAGTTAAATCAATTTTTTTTTGGTTAAAGCATACACTATTTGTTCCTATAATTTTATTTCAATTTCTTTTAATCTTTAAACTTGGAATTTTTCTTTTATTTTCTAAAAGTGATGAGATCATACTGTCAAAAAACTATTTCAATCCAATAGTTTAAGCTGTTAGATAAAATTTTAAAATATAATTTATATTATTCTCTAACATATCATCTTAAGTGAAAGTCTTTTGACCTTAAAACTTACAAAGATTCATACTTAATTTTTTTTATCAAATAAATAAAAATAGTAAAATTTGAATTCATAATCGTTTTATCATTAAAATTTTAATATATATACATATATATATATATATATATAATATGTCAAACAATCATCTCAATTTAATAACTTAAACTATTTAATAATATTTCAAAATATAATTTGTATTATTTTACATATACAAAAACTAATTATAATGATACCTAGAAGAATTAACAACTTATCTTTATTTCACATGTGACAGTTTTATTATTCAGCCATCTAACTAGTAGCATGACCCCCAATCTTCCCTCGCAAAATATTCCACTCTTTGACTGACTATCCTTGCTCGACAAGAGAGACTTTGGATCTATTCATTAATTAATTAAAAAACACATTTATTTTTCTTTTCTAGTCCAATTATTCATTAATCGGACTCGGGTTTGAACGCTACTCTCTTCATTTGACTAGCAAGTATACTGTACGAATTAAAATTAAAATGAAAATGAAAAAAAAAATTCTTGTCAAGATCCAATTAAAATAGTTTCCTCTTTTGATGAATCCATTTAAAAATCTTTGACGTAAAAAACCACGCACGTGCATGTATCATCTTAAAATTTACACAATATATTCCTATAGTCTACTTAATTAAGAAATCATTATTATAAAACGAATTCATTATTTGTAATTAAATGTTTTTTTAAGATAAAATTACTCACCGTGCGTACGGTATTGTGGTTATTCATAAAAAAAGTATACACAGCTAGTCGTGATAGAGTAAGTGCTTTTGTTGTGGATTACTATAATATATTATCATCAGAATTAATGGTCTAATTACTTTTCATTACATGAGACTTTCTATGCTTTAATATGATGAAAAATCTACGCCCTCAACTTCTACAATTGAAAATGTTATGTTGGAACCATGATATTTAGCAATAAAAAAGGAAAGCATGATAATGACACTAAACCTAACTTAGATCACCTTAAAAAAGTCTTGCCGGTGTAATTTCATACAATCTTGTTCATGATATTTTTTTTATGATAAAACAAAAACAAAAAACTACTAAAAAATTAAAAAGAAACTTTTTAAAAATAAATTCCCCCCCCCAGGCTAAAAGGGTTAGCATTGTATATTTGTACGGTGGAATTAGATCATTCGAGCAAATTTTATTTTGTCGACCCTCTTTAAATTCGAGGGTATGAATAGATCATGTAGAGATTTGTATAGGAAAAGAGAGAGAGTACATTACTTAATTGTTATTGAAAATAAAAAAGAGTTATGTGGTTATAAAGTTAAAGGTTGGGGTTGAGTTTAACCGTGGATTAGTTGATGATCTAAATTCTAATTAAAAAAAAACATAATTGATGTCATTTTAATAACAAAAAAGAATTTTTTTCTTGTGCTAACCTAAACCAAGTCTTGATTAGTAAATATATATTGATCTATCCAATCAAGCAAGATTTTATTATTAGTATATATGTCTTGTAGTCAATCAGTAGATTACATATGACATTAATTTTATTCATGTAAACATATTTAATTTTTAATAAATGCTTTATTTATCTTTAATATTAATCAAATATTTAGTTAATGAATGGTTTTGGAACAAAAATATTTTACAAAAAAAATTATAAAGTTGTTATGATTGTAAAATCATTTTCATTAAAGCATTGTTCTTAAATGTTCATGATCAATGCTCTATTAAAATTGAATATTAATTAGAGTTGTTGAGACTGATATATATACATTACTCTTTCTTTTATGAAATGAAGCAGTTGTTCTCATAAACCGAGGTATGAAGGATATCTAAAATTAATATGTTGGTATTTGTCAAATGACATATACACTGAAATAACCCATATGAGAATTTCATATGGTGAGATCACTTGTGTTTATAGAAATACTCACGTGACGATTGTGTAAATAACCCTTAGACACTACTAAAAAAATATAGTAATTAGCAACTAAATAATCCACTGCAAATAAAACTAAAATCCATTGCTAAAAAAATTTAGCATTGGAATCAGCAACAGAAAATATCGAATGCAGATCTGTAGTTGCTGATTTTTCAGCAACGAAATTTCCATTGCTAAAAAATCAGCAACGAATTTTTCATTGCTGATTGATGAATTATTTACATTCAGCAACGAAAAATCCGTTGCTGACTATATTATTTTTATTAAATTTATTTATTTATTTTTATCCAAATGACTTTTAATTTTTTTAATTAATTATTTATGGATATTTTAAAAGTTGTAGAATATATATAAACAACATAAATTAATATGGAAAATGACTTTCTCAGCAACAATAAATGGAATAAAAATAAAATTCATAGTATAAAAATTTAGTTAAACTTGCATTAATGCAAATAAGTCGAAATACAATAAAAATATACAATCATGGTGCTTGTTGTGGAGACGAACCATGATATTGTGGATCGACGTAAGATAAATCAAGATATAGTGGTTGAGGTGAAGGTCGATAAATTGGTGAAGATGTGGGACCCATGGGTGTTATTATCTGGGGAGCCATAGGCGGAGGCATTGATGGGGCCATAGGTGCTGGCATACCTTGGTCAATATTTGATGTCCCACCATGATATCCAAGATTGTTCATAAGATATTCTTTTCATGGAATCCATTTGCCGTTTCATTTCAAAAATAAAATCATCCTTTTTCTTTATCTCCTCTTCTTTTTTTTTTCTTTGTCTCCTTTTGAAATGATTTGGATGAAGTGGACCTGTCACTCCAAAAATCTAATATGGATCCTCGTCGAGGCATGCTAAAAACCAGAAAAAATATATGCATTATCATCAATAATTATTGAGTTGAGAAAATATAAAGTCAACCAAACTCCATAATTATATCAAAGAAGAAATGCAAAATTGTTTCCTTTGTTCTTGATACATGTACATATATATCATGGAAGAAGCAGGCATGGATAGAAGCTAAGCATAAAAATAAAAACAGTATGAAGTAATCATGTCTTTCTACTGGAATGGAACTCTTGCTAGAATGTAAAAAGAACCTCCAATACTCTATTGGAAACAACCACCAGTTAATTCCAGGAGAAACAGGAATACAATAGTTGCCAGCTTGTATTCCTTGCTTGATAAAATTTGGAACGTAAAAAAGCAAAGGTATTCAAATGACATTTAACTTGATGGAAAACAGCATAGCAGAGTTCTATTTGTATATCTTTACTGACATTATGTCCCAGGTTGTTGTTTATACGCAAATGATCAATAACATTGAAGTGTTTGGACAAAAAGGGTTGCCCTTGATTATCTTGTCCAGCAAGTAAAACAGCATATATTGCACTACAAGCCTCAAGAAATAATTTGCTTAGTCCAGAAGATGGTTTTGATTTAGGTTGCTTAATGAATAGGGCATGGCAGGATTAGTGATTTTCTAATAACAGACTAATAATTTGGGAAAGAAGAAGTGTCCAGAAAAGGGATCATAATATTTGGACAAAAGGAGTAGATAATTTCTAGGATAAAGCATTAACATTTTCAAGGAAATAAAGGGTGAACAGTCCACCAAGTTGGTTAAATGAAATATCTACCACAATGTTTTCCACTAGACACTTTATTATCTTCACCTGTATATATGTATTCAAACAAAAAAAGAAAGTTAAATCTATCATCAAGAATCACTTATTAAGGAATCTTTTATTGATATTTTTTATGGTACACCTATTAGACAAAGATTCCAGCAGGAAAACCTTCTTCAAAAAACAAATAAAAAAATGATAAAAGAAATATGTAGAAATTTGAAAATGAAAATAAATAAATCCACACTCAACAAAATTTAAAAATGTATTGAAAAGCTTGCTCCAGTGTCCATCATTGCCTCAGAATTAAAGGTATGACAGAATGCATATATCTAGCAAACAACTCACTTGTCAAACAAACCACATAACCTTGAAATATTCCACAAAGATTACAAGTCCTCTATGGTGGAAGTAAAGTTGTAGATGGACTAACACTACTTCAACAATTTTGAAGTCAACATCACTAACTAGATATATTCAAGCTAAACACAAATAAACACACCCTTAACTGAATATAAGCAAGCTTAAAATAAATTAAAGAAACAGAGAGAACAAAAGATGAATAAACAGAATGTACAAAAATAAGAACTTCAAGAATTTAAAAGGGACCTACCTCTGCTTAAATGTACTCAACCTCCTTCACTCGGAATTCAGCATTTTCATTCTTCTCCTCATTCTCCAGCATATCATGAACCTGATGAGCCCATGTGTCTTTCAAATTTGGATTCTCACTGAAGGTTGTTAAGTCAATATCCCCACAGAAAGAAACAAAGGCAGCATTTTCATTCTTCTCCTCATTCTCCAGCATATCACGAATCTGGAAAAAGAACGAACCTGGACTTCAAGTTTATTAGAAATGGTTTCAAAGGTCAATGAAAATCATTCAATTAATATTTTTATACAAACTCGCATTGAATAAGAAAAGAAAAAACACAGTCCTATGCCTAGAAAAGTTATTTTCAAACAATTTATGAATCGTAACCCTACAAATTAAATTGAGGGTTTTAATAAATTTTCAATTAAACATGCATAATTAGGTTATAGATCATGGTAAAAACATTTCATAAACCCTTATTTTCTCGAATGAATAGCCTAAAACCATTATTCAAAGTATGATAAAAAAAAAAATTTGTTACCTGAATTATTGAAGAAAAGAGTGCAAAACCCAACCCATATACAAAGAGAGGGGGTAAATCAGGATGTTCGACGGTGATAATGATGGGTCTAGTGGGATGTTGCCATGGGTTTGTGTTTTTAGTGGTTTATAGAGAAAGATTGAATCTGTTAAGATGAAGGAGAAGAAGATGAAGATAAAAGTTAGGGATGTTGAAGACGAATTAGAAGTAGATAAAAAGTTTGGGATAAAGGAAAATCATATCAATGAAGAGAGAGTGATTTTTCTACAGTTATGGATGTTATGAGGGACGAATGAGATGAAAAGATCCACTGCAAGTTAATTAATTTTTGGCTGTTTGTTTCTTTGCTCCTGTTTACGTTTCTGTTGGGGGGTGCAGGTTTGGAATTAATTAACTAGTGGAGATAAAGGGGGGGTGTGCAGGTTTTAAATTAAAGGGGGTGTAGGTTTTGAATTAATTAACCAGTGGAGATAAACGATTGAGATTTTATAATATAAAAGTTAATCAACAGTCTGTAAAATTTTAGTTTTATATTAAAATTTAAATAATTATTTTTTCAATCAGCAACAGATAGTCCGTTGCAAATTTTATGTTGCTTTTAGTAATGGATTTTCCTTTGCAAAGCATGTTGCTAATATTAAAAAAATAATATATGTGTAATTAATTATAAATCTACTGAATTTAGCAACGGAATTATCCGTTGCTAAAATCCGATGCTAATAGCCTTATTTTTTAGTAGTGAGATTTGAAATCATTAAATTATATTATATAAAGAATATTATGTTTTAATCTTGTTACATGTTATTTTAATCAAGGGTAACAAACAAGCAAGTAATGAGTATAATGTAAATTATATGAAGGTATTTGAGTAATCAAGAAAATATTCATCACCTTAGGTGAATTTGAAAAAAAAAATTATTTGTTCTCAAATAGTATTGATTGTGAATCCTTGTGTAAGGTGAAATGAGATTTGAAAAGAGTTTCATATTTTATTCAAATAATCAATGATCATGGTACTGAAAACAAACATGATTTGATATAATAGACACTCAATGCTATAATATTTAAATTAGAACATTATTGATGAAGGGATAATAATTACATTGAAAAATTGATCACTAAAAAGTTAACTCAAACAATTTATAACTTTCCTAGTATTTAAAGGATCATGACATATTGCTAAATATACATTGTACTTGATCTTAAAATATAAATTAATAAATTGTTGAGTTAATAATAAATTAATTCTATTTTATTAAGGAATGTCATTTTTATCTAGGCTAATTTATTATGAAATCTAATGGGTCACACACATAAAAATCTTTAGTCAAAAATTAATCTGAGATAATTAATCAAGTTTGACTTGATTGTAAATAAGTTTTAGAAATTGAAAGGTAGAATGTAATTAATACAAGAGATTATAATTTTAAACCTAAGAAAAAAATCAACTAGGATCTTGATATTTGAATAAATTTCTAAAATCATCCTGAAATAATATATGTGATATTATTCAGGGAGCAAATTGATATTTTATCATTTATAGGGTTTTCAGGTTTATTGATAAATATAATATTATACCTCTTATTTTATGTAAGTACAAAATATAGACAGAGAGAAAACAACACATATTATAGAAGCACTCAAAAACATAACAATCTCTCCCTCCTCAAAAGATTTAGAAGATTTTTTATTAATGATTTATTTGGATTACCGTTAGAGACTGAACACTTAGGTTGCATTTGTTTTCCAGAAAGTGGTTTTCGGGAAATCACTTTCCAAACTTTCTTATATTTGTTTATTATTAGAAAAATTGGTCAACAGAAAACACTTTCTGGTCAAAGGAAAATTTGGCTTGGTTTCCAGAAAAGTGTTTTCCTTTTATTTTGGGTGAAAAATACTTTCCTGAAGTTGTGAAAAATTTAGAAATATCATATTATTTGCTGATTATGTCAAATTTGGTCCTCAAACTTTTGATTGATATATATTTTGTTTTAAATATTTATTTTTCAATTTCATCCCTTAGAATTTAATTTTTATATTAATTTTGGTTCTCATTTTTATAATTGTTATTTTCTTTTTCCTTATCATTTTTTAATTGAAATTTTTTATCTATCAACAATTTGGTTGAAATTTTTTTAAAACTTTTCTTCAAGTTAATAAGTTATTTTCCAGCTCATTTTCAATGACATAACCAAACACTAGAAAGTGTTTTCCAACTTATTTTTCATTACACTACCAAACATTGAAAAATAATTTATTTTCTCGGAGTTCATTTTCCAAAAGAAAACTACTTTCCAGCAAATAAACGGGACCTTAAATAACTTGTAACTAACAATAATCTAATCTTGAAACAAATATTTAAAATAAAAAAAAATATTTAATCTTTAAATAGTTTTCATATAAATCTTAAATAATTTTATATCTGTGTAACGAATTCTTACTGCATGTATATGTTGTGGAAACTCAATACTTATATCTAAGGTTGTATCCGCCGAATAAAGAGCTTGCAATGGGTCGCAATTATAGCCAAAATAAATAAATACACAAATATTAAAAGGGGACCAACCCTGTACCCTACACTATCTTCACTCCTTTTCATTAACAACCTCCGCCGGTACCTTTCACCACCTCCATCAGGACCACCCCTGCACCTTCCACTATCTCCACCAATGCCTATGGTGGCGCTTCTTTACGTTACCTCCACCCCTGCACCTTCCACTATCTCCACCAATGATTACTGTATCTGTCCGTGGACGTTAATTTTTCAAGTGTACAGTTTAGTTTTAACTTCGAAGTTCTTAGTTTTTATACCCTCGCAGGCCATGAACGAGGTCAACTCATGAGTTGTCGACGAAATTAAAAGCATATATTAATTAACCCATTGAAATTCAAGCGGTCCATTCTATTGCACTTACCCCTACCAAATCAACAAACTGCATCATGAATCAAATATTTTAAAGATTAGGTAATTGTAGATATGCTAACCCTCAAAAGTAACATCTTTTTTTTTCTTTCTTTTTTTTGTATTTTCCCCCTGCCTTGTGAACTATCCCACAGAGGTGCAGAAGCCCTAATGATTCCCCATGGGGTTGTTCCTTCAACGGGTACGATGATAAAAGGGGAACAATAAATATAAGAGGAATTAACTTTTGGATAATATAACCAGCATGGGGCGATTGAGTGGGAAAAGTTTCTTCATCTTGAAGAAATTATAAAGCAAATTATAACAAAACCGAAAAGGTGATGGCCATCTTTGCTGGAATGGGCAGCAAACCACACTTACGTTTTTTATTGAACAAAAAAAGAAAGGGGCTGCGGCCACCTAATTTTCTTTTTTTCTTTTACTTGGTGGAAGAAAGAGGGTGAGCAACACTTAATTTGAGCCGACTCCAAATTATAAAAATACTTTGGGTGGAAGAAGGAGGGTGAGCAATAAATTTAAAAAAAAAATTAAATACGTTTTTAAAACACAAAAAAACAAACGTCTTCTTCAGAGCTCGGGCAATCACAAAAATACAAGCCAACTCCATCTTTATCTATATAAAAAAAGATTGAATATTTTGTTCCTGGTGTTGCCATTCTGGGATTCTTGTTTCAAGTGGCTGGCTGGAGTACGAAATGTTAGCTTCGCTAGCTAATATAGTTTACACGCGACAACTAATTATATTGTAACAAAAGCCATGCAAGTACATTTTGATTTCCTGGTTAGTTTGAATATTGGTGGTTGTTGATTTGCAGACCAATACCCTAACTTCCTCATCATTGCTTTTTACAGGAGTTTAGCTAGGCAGTGCGTCCTGGATAATACTTTTTTGCGCATCAACTACTAAAATAAAAACTTTATCCATAAGAAATCTTGCAGCAAGTTAGTTTAGATGCACAGGATTAGCATATGCATAAATAATTAAATATTAAATCCATCGTTTTGTCCTGGCTTTTTACCAAATTCACGGACTAAACGTAAAGGATATGACGTTCATAGAGGCGGGAGTGGAGAGAAGCTTATAAAGCAGTCAGAATTGCATGCGAAAAGAAGGGAAGGGAATTCACACCAATTGCATTTATATGGGATTTAGTAACGTGCTATTTTCTAGGCAGGGAAGTGCTCTTCGCGTGATCCGTAATTAGTCCCCGGGAAGGCTCGAGCTCTTCTCTGCGTCAACTCCTTGCTAACCTCCATATTTGTTCACAGCACTGCTTTTCCAAACACTCTATAACTTGATCTTTGATCACAGAGAACAATAAGTATTACTTTTTTAATTAAAGGGATTTAAATCCACGTTATAATTAAAGGGACTAATTTATTACTTTTCATGGTAATTCAAGGGTTAATTTTAATGATTTTTCCGTAAAGCTTAGGTGGTCTCTCAATCTTATATTAAACTAAGTTCTTTTTAGATTGACTTTCTCACTGTTTAAATTTAATTTGACAGTTTAAGGATAAATTCATCCCCATTACAGCACTGTTTTCGATGGAACAACAATGTTTAAGGACATTGAACTCATATACGAAACAACAATGTTTTGTCACAAAATATATATCAAATACTCATTTATGTTTTGATAGATACCGACAGGGGTAAAAACCGAACAGCAACCAATGGATAAGAGAAGATGCCCAAACCAGGCCCAACAATGCCATGCCGAGCAACCACAAATGATGGAGAAGAGGAGAAGCCCATCCAGGGCCCACAATGTCAAACTGAACAGCCACAAATGATGGAGGAGAAGAGAGGCCCAGAAAGCCCCCGAAACCGAGCACCAGGAGAAGTGGAGAAAGAGGGTATAAACGGGCCCAGCCGAGGAGGAAAAGAAGAGAAAAGAAAAGGAGATAAGAAGAGAAGAAGAGGGCCAGAACAGGCCCATCCAAAGATAAGAGAAAGAAGAAGACGAAGCCCGACTGAGTAGGAGAGAAAAGAAGAAAAGAAAAGGAGAGAAGAAAAGGGCCCATAATAGGCCCATCTGAGGAGGAAAATGAGAGGAGAAAGAAGTCCCAAAATGAAGAGGTGACAAACAAGGCCCATTCAAGCCCAGTCCATGAGGAGAAGAAGAATGGCAAAACCGAGTCCCATTAAGCCTAACACCAGTCAAAAACAAGGCTGCAAAACCTAGATTCATTTAAAAAATCTTCGACTGCATAATACACGACATACTAATTTTTATATTTTAATATGTAATGATTGCTTTTCTATTTTCATAAAATAAAATAAATACTTGTTTTAACAAATACAAAAAAGTAATTCTAAATTTATTTATTTATAGATTCATTGTTATATGTTCCAATATAATTTTAGTGGTAGTTCAAGAATAGAAACTTAAATCACTAAATGTCATGCATATATTTTTATCAATAGATTTTCTTCAATTAAACTTAGATTTTACAATTTAAAGAAAACTCACAATTTAATTTTAAATTTTAAATTTTAAATTATTTAATTGGGTGGGAAAAAAGTTGATGTTTCGTAGTCTAGAATATGTGATAAAATGGTGCTTAAGTAATGCTATACTTAAAGGTTAGCATATTATACATGATTTGGTATCCGGGTAGTTTTTACTTTTTATCCAACTAAATAAAAAAAAATCTATTTTTTATAGGGAGATTCACATGTTATTGAGTTTCAAATTTTAGTTTTATAAAAATTAAAATAATTTATTTTTATTCATGAAAAGTTGCTTTTTATTTATAGTGGTCAATCTTACAACTATTTTAATAAAATATATATTTTTATTTATTTATTTTCAAAAAATCACAATTAAAAATAGTTTTAAAAGATGCAAGTGTCTTGAAGTTTCAAGACCGTGGTTTTAAGAAGCTTGGCAAACACAATTAAATGATTAATAATAACTTAGTACTTCAAGTGGTTTTAAACGTTAGTATTTATATCTATATTTAGTTTATTTAAATAAGTCGTTTTATTAGTTTTATGTTTTTTCAAGTTATTTTTTTTTAACAAACATAAATTAAGATAAAAGGAAAGGGAATAGATAATGTTGGTAGATTTTTGGGGAAAATAGAAAATACTAAATTAAGGATGGGCAATGTTGGTCAAAGAACCGTTTAATTGTTTTTTATACCAGATTAATTAATCAATTCTGCTAAAAAAAACCTAAGTTATAATTAACTCAAACAAAACCCTCATAATTGTGTTACTTAGAAATTCTGTTTGACAGCACCTATCTTTGATTTTGATGTTACTAAGTATTTTTCATTGAAGATATATAATGTTTTTTTTTAATTAACATATTAGTATTATATAAAAACACCTTAAAAAATATTATTTTAATACCAAAGAATTATTTAAAAACTACCTTAATATCACAATATATTTTAAAATTCAGCATTATCTTACCCTTGAAAACCCCGTACCTATATATACTATAAATTAAGAAATGCATGGGTTACTATGTGTTAGAAAATAATATAAATTATTTCTTAAGATTTCACCTAATAGCTTAAACTATTGGGTTGAAATAGTTTTTTGACATGATATTAGAGTCTCGATGATCAAACGGTCACGAGTTCGAATCTCACTATTTCTATTTATTTGATAAAAAATTAAACACAAAGTATTATGAGCATGAACAAATTTCAAGTACAAAAACCTTTTATTTAAGAAAATATATTAAATAATAATATAAATTATATCTTAAAAACTTATCTATTTATATAATTTTTTTTTGACAAGAAGTGCTAAATGGCAAAACCCAGATCATTCCTCAAGTGATGAAGACTAGCAAGGAATGGATTGAAAAAAGATATAAAGGATGGATGGCAGAAAAAAAAAATTTTAAGTTCTGTTCAATCTTTTATTTTTATATTTTAATATCAAGAATAATATAATCATTTTATTTTATATTGATCTTTCGGCCGCTAGCTAAATGTGCATCGGGGGGTCACATGACTTTTACTACTTGATCATGATGATATCTGCTAGCTAAATGTGAATCGGAGACCGCGACTGTCTTGATGCAAGGTTATCAATTCTAGTTTTGCAACACCTCTAGCAGTATTAATTAATTAATTAATTAATTAATGAGGTCTTATAGATTCCACTCTTGGAGGCTTATTTTTTCCAAGCTTTCTACTATCAAAGGCTTATCTTACCTTTCAGTAGGATATATATTAGGGTTTGCTACTTGCTAACACTGCAATTCTAATTTCGGATAATTGAACGGTTCCTGCACCATCTTTTTATTATTTCTTGATTGTATACTGTGGATTTTTTTTTTTTTTTAGATACATTAATTTTTTTTTATAAATGTTTATTTTTACGTTATAACAGGCTCGGTATTCTTGTATATTGTTTTCTTTTCGTTTGCTTTGCTGCTAAATATTAAGTTCTATTTCGCAATAATAGTAGTAATAGAACCAACATTTCTCTTATATTTAATATTACTAATTACCTTTTAATTACATGTAATCTAAATTTTCGTTTATTTTAACTATTCCTCCAATAAATCTTAATCTTTTTAATTGTTTGTATAATATCTCAAAATTAGTATAATTTATATTTAATTTTTCCCAGTTGAGTTTTAAACAAATTAGTTATGTTTAGAAGATGCGTTTATACAAATATAAATCATATGTATTAAGTGACCACAATAAAACTTCAAAATAAATAAAAGAAAATATATTAAATGAAAAGAATAGGTGACGTGAAATAATTATATATGCATTTATATTTTATTTCTTGTAGAAAGATCAATATATTTTAGACTTTTTTAGAGTTGGTAACTTTTTTATGATTTATAAGTTTATATATTTATTAATTTATTTTACAAAGCATAAACATAATTTTTTTTATTTCTTAATTAACAAATCTCAGAATATTAGAAAGTCCAATGATAACATTGAAGTTTTTTTTTTATGTGCTGAAAATTAACTTAGAATTTTACCGGCAAGGTAGTGCCGATAAGATAACTAGTAGATATTAAAAGGTCTTGATATTTTACTTTAGCAATGAGCAGTCACATTTCACACTTTAATCCTTAAAAATTAAAAATTTATGAATTTTTTATATTATTTTTTAAAATTTTAAAAGTTTTTTTTATTTCATCCTTCAACATTATGTTTATTAGGCATTTAACCTCATAATTTATTTTGATTTGCTTTCTATAGTATTATCTCGATCTTATGATTCAGATCGCAAGTTTTACAGGTTCATGGTGTTGACTCGGGTTATTTTTTTTTTTCATTTAATATTTTTTCTCAACTTCATCTTTCAACATTAAGTTGACTGAAAATTGGACTTTATAATCATAATCATAATTATTTTTTGATTTACTTTCATAACTTATTGTGGTCTTATGACTCAAGTTGCGAGTTTTACGGATTTGCCAAGTTGACTCGGGTTTTTTTTTAATTGAATATTTTTTTAATTTTATTATTTAACATTGAGTTGATTGAGAATTGAACTTCATAATTATTTTTTATTTGTTTTCCATGGAGTTATCCTAGTTTTCTCACTCGGGTTTGGCAAGTGAACCCGAGACAAGTCTCCTCACTTGGGTTTGGCAGATGAATCTGAGTTGACTCAATTTATTTTTTAAATTTTTTTCAATTTAATCCTTCAATATTAAGTTAATTGAAAATTAGACTTTATAATTTATTTTTTATTTGCTCTCCATGGAGTTATCACGGTCTTATGACTCGAATCATAAGTTAAGCTAATTGACTTGAGTTTTTCTGTCATTTTTTTAGTTGGATATTATTTTCAATTTCACCATTCACCATTGGATTGATTGGAAATTAGACTTTCTAATTTATTTCAATATGCATTCTATGAGATTATCTTGGTCTTATCCTCCCGGTCATGAGTTTGTTCTATTGACTTGAGTTATTTTTTGTGTTTTTTATTATTTATTTATTTAATCTTATCCTTCAACATTGGGTTTATTGTGAATTAAGATTCATAATTTATTTTGAGTTGCTTTATGGGGTTATCCCAGTCTCATGACCCAGGTTTTGTAAGTTAACCCAGGTTAACTCCCCCCCTTTTTTTAGTTTTGTTTTCACTTTCATTCTTCAACATTGAGTTGATTGAGGATTGAGTTTAATAATTTTTATTTTATTTTTTTTTATAGGTTTATCAGAATCTCATGACCCGAGTAACAAATTTAGCAAGTTAACTTGAGTTGATCCGAGCTAATCTAATATGTTATCGTTTTAATGCTTAAAAAAAGATGTTATCTTGATTTTTTTAGTTAAACTATATTTTTATCGGTCTTCTGGGTTGTCTTTGGACCTCCCAAAATGACTAGTCATACCAGGTCAACACATTAACAATACATTAATATTTTTTACATTTAAAAAAAATTTAATCTAATTAACAACGCAGCACGCATAATCATCTAGTATGGATCTAGATAAACAAACTAGTAGTCTTTACTTGAATAATTTATTTCAAATTCCATATATATTTTGATAATTATAATTACAAAGAAAACTAAAAGAATGGAGAAAAGGTAACATTACACACACCCTCACATATCATTGTGTATTGGAGCTATATATTTTTATTTTATTTTCAGCCATTAGACTTTTTTCTTCTGCGATTTTTATCATTTCATGTGATGTTTGTGATACTTTCTGTGTTGATTTTTTTTTTTTTTATCTCTGTATGTTCTTGATAATTAAGGTATTTGGTAAAGTATTATATTTAACCCGTATAGGTGCATAGATTGGTGGTTAGGTTTTTTTAATTATTAATATAACATTACACGCATATCCCTCATTTCATAGTAATTGTATGGATGACAGCTCATACATATACTTTATAAATGTTTTATAAGAGATAGACTAGAAATTATATCCCCCCTATCAACTATAAAAACAAATCACAAATCTCACAGTATATATTTATAACTAGCTTTGATACCCGCGCGATGTCGCGGGTCATTTTTTTTACATAAAAAATATTAAAAAAAATAAAAATTTAAAAATCTTGGGTTTTTCTGCAAAGTTATACCCAAGAATCTTGGGTTTGGTTGCAACGCCTGACCTAAGAGTAATATTTATAATATTAATAATAAAATTAAACTCGCATGACCCAAGTTTAAGTGAGTCTGGCTATAACACCGGACCCAAGAATACTGAATGTGGGTATGGCTATAAGGTCGTGTCATAAAAGTGTGATAATTAAATAGATTAATTAAAAAAAATCAAAGGAAAAAAATCAACAGGAAGGAAAAAACTAATAAAGAAAAAAAATTAAATTAATTGGGTCAACCTTTTAAACCAGGTTATCCCGTAAAACCTGGGATTTGCATCATGAAAGTTTGATAACTAAATAGAAAAAAAAATGACGGGTTTACCTAGAATTAACCGGGTTAACCCATCAAACTAAGTTAACCCGTCAAGTTTAGGATACGTGTCATGAAAGTATGAAAGCTTGATAATTAAATAAAAAGAAAATTAACTTTAACAAACTAAACTAAATGAAAAAAAATAACTCATCAAATCAGGTTTACTCATCAAACTCGAGATTCGTATCATGAAAATCTGATAACTAAATAAAAAAATTAACATTAACAAACTAAATCAAACAAAAAAAAATTCATTAAAAAAATAAAAAGAAAAAACAGTTATATAATATAATACAATATAATATTAATTATAATTATAATTATAATGAAAAAACGTGGAGAAAATTAAAAAGAAAAAAAAAAGTGGGGAAAGCTAAAGCTAAAGTTAAATTCTTAACTAACTCAATATTGAAAAAATAAATTTAACAAAGATAATTTAAAAAAAAATATGGGGAAAACACTGTAGCCAAACAAAAACCATGTAAGGGAAACACTGTAGTAATCCGTGGTATTTTTTAAAAAAAAAACTACAAAGCTAATCTCTCAACCAGCTCAATATATATAAAAAAAAAAACCAACAAAGGCTATCTAAAAAAAAAAGAAGTCAATTTTGGGTAAAAGAAATGAAAAACAAATGTACAAAAAAGGAAACAAAAGCGGAAAAAAAACACATGAGGAAAGCTACAGTGTTTTAAAGAAAAAGACAAAAAAACTAAATTTTCAACCAGCTCAATAATAAAAAAATAAAATCAACAAAAATAATTCTAAAAAAACAAAACAAAAGGAAAGAAAATATGTAAAACATGACAATTTTGGAAAAAAAGAAAAAAAAAACATACGGGGAAAGCTAAAGCTAAATTATCAGCCAGCTTAATATTAAAAAAATAAATTTTATAAAGATAATTTTTTAAAAAAATATATGGGGAACACTGCAGCAAAACAAAAACTATGTAGGGGGAACACTATAACAATCCATATTTAAAAAAAAAACTACAAAGCTAAATTCTCAACCAACTTAATATTAAAAAAAATAAAATCTACAAAGGTCATTTTGAAAAAAAACAAATAAAAAAATCATAAAAAAAGAAAACAATGTATGAAATATTATAGCAATCTACAATGTTTTAAAAAAAACTACATAGTTAAATTTTCAACCAGCTCAATATTTTAAAAAATTAACAAATATAATTTTGAAACAAAAAAATTTAAAAAAAAAGAAAAAAAAGAAGAAATCAATTTTGGGTAAAAAAACATGTAAAAAAATAAAAAATAAAAATCTACTGCTACAGTAAAAAACCCACGCGTTTTAGAGTATTCTATAATATAATATATATAAACATATTATATCTTGATTTTGTTCAATGATCAACGAGACTAATGCCCTCGAAATTATTTATAAGAAAATGCCAGCGACGTCAGCAGTCATTAGCGGGTACAAGATTCCAGGTCCACATGAATTATTCGGCAAAATTCTATGAGGACCTTATTATAAGTTGATCATGAATATATATATATAAATAGGGTTTTTGCTATTAAATGAAGCATTAAAATGCCTTCACCTCACTCCACTGCCATATTCTCACGTGCATTCAACTGTTTTTTTTTTTTTTTAATTAAATTGCACAATATTCTCAACTTGTGCTCCTGTTTTTTTCCCTAATGACAACCCCACACCCCCACACACACCTCTTTTCAAAACTTATCATAAAAAGTTGAATATTTTCTTACTCCTATTATATTAATTAAATCACAAGTAATATGCTAACGGGATTGAGCGGTAGCTATTTTATCTTAAGTATTTATTTGAGAATGTAGTTTGTATCGCATTTTAAAATATTGTGAAATATTATTTTTTATTAAAAAATATTTTTTTATGTTTTTAGATTGTTTTCATGTATTGATGTAAAAAATAATTTTTAACAAATAAAAAAAATATTATTTTAATATATTTCTAAATAAAAATACTTTAAATTATTATTATCATCATCATAATCTTAAACAATTCTGAATAAATAAAGCAAACACACTAAAATTAATATAGTGGTGAAGGATGACTAAGATACGCAATTACATGAAAATCAAGATCCAGCGCATCTTCCACCTCCATGAATATTGGTAGTGTGTATCATCATGGTTTATGACTAGGAAAATTCAACCAGCCACCAATGAGTATTTTGAGTCCTTCTTCTATTTTTTATTTATTTATTTTCTATGGTTTATGACTAGGAGTGTTTTTGAATTATTTCCATGGTGATTGGTTTTTTAAAAACATCCTTTATACCCAGCCGTACGTAAGTATATTGAAAATAATAATTTTTTTCTTAATATTCATCATTTTTTTTATTCGAGGAAACCTCACCCCTCGGAAAGCGTACTTTGTGGGTTCAGGTAAGGGAGTAAAATCCTAGCTGTCTCAGGCTCTTACAAGAAATGCATACTCTGACTCGAACTCGAGACCTGCTATGCAGATTTCAAACCTTTTACCATCATGCTATGCCCCTTGGGGACTAATATTGATCATATTAATGCTCCAAGACGAACCTCTTTTTCAACTAACAGATTATTAAGATTTCACCGCCTAGATTAAAGGACGGGAAGAATCGTATATTTCATCGATCACCTAGATTAAGATTGGATTTGGATACTTAATTTCATATTTTATCTAGAACATGATCAATCATGTTTTAAATTTCAAATTTCATTATTAATTTTAATTTGATGTAGATTAGGTGAGAAAAAAAAATTGTAATAGACAGTAGTTATCATTTATATTATGCACTAAGTTCTATTCATTATATCTAAATTTAATAACAAAACAAAACAAACATAATATAATATAATATAAAACAAAATGACAGAATCTTGATCTTATCCTAAGAAAATAATCTCGATCCGCTAAAACCCAGGAAAAATCAACGAATCCACCAAATTTAGACGGAACTATATATTTTATGCGGATCAAAAAAAATAAAATATATATATAGGCTTTTTAGATATGTTTTTGTAATTCAAAAAAATCTAAAAAATTAAAAACTTTATGTATGTATGTATGTATGTATGTATGTATGTATTTAAATAAATTTAGAACTATGTATGATAATAAATAAATAAAAATCATAAATGATAACGAAAAGTAAAACTGGAAAAATAAAAAGACAGATATAAATTAAGATATTTAATCTTGTAAGACAAGATATTTATCTAATTGTATTTGCTAAATTTTTTTTATTAAAATAATATTTTTTCAATCAAAAAATAATAAAAATAAACATATACATTAAATTGACTAAATAAATTAAAAGAAAAAACAAATATGATGCAAGACTATATATATTAGAAATATTATCTAAAAATAAATAATTTTTATTTTAAAAATAAATAAAATAAAATTCAGCCGTCAATTACAGGCTTTGGTACTAAGCTCACTACTCTTGGTAAAGTCTGAGACCAAAATTGATTTTTTTTTCTTTAATTTTAGAAGCTAAAATGTCTAATGTTTATAATTTATAAAATATAAGAACTACAATAAATATTTTGCCTCGGCTTTTGAAAACTAATCATTCTCTACCTGTTTTTTATTTTGATTCATGTGTTTTAATCTTATCCTTTCCTAATAAATTGCCTTATAATTTAGTTAAATAATAGCCAAAATAAAAGAAAAAAGAAAAAGAAATGAGATGGAAAAAGTAGCATTGTGAACAGTGTTCAAAATTTCATGTGAGAGGATCCATAGTGTATATTTTACAAAATGAATCCCAAATGAGCTGTGATCCTATAGATTCCAAAGCAGCATAAATTAGGGTATCTGCCATCTGGCACCCCCCATATCCGTATTCCTTTTAAATATCTAAAATACCCTTTTGATTTATTTTTGGCATCTGAGATGGGAAGATCTTAACTATAGAAACGGAGAACAATTAATTTTAAAAAAAAAACAAATAAACGATTAAATAGCTTAACAAAATTGACTAAACTTACATACAAATCTAATTATTGTCATCGTCGCTCAATAGGATTGGATGGAAGAGGCGAAGTTTGATAGTAATTTGCATGAAAAATGCATCACACGTCATGCCAACTTGCAGCCGCCAAGGAAAAGGTGAAAGGTTCCTGCAAGCAATGGCAGTTGGCAGAATGGAGGTTCATCACGTGGAATCCAGTATCTCTTCTGGTGGGTCCATCTATCAATAAACGAGTGGAACTGACTGGAACCACACACTCCTCCCTCTCCTCTCCTCCCTCTCCTCTCCTCTCCTCTCTCCCTCCCTGGATAGCCTCAGCGAAACAAAACAGCAAGCTGCTGCCGCTGCCGCCTCCTGCTGGTTGTTTGGCTTTGCATATTCTCTCCTTTCAACATTTTTGCAAAGCTAATAATAATCGCAGTTGGTCGTGGCAATCTGTAATAACAAAAACACACACATCAAATCATATTTTTCTTAGATCATGATAACTCCCCTGCTGTTCCTGCAACTCTGTGTCTTATCAATACTGTTACCACCAACTAGTTCTGCTTTCATGCTCTCTGGTACTGTTTTTTAAAAACTATTCCTATTATTATTAACTGTTGAAAACAACAACAATAATAATCACAATATAAAGATGGTATTTTTGAAGGTAGAGAGGATGATTTATTCGCTGAAATCTTGAGAGATGAGGCCGTGTCAAGACTCAATCAACTTGGAAAGGTACTTTAAATTATTTTAACATTTGCTTCTACTAAACATGGGAGATGGTTGACTGATTGTTTACTTAACAAATAACCAATATTATAATATTTCAATTAAAATGATTGGTATTAACTGAAGGTTAGAGGTGGAGATGGAGATTTTCTGTCTTGGCAGCTATACATAGTCTTTCATTATTAGTATTAGTATTCCTATTATTAATGTCATATTCTTGGGATTTTTGTCATTTCAGTATCCAACATGGTAAATAGAATTTCTTATTTCAAAATGATTTAGCCCTGAAACCATGCCCAACTGCAGTTCTGTAAATAAAAATAAAAATGATAACACTGAATAGATGTAGATGTAATTATAATATATTTGAATTTATGGGAAAACTTTTTATTTTCATTAGTTTAATTGTACAAGTAATCAAATTGATGTGGATTGCAATTTTGATTTCCCTCCGTTGTTTCATCTGAAGGATAGCAAATTAAGCGTTCCTGAGTGTCAATGTTATTGCCTGAACTGCAGGTGAGTGATGCTGATGGCTATCTTGAGAGGACATTCATGAGCCCAGCTTCTGTGAGGGCAGCGAATCTTATTCGCGCTTGGATGGAGGACGCTGGTTTGACGACGTTAGCTTCTCTTCCTTTTGTGCAACGCTCTAAAAATTATGTGTAAAACTCTTCATTGATTTAATTTGTTTATATTGGTTGATTCCAGATGGGTGGACTTTATGGGCAATGTACATGGTCGAGTTGAGGGATTGAATGCAAGAGCTGAGGCTCTATTGATTGGTTCTCATTTGGTAATCCTTTTATTTTGTATCCCTTACACTAATTTTTAATTGTTCTCTCATTCCTTTGATTTTACTATATTTTGATTTCTTTTTCTTTGGTACAACATATCGAGAAAGTGTATAATACTCTATATAAGAACTGATTTATGATTGTTCCTTTGACATTAAATAGGATACTGTTGTTGATGCTGGGATATTTGATGGGTCACTAGGTATAATCTCAGCAATATCAGCTATAAAGGTTTTGAAAAGCAATGGAACTTTGACAAATCTTATACGGCCAGTCGAGGTGAGCGAAGTACCTGCTTCCACTATTATCCCTGTTAACATGTAACCAGAGGTCTTTCGAAGTGTTTATTACTGTTCTCGTGATCTCATCTGGACAAGCTAGAGACAGATTTGCATAAAATTGCCAATTCTAGGCTGCAGGGGATTTATAATGTTGAGCATTACGTTGATGCTGACCGATATAATTGCATGCTATAATAAGTGGGGAATAGGAACCTTTCAAGAATAAAATGTCTTATACCCGCTTTACATTCTGGGAAATTGTTTCCACTTGAAGAAGATGGCCATATTATGTCTTGGGATCTAATGGATTCCAACTCTCCAATAATGGCGTAGCTACTGCAGTCTCAGTTCTCTGAAATACGCTGGTGGGTTGTTCGAACAAAGAAGGAAAAAAAGAAAAAAAAAATCACAGAGCAGAACATGTTCTAGTTGGATGATTGGTGTGGTGGTGCATAGAAATGAGGCTTAATAACCTTAACATGCGTGTGTCGTTGAAGTTCAAATACCACTTTCCATCATATCTTGTTGAACTAAAACTTGAACAGGTGCCAGAGTTACTCCAGTCTCAAATCCTCTGATCTTTTAGCTACTTAGGCAGTCGCCAGGCCCTAAAATCCTTCCATAATGCTAACTGAGAATTTGAATATTGGGGCAGCCTATGCAGAAGTCCCACTTATTGATTTGATTTTGTTCCTGTCTTGCGCCTTCTGTGCAGGTCATTGCATTTAGTGATGAGGAGGGAGTGAGATTTCAATCTACTTTCCTAGGCAGTGCTGCTGTAGCCGGTATATTACCAGTTTCAGCATTGCAGATATCTGATAAGAGGTTTTCTTGATTAGTCTACTAGACCACATCTGCCTGAACATTCCCTGTTATAGTTATACTTACGTGTACTCCTTGTTCAGTGGTGTAAATGTCCAAGATGCTCTGAAGGAGAATTCCATTGCAATCACAGAAGAAAGTCTATTTCAGCTCAAGTATGATCCACAATCTGTTTGGGGTTACGTTGAGGTATATTATCCAACATTGGTATCTTGGAAACAATTCTATACTGACAAGTCAATTCAATTTTGGTCATGCAGCTCAGAATTCTAACTTCTCTGTTTTTAGTGTTCTGAGTTTGCGTTTCTTAATGCTGCAGGTTCACATCGAGCAAGGACCGGTACTAGAATGGCTTGGTTTTCCCCTCGGTGTGGTTAAAGGCATTGCTGGGCAAACACGGCTAAAGGTACACTCTGTTTTCACTTTTCAGAATAAATATAAAAAACTTTTGTCGATTTTGTTCACCTAGGTAAGAAAGAAAGACTGTTGAAGGCTTGAAGCTTGGAACTTTGTTGTATAGCAACAGTTCTTACTAGAATTTACAACTACTTCTGCAAAGGATTTGAAGTAGATAAAACAGTATAGAGACAAAGAAAACAGGACAGCTATATAATTGTTGTTATTGTGACTGCAAGCATAATTTTTTATTAATGAAATCACTTTTTTATAGAAGAGTTTTGATAACATACTACAGAAAAATAATGACGAAATCTTAACAAACAAAGAGCTGTTCTATAACAGCTTTATTTGTAACAAACATGCTAAGATAATGGAAAGCTAATCTTAATTAAAACTCTTCTTCTGCAGCAAGTGAGGCAACTGTCAACACTCCTCCTTGCATCTTTTGCTGCAGACACCTATCTTGTTTCTTAATATTTCAAACCTTGTTTTTAACAATGGCTTGGTTAAAATGTCAGCAAGCTGGTCTTTTGTCCTGCAATAAATAAGTTGTATCTCTTTATTTTTCTGAACCTCTCTCAGAAAATAATACTTGAGCTTGAAATGCTTTGTTTTTCCATGGAAGATTGGATTGTTGGATATTGCAATTGCAGCCTGATTATCAACATTGACCCTAGTAGCTTTCTTCTGCTCCATGTCCAAATCTGCTAAGATTTTTCTCAGCCATAAAACTTGATTTGCAGCTGCAGTAGCTGCAACATACTCTACCTCTGCTGTTGATTGAGCAATTACCTCTTGTTTTTTTAAACACCAAGAGAAAATTCCTGATCCAAAACTGAAACAATATCTAGAGGTGCTCTTCATGTCATCACAACTGCCAACCCAATCACTGTCTGCATATCCTTGGAGATCAAAATTTTCAATACAACTAAACTGAATGCCATAGCTTAGTGTACCTTTGATATATCTCACAACTCTTTTAGCAGCCTTGAAGTGAACCTCACTTGCACAATGCATGAACCTTGATAACAAGCTTACAGCATGCATGATATCAGGTCTTGTAGCAGAGAGATACATCAGACATCCAATCAAGCTTCTGTAAATTGCTTCATCAACTTTATCAGCTCCATCATCTTTACAGAATTTTTCTTTCACGTTCATGGGAGTAGTCATTGATTTGCATTCTTCCATTTTGAATTTCTTCAAAGTCTCTTTGGCATATTTCTGCTGACAAATAAAAATTCCATACTGGTTTTGTTGCACTTCCATTCCAAGAAAATAAAACATTTCGCCGAGATCTGTCATTTCAAAAACCTTCATCATTTCTGCTTTGAATTTGTTTATCATGCTTGGATTGTTTCCTGTAACAAAAAGATCATCCACATAAAGTGAAACCACAATGTAATCAGAATTTGAATTTCTAATGTATAAGGTTGATTCACTCAAACTTTTCTTAAAGTCAAGTTTGAGTAAATGTTCATCAATCCTGCTATACCAGGCTCTTGGAGCTTGTTTCAATCCATACAAAGCTTTCTTCAATAAGTAAACCTTTCCTTCTTCTCCTCTTACAACAAATCCCTTTGGCTGTTCAACGAAAATCTCCTCCTGCAGATAGCCATTCAAGAATGCAGATTTCACATCAAGTTGAAAGATTTTCCAACCTTTTTGAGCTGTAACTGCTAGTAGCATTCTTATGGTATCCAAGCGTGCAACTGGTGCAAATGTCTCTGAAAAATCAACACCAAAAATCTATGCATAGCCTTTAACCACCAATCTGGCTTTGTTTTTGTTGATAGTGCCATCAACATTCAATTTTGTTCTGTAAACCCATTTTACTCCAATAGGTTTTTTGTGCTCTGGCATGTCCACCAATTCCCATGTTTGATTCTTCTCAATCATCATCAGCTCTTCATTCATTGCATCAATCCATTTTGGATCATTTTTTGCTTCTTCAAATTCTGCAGGTTCTAACACAGCTATATTGCAGCTTTGATAAATATCTGTAAGCAACTTAGTTCCTTTAACTGGTGCTTCATCAATATCATCAACATCCTGCATAATCTCCATACCTGCACTTGCATCTTTGAAGTTCCACTTTTCGGTTTCAATGAATTTGATGTCTCTGCTAACTATCTCCTTTTCTGTTTGAGGTTGAAAAACTCTGTAGCCTTTTCTAACATTGATGTAGCCAACAAAGATGCCAGCTTCAGCCTTTTTATCAAGTTTATCTTTTCTTACCTGAGTAACATAGGTGAAATATAAGCAACCAAAAATCTTTAAATTTTGGAGTGAAGGTTTATAACCGTGCCAAGCTTCATATGGAGTCTTGTTTTGTAATGCTCTTGTTGGCAGCCTATTCAACAAGAACACAACAGTATTCACAGCCTCTGCCCAAAACTTCTTGGGTAAATCTTTCTCAAATAACAGACACCTTGCCATCTCCATGATTGTTCTGTTTTTTCGTTCACTTACACCGTTTTACTGAGGAGTGTAAGGTGTAGTATATTGATGTTCAATCCCTGCATCATGACAAAACTTGGCAAACTTGTTTGATGTGTATTTGGTGCCATTATCAGATCTTACAACCTGAATTCTGTGACCACTTTGATTTTCAATCCAGTTTTTAAACTTCATAAAAACACTTGCTACCTCAGTCTTAAACTTTAGGAAATAGACCCAGCACATTCTTGTATAATCGTCAATGAAAGCAATATAATACCTGCTTCCATTTAGTGATATTGTTTTCAGAGGTCCAGCAACATCAGTATGAATAAGCTGAAGATTTTTTGTTGCTCTCCAAGCCTTGTTCTGAGGAAATGGAAGTCTATTATGTTTGCCATATTGACAAGAAGAATAGACTGTGATTTCTTTTTCCAGCTTTGGCATTCCCTGCACCATCTTCTTTTTCTGCATCTGCATCTGCATCAACGTTTCTTGATTAAAATGCCCCAGCCTCTTATGCCACAATTCTGACTGATTTGCTGTGCTTAGATAAGCAGCTGGCTCCTCTTCCATCTAGTCTAGTGAAAAACTTTTTCCTTTCATCTTTACAGTGAATATTTCTAATCCAGCAGGATCAGAAATTGAGCAAAGTTTGTCTTTGAACACAAATGAGTATCCTTTTTCAAGAAGCTGACCAACACTCAATAGATTCTGATCAATTTCAGGGACAAAAAGAACATCTGAAATGAGTTTTATACCGGAATTTCCTTCAATAGCAATTGTTCCTTTTCCTTTGACAGGAATATATTCACCATTTCCAATTCTGACTTTAGAAACACTGGATTTGTCAAGTTGCTTGAATAGATTTTCATCATTTGTCATGTGGTTTGTGCAACCACTATCTATCAGCCAGCAATCACTTGAATGTTTGCTAGCAAAACAAGTAGCCACAAACAGTTGCTCCTCCTGTTGTTGATCTGCAACCTGAGCTTCATCTTCTTGCAGGTTAGTTTTGCTTTTGCAAATCTTCTCCATATGTCCCAGTTGATTGCACTTTCTGCATTTAATATTAGGTCTCCACTAGCAATATTTCTGTAAGTGATTTGTTTTCTTACAGTGTTGGCAGGGAGGAAAGTTTCCAGATCTTTTGCTGCTATCTGCTCCATTGTATTTGTTGATCTTCTTTTTGCCTTTGTCTCCTTTCTGAACATGCATTTTGGCTTGAAAAGCTCCTTCCATGGACTCCTCTTGCCGTATTATTCTTCTTTGTTCTTGTGCCTGTAAAGCATTGAGCAATTCTGCCAAAGATATTTTTGACAGATCTTTAGATTCTTCTAAGGAAGAAATTTTTGATTCAAACCTTTCAGGTAAAGTCACCAGAATTTTTTCCACAACTCTTTTATCAGGAAGATCTTCTCCCAATAGTCTTACTTTGTTGACTATGGAAAGTAATCTATTAGAAAAATCTCTGATTGTTTCTGTTTCTTTCATCTTCTGCATCTCAAACTCCCTTCTCAAATTCAATACCTGCATCTGAATTATTCTCTCATTACCATGGAATTCTTCTTGAAGATAATTCCATATTTGCTTGGCTGTATCAAGTGCAATTATTCTAGGGAATATTGCTTCTGAAACTGCAGAGTAGAGACATGTTTTTGCTTTGAACTTTCTTGCTCTTTCCTCACGATGGTTTCTGATTTGAGCAATAGTAGGATCAGCAGGTAGTGGTTGGGATTCATGTTCCTGTTCTATTGCATCCCAGAAATCACAGGCCTGCAAGTATGTTTTCATTCTTGCAGCCCACATTTGATAGTTTTCACCAGTAAATACTGGTGGTGATGCAAGAGAATACATATTTGATGCCATTGAAAAAGAGAAGAGGCTTTGGTGTTTGTATGTTTGGTGAAAAAAGGTTTCTCACAGGTTACTCTCTTCACTCAAGCTTGGTCCCGTAAGATCAAATGTAGCTCTGATACCAATTTGAAGTAGATAAAACAGTATAGAGACAGAAAACAGGACAGCTATATAATTGTTGTTATTGTGACTGCAAGCATAATTCTTTATTAATGAAATCACTCTTTTATAGAAGAGTTTTGATAACATACTACAGAAAAATAATGACGAAATCTTAACAAACAAAGAGCTGTTCTATAACAGCTTTATTTGTAACAAACATGCTAAGATAATAGAAAGCTAATCTTAACTAAAACTTCTCAGTCTTCTCAGCATCGAAGACCTCTTCTTCTGCAGCAAGTGAGACAACTGTCAACCGAATCGTTTAGTGTTTGAAAGGGCCAAGGCCCGGAACTCGGAGATGTTTGAAGAGTAGGCCACTATAGAAGAGTTGAAGGATAGAAAATGGAATTATTTTTGTTTTCCCTTTATTTAAGGGTTATCTTCTTTTTTGTATATTCTCAAATTCAAGATCATTTGATCGATAGCAAATAGAAGAAAAGAATTATGCTAATTCAAGTCAGTGATATTTATGTGTTTATTTGATAGTACCTCATTTCTTGTGATAACACATCGCGTATTTGGTCCTATAGTGTCTAAATGTCCATCTGCAATTCTTTTTGATTGATGAGTCCTCCTGGCACAAACTTTGCAGGTCACAGTGCGAGGTTCACAAGGACATGCTGGAACAGTCCCAATGTCCTTGCGTCAGGACCCCATGGCTGCTTCTGCTGAATTAATCATGTTGTTGGAAAGTTTATGCAAAAATCCCAAGGATTTTTTATCTTATGATGGTCATTGCAATGATTCCACAGTAGAATCTCTTTCTAATTCCCTTGTCTGTACTGTTGGAGAGATATCCACCTGGCCAAGTGCAAGCAATGTCATTCCAGGCCAGGTAAGATTTTAATTTCCGGGAACTATTGATTTTTACAGCAAGCGCACATGAGGTGCACTTCCAGCAACTCAGCACTTGTTAATTTCCAGCTCAAGAACTTCCTGATTGCAGGTTACCTTTACTGTGGATTTACGTGCAATGGATAACATGGGACGTGAAGCTGTTCTTTATGAACTATCTAATAGAATGTATGAAATATGTGAGAGGCGTTCTGTTTCTTGCATCATTGAACGTAAGGTGAAGACTAATATCTTATCATGCATTTAGTCTGTTGCAAGAACAAATACTGTGGTTTATCTTCTTCTTTTTCTGACGACTGGCTGGCAATTGTTTCAGCATGATGCAAATGCAGTGATCTGTGATTCAGAACTAACTTCAGAGCTGAAGTTTGCAGCCAATGCTGCTCTCAAGAGAATAACCGGCGAAATTCAAGATGAAGTTCCCGTGCTAATGAGTGGAGCAGGACACGACGCCATGGCTATGTCTCATCTAACAAAGGCCAGTTCCTTTTAGCTCCATTAACTTTTTGTCTCCCATCATTTTTTCATATTCACATCTACATATAATAATCATATTCATGGTATGCTTCATCTTGGACAGGTTGGAATGCTATTTGTCCGCTGTCGTGGAGGCGTAAGCCACTCTCCTGCAGAGTATGTGCTGGATGATGATGTTTGGGCTGCTGGTTTGTCGATCTTAGCATTTCTCGAGACGCACATGTAAATAAAACACAATTCGACGTTCTTGTACAGGGAAATAATTGTTTTAGCGCCCTGCACTAATGATGATATTTGTCAATTGCATAATAATCTCTCCATGATGCCATGCCTCATATCATACATTATCTAGTTTCAAAAACAGAAAGGTTATTGTAAGTAAGAAATCTAGAATTACGGTCCATAGTAAAAGCTACAACATGGAAAATATATGTTGATTTTCCTCTCTGGTAAAACATTTTCAAATATAAGAGGAAAAGAAAAGCTTTTTAGGATTACCATTGGATGGTTAAATACATATTATCAAAACCCTTCTCCAGTACTGAAATGAAATTAATCAAATCCTGAGCTCAGATATGGGCAAGTGATACTAAGCCGTGTCGCTGGTCTGGTATTTAGTCTTTCAAAGTGTTTTTATTTAAAAATGTATCAAGAGTAGCTTGTAAATACCTTTGTCGGTAGGCAAATATGCGCAAGAATTGATGTGCAACTGTTCCATTGCCACTCCTTGGTCAGTATGAAGGGACTGTTGATCCGGAACGAATCCTCAAGATAGCCTATGAAAATACCGGTTGCATTATGTGAGCATGGGAGATAGTCGATTGATGTTGTTTAGAGGCCAAGAAGTCGTACCCAGTGCAACGATGAGTCATGTCAGCTGGGAAGAAAAAACGATAGGAAAAATTCCTGATACAATCAGGAGATACCATAGTAGTTGGGACTAGTGGAATCTTTGTCAATGTTTATTCTTCTTAGATTGCAGAAATTCCCAGTCAAGAACAAGGCAAATCAACCGGGGATTTGGCTCACGTACTTGCAGAGTTGGCAAGAAGCCATTCCCTTGACGACAAGTATTATTCTCCGTTTGCAAGAGCTGCTGCTTTGGCTGAAGAATCACACACGGAGGGAGGAAGAGATGATGATATTACAGTAGTTCCTGGAATGATCAACTCAGTGTAGTGGTGATTATAGTGGGACTAGCTGGTTGTTCTAATTCGAAGTTAATTTCTTTCTACCATGATTATCTGGCTGGTATGTTATAATTTTCAAATTTCTGTTTCACAATGTTTTTCACATTATTAACCTTTTATGCTTAGTTTTTTAACCTTTTTCTTAGTTAGAATCATATCCTTCAAGAAAGTTATCATTGCAGGACCATTAGAGTTCTGGTAACAGAAAGGCACTAGAAATTCTATAGTAGCTTTGCAGCCTCCTGCTTTCATGTTATCTGGTGCCTTTACTAATAGTAATTGTTTGTTTCAGAGATTACATCGACCAAGTATTATGCAAAAGAGAGCCGAAAACGAAACAGACGCTCGAATCCAGTTTTTAGAGTGCCAGTACCACCATACCAGCCTACTGGGCCACTAGCCCGAGGAACTCAAGATTGCTTTAAACTAATATAAATTAGGTTAAACTGCTGAGAATTAGTCCTTGCATTTTTAATTTTAGTTTTGTATTTTTAACATTTAACCTAACCAATCGATTTTAAATTTTCTGTGAAATTGACTTCATATTTTATAAATAAAATTTAATACATAATTTTAATTCTCCATCTAGAAAGTTTGATTTTGAGTTTTTTTAAAAAACAAAAGATATATTTAAGGCTATTTTTGTCTTTTTAAGACACAAGAAAGGTTATTTACACCACTAGTTTTTTTATTAAAATAAAATAATGATATTATATTTTAAATTTATTAGTTTTATTTTCAAAATTTAAAGTTAATTCTATAAAAACAATGAATTAGATCAAAGATTATAGATGTTAAAGGTATTTAAGTCATTTTTATTAGTTTTAGATGCAAAATATGAAAGAAACCTTGAAAAAAGTAAAAAAAAGATGTCAAAAAAATAAAATTAAGAGCACGACTTTAACTTCGGAAGATGTTTATTAATCAGATTAGCCCAAATAAGTTAACTAAAAAGTGGCTCTCCAAGACCTGCAAGAGCCTTTTGGTTTTGCTTTGCTTGGCATCTTTCGGAGTTCTACTGCGGTTCAAGGTCCGCAGCAATATTTATATTAATCTACAAAGCAAATTTACTCTTAATTAAAAGTGAATATACATTTTAAAACAACAAAAACAGTGAGACGGCATCTAAGTTAGTAGTGAAACTATTGCATCCCTCGACCACTTGGATAAAAATGGCGTTGAAGATATCTAATATTTAGTAATCCATTTCAGCTTAACTTACTTCAGAATGGGTGGCTCATGGCTGTGCCAACTGCTGTAGCTGATGAACAACGTGAGACATTCTTGGGCGCATTGATGGCACATGCTGCGTGCAAGCATATACAAGGTCCACAACCTTCTGAATGACTCCAGCTTCTGGAACATCCGAGGAGGGTGGGGTTATGAGAGGATCCAAGAGCTCAGGGTAGCGGTGCGCCTGCACCAGAGGAGTGGCCCACTCAAATATACTCTGCCAACCCACCGAATCAACTGCTTGCATAGGCCTACGCCCACTGACTATTTCAAGAAGCAGCACCCCAAAGCTGTAGACATCACTCTTTGTAGTAAGTTCATTTCTGTAAACAAATTCTGGAGCAAGGTACCCATATGTGCCACCTGCCATCATTGTTCTCTCATGCATCACTTCCCATGGCATAAACTTGGAAAGACCAACCCCCATTAAATGGGCTCCGAACTCTTCATCCAGCAGAACACTACTAGCACGAATATCCCGATGCACAACATGAGGCTTAACCTTGTCATGCAAGAACCTATTCAAGATATGTCCACATGCACAGGTGAGCCAACCGGATGAGAAACAGATTATAGCAAATATACCACCGGAGAGACCAAAAATTCCTGAAAAGAGAACCAATCTATGGAATGCACAAAAATTATTGATACCCATTAACCTTCAGTGCACTTTATCAGCTATAGTAGCTTTTTTTTTTGGGTAATAGATGCTGAGATATCTAAAATCACAATTGACAAACAACTAAGCATTTCAAAAAATGTGTTATGTTGTAATTGATTTAGATTGCATGTAATTTTAAAATGGCTGTAATGAGAAAGCAAGCATAAGCACCTTCACAATAGAATGTAATCGTGTCATTAGCATTAAAGTTGACATAAATTTTACCCAAAAACATCTTTCTCCATTCTGTCAGTTGACCGCATGTGCATTCGGGAATCAATTTGGATTCAATTAGCAATAATCATTAAGGAATGAAATCTCATTCCGCATGGTTTCCCCATACAGTTAAACTTGGTACATAATCAGTGCAAACATAATGAAAATAGTAAAGGACATTTTTAAAAAGTCTTTCTCCATTTTCCTGTTTAACCCACAGTGAGTTAAGTATTAACCTATATTCAACTGATAACAATCTATAACAGGTGAAAGTTAGTATGTAAATTACACAGCATTTCTGATGCAAGCACCAAGAGCTAGGATCAATAAAACAGCAGTATAGGCACTTTAAACATAGCAACACATTAGATAAAATGAAGGTTTCAACTGAACTTATTGAAGGTATTAAAATTAAAGCCAAAACAACTGTATGCCACTGCATGACGACAGGTCTGATGGCGTGCTATCTAACATGCTAATATTGCCCTTAATAAACTTGAAAAACAAGGCAAACAACCTATAAATGAAAAAACCACAAATCTCGTTACGAAAGAAACAAGCATATACCATTTAGCAAATCCAACAAAATCTAATAGCAAATCGAGCTTCCTTTCCAAATTGTAACTCGAATGAATAAATATGACTTCTTAAAATTCAAATTAAATAAGTGCAGGATAAAAATTTTCATCAAAGTAAAGATATTTGCAGATAAGAAATTGATCAAAGATTGCAAAAAAACTGATTAATGTAAGAAATAACCCAAAGGTTCTAGTAATAAGTGATGATATTTTAAGAGCACATCAGTGATGGTGGTTATGATAACAATTCAACTCTACCAACATTAGACAACCAAATAATAGTACTCGTGTATATGATAAAAATAGCAATAACAGTATGTAGTCCGCAAATACCCAAAAGAAAAAGGTTCAAGGATGTATACATACGCAATTCCTTGGGCAAGCGTTGTAGCAATTTTCATCCTCATAGCCCAGTCCAAGCTCCTGCCTCCTCTTGGCACATGGTGAAGCCATCTATCCAAGGGCCCATTAAGTATAAACTCATAAACAATGTAGCGGTCACCATGATCATAACAACATCCCTTAATAGCCACCAAGTTTGGATGGTGGAGCCTGGCAACCCTTCCAATTTCAGAGTAAAACTCCTTCTTCCTCTGGAAACTAGACCTTTTTAACCTCTTAACCGCCACCCTAGATCCATCAGGAAGAAAACCACTGTATGTGCCACCAGTTTTTGCATCTCCAAGAAGACGATTTCCTTCACTAAAATTCTTGGTAATCGACCTCAGTTCCTCATTAGTGAATACTTTCCATGATGGAGGAACCAATGCAGAAGCTGCTGGATTGGATAACTTACGAGACTTTCTACGCTTCTTGCTTCGCCTGTATGCAAGGAGCCAAATCACAACTGCTAATGTTGTGCAAAGGATTAATCCACTCACAACTGCGAGGATAATCAGATATTCCCGGTGGCAGTGCATGTGGTAGCATTTCTTCTCTGGGAACCAAAAGAGGAAAAGAGAAAGGTAAAAGTTTTTATCAACACAAGCAATAAAATGGCATTAAGGAGTTGATAAAATTCTGAACTCCCAGAAAAATCAAATCTACAATATGGCAACATATGCATGTATATCTTTTGTCAATAGATATATGAATTGAAATATATAATTGTAACAAATTGCAAAAGAATCTAGCCTTGATGCATTAGGCAAGGGCATACCAACATCAAGCATGCAAATAAAAGCATGAGAACTATTGCATCTCTCAGCCACAAGATCGGCAGTTCCATTCACCACTGTACATAAATCAGCTGCAATACTATTGCGGCATGACAAACTAGTGCAATTCAAAGGAAAAGGCTCAGGAACTATTGACTCATTCATGTGTGAAGTGTTATCGGACCACTTCCAAATGAAACCTATAGTAGAATTCATAACTCTTCCACCAGCCCAACAGCCATTGGCAGTTTGGCCACACAACTTCTGAGCAAAGCTATGTTCTTCAGATGATGTCAGTCCTGCCACGTGTCCACCATAGCGCATACAACGGTTCTCTGATTCATTCCATGACTTGAATCTCCGTATAAGTTTGAAGCACTTACTCTTATTTGGACTTATAGCCCATCCAGAAGGGCACCAGGCTGTCAAACGGAATACAGTCACCTTCAATATATTAGCAAGGCACATGTTCCGAAAAAAAGCTCTGAGAATTTTAATATTCTATTATTTATTATTACTTATCAGTAAAACTATCTTAAAAAGGGGGAGGAGGGGGATTTCATTTTATGATAAAAAGTTCATTCATTTCAATTATTCCACAAGAAGACAAAAAAGAAAACAAGGGATCCATTGAATTTCAAATAGCAAGTTCACTAATAAGATATGAAGACTTACATCACAATCATTGCAGTTCATTATACGATATTACAAAAGCACAGATGAACAGCTAAGTATGTGCTGAATTCTATGAGAATTTATCAGGAATTTGAACAAGTAAAAACTAATGTAAAGGATCCATAAATTCTTTAAGCCCTTTTTCTAAGAAAGTCAGTTGATTCAGTCAAGCATTCTTGCAGTGCATTTTTTCAGCATCAAATCTAATTATACTGGAAAGAAGAAATTTTGATCAACTCGTTGCTTTTGTGAAGAGCGCTTCTGCATAGTACCCATTCCAATGCACAGGTGCACAACGCATAGAGGTGGACAAACTTGTAATGTTCCAAGCATTATAAGGATCTAACAATTTCACTCTTTTATTGAAAGGGAATTGTTAATAATCAAAGTAAAGAAAACATTTTACTACTGGACCTCATATCATCCCAAATCTCTACACTGATTATGTTACAGCATGCTCCGATACCAAGATCAACTTAAACATTCATTTGCAAATATCTATCTAAGACATTTGTATATCAAGCCATTATTCTTTCTCTCTGCTAACCAAGTACTCTCCCATGAGTCACTTACAAGCTCTCAAAGTGATTTATTCATTCCAATGATCAACTACAAAATCCCCCTTTGCATCATAACACATGCTGTGAGACACATACAGTAAAGTGACTAACATTTTCTAAATATCTGAAAAATAGATATTTAATAAAGCAATAATGCTCACACCTCTGCTGGTTTGATTGTTGGAAGCCACCAATTGGACCTCAATCGTCTCATTTTTTGATGTCTAAGAAAATAAAAAAAGAAAATGAAGATACGTCCACAATGCTTGCAGAAACACAAATCCACAAGAGTTGGATTCTATAAACTTACAGTTTGAGATGCCACAAGGCCAACAAAAGTAATCAAAATCACAGCAAACTGCAGGCAGATCAGTTTCATTTTCCTCCAAAACAAGCTTCAAGAAACCCTAAAATCAAACAGACACTGGTGGTTAGAACTGATCCCTTCAAAAAGAAACTTCAACCCAGACTAAAATCAGAAAATCACCCAATTGGGAGCATTAGTTTCATGTTAGATTTTTGCTTTTCCTTCATTTAACAAATGAATGGGAAAAAAAAAGCCTTAACTTTCTGATCGCTAAGTAACCCAGAAATGAAAAGAAAAGGAAAAACTTGAGAGAAGATTTTACCAGTGAAATGGGTTAGAGCAGCTTATTCATGTAACTATTAATGAGCTTCAGCTTCTAATAAACGGTTTTTGTCTACTGTTTGTCACGGTAGCCTAGAGACCCTACAAAGCCATCCATAGCCAATTCAATTGTCAAGTCTTTTTGGTTGGAGGAGGTAGTTAGCAGTTTATGACAATCTTCCACACCCTTTATTTCTTTTCTTTTCCTTTTTTTTTTTTTTTTTTTTTTTTGTCTGCCTGCCCTTTCTTTTCCCTCTGTTTTGTGGTTTTATTTTTACTCCATCATTTTGCAATTAGATTATAATTAGCATAAAAAAAAACTAAGAGGGATTAGTGTTGTGACGTGGACCAAAACTAAATTCATGGTAATATAGATTATGTTTTTGTTTCTTATAATGGTTTTCGTGAGCTTCATTTAATATTATTAAATTAATCAGGATTAAATTGATTTTTTTTATTTTGTAGTATAATAAAAAAAACTCAATTATCCTTAAAAAAAAACCTAATTCCAAGAGCTTCTTGATCCTTTTACTTTTTTAAAAATAGTTAAATAACTAATTACTTTTAAAAACAAAAAAATATCAAACTTGTTGTCAAAAGTATTTTTGCCTTTTCATTGTGATTTTTTTGTTATTATCACATGGATTGATGGATGATTGGTGATTTACTAAATATAAATATTATATTTTAAAAAAAGTGATTGATGCACTCATCAGTGAGTGGGTTGAGCCCGCAAGTTTCGAGCAATGCGTGCTGCATCACCTGGTGGTCAAATGGAAGATTCAGGGGTGGAATTGGAATCTCCTCGTTGCTACTCCATGCTTGGGCGACGGATGAGTTCAATAGACCTTCAATTTTGTGTTAACTGTCTTTTTTTTTTATTCCTCTTCTTTTCTCTTTCCTCCTCAATTTCGATTCCAAAAACTTCAATTTTTAAAGCAACTATTCAATTTGTTTTTCCTTCAAATTTTGTTCTTTTTATTACTATTTGTTTTATTTGAGATAATTTATAAAATTAGAATTGTTTTTTAATTTCATCATCCTTTAATTTTTCATCTATTATATTTAGTCTCGTTCTTTTTGTTGCTATTTTTTATCCTTTTTTTCCTTTAGTTTTCAATTGCATCCCTCGTTGTTTTATTTCATTTAATTTTTACACTAGATGTGGTCATTACTATTTTGATTGTTATTTGTTTTGTTTTTTAAGTTTAGATAATTGAGAATTTTGCTTTGTAATTTTTCTGGTTTTCCTTATAACGGGTAGCCCAATCTAATGACTCAGGTCATGAGTTTCGAAAATTAGCCTAGTTTGACTTTGGTTTTTTTAAAGTTTTTTTAAAATTGATTTTTTTTTTCAATTTCATCCATATATGTTATATTATCAGGCCTCTAGCTTCGTGAGCTTTGATGATTTTCTTTTTATGGGATTGTCCCAATTTCATATCATGTGTTGACTCGAGTTGTTTTGTTATTTTTTTAAAAGATTTTTTTTTCAATTTTTCCTTTTATAATTTTGTTTGCTTGATAGTTGACCATTGTTTTTTTATTCAATTTTTTTTGTAAAAGGTTATTTTCCCCTCATAAGTAGGACATGAGTTTGGCATGCTAAATAGAGTCAGATTTTTTTGTCTTTTAAAATTGATTTTTTTTTCAATTCTTCATTTAGCATTTGATTTGCTGGTGATCGAGCTTCAAGTTTTTCTTCATTTTTCTCTTCATGATGTTATCCTGTTTTCATTTTATTTTTATTTTGTTATCAAATAAGATCGTTGAGACATTTTAAAAATATTTATAAGATATCTTTTTATAATATTGGCAAGCATTTATTTTTTCTGATTAGTCATTGTCATTTTTTTTGTTTTTGTTTACTATTATTGCTGGCTTTTTTATATAATTATATTATTAAATTAACTAAAGTTATTTAACCTATTTGAATTAATGATTCAAGTTTCAAATTTTTCTTGCTTTTTAAAAAATACTATTATAATCTGAGTATCTTTTTTATGTTATAAAAAATTTAACTCAACCCATGATATAGCACAAAACACTTATCTCGATATGTTATGAAAAGATTTATTTTTAATTTTATTTTATTATAGTATTAGGTGAAGATTGTTTCTTTTGAAATATTCGGGGAAAATTTAATATTGATTAACATAAAAAGTAGTTTGATAATATTTTTATTCTCAAGCTAATAATAAAAAAAAAGAGATTATAACTACTTGTTTTTAAGTAGGTGTCCTTAATCATGTCAAATTACAGTATTGTAGTATGATTTTAGTTTTATTTTGATTAATCATAATGTTTTCCATATATGTAAGTGAAGATTATTGATTTTGGTACCGTATGTGTGTGTTTTTTATTTGAATCGAATTTGGAAATAAATATATTTTTAATTCAATTTCTAAAATCAATATAATATTAAATATAGAGTACGATTTTTGTTTTATTTCAATTAATCATATTTTGTCATATATGTATGTGGAAATTATTAAATATGAAGTATGATTTTAGTTTTATTTCGATTCATCATAATTTGTTTATGTATGTAAGTGAAAATGTTCGAATTATAAAATTCAACAATTAAAATAAAAATTACCGACTGTTGTTATTATCGATTTAACACGATAAAATTAAATGAGAAAATAATTAACATGAAGTGCATGGGAAATTAAGTGATTAATATTACATGTTGATACTTTATTAATTTGAATGCCAATGAAGTGCTTGAGAAACCAGTTAAAATTGGTACTTTGCAATATTAAATAAATAATATGCATAGTACATGATTATATATATGAATAACGAAAAGTGAAATTTCATAATTATTTTTAAAATATTAGGGAATTTAAAATAATGCGACGGGAAATTCATGTGTTGCTATGCTCTTACCTCGTTAACACTATGGTTAAAAAGAATAAAGCTAAGGTTATTATCTGGCCAACTTTTGGTTCAAATGTTAATGTGAAATTGAAATTGTAGAAAAACTTCTACAATGTAATTGGCAATTATTTCCAGTAATATTGCATAACATGAAGTTTAAGAATGGAAAGGCCTGTTCCTAGAAATGAAGGACTTAAACGCAGGGTGAGTTTCAACCCCCCCTTTTTTTTTAAATTAAATTATTGTTTTTATTTTAAATTATTCTTTTAGTGTTTTTGAATGATTTTAATATGTTATATTAAAAATGAATTTTTAAAAATAAAAATATTATTTTAATATTTTTTCTATTAAAATACATTTTGAAAAGTAACTATTACTACAGTATTAACCATTGACGTAATTCATTCTTGGTTTGTGTTTGGTATTGTAGTAGCTTTTGTGGTTGTAGTTTAAAAAAAGTTATTTTATAAAAAACATTTTTGGTTGAGGTTGATTTGATATTTATATATGTTTGGTTAAAACTGTTATTGAAATTGAGGCTGAACGAAAGGTAGTTTAATGTGTTTGGTTAATAATGCTTTTCAAATTGAGGTTATAAAATAACTAAAAAGATATATATTAATATTGATGGTTTTTAATTTAAATATTGTATATTTAACTATTGCTATTACATCATGAAATAAATAATAATTTATATAAAATATTTTTTATTGTTCCATTAAACTATCTACAATTCCATTACGTACGAAATCCATCCGATAAGGCCTATATTGTCTATAGTTTCCTGAGTGTGCAACAACATCACGTAAAATATCATCATGAACAAAATTGGGATTGCAATCAAATTCTGCAAATGTTACGTCATCAAGCAATCTCCTCCTAATTTATGTAGTGCCATTGAATAATATTAAACACTAGTTTTTCGAATAAAACACAATTAAAAATAAAAAAATAATTTGATTTTTTTTACTGATCGGACCCTGTCCAATGCATTTAGATTTGGACCGGACCCTGTCCGGCCATGAACAGTGGATATGTTGTCCACTGAGAAGCATGAAAAAATTATTTCACTAGAAACTAAGATTAAACCTCATTTTTAATGGGTTCCATGAGCTAAATTATAACTACTATTTATAACCAAACACTATATTATTGAGTTTATTACAGTAACTGCCGCTTGGACTATCAATACAATCCTATCTCAATGCTTATTTCAGTTATTTAATAATTTTTTTATGAAATTTTAACTTATAAATACACAACTCATCACCTATCAAACCAATTTTTTTCTTCCACAATGATTCCTCCTTTATTAAGTGTGAGATCTAGTATTATTCTCTTTTCTCTGTAAATCATGATTATTGAACTCAAGAAATTACTTTTTCTTAGGAAAAAAACCCAACCATACCTTTAAATGATTCATTGTCCATCTAGTATTGCAATTCCATTGGGTTTAAAAGAGTTTTTCGAAATAAATTTAAAATGAAAAAACATAAAATTAATAATTTTTTAGAATTATATTATCAAAATATCAAAGCCATAAAAAAATTTCAGAACATATTAATTTATGTTTTATTTGAGCTAGAAACCACTTTTATAAAAACACATAAATTACCCTACCAAACAAACTTTTAATTTCACGACCAATTACACTAAGGATTTTATCATTAATCCAAATTAAAAATATAATCTAAAAAGGACATTGACAGTTCACGCTTCATCGATGCATTGAAGGGGACAAAGAAAAGGACTGGAGAAAATTTATTACGGCCACCTCCAGAGAAACGAGTATCTTGAAATTTATTAAGCTACCACTAAATATGTCCAAGCCAGGTCCTATGGGTTGTGAATTTTAGCCCAGCTTTTGAGAGCTCACCTGTCAGCTCAGGCTCAATCGAGAATCTAGAATTTATGCTCAGCCAGGCTCAAAAACACTGGCGTGCCTGAGCTTTGTCATGCTTCAGTTTGCAGCTAGGAATAACAATGGTTTTTGCAACATCCATGAACTCAAACCCTCAAAATTTAAATTTTTTAATCTGAACTTGACTCGAACATGATCGAGTATAAATCAAATTCAACCTGATTAGGGTTTTGGTATTCAACGAGTATCTACCAAGTATTCATTAGTCATCTATACCTAACCCAACTTCCAGCCTTACATAAAAATTTTATGTACAACATATATTAGTTAAGTTTACAAGCAATATTCCACCTTTTCATTTCTAAAATATATGTTCATTCAGGAAGGAAAGGAAAAATTACCCTTAACATCTCATAATTTGGTTTAAATTACATTAAATTATAGGGTTTTGAAAAACTACAATTTACATCACAAGTCAATATAGATTTTTAAATTCGTTAAAAAGATAAAACTATTTTCTTATATAATATCAAAAACTCAAACAAAAGATAGATAAAAATTGCCTCTTCTCAACGTATAATTTCTCTCCTTAAATATCATTTATCTCTCTTATCAAGAGGATTTGAACCCAAATCAAAATTAAAATTTAGTATTTTAAATATTTTTCTCTTCTTATGATGATTTGAACCCAAATAAAAAGCAATTAGTCATATTAAAAAAAAAACCCTTAAAAAACCCAAATTGAAGCTTAGGAATAACCCAAATTTTTTAATTTTTTCTCTATCTCCTTTTATTTATTTGAGCTTTGTAAATTATTTTTCGGATAAATGAGGTTATTTTGTTGTTTTCTAGTTTGAAATCAAGAAGTTTTATCGATTTTTTGTTTTTTATCTATTATTTTTGTGCTGTTGAAGGTTAAATATAAAGCTTTTTGATGGTTTAATTTTGATCATTTGATGTGAGAGTTTGATCTGGTTATATTGAATCTAGATCTGTATTTTTACTTTTATATATATATATATATATATATATATATATATATATATTCAAAATATGATAATTATTAACTATTATAGACTTTTCCTGCCATTTTGTATTCACTACGCCAAAACACTCGAAGAGCACCTCCTTTTCCTCCTCCTCATTCTTCTTTTTCTTCCATGATTTCTTTTAGCATTCAAAAATGGCTTGTGCGTATCAAATTCCTGCCATGAATCTAAGCCTTTGTGTTTCTATATATCTAATCTTACTCGTGTGTTCACATACATGTGCCCACACGAACTTTCACGAACAACAATTTATACGCCTATTGTTTAGACATTCCCACTCTCACCTCCTACCTTGATCCCACCTATATTTACACAAATTTAACACTCTTTTGGTGAATTAGGTGTGGCAAGTAGAGTCAAGTGTGGATACTCACAAGGATTTCTTAACATCGTATAATATGGGTGGTCCAAATTTGAATACCAAAGGGACTTTGGATTTCAATGGATGAAAAGGTAAAATATGAGCTTTTTGGTTTTTATTTTCATTTTCATTTTTCATCCACCTATTGCTGCAAAATCAAGCGGGCTTCCTTCTTTTTCATTTGGACTTAGATGTGGGTATTGCCCAAATGATTCAAGCGGATCAAGCAATTCAAGGCCTTTGTTTGCGTTTGAAGAGCTAGTCAAGACAATAAATGGGTTTTCATACCGAAACCTTTTGGGAAAAGGAAAGGAAAAAGAAACAAATTGGACACATAAACAGTGGTTGGGGGACATGAAAAAGTAAAGGAAGAACAAAACAAAGGTACGGTAGTTGGGGGTAAGTGCATGAGTTATGAGGGTGCAATTTTTATTAAACAAAGGAAGCACCAAAAGAAAAAAAAAAAGAAAAGAGAGAGCGAGGCAAGTATAATGGGAGAAAAGAAAATGAGACAACCTTTCTCAGCTCCAAAGCTTCTGAAATTTTTACCTAATCTTTTTTTTTTTTTAATTCTTGAGATAACCTTAGAAAAATCTCATAGAAAGACTTCTTCATATGAGCCTTGAGCATACCTGTAGACAATGGCTACGACAGTAAGATTCTCAAGCACAATAGTTGTGCAATAGCTCCTTGCTGCCACGCATCACAATTTTTCTCCACGAAAAAACTCTAAATTTTTTACCTAAGCTTTCTGACATACTTGAGATAACCTCAAAAAAATCTAATAAAAAGAATCCTTCATATAAGCCTTGAACATACATGAAGCCAGTGGTTGCTGTAGTAAGCTTTTTAAGCATGGTAGCTATGCAATAGCCCCTCACTGTCCTGCATAGTTTTTAAACCCGATCTAGTGATTGATTCGGTCTAAAATTTAGATTTCAGGTTTTGATCATGTCATTAATTCAGATTTCAGGTTTTGATCATGTCATTAGGTCGCTCGAGTCAATTTTAATTTTTTTAAAAAATCAAAACGACATTGTTTTAGTTTTAAAAAAATCAACGAGTTACAACTGAGTTTTTGACTGAGTCTTGTCAGGTCAGTCAGGTCACCTCGAATTTTAACTTTCTCTATTTTTTTTTAAACCTGATCTGATTCCAGTCCCGAGTCGACCTACCGGGTCGGACCGGGTTTCAAAACTATACTACCATAAACCATGATTTTACCCAACTCAAAAAAGTAAATATTTTTTACCTAAACTTCCTAACATACTTGAGATAACCTCATAAATATTTCATAAAAAAAAAAAAACATGTGAGCTTTGAACATGTTGGAAAGTTATGACGAACAAAAACAAGAATAGAAATCTCGAGGTAATCATAAACATTTTCTTTTGTACTCTAATATTCGAACAGTCATCTTCTTTGTTATTTCTTGTAAACAACCATGAACACACACCTTCTCATCATCATCTCTCCTCTATTTTTACTTAGTACAAGAGGGTTCTCCTGTACCATAGAAAACTTATATTTTAGAAAATCATGAATCATTAACCAGACTTTTCAATAATTATTTCAATGTCCATCAACCAAAAAAAAAAAACTGAATATCTCTTTTAAGTCTGTTTGAAAATATGATGCAAATCGCTTTCCTTTAATTTTAAAAAATTTTTTATTAAAAATTATTTTTTTATGTTTTAGATTGTTTTAATATGTGGATATTAAAAATAATTTTTAAAAAATAAAAAAAATATCATTTTAATATATTTCTAAAAAAATATTTTAAAATATATATACTAATTCTGGACCCGTAAATAAAAACAAACCTAATAAGAATCCATTCAATAATGTTCGTGGACTGAATTATTGATGGGCCCAGAAGTACCTCTGGTTTTGGCTGCTCTCGCTCCCGAACCACCTTCTACGTATCCTTTGGATTCCAATTGATCTTTTCGTGGAGACAAATTCTCCTCTTTTGGGTCCACCCGATCCAGTTGTCCCGACTCCCAACAACTCTGAATGGCTGATAATTGATATGGGCTCTCAGCCATTTATTTGTTTTTTTCTTTTTCTTATAAAAAAATATAATACGAAGATTTTATAGCAGGCTGAACTAATTAAAATTGTTTGGCAGATTTTTACAGCTGATTCGAATTTCTAATAGTATAGAGAGCGTGTTTGGTACTGTGATAGTGGTTGCTTTTCAAATAATTTTTTGTATCGAAATATATGTCAATGATATTTTTTTATTTTTTAAAAATTATTTTTGACATCAGCACATCAAAACGATCTAAAAAATACAAACCACACTCAATTTTAGCAAAAAAAAATTAAAATTCGGTCAAAAACAGGTTGAATCGCAGAGCCAAACAGGCTAACAATCAAATAGAGACTTGTACACTTTCATAGCCCAATCTCAACCAAGTAGCGTATTTTACGATTATATTATGATTATTTTTTAAAATATTTTTATTTAAAAATGTATGAAAATATTATTTTTTATTTTTTAAAATTTATTTTTAATATTAATATATTAAAATAAATGATCTAAAAATATTTAAAACAAAAAAAATTCAAAGTTTTTAAAAATAAATTTCTGCTAAAAAACTAACAATTTCTAAAGCATGCATGTTTCCAGCGCTCCTATAATTTTAGTAGCAACTAATCAATTGCTCACGTGCTGCTGTGATTTTTTTTTTTACAATGTTATTAAATCTAAAGGTGAGTCATTGATCTGGTTGCTGGGCTTAATGAGTTTTAAAACAAACCTTGTGTAAACTAACGTAGTTTATCTGATGAATCTTTTTATGAATGATCGACTAAATAAAAATTTAAAATAATTTTTTAAAACAACATATATATTTAAAAAATAGTATTGATTTAATATTTTTTTATAAAAAATATTGAAACGACAATGTTTCTAACTAATATGATTAAATTAGATAAACTTATCCAACCTATAATCCGTTACAGCTCTATTTAGGTTTAATAACCTTGTTTTATGAAATCTATTTTTTAATCAAATAAAAAATTATAAAAAAATAAACTTTGTATAAAAGATAATGTATAAAATTATTAAAAATAAATATATATTTTTTCATCTTAATTATCTTTTTTATTCATGTGATTTTTTTAACAACAAAAGTTGTTTCTTTTTTTATTAATATCAACATATTTCCTTGAATGAAAAACAACAATTAAAAAAAGTTTAGATAAACTATATTGATTTAAAATAAAAGGTAAAAAGCATGTATTTTTAATAAATTACAAAAACTAAATTTCCTGTTTCATGCTTTTCTTTTTTTTCTTTTTTTACTTTTGAAAAAAACATGTTTTTCTATGAGGAGTATTATTTTTTAAAAAAAAATTTATTATAATCGTCAAAGCAAGCTTCAATTTAAAAACAAAAACCATACATTGATCATCTCTCCACAATTACATAAACAATTAAAACAATAAATTTGAAAAACTTATATAAAGTGTTTATAATGAAAAATCAAGAAAAAAGATATTATATTCTCATTCAATATTAATGAAAAAATTATCATAATTTTTTTGCATATTAGGTTGATATTTAATTATCCATGAAACAATCATTAATATTATCAGATAAAAAAAATCATAATCTTCTTACAAACGGTGTCATAATTTTTTATAAAAAGCATGTTTTTTTTTTCATAAAAGGCATCACACGTTAAAAAATAAGGTTTTTGTTTTTAAAAAACTTCCAGCCATTTAAAATAAGTAGAAAAAATATATTTCTTCAATTTAAACATTTTATATATATATATATATATAATTATTGCATCTCTCGATTGTTTCAATGAAAATATATTTTTAATTGCAAACACTATTTTCTAAATAAAAATCTATCATGATCTTAATAAAAAATTTAAAAGGAAGAATCAAAATAAAGTCTAAGTATTTATATATGATAGAAGAGAAAAAAATCAATAAATGTTAAAAAATTATATAAAAATCTATTAAAAGTTTTTAATAAATTTAATTTTTTAATTAAATATTCAAGAGTTTTATACACACACACACATAATAATAGTAATAATAATAAAATTAAATTTGTTAACATTCTCATAAAAACCTATAATATTATTTCAAAACCATGAAAAAATTGAGTAATAATTGAAATATCATCTTCATATTTTTTATAAAGTATTTAACTCTAAATTAAAAAAAAAAGAAAACAGAAAATAAAAGCCTAGGTGCTTGGCCCACGAGAAAAAAAAACCAGACACATGTGGAGTTGTGAAACTAGACCCATGTAGCTCGCCTTTCATCCTTTTTAAAGGGAAGATGATGTCCATGTCTTTTTTTTTTTTGAAAATAAATAATAATAGACAACTCATTATCTGTTTGTTCATATTTCAACCAAAAAAGAGGCGATAGGAAAATCAGATTGGAGATTTGAGGTTTAAAAATCTATTTTAATATATTTTCACCAAATAAAAATCCTTAGCATCCCATAAAGTGATCTAAAAACACAAAATTAAAGCAATTTTGAGCTCTAAATTTTTTTTATATCTTTTCTAACAAAATGAGAGCTCAAAATCATGTTGAAGGAACTCATCTTGTAAAATGAAATTTGTTGATATTATGTTATTTTTTTGTTATTAGAATGTGATCTACATATAACTTTTTTTTTATTATTATTTTCAAAGATTTCCTTTATCATCTCACAAATCTAAAGAGTAAACCATAAACAAAATAAAATCTTGAGCTAGGATGAAAAAGTTTCAGAGCAAAAGGACCAAAACAATGAACAAATCTAAAGGTAAAAATATTTGTGTATTTGACCAAAACAATTTACCGATCTAAGTCCCGAGAGGCGTAACGTGATGGTAAAGGACTTGAGAGCTGCATAGCAGGTCTCGAGTTTGAGTCAGGGTGTGCATCTCTTGTAAGAGCCTGAGACAACCAGAATTTTACTCGCTCATCTTGACCCACAAAATACGCTTTCCAAGAAATGGGGTTTTCTCGAATCCAAAAAAAAATAATTAACCGATCTACCTTTTGTTAATTGTTCCCAAGTTGTATCAATAATTGAGTAAATCCATGTTATAAGGATATTTTTAGCAATTATATATATTATACATTTTACGACATTTATTTAACTTTATAGGTATTTATATCAATTTTACTAGCAATTATGATAGAATTTTAACGGTACTAGAAGGACATTTGAAAACAAATGCCTTTGAATCAAATATTAATAAAAAAAAATATCAAGTAATATTAGATTCTAGATTTGTTTTTTAAAGATCATCGATTCGAGTGTTACAAATCTTATGAATACTGAAGGCTTACATGGTTGTTAACTTCAGGATCCGTGAAATTAGTATAAATACATACAAACTAGCCCGGATACCTACATTAAAATAAAAGTTGTTAAAAAGACACCGCAAATGCCAATTGTGATGCTGTTGAAGATAAATAGCAATGGCAATTGTGAAACCCCATTATTTATCATAACATTTATTTGAAATTTAATATTTTTTAGATGCAGTTGCATTCCAATTAAATTTAGAGGCAATGAGAAGTATAAAAAAACAAATTGTACATAATCATGCATAAAATGAAACATGCTTCGGTATATTTCTGCCATCATGAATTATTGTATCTAATAAATCAACGCTCCACAATGCTAGGCTCATAGCGTTTTAGAAAGCGGTATAAAATATACCATAAGTTAATACAATTATTTTATGTTATAAAAATAATTCATAGTGTTATTTATAAATTGCACATCATTTTCTCCTTGGAGAATAAATAGAAATCAATAGCCAAGTTTATTTATTTTTAATGTGTCACAACACGTGGCTTGTTTGGAATGAGTCTAGACAACACGTGGCTTGTTTGGAATGAGTCTAGACAGTAACTAGTTTTTTTTTTTTTTCCGGCGCAGCAACGCCATAAGGTAGTTTTTAAAATAAATTTTTATTTAGTTTTGCTATAATAAAAATAATAATTGAAAGAAAGGTGATTGTTGAAATTATAAAATAAATATATGCTATTAGGTGAGTTTTTTTTTATTAGTAATATGTTTTTTTGAATAAAAAACTAACTATTATTAAAATAAATATTTATAAAAATCTCAATTATGTGAATGAAGAAAGAAAAGCGACCCTCTTCAATCAAAACTATATTTCCTTGTTTATTTATTCATTTATTTTTGAAGAAATTATGTTTTTTACGAGTATAGTTGGTTTTTAAATAAAAACTTTTCATATGATATAAAAATAATGAGAACGCATACAGGGCTTGGTGAAAGACACCAATAATTGATTAATTACTTTATAATCAAGAGATATGCAATTTCCTAGCAAAGAAGTCTACATCACCAGGATACTTTAATCTCAAACATCAAATAAAACATTAACTAAAACAATGAGACTTTAGCATTACTTGAACTTTTCTTCATAATAGGCTTTGAAAACTTACTCTTATGAAGCTAATATATACCTTAATCCCATTCCACTTGAAGATTTGTACAAAAATTCAGTAGCTTTTTTAGCAGGAAGCATTAATTATAAGCATAAAAAAGCTGCTTTAATTAAGTTGGTTCAAATTACAAGCCAAGAAACAAACATTTAAAAATAAAGTTTGGGATCAGAATAAAAAATAAAAGGGACCATTTAAAAAAAATAAAGTTTAGACAATTTCAAGGTGAAATAAATATTAATTTAAGTGGAACTCCTTTCACCAAATAGAATCTCTTGACACCAAGATCAGCTATTTTGATGGCTAGAATCAGTGTCAAAGATATTTTTTCTATCTACCACTAGAATCCGGTGATCTCTCTCCCATACAAGAAATTAAAATTTTTATACTAAAATTAAATTGTAAAAATATTAAACGACCGAATAGATGTGCTATGTAAAATTTTATGACTAAAGTGAATTTTTTATTAGAACTTCGATATCATCACCTATATCTTCATTCTGTCTTTTAATTTTATTCTTAGTTAATAAATTTAATAATTATCTTTGAATTTGAGAAGAAAAAAAAACCGCAATTCACAAAAAATAAAATAAAATTGGAGAACTAAAGTTAAAAAAAAAAAAGGACAATGAGTCCGCATTAAGAGAGGAGAGAAAACACTGTGGCTGTGTAATTTTAGCCATACCTTTTAGTATTTTCCATGATATAGTAGTATTTGAGCATCAATCATTCATTATTTACACGAGTCACACACACACTATTCATAGATTCACGTTAGTACACAGTTTCCTTTCATTCCATCGTTAGACAATGATGAAGCATCAATCTTGTTCGTGGAAATTCTTTACCATCTCCTTTCTCGTTCTTCTTTTGCCGGTCTTCGTCTCCTCGAAGTGCACAATGAAAGCACACGACAGTGATGATCAAAACACATCTGAAGCACTCAAATACAAACTCATTGCAATATCTTCAATTTTATTTGCCAGTGCACTAGGAATCTGTCTCCCGTTTTTTGTCAAAAACTTGTCATACTTGCACCCAGACAGAGAAGCATTTTTCCTCATCAAGGCATTTGCTGCTGGTGTGATCTTGGGAACCGGGTTCATTCACATACTTCCTGATGCTTTTGAGAGCTTAACTAGCCCTTGTCTTGGTCAAAATCCATGGGAGAAATTTCCTTTTGCAGGTTTTGTGGCCATGTTATCTGCCATCGGGACTTTGATGATGGAGTCTTTCGCCACAGGGTACCATAAGAGGCGTGAGTTGAGAAAACCTCAACCAGTCAGCGGCGATCAAGAGGAGAACAGTGATCAAGATGATAATGGGGCTGGTGGGGTTCATATTCGTGGGCCTGCTTTCGCACTGAAGAGAACAAATTCATCAGATCTTAATCGGCACCGCATTGTCTCTCAGGTAAGGTTTATAGTACCGATAATAAATTAATGAGTATAACGCATTCTTATTAAGCACTACCCTTGCTATTTATTTATTTTACTTTCGTTTTCTTTATATTAATCAGAGGATAGATATCTTAACGAGTAATTATTATGCTTATTATACATTGACTGGTCCACTCCACATGCCACGTAATCCCACCCCCACAAGATTTATTACAAATATTTGTGGAATAAAAGGATTACACTAATAAGACTAACAAAATACAACTTAAAATGCTTAGGAAATTAGAGAGAAATCAAGTTTCAAGCATCCCAGCACCAACTAAAAAAAACGTTTCGCTTCCCCTTGTTTACCGTGTTGTCAATAGAAAATGAATCTTCGGACCCACCTTTCACATCACGTATCCATCAAAGGAGAGAAGAAAGTAGGACCACAAATGGACCTGGCTGAAATGTCTGTCGTGGACAATTGTTTATTGTGAAGAAATGCTATAAATAAAAAATAAATAAATCCTTGAATCTTTTAAGATTTTTTTTAATTAATGTAGATATCTAGATAATTTGCGTATAACTTAAATAATTCCTTGAGTTTTAAAGTTAATGATAATATAAGTTTCCAATAATCATCATATGAATAACTATAGGGCTCGAACCTGAGATTATTGAAAGAATAAACTTTTTAATCTCAAACTTTTATTATTGTACTTCCTTATAGAGATTATCTTTTAATTATATATATATATATATATATATTTTAAACTTATAATCAGCATAGTATTTGCAATTTGATGTAATATAAAATAAAAAAAATTACAACCTCATTCCATACATCCTCCGATCAATGAATAGATGCTTCATCCTCACGATAACGTTTGTGGCCTCTTGATGCAGAAGAAGTAGATCCACACGTACATGACACCCTATCCAATCGTACCTGCCAAAAACATTTATTATATAAAATCAGTATAATATAATAACAAATTTAAGTTCTAACATAACATCTCTAAATAAAATAATAATTAACATCTAATGTGCTAACAATTAATTATTAGATTATCTATATTCACAAGTTTTTTTTATTACACCATATCTAACTATATACATCTCATCTATATTAAAAATATCTCTCTTTTATATTCATCTCGTTATCTAATTGAATGGATTTCTTTCAATCCCGATTGATTTCTCATCTAGATGGGTTTAAATATACTCAAGCATTTTATATTCACTCTAATATAGTTCGTCAAGTATAAAATAAAATAAAATTTCATATGTTTTCTTGTATATTTAAACAATATAGTGTGGATTAACAAACTAGTTAAAATTAATAATTCTATCAAATATTATTAAAATTATAAGTTGAATCGTAAAATCAAATATTTTTACGAGTCAATATATAATTATTATGCAAAATCATTTTAAAAATTCAAAAACTTATAAAAATAAATTCAAATTATTCTAACTCAGTAACGAGTTCATGTGGAATATAAATATTGCCTATTTTAGCCTCTAAAACAAACTATATATTTTCATTATTTGTTGTAGTAATCACCCCTCATTTTAATACCTTAATACCTCATCCTTTGCTTACGAGTTGTGTTGTCGGCGCATCCTAATTTCTTCCCCTCTTTCTTCCTCATCCTTCATCGAAAATCACAATTGAAAAAACACACACACGCACTAATTACTTTGCCAAGCCCAGGTACAGAGGAAAACTCTTGAAGAAGACTTTCTTGTTCTTGCATTCCTGGGGGTACTCCTGCTAAGTAACCAAGCTTCTTCTTTTTTTAATTTATTCTTTATTCATGAGCTGGGAAATTATTAATTATTTTTCCTGTTCTAAATTTATATATATTATATGGGCATATATAGAGTGAAATTAGTAAGAAGTTGGTAATGTTTATAACATTGAAATTTTAAAGTAGAGTTGGTCTTAACTTTTAGCACAAGTATGTATATATTTAACTTGATCTTTGGTGATATAAGTTTTAAGAATTAAAGGAAAAAGAAATTTAAGAATTGTGTAAAGGGCATTTATTGAATGAAAACAAATTTGAGGAAAGGTGCAAAGAACTTAAAAGTTGAGGGGCGGTGTGTGTTGGGGAATTCCGGCTCCCCCATGCGCGGACCGGGGGTGTACTGATAGTTGCTCAACGGAGGGATAGCACACTGGCACACAATATTTAACGTGGTTCGGCAAATCCGCCTACATCCACGGGAGAGTCTATATTATTGAGATATATAGAGAAAAGATTACAATATATGTGGAGGAGGAGGATCACTTCACTCTCTCAACTCCCAGCTCTTAACTGCTGCACTTGCAGCTGCTGCAATGGCAGCCTGCCATTGCAGCCCTTCACTTTCTCTCTACACTCTTTACATTCTCACCCCTCTCTTAACATTGCTCTCTAAAATCATGTCTCTTTTATAGGCATCTGTGGTGCTACTCCACTTGTTCTGCTGTCAAACATGGCTGCAAGGTTAGGCATGGTAGGTTGCCTAACCATTGAAAAAATGGTGGCTGCCAATAGTCAATGGTTGGTGCACATTAATGGCAACCAACCCAACAGTGTGAAGTGCTCAAATTGAAGAAGAATCAACTTGAAGAATGTGTTAGGAAAACTTAATTGGAAAGGAAAAAGATTATAGATCAATACAAGGAGCTTGAATCAAAGAAGAAATTTGAGAAGCAATATAGGGAAATTGGTTTGAAATATTAAAAACTTTGTTGTGCATTCTTTAGAAGTTTTAGGATTTTTTCACCTGGTAGCTTTCTATGTACAAACCTTTTTTATTTATTTTTATTAAATCCTAACTAGCTTTTGAAGTATTTGGAGATCGTTTCACAACATAGCCAAGCTCTTAAACTATTTATATCCCCTTGGTTAAGACAATAAAACTAGTTTTAGTTTACATGAGACCTTCACAATTTATTTATTTATTTTAGGTTTCTTAATTGTTACTTAATGAAAATAAATGGACATGAATAATTATATTATATTTTTACGTTACTTAAATTATATATGAATTTTTACTTGAATTATGTAATTTAAGGTGCTTGAATTATGTACATAAAAAAAATTACTTATAATTTACATTCTGAATTTACATTGCATTTATAACAACCTTGGATCTATTTGCACAACATGCAAGAACATGTAAATAAGCCGATGAGAACTCTGTCAATTACCATATGTGCATGTTCTTTTGACCAATTTGACTATTCATCAAACTTCTTTTTGGACGCCCAGGAATTTTTTTTGTTGTACTTAAAAAGTCCCATCATCAACATTGAATAGTCATGCAATGTGATCTCTAGATCTATTCCTTTTCGAGTCCAATTTGATTTGTACAAATGGAGGCTATAATACCCAATGATCAATGTAGTCAGTGGCATACTCTTTTTATTTAACAAAATAAACATTACTCACATAAAATGTTAATTACGCTAAACTAGAAACAAACAAGGCAAGTGCACCTTTCAACACATGATAAAAAAAAATTCAAAAATATTTGTTGTCATATTTCATAAAAAGAATGTCTAATTGCATAAATTAAAACCTAAAATATCTCAATTCAAACATAATGCCAAATTACGATAATTTATTCCAAAACTTAAGGCAAAATCTAATTGCAATTATTTTGACATTCATAACATCGATTACGATCAAACATAACTAATTACATTAATTAAAAACTAAAATATCTCAATTAGAACATAATACCCAATTACGATAATTAATCCTAAAATTCACTACTAACCCTAATTGCAATTATCTAGACATTCATAACACCAATTGCTTAAAAAATGCCTAATTGCATAAATTAAAACCTAAAATATCTCAATTGAAACATAATACCCAATTACGATAGTTTATTCCTAGACTCAATGTACACCCTGATTGCAATTATTTAGAGATTTATAATCAAATTACAATCAAGCACACCTAATTGCATCTATTAAAATATAAAATATTGCAATTCAAATATAATACCTAATTACAACAATTTATCCTAGAATTCAACACAAACCCTAATTTCTTTTAATTTTTCTAATTTCAGCCTAATTGATTCCACAAATAACATGAATTACATAAAAACACTCCTAATTGCTTCATTTAAACCTTAAATTATATCATTTAAACAAAATTCCAACTTATCAAACACAACCCTAAAAAATAATAAATAATAAATAATAAATTAAAAATAAAAATCTAACAATTTAACAATGATACCCATAAAATTAAAAGAAATGTAGTGTTTTTACCGTAAGTTGTCGATAGCTAGGTGGTGGTCCTAGTGGTGGTCATGATGGGGAGACTGAAAGAGGTGATTGGGACAATTGGTTTTATTGAAATAACACTAGAATGATGTGTAGGGAAAAGGGGAAGAAGATTATAGTGTTTTGGTGGAGGATTGGTGGCTATTTTCTGCGATCTAGGTGGAAGAACAATTGGCTTTTTAGGTTTTTTTATAACAACTACCGGAAGAAGAAGAAGAGAAAGCTAGGTTTTTATACTTATCAAACATGTGATTATGAAAAATAGTTGTGTTATGTAACTGTGATTTATTATCGCTTCTTTAAATAAATATGCAATTCGTGATCACATGTTTGAACAAAAACATGATTGGTAATCGTGTCTTTATTAAAACTGTGTTATTTCTTAAATATTTTTGATACCCGTGTATTTTTTCTAAACTTTTGTATAACTTTGTTATTGTTAAAAACAAATTGGCATGCAAAGCTATTTTGTAAGGCCTCATTTGTTTTTGTGGTGGCAAAATGCTTTTGCAATTCTTTTTTTAAAAAAAAAAATTTACTTCAAATTAATTTATTTTTATATTTTTAGATCTTTTTAATGTGCTAATATCAAAAATAAATTAAAAAAATATTTTAATATATTTTCAAATAAAAAATACTTTTAAAAGTAATTATTATGACAAACTTGCTGTAAAAGTACTATTATCTTAAGCATATGTTTTCTATTTCAATCAAATGTCAGGAGATTGACTGTTTGTCTTTTCCTTTAACACCTAATCTTTGACATAACACATTTTACAGGTTTTGGAAATGGGAATTTTGGTTCATTCTGTGATCATTGGATTATCCTTGGGTGCTTCCAAAAGTTCAAAAACAATCAAACCTTTGGTGGCAGCTTTGAGTTTTCATCAATTTTTTGAGGGTGTGGGACTTGGTGGATGCATTTCTCAGGTAACAATATGTATGATAAAAAGTCAATTTTTAGATGTGTATCAATGGGTGTCCTATTCTTGCTCTTGTAGCACCCTTCTAATAAAAAAGATACTACTTTGTAAATATTTCTGGCTAGCATACTTTTCATGCAAAAAAATAATAATTATGGGTCACAAAATAGAATTATTAAATATCTCACAGCCCAAGATCCGAGATTAAATTATGAAATAAATTGTGAATATGAACAAGTATATGAAGTTTTTGTTCATCTTTAATGTTGAATATTTTAAAATTTCCTTTATTTAATTGTGAAGGCAAAATTCAAGCTTCGAGCGAAGGTCATTATGATTCTATTCTTCTCCCTTACCACCCCGACTGGCATTGCTATTGGCATATGGATATCAAGAAGTTATAATGAAGCCAGTCCAATGGCATTGATTGTTCAAGGAATTCTTAATTCAGCGTCTGCTGGGATCTTAATATATATGGCACTTGTTGACCTTCTTGCAGCTGACTTCATAAATTCTAATATGCTATATAGTTTTTGGCTCCAACTTGGAGCATACCTTACCCTTTTTCTAGGGGCATTTAGTATGTCACTTTTGGCCATATGGGGAGGAAATTAATAGTCTATGAGAGATTTGTCAATTTATTGGACCTCAATTAAAAGAAATTGAAACTTACTTTCATTTTCTTGGTTCATTTATATTTGTTATTCTTCTTATTCAGTTTTACCTCTTCTTGCTAAAATTATCACATTTATAATCAATGAAGCAGAGTTAATTGAAAATATCCTTCTTTTTAAAAAAAGAAAAAACTATTGATCCTTTTATCAATATAAGGTGCAACTATCTTTGTAAAGAATTACAGAGAACCTCCCATTTATGTTTCTATTATTTTTCTTGTATGCAAATATTAAGTTCTGTACTGTACCACTACAAAATAGAACATACAGAAATATTATTTTGCATTTGAGGATTAACGGATCATCTTAAAAGATTATGTAAAAAACTAAAGCATGTGGTATTTTCATTGTAGCAAAGATCATTATGTATTGTTTTACAATTCATTGTGGATTGAAGTGGTGCTTTTTTTTTTATTTAGTTACCAAACTTTTTTTCTCCTCGATTTGATTCTTAGATGGCAAAATTGGTAGTCAATTGCTTCTAATTTATTCAGGAATGATAGGATTTAAAGATAAGGGACCAAAGTAAAAGAGACATGAAAAATAAGTGTTGCTTTCAAAATTGATGTGAAAAGTTATGTTTGGTCCTCATACTTTCCAATGGACATATTTCCAGTCCTTTAGTTAACAAAAACTCACTTTGTCTAAAACTTTATTTTTCTTATTTTTTTTTATCACTGAGTTCGCGAGTGGGGAGAGAGCCGAATTTCAATTGAAGGAAGAGAAAATTATTGATTAACATCGGTTTTGGCCACTAAAATTGTTGATATTGATGTCAACATATTCCTTTTTTTTAGAGTTCTAATAGGATGTTGTTTGACCTTAATTTTGCTTGAGATGGTAGATTTAGGCTCATAAAGGTTTTTAGATTTAGGGTTGATTTTTAGTTTTTAAACTAACTTTTTGCTAATTTTAGTTCATACATGGGTTTATTTAGTTGTTGTCATTCTAGCCAAGCAAAATAAAAATTAAATATGCTATGTGTATGGGTTTGTCCTTGATTTTTGGCCTATGAGCTAGCCTTATTAGGCTTTGACTCCTGAATTTCTTTTTAAATGGTTCTTTTTTAACTTCATTTAAAAAAAATCAATAAAAACATTTTTTTTAAAAAATTATTCCATTAAATGCTATTTGGCTCTATTTTTATTTTCAAATGAGTTATGATTTTTTTTAATATTATTGTCGCACCCGACATCGCGGTGGCCCTAAAAAATAAATTCTCGATTATGGAAAAAAGAACAAATATCTGGCATCTTGTTCTTTTAGGGGAAAAGGTCTTGTTTAAGGAGTCGCCGCCTAGTATTATGGTCACTAGGAACCCTAACTGGTCAACAGAGATTCTATGGTACGGGATTGGTTACGTAAAAGGGAAGATATTATCACCCCTTAAACGTTCTACTTGAGGCAGACTACATTGCTGATTTTGTCTTAAATTGCTAAATATTTATTGGTTTATGCTCTGATGGTTTACTTGCAATATTCCTGACTCTGGCACCAGTGAATATTCAACTACGAATAATTCCAACTCTGGCGTTGGTAAATATTACGTAGCTATAAAATAAATGTGGATCAATATTTTTATTCCTGACTCTGGCGTCAGTGAATAAACAAATAAAATAAATTTATTTTTACACATGCATATATTTTTTATTTTTCTAGCTAAATAAAATAAAATATAATGAATAAAAATAATATAAATTTAAACCGGTATTTTCATTCCTGACTCTGGCGTCAGTGAATAAACCAATAAATTTATATTATTTTTATTTATGCATACACATTTATTTATTTATTTATTTTTTTCTATTTTTTATTATTTATGTTTTTGGGGGCTGGGCCTAGCTCAGCCCATGTGGGGGCTGGGCTGGACCCAGCCAGCCCGGCCTGGCCACTGGCCCAAACCAGTGGCCCGGTTGGGCAAAAGAAGAAGAAGCACGCGTGAAGTAAATTCACGCGTGCATGAATAGTGTGAAGGTAATTAAATTACCTTCACACTCCATTTGAAAGTTTTATTGAATGCAGAGAATGGAAACTTACCTGTGCAGCGGAGGACGACGACGAAGATGATAGCGCGGTGGCTGTTTTCTTTTGTTTCCCGGTGTGGCTCCACTGCCTTTAGGGTTGTTCTTTTTCTCTGCGTATGATGCTCCGTTGTTCCCCTGTTTTCTAGGTTTTTCTATGGGTTTTGCTCCAGTTCTCTCCTCTGGTTTTCGGTCCCAAAAATCCCCTGTCTTCGTCTGTGTCCTGGCTTCCTCCTCTGTCGGTTCACTCCCCAGCTTTTCCTTTCTTAGTTTTTCTTTCCTCTCCCAGTTTTTCTTCGTTTGGTTTGTGCTCTCTGTTTTTCCTCTCCCCTCTCCGTCCTGGGTTTTTTCTCCTTCCCCCCTGTAGTCCTCTGTTTTTCTTTCCTCTAGTCCCCTGGATTTTGACCTCTACAGTTCCACCCCCTCTTTTGCGAGGTTGCATTTACTCGGGTTTTTATAGGGCTGGGAGATCGATCGGCGTTGTAACAGCCGGCAGTAATGGCGTGGGGCGTTCCATTCAATGGAGAAACGTCCCTGCGTTTAATGGCGGAGCCGCTACAGAGGAAGAAGACGAGCGAACAGTCGCCTCCCAAAACAACTCTGTTTTTACAATCCCAAAGGCTGCTTTCAATTTGGTCCTCGGAAGTTTGTAATTTTGCAATCAAGCTGCTGGTTAAAATGTAATTGGATCCTTGCATTTGCGTGACATTTTCAATGTAATCCTTGGATTCTAATTTTTCACTTTTGACTCCAAACTTTAATATTTCTTCAATTAAGTCCCTGGATAAGTTAATTCCAAGCTCAATTAAGTCTAAAACTTGTCAATTCTCTAATTAAACCCTTGATTGGATTAATTAAATTAATTCCAAGCTTGATTAAGTCTCAAAACTTCCAATCATGTTGTCCTTAACCCAAATTTTAATTCATTCTTTATTTATTTTATTTTACTTTTTTTTCATCATTATTATTTTTTCATCATCATTTTTTTATCCTTTTCAATAAATAAAATAATAATAATAATTAAAATTAAAATGATCAAAAATTGGGTTATGACAATTATAAGGCATTGTTTTTGTATAGCCCTTTGTAATTGTTCTTTTCCCTTCAAATTTGATCTAAGTTAATTACAATTGAATGAGAAACTTATGTTTTGGATACTATTTTATTAGATATCAATCAATTCAATTTTTATTTTTGGATGAGATTCTTGTTTTTTTTTCTCTTTTTTTTTGTTTTCAAAAGAGTTGAAATAATGGGTTTTCTTACATAAAATAATTTTATTTTTGTATAATTAAAAAAAATTAGAGCTCCTTACATGTCACAATTAGGTATATTGATATGCATTTTTATCTTATTTTACCAACTCAATCTTTGGTTAGCACCATAATGATTCTAACATTTATTAATGTATACAATCCTTAATTTATGTTGTTAAATGCATGCATCATCTTTTTGGTTCTCAATTAAATTTTTTTAATGGTGTAAAATGAATTGTCAATGCCTATATTGTTTTTAGTCTTGATAAGAAAAATTAATCCTAACTCGTATTGTGTAATGTGTGCAAATGACTAATTTAAAACAAGGTTGTTAATTCTGTTTTGTTCTAGTTCAAGAAACGAAACAAATTGAAATAGGTTTCATCCCGCTCAAGGTCTCTGCCCATTTCAGAAATTTCTCCCAAATTTTGGCCAAAGCATTTTGGTTCTATTCTAGTTGTTCTATTTTGGCCAAATAGTGTTTTTTTATCTTTTATTTTAAAACAGAAAATCTATATATATATATATATATATATGTATATATATATATATATATTTTTAATTTCATTCTTCAACACTTAGTTTATTGAATATTAAATTTCATAATTTATTGTGGTTATCTCAGTTTTATAACCCATGGCACGGGTTTGACGGGTTAACCTAGTTGACTCAGGTTTTTTTATCTATTTTTTTACTGATTTTTTTTCAATTTTATCATTCAACATTTGATTAATTATGAATTATAATTTTTCATTTGTTTTGATTTTTTTTTTATAAAATTATCTCAATCTAATGACTTGAGTCATGAGTTTTGCATGTTAATTGGAGTAGAATTAGGTTGTTTTATGGTCTCATGACCCGGGTCAATCTAATATGTTGTCGTCTTAATATTTTTTAAAAAATATGTCATCTTGATTGTTTTTTAAGTCAAACTGTATTTTTACTGGTTGTCTAAATTGGCTTTGGACCCATCAAGTCAATCGTGTCCCATCGGGTCAACTTTCACATTTTTACTTTTGATTGAAATTTGAATTGTATAATTTCAAGTTAATTTATCTTTGGATTTGAATTAAAATTATATATATATATATAGTACATCCCCGAAATGGAATTTTGAAATGCTCCGAAATATAAACATATTGTTCCAATTGAAAAAATATAACGTCAACCAGAATAGAATTTACAACCTTGGTTTAAAACTAAATTGAGGTTTTCCATAAAAAGGTTAACCATAATTTTATTATTATTACTTTATAATTACTCTTGCTAAGTTAGAAACTAGAGGCAAAATAGGCTATTCTACATCCACACACTTCATCACTGACAATTTATTTAAAAGAGTCTAGTGTTTTTTTTATGATATTAAAAAAGTCAAATTTAATTACATTAAACCTGTTGGTGAGTGGTTATGTTAATTTAAAAATTTAGTCAAAGAGATAAAAATAGATAGATTATTTGACTGAGTTGGACCTTACAATAAGTATTTGAATCTTTTGTGTGTGATAGTACCAATGTCTTTGTTGTTTCTTTTCGAATAAATTTGCCATGAAAATGAATGCAACTTGAATTAAGTAACTGTTGCAATTAAGATAAGTTTTCTAAGAAAAAAAAAATTCATAATTCATAAGTTTGTTTTTTTTTTGTGCATTTTTAGCACAGTAAAAAAATGGGTAAAGTAACACAATGAAGAAAATAATTAGGGATATAGCATTGTTTCACGAGTCGCAGTTTCCATCTTCGACATGCAAGTTGTAGATTAGAAATGTGATTGTTATTTCGCATTTGTCATCCCTAACATGCGAGTCGCAGTCACATCTATGACTTTATATGAAATTAATACCTAGAGCCCTTTTCTTCCCTTTTTATCTATTTATTTCCCCTTCTCTTTCTTTCTACAGCCTCCTGCACCTCCCTTTTCTCCGCCATCAGTGACCTTTCTCTCTATTTTTACTACGAAACACACCCAAAACACCACAAAATCACCTCTCTCTCTCTCTCTCTCTCTCTCTCTCTCTCTCCCTCTCTCTTCATCACAGGTCAACCTATTTTCGGCCAAAAGCCACCATCGGTCACCATTACCAGCCACACTCTACACTTATAGGTATATTGAACATTTCTTCTATATCAATTTGAAGTAATTTATGTTAATGTGTGTTAGTTTGATTTCATAAAATGTTAGGGTTTTTATAATTTAGTTAATGAGATATAATTTGAGTTGATAATTAGCTTATTTTGTAAAATAATCAATAATTTTGAGTTGTTGTTGATTGTAAATTAACAAAATTATTTTGTTAAAGTAAGTGTTGATTTAGGTTAAATTATTGATTACATCGAATTAGGTATAAAATAAGATAATTGGCTATGAAATACAAGAACTGGATTGATAATTTTGTTATGGTAGCAAGATTTGATGAATTTAGGTATTCGCCAATTAATTTGATGAATTTAGGTTTTAACCAATTATGTTACTGTTATGGTTCTGTTGATAAATTATGCACTTAATAAATTAGATTTGTATTTTGTTGTGTTGTTTGACAATATGTATGATAATTTAGAAATACTATGCTTTCATGATGGTATCGTTATCAATACCGGTAATGGTATCACTTATAATAGAGGAATCTATGAGTTCTTAACTGTTACATTAAACATATCTCTTAAGGAGTTATCTAGAATGTTATATGACCGACCTAGATGGAACATATTTGAAATAGAAGTTGAAATTACTTGGAGGATGTTACAAACCAGGGTTAGTCAAGCTCGTTATGTCGGCGTACCAATCTATAGTGATGAAAGTGTGAATTCAATGTTTGGGTTTGTGAAGATTAATGGTATTGATATGCTAGAGCTATTGTCAAAGAAGAGACAAAAGTAATTGAAGTTGTTTTTTAGATTTGTTTCATCGATATGTGATTGGCGGTCGCACTGAGTTATATATGATATTAAATAGATTTGCGGTGTTTAAGAATTCCATGGCATGGATTTTTCCCGAGCCTATGTTCTATTTTTCATCTTCTTTTTCATAATATCTCTTTCACCTAGATTTGTCTTGTGCATTCATGACTTTAAATAACATTACCTAGTTTATCGAGTGTTGATATTACGAAACCAAACTATAATTATTGTTAGAAATAGTAATTAAAAGAACAGGCATCAAATTTAACATAAAAAAAAATTAATAGGAAATTTTGTTATTTTTAAGAGGGTGAGGCAAGAAAAACGATGAGATTAAAGAGAAAAATTAAGAGAAGAGAGCAAAGAAAGAATGGGTTATCAAAGATACATCAGAGACTTTATGCACGTGTGGTACATGATCTATCCATATCTCCACTTCACTCCCTTTTTTGTCAAAAAAAAGAAGAAGAGGTTAGACATTTGTCTCTATTTCAAATTTGGTTCCTAAAAATTCAATTGTTTCAAATCAATAAAATTATATTTTATTTTGTTAAGTCGAGCATTCACCAAGCTTAGAATATTTTCTTAACACTGAGAGAACCTAAAATCAAGCAAAAAACACAAATCATCAGGTCCAATCATGCATCAACAATATGTGAAAAGATCAAATTGAAAAAAAAAATAAATGATAAAGAGCGGGTTGAACATTTAGTCCTTAATTTGGCAAAAACAAAATAAAAAAGATGAACATTTGTTTCAGTTTTAAATTCAATCCCTAAAAATTTAATTGTTTTAAATAAATAAAATTAAATTTTATTTTGCTAAATCGAGAATTAATATAGCTTCATATGTTTTTCTTAACATCGCAAAAACCCAACATTAAGCTAACAAAAACAAATTATCAAACTTAATTTCAAATCAACTAATGTAAAAAAATCATTTTGAAAAAAAAAAGGTTAAGTACCTAAAAAATTTAAAAGATAGAAAAAATAAAATAGAAAACATTATGGGTAACCATTGTGTCAATACTTGATTGTGTCTTTCTCCTATGTTTCATTTTCATCCTTTCCCCCCTAATATCTCTTATATCTCGCATTATCTTGCGCACTTATAATTTCAAATTCATTTTTTGTTACGTCTTGGTTCATTTTTTTTCCTTCCAATATAGAAAGATATTCTTAAAACACTTTAAAAGTTTTCTATAATACTAGTTTGCTAGCTCACACTATGCTACAACTTAGAGTAAGATTTTTTTAACATAAAAAAATATTCAGGTTATAGAAAATTATTTGATATCGTTATTAAAGTTGACTTGGCGATTCAACCTTAAAATCTTTCAACTTGATGCATTGCTTAGCTCAAGTTTAAAATAAATATGCGTGGAAGTTGTCTCAACATGATCCAATCAACTTGACGGATCCAAAAGCAACCCGGATGACAAGTAAAAAAAGTGTGGTTGGCTTGAAAAAAATTAAAGATGTTATCCTTTTTTTTTTAATATTGAAACGGTGACATAAATGATCAACTCGAGCTTCATGGCTTAACCTGTTAAACTTGCAACTCGAATCAAAGACGTTATTGAATTTAACAACTTTGTTTTGTAAAATTATTTTTTACTTAATGATATTATAACAAAAATAGATATAAGGATTTTTTTTCTGATTATGATAACCTCATAGAAAAAAATAAAATAAATTATGAAAATCAATTCAAAACTAACCAAATGTTAAAGGATGAAATTGAAAAAAAAAATCCAAAAAGAATTCAATAGAAAGAAAAGAAGATGATGATGGAATTTAAAAGAAAAGAAAAGAAAATTGAAAAAAGGTCCAAACTAGCAAGTTAACCTTGAAACATTCAGACCTAATTCCTTACCTAACCCAAGTTGAAAATTAACTCATATGAAAGTTGTTTCAAAGTGACTTAATCGACATGGTGGGTCTAAAAGCAACCCGAACAACTAGTAACAAAACATAGTTTTGTGTTTTTTATAAGAAAAATCATGATGACATTATTTTTTTAATATTAAGATGGTGACATATTGGATAAACCAAAGCTTCGCGGTTTAACCAGTTTCCTGATCATGGAGTCTATTGGATTTAACAACTTTCTTTCAACTATTTTTTACTTAAAAATATAATAACAAAAATAGATATTCGCAAGATTAAGTACAAATTAAATGCTAAAATGTTTATTTGAGATTACGATAATTTCATAAAAAGCAAATCGAAATAAATTATTAAAATTATTGAAGGATGAAATTGAAATTAAAAAAAAGACAAAAAGAGATTGAAAGAAAAATAATAAAATGTAGATTTAAAAAAAAAAACTTCATTCTTATATGACTTTAAATTTTTTCTATAATATCATAATGTTACTCGGTCATTTTCTTCTTCCTTTTTTTTTTCCTTTCATTTTTAGTTTTTTAAAGCTTGTAGTTTCATAACCTTAAGTTGTTGAAAAAATAATTCGTTACCTAAAAAAATTAAGATTATTGAGCTCAATTGTTTTGGTTTTTTTGTTATCAAAAAGTATTTTTCTACCACGCTTAATGCAATGGGATTATCAATATATCATTATCAAAAGTTTTGCTTTGTTTCTCTTTTGATTTTTATTTATAAAAGGTGTATGGTAGTTTTCTTTTAATTCATAAGAGATGGTATCCCCGTGCGCTGTCGCGGGCTTATAAAATAAATGTACTTGATAGTGTTATAATTGTGCACCAGTGCTAGATAAGTAATAAAAACTAAAGGTATGATGGAGTCAATATTTCATGACGAAAAAAAAAGTTGTGTTGGTGATCAACAATTTAGAGACTGAACAAAATGATTTGTAGCAATCCACAGTGTTTTGTGAGGAAAGATACAGTGCTTTCGCTACATGATTTAGCTTTTCTGTTAATAAAAAACAAAAAAAAATTACAAAGCTAAATTTTCTACCAACTTAATATTAAAAAAAACAAAGATAATTTTGGAAGGAAAAAAACCCATGAGGAAAAACGTTGTAGCAATTGACAATGTTTTGTGAGAAACATTACAATGCTTTCCCCAATAAATTAAAATAAAAAACCATTTAGAAAAATACTGTAGTAATCCACAGTGTTTTGTGGGAAAAATACAACGCTTTTCTCATATGATTTAGCTTTATTGTAATTATAATTCTTAACCAACTCAATATTCAAAAAAAATCAACGAAGATAATTTTGGAAAAATTCATATGGAAAAACACTGCAACAATTCACAGTGTTTTAAAAAAAGAAAATTACAAAGCTAAATTCTTAATCAACTTAATATTAAAAAAATCAAATCGACAGAGATAATTTTAGAAAAAAAATAGCAAAAAAAAAACCACCTAAAAAAAGGGAAAAAATCATGTTGAAAACATTGTAGCAATTCATAGTGTTTTGTGATGAAACCTATAATGTTTCCCCACATGATTTAACTTTATTTGTAATGACTTGTAATTATAATTCTCAACTGGTTCAATATAAAAAAAATAAAATTGACAAAGATAATTTGAAAAAAATCATAAGAAAAAAAAAAACCATGTTGAGAGACATTATAGCAATCCACATTGTTTTGTGAGGAAAGATATAGTGTTTTCCCCATATGATTAAGTTTTATTACAAATTTAAATTCTAACTAACTCAATATTAAAAAAATAAAATCGATGAAGATAATTTTGGAAAAAAACATTACAAAAAAAACACAAAAGAAACTGGAAAAAAAAACATGTGAGGAAAAACTGTAACAATCCATAATGTTTTATGAAGAAAAACTTGTATTTGCTTGTAATTATAATTGTTAACCAGCTTAATATTTTAAAAATAAAATTGACAAAGATAATTTTAGAGAAAAACATAACAAAACAGAAAAAAGCCATGTGGAAAAAAAACATTGTAGCAATTCTCAGTAATGTACGAGAAAAGTTATAGTGCTTTCCTCACATATTGTAACTCTAATTTTTAACCTGTTCAATATTAAAAAATAAAATAAAAAAAAGATAATTTCAGAGAAAATTATAAAAAAACAAAAAAAAACTATGCGGAGAAACACTGTAACATTCAACAATGTTTTAAAGAAAAAAATTTCAAAACTAAATTCTCAATCAGCTCAATATAAAAAAAGAAAATCGACAAATATGATTTTTAAAAACAAAAAAATAAAATAGAAAAACTATATGAAAAAATACCGTAGCAATCCATAGTATTTTAAAGGAAAAAAATTATAAAGCAAAATTCTTAACCAACTTAATATTTAAAAAGTAAAATCAACAAAGATAATTTTGGAAAAAAAAATTAAATGAAAACAAAAAAGAAAAAAAAGGAAATTTTAAAAGAAAAGTGAAAAAAAAGAAGAGGAAAGCACTGTGGATTACTATTGTAATCCACAGTGCATTTGGGTGTGAGGAACAGTGATTTCCCTGCACTTTTTAGTTTTAAATAGAAAAACAATGTGGGAAAACACCGTAACAATCCACGGTGTTTTAAAGGAAAAAATTAGAAAGTGAAATTCTTAACCAGCTCAATATTTAAAAAGTAAAATCAACAAATATAATTTTGGAAAAAAATTAAAAAAAAAAGAAAAAGAGGAAAGTTGGAAAAAAAAAGTAAATAAAAGGAAAGTATTATGGGATTACTATTGTAATCCCATTTGTGTGTGGGTAAATAATGATTTCCCCCACACTCTTTAGTTTAATGTATAAGGTGGCATGCTCGCGCGCTGCCGCGGGCTTATAAAACAAATATACTTGATAGTGTTATAATTATGAATCAGCGCTAGATACGTAATAAAAACTAAAGGTATGATGAAGCCAATATTTCATGATGGGAAAAAAAGTTATGTTGGTGATCAAAAACTTAGAGGCTGAACAAAATGATTGTTTTCACCATATTTTTTTAGCTTTTCTGTTAATAAAAAGAAAACAAATTATAAAGTTAAATTCTCTACCAACTTAATATTAAAAAAAAACCAACAAAGATAATCTTGGAAGGAAAAAAACCTATGAGGAAAAACATTGTAATAGTTGACAATGTTTTGTGAGGAAAACTACAATGCTTTCTCCAATAAAATCAACAAAGATATATAATTTTAGAAAAAATCATAAAAAAAACCATTTAGAGAAATATTGTAACAATTCATAGTGTTTTGTGAGAAAAGCTACAACGCTTTCCCCATATGATTTAGCTTTATTGCAATTATAATTTTTAACCAACTCAATATTTTTAAAAAAAATCGACAAAGATAATTTTTGAAAAAATCATATGGGAAAACAGTGCAACAATTCACAGTGTTTTAAAGAAAAAAAATTACAAAGCTAAATTCTCAATAAGCTCAATATTAAAAAAAAAATCGACAGATACAATTTTAGAAAAAAAATAGTAGGGAAAAAAACCATGTTGGAAACATTGTAGCAATTCACAATGTTTTTGTGATGAGAGCTACAGTGCTTCCCCGCATGATTTAGTCTTATTTATAATGACTTGTAATTGTAATTCTCAACCAGCTCAATATTAAAAAAAATAAAATTGACAGATAATTTTGAAAAAATCATATGAAATAAAAACCATGTTGAGAGACACTCTAGCAATCTATAGTGTTTTGTGAGGAAAGCTACAATGCTTTCTCCACATGATTAAGCTTTACTACAAAGTTAAATTCTAACCAGCTCAACATTAAAAAAATAAAATTGACAAAGATGATTTTGGAAAAAAATATTACAAAAAAAAAAAACACAAAAGAAACTGGAAAAAAAACCATGTGGAAAAAAACAATATGACAATTCATAGTAATTTACGAGGAAAGTTACAGTGTTTTTCTCACATATCGTAATTGTAATTTTAACCAACTCAAAATTAAAAAATAAAATCAAAAAAGTTAATTTCGGATAAAATCATCAAAAAACAAAAAACCATGCAGAGAAACACTATAAGTAATCAACAATGTTTTAAAGAAAAAAAAATTACAAAACTAAATTCTCAATCAGCTCAATATTAAAAAATCAAAAATCAAAAAACATAATTTTGAAAAATCAAAAAATAAAATAGAAAAACCTTGTGAGAAAACACCGTAGCAATTCACAATATTTTAAAGAAAAAAATTACAAAGCAAAATTTTTATCCAGCTCAACATTAAAAAAGTAAAATGGACAAAGATAATTTTGAAAAAAAATAAAAAAAAAAGAGAAAATTTGGAAAAAAAATGAAAGTAATTTTGGAAAAAAAAGGGGAAATTTGAAAAAAAAAGATGAAAAAAAGTAAAAAAAAAAAAGTGAAATGCACTGTGGATTACTATTGTAATCCACAATGCACTGGGTGTGGATGAACAGTGAATTCCCCACACCTTTTAGCTTATTGCTTAATTATAATTCCTAACCAACTTAATATCAAAAAATAAAATTGACAAAGATAATTTTAGAAAAAAAAAACAAAAACTATGTTGGAAAAAACATTGTAGCAATATACAGTAATTTGCGAGGAAAACTAGAGTGCTTCCCTCACATATTGTAACTGTAATTTTTAACTAGCTCAATATTAAAAAATAAAATTGAAAAATAAAATTTTGAAGAAAATCATAAAAAAACAAACAAAAAAAACTGTGTGAAGAAAAACTGTAACAATCAACAATGTTTTAAAGAAAAAAATTACAAAAGTAAATTCTCAATCAGCTTAATATTAAAAAAATAAAATCGACAAGTATAATTTTAAAAAATAAAATAGAAAAACCATGTGGAAAAATACCGTAGCAATCCACAGTATTTTAAAGAAAAAAATTACAAAGTAAAATTTTTAATCAGCTTAATAGTAAAAAACTAAAATTAACAAAGATAATTTTGATAAAAAAAACAAATTAGAAAAGGAAAAAAAGGAAAAAAAAGTGCAAAAAAAAATGAAGTAACAAAAAAAACATAAAAAATTTAAAAAAATTTAAAAAAAAGTACAAAAAAGTAAAAAAATAAAATTATAGATTATTGTTATAATTTACAATGATTTAGTGATTTTGGTGTGGAAAATCAGTGATTTTCCCGTATCATTTTGAGTATTGTATAATATAATATGTATAAAGCGTATAAGTTGCAGGTGCAAGTGGCTGGGGCTCTGTGAGGACTGAGGAGTGGAGTTAGAACTTTGAAGGGCAGTGAGCCACTGAGCCTTATTGTAAAGGTCGATTTTCCTCTGGGCTTTATGCCCTCAGTGAAACTGGACATATGCCTTGTTTTTTGGGCCGAATAAAATCTGTGTGTTATAGCCTTATAGGTCTTTTGTCTCAGGCAGAAATCAAAGCAGCAGAAGTAAGGAGGCACACCGATTTTCAAAGGTAAAGCTCTCAGATTTCTCATTTCATAGTCTTTGTTTCCCAGTTTCAGAATTTTATAGGGTTCAGTATTAAATTCATGTATATTTTTTCTTTGATTTATATATATTTCTTTTTTCTTATCCATTTAGACCCACTGTTTTAGTTTTGCAGTAGTTTATTTTCTGTTATTGAATGGGCTAGTCAAGCTGCATGATTTGGTTCCCTTTTGCAGTTATATGGCTCTATCTGTTTGTACCTTTCAATGTCTACTTGTCAGTTGTGTATCTCCAGTTTGGTGGGGGTGAAGATTTTATCATCGAATTCTCTACTTTATCAACAGACCCCTTGTTCGTGCTGTGAGTTGTGACCGAGGAGTCGGGAATTAGCAGGCAGTTACATTGGGGCTCCTGTATTTTTTTTTTCAGAGCCAAAAAGCCCTTGATTTGTTTGTTACTAAGAGGCTAAAGTCAGGTGCCTTTCAAATTTCTTTGTTAACTTGGTTTATTACTTTTGAGTATGTATCAAAATGTTAATTTGATTTGTTAACTAGTATCAGCTCATTTATTTAACAAAGAAAAGTATTAATTAATTTGATATTCATGGCTTTGTGTGTTTTTAAAAGTAAACATTATCAGTTTTTGGAAAGTAAGACAAGATGGAAAGATACATAGAAGCCATTATTTTTCAGTTTTTGTTTTCGGGTAAATGTCTGAATCCGAGCCTGTCTTGTTCTCCAATACTCTTTCCTTTTGCTTGGTCTGATTCTTATATATTTTTTATGAGTTATGGATTTTTGATGAGGTATTTTCTAAGAGGAATTGAACTCTCTTTTTACTTGTCGCTCAACAGTCTTTGATTCTCTCTCTCATTGAAGGAAGTAGAGATGGCTGGAGTGATAATGAAGTTTTTCGTCACCTCCATGCTTATGTGGATGGCTCCTGTCGCAATCCTATATGCTTTTAACCATGACTTGATACCCGGTAAGATTGTTTTCTTTATACGTGATTTTCTTCTTCAAGGTAATTTGTGTATTTAGCCTGAATCATGCCTATGCCAATTGTGTTATTTGTCAAACAAATGCTTTTGTATCTGTCTTTTAGAATTTTTGAAACTTGTTGGTGTTTGATCCAGTTCTCATGCCTATTAACAATCTTTAGTTTTCACTTGTAAGTTGTGGGAAAGAAATTTTGGATTCTGATCTTAACTTGTTATTTGGCTTGTTACTAGTATTCATGAGCGCCTGTGTTTTAATTCTGCTATTTTTTTATCAGTCAATATGTTCCACCTAAACATGTTACAGCAAATGCATCGAATGCTTCTTCTTCTTAACCTGTTACCAAGTTGAGAAAAAAGCATTATCGGGATGCTTATGTGAGAGTTTTGTTCAATTGCTTTGGCTGTTTCAGCCAGTAGTATGAATTTTGTCAAATTCTCTTGTTTCTGTTCTGCTGGTAGGTTTTGAGAAAATAGAACCTGCAAGTTTAGTGATATTAGGAACATGCACTTCTCTCCTCGTAAGTGGCTGTTATTTTGTTCTTAAATTAAATTTGATTGAAATTTTGAAACAGGTATAACCAAATTGTCTCCCCATTCCTTGACACTGTTGAGCGGATTTGTTGCTGTCATTTCCGTCAATATAGTCATCGCATTCTACATTTATATGGCAATAAAGGAACCCTCAGATAAACATGAGCCAGATCCAGCATTTCTTGCTGAGGCCGAAGCTAGTGTAAGCCAGTCTGCAGGTAAAGTTGGGGATTCCTCCCAGTCGCTAAAGAAAGAAGAGTAGGTCGGATGAGGCCCTTGGAGGGGGGAGGGCGTGGAATTGAATTTGAAGCTGCGCTTGCAACTTTTCGTCGTTTGTTATAGATGCCCGAGTTTTGACGCCGTTGTCAGAATTTTCTTATATCATGACGTTAAGTCTTAGTGTTTGATATTGTAGTTATTTTTGCGGTTGTGGTTTAGAGAAAAACAAATTTAAAAAAAGTTATAAGTTGTAGTTTTTTTCAAACCCAAGTTTTTATCCGCCGCAGGGAGCTGAATGTACTTAACCTTTTGCCTTTTCATACTGATCTCATTTTTGCATGGCATATTAATTGGATATAAGATATTAGCAATTATTAACTGTTAAGCTTTTTTTGTGTAAAAGATGCTAGTAGAGATATAATTAATAATTAACTATGCGAGGATGAATAGCTCTATAATATGTTGCTTTGAATAATGTCTGGTTATGGCACAATCCTGACTATAGGAGGGATACTGGTTCTCAGACACCGTGCGCCTCTAAGTTCTAGCACTAGTTAACTTTCAAGAGGAGAGCTGGAATAATTTCCGTTCACCTAAATGCATTCCATACGTTGCAAAATATGATATCTGTATTTTTTTCTGATCACAACTAAAGACACCAAAAAACTGAAGGTTTACGTTTGCTAAAGGGCCTTCTCCTTTGGTGGGTCAGGATTTAGTCCATCAAAGATGTTGGCAGAACAGACAACGTTGGTTGTGTGTGATTTGAGAAGCAGAAAACTTCCGGGCACCCTTGACGAGACTCGATCAGAAAATTGACTGCTGGAAACAATTTGAACAAGCACAAAGAGAGCTTCTATGACCATGATTAAGCTACTTCAATTCAAACAAGCTCAAACATTTAATCACTTAGCAATTCCACAACACTGCCACTACATATTATGAACAAATCCTCCTGCAAAATAAACAGTGAGCCAGATCCATTTTTTCAGAAAGATACTCCTTACTAGTACTTTTATTTTTACTTGCAGCAACTGAAGAGCGTATACATAATGGTCATAAACAATTAAATGTCAATGATTTCCAACCAATCCCATCCAGAAACCAAAAGATCTCAATCTGTTACATTGAAACAAAGCTTAGCCTCATCCCAAGGACCATTGATCTCAAACTTGTATTCCTGAATTCTTATGAGCCAATAAGGACAGATAATGCTTATAAACAACAATAAACCAAACAGTAGCATGAAAAGTAGGTGGTGCAGTGTATAAACCAAAGCCAGGGTCACAACCATCAACCCAAAGGAAAACAGAAGGTGCAAGTGGAAGGAGAATTTCTTGATACAGTAAGTGACAAATGGAGCAAAAAGGAAGACTTGCAAGGAAAATAGCATGATGGCAAATACATGCAGCCTTGATGGAAGGCGAGATGCAATAAAAACTGAAGCAACTACAGAAGCATTTAAAGAGACACAACTGGTTAAGCTTGGATTTTTTAAGGCCACAGGAGCTTTAATGGTCGATCCTGAATAGTCATGCAGGAAAAGATGAAGTACAAGAAGCGAAACAGTTACTGCCCATATGGAGTCTGAGCTTATGGATCTTGTGAGAGTGTGATAAATAGGAGCCAACATATATAACCCAGTTGTGAAAAAGGATATATTGAGGATATAATGGAAGAGAAGATTCAAGGAACGCATTTCTTTGGTTAAAAGCAGAACTAAAAAACCTGATCCGAAAAGGCTAGCATCAAGGAGCAAGAGCGAATTTTCATCAAGGGCTGATTGGAGGGTGTGAGCCCACACCAAGCCAACAAGAGCAACAATGCACAGATACTGAGAGATAGAAACTGAGTCCTGCATCACCTTCAGCATGTCCCGCTTAACAACATTAGCATTCATGACCATATCTTCAAGAAAAGACTCATCAGTGTGATTGTCATCAAACCCAGGCTGCATTCCTCCATAAGCAACTTTCCTCCACTTGGGATGAAGCGGACTCTCGCTGATGATGCTATCCATTAGGAACAAACAATGCTATTGCTTATCCAACCCCTTGCTTTCAAAAATAACAGCAAAAACAAAACCCTTATTCATCTAGAATGAAGAAATACAGCAACAGTCTTCCAATCTGTCACATGATGATTTTTAAAAGCAAAATACCCCATTGTAGACTGTCTGGATGCTTTTAGGTTCAGCCTGTGATTTCAAACACCTACAGATCACAATCATTAGACATCAATGAAAAGAAAGATAAACTAACAGGGACAAGCTACATATACAAGGCTGCACTTGCAAACGGATACATAAGAAATGTGACGCTAGTGAAAAAACAATTCCCATTGCTACTCCAGACCACGAGACCACAGATGAGTTTATCACATTAACAATCCTTCAATCAGCTTAACATGTAACTTATGAGAAATTCAATCCATAGGTAAAAACAAACTTATATGCTACCTTACTTTGTTTCACATTCTTGTGAAATACAGACCAGATGCAAGAAGATGATAGCTTATCACTAACTAAATTCATGCTTTCGACAGCTTAATCTAGTTTTTTTATTTTTCTTGTTTTCGGAATATCTCCCACTCTTTTTTCAAGTCCCTCTAGATTATCATTTTTTGTTTCAAAAACATCAATTCTTAAAATTCAGTTGCTGAAGAAAAAAACCATGATCACTATTTCCCTTCAGTGCAAAACTGCATTACAATTTCCAATAAAAGAAAATTTACAAATATTGTTAAAAAATGGTTAGAAAATACTGTTAACAGAGAATAGTTTAGAGAACGTGAACAATGCGAAAGCATCTAGAAACGAGATAAAATCAGGTACGTTGATTGTTATTTTGCAATGATTTGCATAGAAAAAATAGTTCATGCCAGGTGAAACCAGATTTCCACATCAAGAACTGCTTGGGAAAGTGAAATAAAACAAGACGAAGTCTTCACAATGAAATGAACAATGATAATTGAGACCCATTTTGTGAATGTCGATTAGAGAGATATTTTATTTTACCTGTGAGAAAGAAATCTCGATTTGTGTCCTCTTCTCCGTTGCTTGATTTTCTTCTCGGAGTGAAAAACAGATATGATTTGATTGCCTGAAGAAAACGCGTTTCTTTACTACAAACTATAAAAATAAACACGCGGAAACGTTTTTATTAGACAAGTAGCAAATAGGTTAACCTCGTTGATCTCTGAACTACTTTGATTTTGTTAATTTAACCCCTCATCGATGTGATTTATTAATTTGACCCCTGTAATTCATATTTTTTTGTTGAATTGGACCACCCTTTCTTCTGCTTTTATCCAATTCAAATCTTTAATTTTCACTAAAACAGCCCACGTGTCATTTTAATATGAGGTCCAATCTTAATAACCCAGGTAAGGCACCAAGTTTAGTTATCTTTGGACAAAATTCTAACAATACTTAAATATAAGACCTTAAAAAGATTCTACGTAAAAAATATGGAAAATATTATAGTGCTTTATTGTTCATATTAATAGTGAGCACCTCAATTTTTTTTATTAATTTTTAAACTTTGTTTTCTTCCGATTAGACCCTTTTACAACCTAATTTGATTAAATTAGGCTCTTTCTTCTCTCTTTTTTCAATTTTGCCCCTCCCCTTTTCTACTTTCCCCCCTTTTCTCTCTCAATTTCATCTTTAAACTTTTTTAACAGTAGATTGAGTTGTCCTTGGATTGCCTAAATCATTAGGGCAACTTCTATATAGTTTAATTTCAAACCCAAATTAGATAAGGAGTTGAGTCTAAAGATTTTTTTTCTTTTAAAATTTATCTCTTTTTTTTTTCTAAATCTCGTCCTCGAATTTTTTTTTCTGTTTGGCTTGATTATCTTTGAACTGGCCAAGTCGATATGGTCACATCAAGGCAACTTTCACACAATTTAATTTAAAATTAAGGTTAAGTAAGGAATCAAATTGAAAGGTTTCAAGGTTGATCTGTTAGGCTGAGTTTAATAACAATGTCTAATAGCTCTCTTCAATTTAGTTTTTTTTTCATAATTAAAAAAAAACTTGATTCAACTTGTATCGTAGTGCGAGCTTATAAGCTAGTTATATCTAATTAAACTTATTTATAAAGTTCAACAAACCCATTTATTCCTACAAAATCTTAAAATTTATAAATATCTAATGTTAATTAATACAAAGTAATTATTTTACTAAGCTGAATAATAGATTGAAAGAAGGAAATATTTTTGAAATCTATTAAAGAATTATTGGTATTATTTGAAAAAAGTCTGGAAAGTTTTTGTCTAGATCAATTATTTAAAAATGAAAGGAAATAAAAAGTTACAAAAATTATTGTTTTTGTATTTGACCAATTAAATGAAATGTAAATAGAATAAAAATAAAATATTTTCAAATGATAAACAACAGCAAACATGACGATATATGGATAGAAGTGGAATATGTTGCTCGTGTTTTGCGGAAATTTTTTTTCATGAATCAGCATGTCTTTACCATCAAGAAATTTTCTTTAGAATTTTGAAAGGATTTCAGCCAGACCTGGAGACTTGTATTGTGAAAAAAAAGTGATTAAAACTCAAAATTCTAGTATTTATTAGTTTTTTCAGTAAAAGTTGAAATCTTGACACTACAAAGACAAATTATAAAGCACCTTCTAGCTATTCAAAGGTAAAAAATAAATAAAAGAGCTAAAGATAATCTAACCTTATAAAATAAATGATGCAAAAAAGAAACAAATAAAAGATTCTTGTTGTTGTTGATACTTCACAAATCCTTCCAAATTGCTTCATAAAAAATGAGTTATTCTTCTTAACTATCTCTCATATTAGTTGAGAAGAATAATTCCATGGTTAAAGAGTGCAATTATATATAGCAAAAATACTATCAACTTTGACAAAATAGAATCTTTAAGAGAGTAGTAATGCTCTGAAAAAAAATTACTTCCATTAGCAATTATAACTAAAAGTGAGGTTAATTAGTAACAACTAATAGATGATCCACTTTCTATATCATGGGTTATATTTTTTTAAAACTAAAAAAAAAATCAAGATGATATATTAAAAAAAAAACTATTGAAGCAATGACATATTAGATTGACTCAGTTGTTTTTACTTAACCTACCGAACTCATTACTTGGATCATCAATTCCAGCATTATTTTTTAAAATTATTTTTCATATAATTATATAATACGTGATCTAGGTGCGGGCTGAACTTGACTTGATTAATTTGTTATTTATGAGATTATAATCACATGATAAAATATAATTGTTTGTAAAATTAAGTACCAACTAAATATTAATGTATTTGTTTGAAACCATAATAAACCCATAAATATCAAACCAAAAAAATATTACGTAGCTCAATTAAAAACAAGTAAAATGCTAAAGGATTATATATATATGAAAAATAAACACCTATTTTCTTGGATAGGCAGCCATCCCTCTGGGGTACAAAATCTATTTTACCTGGTTTTTAAGCCAAAAAAACATCTAAGAAACATCTCAGGGACCTCAAAAAACCAAATTTTGGTAACAAAAATTAAATAAAGGTAGAAAAACCAAATGAAAGAACAAATAAAAATTCCACACGCTTGGGCATGTTAATTTTTTCCCCCATTTTTAGCCTTGTCTCATTTTAAAAAAATAGCAGGCAATGATGCTTCATCTGCTGTTATAGTTTTCGGTCGCCAGAGATTGGTAAAAAGATAAAAGAACTTAATTATAATAAAATTTTTAACCCGATCAATTTTTTGGACAAAATAAATGGAAAAAAGGACCTAAATGTAACCCCCAAGAAAATAAAACTCATTGACATTAAGAATGACAAGTTTTTCAATTTTCATCTTCGAAAAATGAGTATTTTTCAATTTTCTCTATCATTCGCTGTAATATGACAACTCTCTCCCTTTTTTTTCCCTCAAACTCAGGGACTCAAATGAAAGAAAATGAAGTTTTGGATCTAACAATGTAATATCAAAACAAAAGGGACTAACAATATTTTTTGACAAAACCCAAAGGCAAACAAATAGAAAAAAGCGTTGACACATTAATTTTTTTTTAAAGGACCTTCATATATTTAACTAATATAATCTTGGTCCTCTCATTTTCAATCATTGTCATACAATAAAGTCATATTATTTTTTTGTGATATTAGGCACAAGAAAAATATCGATATGAGTTTTTGTAATCGAGATAACCATAAAAAACAGATTAAAACAAACCATCAACTTCAAATTCCAATCAACACAACATTAAAGGATCTAATTGAAAATAAAAGAAAATTGATGTCTGAACGGTGAAAAAAACAAAAAGGGCAAGTATTGACACTTTTCCTAAATAAAATAAAATAAAATAAAAGAATAGCTATTTTTCATTTCCTTCAATTTCGGTTTCCACTTTTAACTCCTTGCAATCAAACATATTGATTTTTTTTTAATAAACTAAGCATTATTTTGATGACGAGTTGCTTTTGGAGACCTCAATAATCATATAAATGGCAATAAAAACCAATTATCAATTTAAAATCTCAATCAACACAATATCAAAAGCATTATAAAAGGTAATTAAAAATAACTATCAATTTAAAATTAAAATCAATACAATATCAAAGAATTAAATTTTAAAAAAAAATTAATAACACAAAGTAAAATAAAACACTATTGCAATTTATAGTGAATTGTATCATAACCTACCTACAGTGAATTGTTAAAGCTATTTTAGTTTTATTTTTTAATTTTAACTTTAACAAGGATGCTTTAAATAGGTTAATACAGGAAAAAAAAAACCAAGAGTTGTTGTGAAAACAGCTTAGATACAAATTCATTGCATTATAGATTGAAATAGTATAATGACATCTTTTCTCTTCAAAACAAAAACCAAATGCATTGACCTTTGGAGGCAAAAAAGTATTTTCCACATTATATATTTGTCATTATAAAATTGATTAAGGTTATAAAAGTTCATCCATTTTATTTTTACATAGAAAAATAACATAATTATCTTTTTAAAAAATAATTAACAGGTTATAGGGGCTTTAACATCATTTTTAAAAAATAAAAAAAATAGTGAATTGACCTTAATGCTCTTAGAGAAAAAATTTGTAAAGCTAGCTTTCAAGGGCTTTTCTATCATTTCCATTTGTTATATATATATATATATATATATATATATATATATATATATATATATATTATTGAGTTTGTTAGGGGAAATTTACTACTTTAATACATATAGTACATTATTAAAAAAAAATTGGTTGGCGCACGCACCGATATGTTGCCTTCGAGTAGCGTGTAAGTTGTCATCTGGTCGCCGAACATTACTTTCCACGCGCGACATTCGATTCATTGTGGCTTCCTTTGCATGTTTGAGCAGCGCGTGTTGTCGGAAGGGCTCGGATTTGGCGTCAATGGCCTTTCCCCCCTTTTTCTCTCCATACTCTTCGATTTCCATGTCTACCTTCTACTTTCTTAATCAACCCTTCAATTTATTTTTCATTCACATTTGGTTTATGTTAGTTTGATTATTATTTGTTTTATTTTGAATAATTTATGAAATTAACAATTTTTTTCAATTTCATTCCCCTTTATTTTTTTCAATGGTCAAATTTAGTCCTTATTATTTTGATTGTTATTTTTTATTTAGGATGATTTTTAAAACTGGATTTTTTTGTGATTTCATCCTCTTTCATTTTTCTTCCATATTGAATTTAATCTTTATTCTTCTGATTGTTTTATTTTTGCTTGAGAAAATTTTTTAAATTAATTTTTTTATTTCATACTTCAACATTAAATTTATTAGAAATTAAGCTTTTTAATTGACCCCGGGTCCAGATTCACGGGTTGCGATTTTTAGAGATTAACTCAGGTTTAGAAGATTTGCCCAAGTTTACTTGAGTTTTTTTTTTTTAACTCATGTTTTTTCAATTTTATCCATTAACATTTATTCAATTAAAGATTAAGCTCTATTATTTTTGTTTGCTTGCTTTTTATAGGGGTTTTCACTAATTTTAAAAAAGACCCGCGTTATCTCCGGTGTTTTTACTTTTTTTGTGTTAATTTTAGGTTTTTTAAAATATTCTTTTTAATTAAATTAAATTAATTGATTAAATATAAAAATGAGATGCTAACTTCACAATAATTTATTGGGTTTGCCTTTTGGGTTGTTGCTTTGACGATGTGTATGGCCTTTTTCAGTGTCGTCATGAAGTGTTTCATTGTGGTGTTAGAACCATCTTGATGAGCTTTTTCTTGTGGTAGGGCGATATCCATGACAAAGCAACGATAAGTCTTCAATGAGCTGTTCTTTCATCTATTTCTAAGTATAGTATTGATGACTTATTTTTTTACGGTTAATTATTGTTTTTTTTTTGTTCGCTTTATTTATGACATTTTTTTTTAATTGTGTTGTTAAATTAATTGGGCTTATTGCACCAAATCAAGTCAATAGCCCGAGTCCAAGATCTTTCTTACTTATTTAAAAATGCTAGCATTACATGAATATTTTTTTTTATGTTATGAAAATATGACTCGGCTTGCCGCGTAATGCATGCCATATCTAAGTATATAGTACATAAGTAAGATGAGACCCACTTATGAGTGAGAGACCGTATGTGAAAGAGAAATTTTTATGGTATTTAAGGTGCAACTAGTAATATTTTATTAGTTATTTTATGAGATTATTTTAATGAAAAAACAGATATAAAGAGAAGAAAAAAAATAAAATTCATGATTCATTAAAAGTAATAAAAATATCTTAATCTAACTTGAGTCTGAGATCTTTCTTGCTTATTTAAAAATGCTAGCATCATCGCATAAATATTTTTTTATATTATGAAAAATATGACCCGCCTCATGGTGTCGAAAATGAGGCTCACTTACGAGCTGGAGGCGGCATAAGGAAGGAAATTTTTTATAGTGATCAAGGAGGAATTAATAATATTTTATTAATTATTTTTTAAGTTTATTTTAATAAAAAATAGATATATATAAAAAAAATCTCATGAACACTAAAAGTAATAAAAATAACTTTGTCTAAATTTTCTCTCTTTAATTTATATGTATCGTTTTTTAAAACAACGGATCGATATTTACTTAGGACTATAATTACAAAAGTGTGAAAAACCTCTAAGCTGATGTGGCAACCAGTCTCCTGGAGATTCCTAATTTAAATCAAGGCAGGAGATCCGACTCAATAAAAAACACAGATTCATACACAACCAGAAGGCGAAAGGCTGGAAAACCAACAAACCCTAAAAATAGGAAAGAACCCCAAATTGTAGTAGAAGAAGAATCAGCTGCTCCTGCAGAAAAAAGCGAGATTTAAATAGAGATCGCGAGAGAATGGGAAAGAAGAAGAAGAGAGTATCGTCAAAAGTTTGGTGCTATTACTGCGATAGGGAATTCGATGACGAGAAGATTCTAGTACAGCACCAAAAAGCGAAGCACTTTAAGTGCCATGTCTGCCACAAAAAGCTATCCACTGCTGGTGGCATGGCCATTCACGTTCTCCAGGTCCACAAAGAGTCCGTCACCAAGTAAAATCTACTACCGCTACTCATTTTTATTTCTCTCTGTTTTTTTTTAAAATAATTTCTTGCCTTTTATTTAATTTTATTTCTTAGACGGAGAATGAGATAAATTAGAACCATTGATCATTACTTTTGATTAATTAGGTTTTCATTAATTGATTTGGGATTTACATTATTTGGATATATTTGCAAAATCATGATCTGTTTGGCAATAATTAGTTGTTCATTGGAATGATAAATTCAACTGCTAACAATACATGTTGTTTTAAGTTTTTTTTTTTTTTTTCCTGATGCTTTAATGTGGGATTCACTAATAACTGACTAGAGGAGGTCCTTTTCTGTAAAATAAAAAGTTATATTATTTTTTGGATTTTAGGTTTCTTTTTCAGGATTTTGTGCTGTTTATGTTGTCAATGAGGTTTACATTGATTTAGCTAATTATATGATGGCTTTGGTTCAGGGTTCCCAATGCAAAACCTGGAAGAGAATCAACTGATATTGAAATATATGGAATGCAAGGAATCCCACCTGATGTCTTGGCGTCTCACTATGGAGATGACGGTAAGGAGGTTGACTGTTGCTGTTTTCAATTAGTCACTTCCTGTAATAATTTGTGTGAATGATTCTATGTGCTTGCTTGTCATCATTAGTTTTCAGTTGATAGAGAAATTTGTTATTTTTTTTCTATCTTTTCATCTTAGAGGTCTGTTGTTGTTGTTGCTGGAATTGAAACTTGGGATTTTAGACCTTTTTATTTGTTTAGTTATTTTATTCCCTTGACTTGTGAGTTGGTAAAGTTTTATTCAGTATAAACCAGTTTGTACCTTTTTTTTGTTTTTAATTTTTGCAATTTCAGGTAGAGTTAAAGTACAGTTGAATTCTAGTTTATTGTAATACAGTCAGCCTCTTTTATGATATTCAAGCGATACATGTATCAGTTCTGAGTCCTCTCACAGTTTCTGTAACTGTACAAAAAGTTTAATATGTAGAAGTCGTGGTATTTATCACAAATTAGGCATATTTCTCACGGATATTTATTTTCTTGTAGAAGATGAGACTCCATCAAAAGCTGCTAAAGGGGATATTCCATCAGCTCAGCGTATTGGTGGTATGATGCCAGGACCATTGAGCACTGGATATCCTCCACAACCTCTTGGTGCAATGCAGCAAATGTATGTTTTTTCGTTTTTCTTCTCTGTTCTCTACTATTAGCAGAGACTACCACATACTTTATATCTATTTCTCCATTTTGCAATATTTCAATTCTTTCTTCATCATCACAGTAATTAGAGCTGTGGAAGACAGCGATTTTGAAGCAATTTCTGCTTGCTTTTTTTATATCACAAAAGGTTTTTTTTTTTTTTTTCTTAATGGAAGTGGTTTGTTGAGAAGGATTTGTGTAGACTACCCTGCCCGAATAAGGATATTGCCATTTAGTTTTGTTTATGTGAGCATAAGGCAGCAAGGGATGAAAAAAAAAAAAGCAGCCCTCATCATCAATTTTCTTTTCTTGTTTTCCTTCATGATAAGTGTAATATGCCTTCATTAAACCAAGTACTCAAGGATTCTACCAATCTTGGTCTTATGCCTTTATTAAACCAAGTACTCCAGGATTCTAACAAACTGGATTTCATGCTTATCAAAATATGGTTACTATTCGAACTTTGACTGTTATTAAAACCATCTAGTAAAGAATGGAAGATCAACTTTGACTGATCATAATAACATAATGGGGTTTTCTAGCTGAACTATCTTAGTTGGCCCTTACTGTTTACGGTAGTGCTGCTAGCCCTTAACTTCCTGACCTTAGAGCTCACCCTCTTTCTCACTCACTGGCACTGGAATTAGATCCCTTTCATGCCTTGCTGTTTTAATTGAAGATGCAGCTGCTGGTTGAATAAGGAGATTTATACTATAACATATATATCTATATGTATTCCGTTCTGATTCCCCTCATAGTGCTTTCTTAGTTGGAAGGAAGATCCTTCTATGCCTGTCAGAAACATCAATGCATTTATATGGCACAAAGCCCAGCTATTTGAAATTTGACTGTCATGAACACTGTCTTGTAAATAATGGAAAATGAACTTTGAATATTGATAATAATCTAATGAGTTTCATGCAAAAAATATATACCGGGGTTCATGTTTGTATTAATTATGATTAGGTTTGAACTTTGACTGTTATTGAAACCATCTGGTAAAGAGTAGAGGGCCAACTTTGATCCCAGGTAAAGGCTCCTGTACTCTAGGTCCAAGTTAATCTTTTGAAGTATCTGCTTGTGCAGAATTTTCTCATGATTCTGTTTCAAATATTTAAAATCTGTAGCATATACCCCCACTAAGAATGAAAGTGAAACTTCTGACTAACTGTGTGTTTAGTTTTCAAAACCAAGTGAATCTTGCCCCTGTCTGACATTTTGGGGTCCCCATACAGTAAACAACTGATTCATCCTCTCTGGCAGTATTAAGCTGTAAGTATATGGAAAATATTGGGATTAGCTTCTCATTATATCTTTGTTGGTTTTGGCTACAGGTATAATTCTGCTGTTCCAGTTCCTCCTGCTGGTTGGCCAGTTCCTCCCCGTCCACAGCCTTGGTTCCCAACGCATCCTGCTGTTTCAATCTCTCCTTCTGCCCCAATTGCATATGCCCAGCAACCACTGTTTCCTGTGCAAAATATGAGGCCTCCTGTGCCATCAACTACATCAATTGCACTCCCACCTTCACAAACACCCCCTCCTGGACTGCCCTCATCCACACCACCTGTATCACAACCATTGTTCCCTGTTGTCAACAATAATTTGCCTCAAAGTTCACCATTTTCTGCTCCTTTGCCTCCAACAAGTATTTCATCGAGCTCTCCTGGAGAAGTTAAAGGTTCAGTGAATGTGCATTCGGGAGTCAATAGTTCCATGACAACTGGCTACCTTCCAGGTTTGATAATGGTCCCTTGTTATTAATAATATAATAGACCCTCTTTTGTGTCAATTTTTGACATTGTTGATTTAAAAAAGCGTTCATTTTAGTGTTTGTAATGATGACTTTAGGAGCGCATTCATTCTGGCACAGGATCATACTCATGATTTTTTTTTTAGGATTGGTCGTATCATCAAAGTTTTCATTTTGCTCACTGAATGATAATGTCTTATTCTCAATTTGCTCACTGAGTGATAATGTCTTATTCTCAATTTGTTTACTGTAGCTGGGACATTAGGCAACACACATTCTTATGCCTCTGGTCCAAATACCGGTGGCCCTTCTATTGGACCGCCCCCTGTAATTGCAAATAAGGCTCCTGCCACGCAGACAGCTGTTAACGAAGTCTATCTAGTTTGGGATGATGAGGCAATGTCCATGGTAAGTTGTTTTTAGGTTAAGAATTCTTTCTTTCAGCATTGCCTATTAAATTTTCAGTTGTTAGACCTGCTAATGGTTTGAATATTTGCAGGAGGAAAGAAGAATGTCCTTACCAAAGTATCAGGTGCATGATGAAACTAGCCAGGTAAGTTATGACTACCTCTTTAGTATTTGGAGTTGGTTTGCACATCTAACCAGATGGGTAGGCTTTATGCTTTTCGTTTTCAGATACAGTTGTTTATGCATTGTTACCTATTTAGAGAGGTATTTCTGTATGAATTTTTATTTTTCTCAACTCATCAACAAACCCACAGTTATGGCTATGTGTTTAGTCAAGCGTCTCTAGACTTCAATGTCCACTTCCTGGTGGTCATGCTGTTTGTGTTTTTGTTTTCCACAATTCTGTGGTTTGCATGCCAATGCCATGATGGCAGTTGATTCAAGTAGTTGTTTTTGTTATTCATGCTGTTAGTTAGTTATTACCATTTTGACAAAGCTTGCTGGAATCAAATCGAGGATTCTCCTTCCTAGCATCATTCTCAGTTAACAAAAAGCGTATGTATTGCTTATTTAAAATTTGAATATATTTGTTGTTATTCTTCTCCATATGCTTGACTACGATATTTGGGGTCTGGGTGGAACAAGATGATACCCAACAGATTTTTGCTCATTCCTAGCATGATTACAATTTATTTTTATCGTCGAACAGTGAAGTCAGACTTGGCCCAGGTCAGCTTCTTTCGCAAAGTTTGGCATCTTTCACCATAGGACCAAGCTTTCAAATATCTGGTTTATCCAACTGATTTCTTGTCACGGTTCATCTCTTGATCTTCTCATTGTTGTTGCTTGTTGCAGATGAGCTCAGTTGATGCAGCTATTGACAAAAGGATATTGGAAAGCAGGCTTGCTGGTCGAATGGCATTTTAGATAACTAAAGACCATTGGAATATTTTTGTGGATTCAAAGCCCCTCTGACTGCTGCAAAATTCATATAAACTGCACGGGGATCCCTGGCTCTCGGGTCTTTGCATCCTTTAGGATCATGCGTGTGCTGTATTCCATACAAGTGAGATACAACAGCCCTCGTTCTTTAGCGTGTAGGTCAACTCTTGAGAGATGGCGGCAACATTATTTCTGTCTTTTGTTTCTTTTCTCTCTTTCCTTTCTTTACGTTGGGAAAGAAAAATTGTAAGCCTTTTAGGTTATAGATTTGAGTTTGCTTTTAATGTCTGCTGAAATCTCCCGCCATCAGTTTGTAGAGGTACCGTGTGAAACTTGGAATTGCCTTAAGGGGCATTATTTATTTACTTGTTTCGATTGAATAAATTACGGAGTTGAAGTTACATTATTCATTGAATCACAATGTGGTTTTATGGTTTTCATTTGATGCAGTGTTTTTGAGGAGATGGTGTATAACTAACAAATTGTATTTCATTAAAGACTGGAGAAGGAGATGCGACGGGGGCAGTGCTGCCCAAGTGGTGGTGAGATGCAGGGAAATGAAGTAGCTTTTGGAAAGGAGGATGGGGGGTTGTTTCGGTGGCGGCTATTAGTCCATGATCAGTGACAATATCAGCCCAATTCAGATGCATAATCTAGGTTGTGTTTGTTGGCTGGAATTTTTTTATTTTTTTTTTAAATCATCCCACCTCCACAAAAGGGTGTTTGGTTCGTAGGTGTTCGAGTATAAAGGGGGCATCATAGTCTATTTGTCTGCTGCCCGGGTGTAGCGCTGCTGTTCCTCCATCTAGAGGGCAGGTACAGGTCCTTTTTTTCCTCCATATTTTTAGAGAGGTATTTTGTCTTCTTAGTTATGGGAATAACAAGGTAAAAAAATTGAGTCACCAGGGGTGCTTCGCATAGGATTTTATAGGAAAATACTAGATGGGTTGTCCATGCTACGGGTTATTTTTCAACACGCAAAAAAGTTGTCAAAGCAAAGCAGTTGCAGGTGTTAACTAGTTTTTAAGCAGTGAGAAAAAAATAATTAAAATATACATGTTTTTGTTTTTTAAATATAAAAGATTTGACTCTAGTCAACTTGAATTTTTTTATATGTTCTAGATCATGACTTGACTTGGTTTAATCACCTTGTATTTTTTTTAAATTATATTTTATTTAATTATATAATAATAAAAATAAATACTCCTATAGCAACCATCAAATCTTTGCTCTTTTTTTTAAACAAATTGACGGGCTTTCCAAAAAAAAAAAAAACTAGCTAAAATTAAAAAGAGATTATAATTTTATTGAAAAACAAACTAAAATTTTAATGCAATTTAAAAAATAATAACTCAAATATATTTTTAATTAATTTTAAAAATTAATAAAGTGATATATCTAACATGTAATTAGTCATTTGATTTCAAATTAAATGAATATATAATGGAGAAAAATATATTAAAAAAAAGCCAGTTGTCCTGCCCTATAACTCCTTATCAACTAAAATTCATGCCCTATACATAAACCTCCTACCAAGATATTAAAAAGGAACACCAAAAATATATTCATGATCCTCTAATATTTTTTAAACTTTTGACCACACCTCTCACTATTACACATGTAGAGGAGTTGACCATCATAAAAAATATAAACTTCTTGCAATACCTACCTCAAATGAAAAGTGGTTCAAACACGAGAAAACCCAACAAGTTCTATATATTTCATCATCATCATTAATATGACACAAAATAGTGTCATACATTTTTAAGAAAAGAGGTAGAGAGATTGATCTTCAGATGATATCTTTAATAATTTATAAAGAAGAAGATGCAACCTGAAAAATTAAAAAAAAATCATCATAATGGTCTAAGATAACATAATTTTTAAAAATCGTATCCTTATTGTCTTTTGAATCTATCAAATAAAAAACAATAATGCTTCTCTTTGGCTCCATAAAAATCTTCATGTCTCTAATGAGATGTCTCCATTACAAAGTCTCCATATAAATTCTCCAAGTATTCATGACAAATTGTCTTAAAAAAGGATTGTGGATCCTTATTAGTTCTTATACTACTCATAAATATTTTTCTCTAAAAATATGTTTCCAAACACATTCACAACCATATAACTTTCACACTCATTTAGTATTTTTGTATTGTTTCTCTTAATAAGAAACATTGTTGAATTTTTCTCTGTTACAGAAACATGGATAAAATTTACACAAAGAAAACTCTCATAAAAACACTTCTTACAAGATAAAAAAGCCAATGTTCAACGTTTGACCATGATAACCCTCTCGTAGTCACAACATGTAACATCTATTTAAAACAAGTAAGTTATCTTCTCCCAATTCTATTAGCCTCAAACACATCTATTTAAAATAATCATGAGAAAAATAATTATGCAAGAAAAAAATATTTGGGTTGTTTGGGCCTCAACCCAAATAGCTTTGGTCGTCTAGACCAAGCTTAGGCGACCAAGCCTGATCGCTTAGGCTTGGCCTAACAACCATTACAATTTTTTTTTTTTATCTTTACATCTTTATTTTATTATTGTCTTTTTCTCTTACATTTATTTTCCCTGGTACTAGCAATTTTAATATGTATTACACATTTTTTTTCTTGCCCATAAAAACTTTTTACATGACATATCATTCTCTATCACTAATAGCTATATTTTCACAACACTTATTAGCCCACATGAACACTAATGAAAATAAATATACTCTATCACACAGACGTGGCACACCGATTTCTTCATTAATTGCATACTAGGCACAAAACTCATAACACAATATCACACCAACCAATGAACCACTTTGGTTGATCAATAACACAATTCCTTCCTCCATGAAGAGATTATAAGCTTGATTGTATAAATACACCTAGTAACTAGACCGAGAAAAAAAAGTTAGGGCAGGATAATTTTTCTAGCATACTAAGTCCACAATCTTGCAATGTCTAGATACAATTCTTTGCATCTTTCTTATATTTTCTCTTTGTCCATTATTTTCTCTACGCGTACAAGTACCTAATTTATGTATCGGTGTGTCTCTCATCCCATTAGGAGACTAGTTTTATTGGAATCACTCATTATCCTAGTTCTCCAGTTAAGGAAATTATTTTTTCAATGTGAAATGTTTTCACAACTTCATCACATGTCAAAACAAATTAATTAATGGCGTTGACCATCCTCCATGTAGTAGGATTTTTCTAAAAACACTATCTTATATTTTAATCAAAATTGATTAAAAAAAATCATTATAATCATATTTAAAAGATAAAAATTGAATGTATATATTTATTTTTTGAAATCATGATATAGTTATGAAAATTGACCTAACAAGTTAAAGTAATAATTCAGTAACCCAAAATCTAACATGACTTTCCTTTTAAACTTTTTTTGAAAGTTGGCTCTAGTGATTTAATTGACTTGATCGGGTCAAATTGGAATAATTTGTTTAATTTTTATTTAAAAAGTTGTTGGTCTATTTTTTTATATATATTTTATTTTGTCCAAAGCAACGTTATTTTAGGATTGACTCATGTTGACTTATGACTCGAAGGTTAATCAAACAAACCTATAACATGAATATTAAACCGAGTTTGATAACTATAAATCATGATGAATAATTTGATTGGTTCCATTAAGTTTTTAAGATTAAATTATAATTAATTAAATTTCCATTTCTTTCTTTTTATTTTTTAAATTATTAATATATTTCATAGACAGTGAAATTCCATTTGGATCAATAGAATTTTTTTTTATTCTTTAGATTTGGTTCTTGTAGTTTTAGATAAAGTTCATTTTGGTCTCTTAAAATTTTTATATTTTTTCAAAATGGTCCTTGTAATTTTACATGAAAGTCCATTTTGGCCCCTTAAATTTTAATATTTCTATGTTTGGTCTTTTTATTTATTTATTTATAATAGAGTTCATTTTGGTCTTTTACTTTTTATTTTTTTAGAATTATTCCTTATAGTTTTTGATATTTACATGTTAGTCTTAAACTTAATTTTTCTTACAGTTCATCCTCTATAAGTAGAGAGATAAGTGAGAAAATCACTGAAAAAAAAAAAGATAGAGAAAACTTCGAATAAACTATAATCTAACCACCAAAGTAATTGATATTCTCGTAATTAAATTCATCTTAGAGAGGGAAGTTCAATTTAAGTGGTTTTGGGATTTAACTAAGTCAAAAAAAGCAAATCAAAATAAAAAAAATCTTTTATTTTATTTTGGGATTTTAGATTAATTAAAAGGTGATTTTGTGTTGAAAATAAAATTATTAAGATTCATGTGATTTTTTTTAGATAATAACATGTTAAAAATTAAGTTTTAAATGTCTAAAACTAGGTGTGTCTAGATTTTTTTAAGCCAAACATGTGGGTGTGTTAGTCTAGGCTTAGGCATACTTAGTTTTTTTTAAATGTTTCTCTAGCTTTTTTTTTTCCCTCCTGATTTTAGAATAATTTTTTTTAAAAAAAAACTATTAAAATGATATCTAAAAAATTATTTAATTATGACATTGTTTTTGGAGATCTGCAATATTAACAATTATTTTAATAATAATTATATATGAATCATATATATATATATACATATATTTTTTAAATTTCTCATGAATATTCTATAAAAATAAATTTTTATATAATTTATAAAATTAATTACTCTTGTACATTCACATAAAATTATCAAGCCATTATTTTTCTTGTTTTTGATTGAAACTTGCTATTCAAAATATGATATATTTTTATTTAAAAAACAATGTTTTTAATATAAAAAATATTTTTATAAAAAAAGAAATACATAAAAAAAGAATTTGACTAAAGAGATAATTTCTTCTCCTTAATTTAATTTTGCTGAAAGTTTTTACAAATATTTATTTTAATTGTACTTAGTTTTTATTTTAAAAATTATATTGCTAATAAAAGAACTTTTTTTTCAATAAAAAACACATAAATAAAAAACTTAGCTAAAAAATACATTTTTCTATTAAATTTAAATAATTACCATTTTAAAAGTAAATAAAAAAAAATTGAAAAGTGACCTAAGGTATCAATTATCAAACAGGCACAGAATTAACTATATTTCTTTGTCATGGCATGAATATTTGTGTCGCATTTAGAAAAAGAAAATAAACAAGCCGGGAGAAAAAGAAAAACCTCAAAACCCCTAAAACCCCCGAGCAGCTCAATAATTCTCCCAAAGAAAACCACAAAAATCCCTCCGTCTACCTCACTCCCTCTCCATATATTCATTCATGTATGTGTCAATGCTTTTGCAATAGTTCACCACAATCTTGAAATGAAATCATTGAGAGCACTGAGAATCGCCAGCACCCTTGCTTCAAAGCCACCTCCCTTTGTCTACTCTAACCAAAACCTCCTCTCTCATTTCTTCTCAGCCCAACCTGACCAAAACGAGAGTGAAAATGACAATAGTGACTCTGTCTTTGACAGCACCCACTACACAATTGATTCTTCTTTTAACAATAACAGCAACACAACTAGCGCCACTCATAAGGAACCCACCTGGGATGAGAGATACAGAGAGAGAGTTGATAAATTAGTTTTTAAAAAAGAAACCCAAAAAGGGAAACTGCAAATTTTGGAGGAACAAGAAGAGCAAGTGGAGGAGCAAAGGAGGAGACTTTTGGCTAAAGCTTTGCTGGAGGCAGCATTAGAGAGGCCTGATGAGGAGGAGGGTGAGGAGGTCAGAGAGGAAGATCAGAAGTCGCTTTCGGTCGGGATTATTGGTGCTCCAAATGCTGGGAAGTCTGCCTTGACTAATTTCATGGTCTGGTTTCTTTTTTTTTTTAATATGGTTTTGTGTTTTGGATGTTTCTGCTGTTGTTTTGAATATTGGTTGTCTATTGAATTTTTGTTATTATATAGAAATTGGGGGTCTTTGATTTGTTGACTATGTTTTTCTAGTGTTAAACTCCCAGAGAATAGCTTGTATTGTTTTGTTGATATTGGGGTCTTGCTCGATTTTTAGTTTTCCTTGGGAATCGTGTAGGATAGTTGATACGCAAAAGATTGATGCTATCATTGATGGTTTATAGCTTAAGGATTCTGAAGTGCGAAAGATGGACAAATTGGTACCTTAACTTTTGTTCTGGAGTGGTACCCTGTAAGAACATATCTTGAGCACGAAGAACCTTCATTAAGTAATAGCTGTTTCTCTTGTTTAATCTCGCAAGATAACTTCTTAGGGGGTTTTGTGGGTTGTGCTTAATTTGAGAAATTGACTGTCTTGTTGGAGATTGGCTTGTCATGAGAATGCTGGGACCAATCAAATTGCATCTTATGGGAAGGATCTCCCTTTGTGATATGGATCCTTGAAAAGGGCTACCCCAGACAAAACATCAGAAGAGTAATGAATAAACAATAGGAGCATAGCAAATGGAAAACTTTCTCCAAAAAGTTAAGAAACCATACTTCTGAGGGAACTCTACTGTGTTTATATGAATTTGAAAGAAGCAATAGGCTTATGTGTGTCTGCACGCATCTCTATCAAGTAGATAGAGCAGATGCTTCTGTGTTTTGTGAGACCTGAAGTTGCAATCTCACTAACTTCCTATTCTGTGCCACCCACAAGTAAAAGAGTCGTACACTATACCCACACTGTGAACCACAACATATTAGACACTGGATGCCAACTCCAATTGTGGAATACCAAATTCTTATTTTGTATCTTTGTTGTTGTTTGAATTACAAGGATATGTATGGAATCACAATCCAAAATTTTGAATTAATTTATGGAGTGCAGTTGCTCACCTTTAACGTTGTGGCTTTTTTATGGTGAAGGATGATTTTGCGGGATCTCAGTATTGCTCCTTCATAAAGCATGAGGTGTCATGTATTTTGGATATATATATATATATATATATATATATAATATCCTTAAGGGACAGCCCAATAGTTAAACTTGGGACTTTTAACCTTTAGGTGTCAACTCCAAATGGTAGGATGGGTTGGGGGGAATGATATGAAATGGCCAAGGCTGCCCCTCAATGCATAGTCAGAGGTGTAGGAGGCTTCCCATGAAGCAAATATTTTAGAGAGGAAGAGGGTATCTTCTCTCTTTAGAACTTGTATGCATATTCAATTTATCTTATTATATCCAGTACTATTTGCAAAGTTACTGATTCTTTTACAACATGAACATCATCTGACAACCGTTTGGATGTGCTCTTTGTTATCACATATGCATAGGTTGGGACAAAGGTTGCTGCCGTGTCACGGAAGACAAATACCACAACTCATGAAGTGTTGGGAGTGATGACAGATGGAGACACTCAAATAGTATATCCCATGGCTCTGATTTATCAACTTCATTCTCTTTTCTTTTGTGGATTTAATAACTGCATTATGCATGGTTTCATCTGCATGATAGAGCAAATATTATGCTAACATCATATGCAGATTAAATCCGTGGCTAAAAAATGAAAAAAATTATGAATGTCACACTTCAAAAAGAAAGAAGTTGATGTTTCTACATGACCACCTGCCGTCATTGATAAATCATATTCTTTCACGTGAACTCTCATTGTGGCACTGACTTACTTTGAAAAGGAAAGTAAAAAGCCTCTCATTAGCCAGGAATTCTGAACTGGAGCTTAATCTTTGTCCCGTTCTAATCATCTTTCTATACATCCTGTCCTTTGTGGTTGGCTGGCAGCTTAACCTTTTGCTATATAGCTGTCTTTGTTTTCCACAGCCTTATGAGGCCTTTTGAGATCAGAAATATATGCATGGAAAAATAAAATTTATATTGATCGAAATTAATGCATTATTTTAACAAAATAATGTAAATGGAAACTTTTGTGTGCTTTTGTCATCATTCCTTATTATAACCTTTGAAATACTTTTGTATTTTCATGAATTGAAAAATATTTTTCTGTTTGAATCTCTTTATTATTTTCTATTTTGAGTTGTTTCTTCTTGTGAATGATTCCTTTTAAGCTGATGTTTCTGCATGGTCTTATTTCAGTAGCATTACACAATCCTAAAGCATTCTTTCACATGAATACTCAGATTATGATGCTTGCGTACTTTAAAAGAAAATGGTCAGCCTCTCTTTAGACAGGAAAAAAATGGAGCTTAAGTTTTGTCAGGAGCCAATCATTTTCTTCTATGTATGTTTGTTGTTGGCTGTCACTTTAACATTTTGCTATGTAACAATTCTTTGTCCCCTTCCAATACAAGGCTCTGAGAAGTTATTTATACAATTCAATATGCATACGAAATAAAATATATATCGAATTGAAATTATTTTTATTTTTTTTATTTTAAAAAATGGAAACTTTTATGAGCTATTGTCATCATGCCTCATTGTATTCTTTGAAATGCTTTTGTATTTTGATGAATTGAAATTTATTTTTCCCTTGGAATCTCGTTATTATTTTCTGTATCAAGTTGTTTCTTGTTGTAAATGATGTCTTTTAGGTCTCTTGTTCTTCCCACTTGAAAGAATGTAGATAGTCTATGATGTTAATTATATGGTGTTTTTTAATTATTTGGATATTTATTACAAAATTAATTTGCAAGCAAAACGTTCTATCGTGCATTCCTTTTGGTGTGCTGTCAGCAGATATAATAATAACATTTATTTTATGCAGTGTTTCTTTGACACCCCTGGACTCATGGTAAATAACCGTGGTTATCCTTACAAAGACATGAAGACACGTGTCGAAAGTGCCTGGAGTTCAGTTGATTTATATGATGTGCTTATGGTTATTTTTGATGTCCATAGGCATCTTACCAGGTTAGTGAGCTGTTGCATGTGACCTTGAATAGACTTCACCTCTCATTTTTGTTTTCCTATTACTTTCTATAATCTCCCTAGGCAACTTTGCTTTTAGGAGGGGGTTCTAAGTTCTACATGCTGTGCAATGACATCTTGTGTTGTGGCTTAGCTTTGATATGATAAATGTTGTTCTCCAAATCTTTTTAATATCCGCACATTAGGAACTGTGCTTAAACAATTAGCAATTTTTTTCTCCATTTGCTATTCTGGTCAAACATTTTGCCAAAAAAAATACTCATTTATCACTGTTTTGTTCACTATCACACTCTTTAGATTGAATGATGGGCATATTATATCAGCAGCATTTTGTTGAACATCAGCCTTAGAACTATAACTGTAACCATGGATGTAAGGTGTAGTTGCCATAATACCATGGGTTTTTGGGCCTTATATAACATGCATCTGCCATCAAGATCTTGAACTATTAGCAGATCTAAGATTTGTTTCCCCAATACATTTGTTTTCAATAGAATCACCAAAAGCACTGCGCTTAAAAACAGTTTTAAAGAAGAATATCACAATGTTCCTCAAATTGTATGACTTCATTACATGTTGCACATGATTATGATACGTTTCTCCTTGTACATATACCTGTAGGGCTTTTGTAATGGGTAACTGCTACTCAAGTTAGGTCCATAACCATAACATGTACTTTTGGAGTGAAATAAAATGGACAAAAAGAAATTTCAAATCCTTCAAAGGTCCAGCCCATAGGGAAAATATTAAAAAAACTCTCTAGGTTAGGTTTAGGGGAAAATAACCCTGCACAGAATTACAGATAGCCGAATTAAGGGTAGGAAGAAGCAAAAAAAGATCTTGCATTATCAAATTTCAAATATTTTTAGGTGATGCCATGCTCGTGTGGTTTGTATGTTTTCAAGACTTCTGTTATTGACTATATATGTTGGAATTTATTGGGGTCAGTACATGTTGCTCTATCATAACATTTTACATCTGACTCTGAACCCTTGGATTTTTTTCCCCGAATAAAAATGCTTTCTTGTGTAACTGTCCTTGCTACATACGAAGCTTTTGGGAAAGTGAGGCCAAAATTGTAAAGATGCATCTTTTGATCTGCTGAAGAAACACTCTGCCCATCCTTCTTGTTGTGTACTGTGAATCTGTTCACATTCCATCTACCAAAATACTACACTTCCTGTCAACTTAGTATTCAACATATTATTGATTCATCAGTACATTTTTAGTTTGTAATTATTGTTATTAGAAAACATCAAGAGTTTGCTAAATAAGTCTAGCCAAAGAACTTCTAGAGAAGCGTAGTAATGTCTTTTCAGTGTCAAAATTCCGTTTGATTAGTATTCTGCTTGCATAAGGTCACGTGTCATCACTGCAAGTCTTGCCTGGGTTTTTATCTGGGTTGTGGAGGAGCTACTTTTTATGTTATTTTTTGCCCAGAAATCAATTTAAAATAGACTTTGAACTGTGCTCAATGTGATTGAAGAATTGTGTTCTTATTGTCTGATTATTCAATCTCCTAATAAACATCCTCTTCTTGTTGACTATTTTTCATTGTTCCACCAGTGCAGTGGGTGATACACTCCATTATAGTAATATTGTGTTGCTTCCTGTTATACGTTGATCACTGATAAAAGATCCTTCTCATCTATTTAGACCTGATTCAAGAGTGGTTGGATTGATAAAATGCATGGGAGCACAAGCAAACCCAAAACAAAAGCGGGTGTTGTGTATGAATAAGATTGACCTTGTTGAGAAAAAGAAAGACTTATTGAAGGTTGTTGAGGAATTCAAAGATCTTCCTGGATATGATAGGTAGGTTTTCATATAAAATGAAATCACATTGCTTTCCCTTGCTGCTTTTTTATAGTCGTCTATGGATACTTGAAAAATTCTGTGATTACTTTTTTCCTATTCATCTATTTTCTAGGCACTTCATGATCTCAGGACTGAAGGGCTCTGGAGTAAAACATCTTAATCAATATTTGATGGAGCAGGTATTTTCCTTGCTTTTTGATTTTAGAAGAAATAGTTTCTAGATTTATAGCAACCTGATTTCTTTGATTGATTTATATTTACTCATTCCTTGGGAAAGAAGACTTTTTCCACCCTTGGGAACAAAATTATCTGGAGTCTGAAGATATCTCCCATTATTAGTCAAATACAAAAAGGCATATCTATTGGAATTCTTGAGTTAAAATTCAGTTTAAATAGTTACAATTTTCTTATATATTATCAGATTAAATTTTCTTTGGGAAATTGTTGCTTACCCCACTCATTTTGGCCCTGAATCCTTTTTCTGCAGTATTATGAGTGCCTCTTCTGCATTAAAGAAAATAAAGTTTACTCATACAATGATACAATAGGTTTTATTTATTCTTGCCATAATAATGTTCTTTATCTCTGATGAAAGTCATTTCCTGGTGGAGAAATTTACTTGAATATGGCATGCTTGTTATCGACGCTCATTTTGTCAGTAAAGTTTACCATAATATGTCCAGTTCTGTAAATAATATCTAATTTATCTGTTGATATATTAATTATTTTCTACACAATTTGAATGGAAAAGGCAGCCATTTTCCTGGTAGATTCAGGTTCTACCATTCTCTTTTTTTTTTTTAAAAAAAAATCATGACTGTCTCAATTAGGACTTGCATCTGATTTTGGCTCATCAATGGTATTTGTACTTAGGCAGTCAAAAGACCATGGGATGAAGATCCACTATCTATGAGTGAAGAAGTCATGAAGAATATTTCATTAGAAGTTGTTCGGGAAAGGTTATTAGACCATGTTCATCAGGTAAAACTTGGATCTTCATTTTATTTTCTTCGTTGACTTGTGGCATATTTTATATGTTTTATTACTTAGAGGGGGTGTTGTTCCCACATGTACTTAGAGGATCTGAGTGAAAACTATGAACCCTATTCATTTCAGGAAATCCCTTATGGCATTGAACATCGGTTGATGGATTGGAAAGAATTAAGAGATGGTTCTCTGAGGATTGAACAGCACTTCATCACTCCTAAACTAAGCCAGCGAAAGATTCTTGTGGGGAAGAAGGGATCAAAAATTGGGTAAGCAACTTCCATCTCTAGGATTACTGCTATGTTTTTTTTCCCTTTGCATCTTTTATTTCGAGTTTCAATCAAGGTGGCTACCATAATGCATATTTGGAAAGAAAATATGAATGAAGCTGAGATGTGGCTCTTAAGATGTTTTTTCAAGGCACTAAGATAGATATGACGGCAACCCAGGAAACTTCAGGGAGCGTCCATTCAGAATAAGTTTTGTAAAGCTCAGGAAAGAATGCAAAAAAACAAATTATCATTTCTGTGGGCTTTGGTTTTCGTATTAGTGCGTTTACTTCTTGTTACTGTTTTGGCTCGCATGAATTAAGAACGACATCATCCTCAAGAGTCATCACCATACTTTCTTATTAGCATGTATTGGTTATTCACACAGGAGGATCGGTGTTGAAGCTAATGAAGAGCTGAGGTCCATATTCAAGAGGGAAGTGCACCTCATCCTCCAGGTTCGAATTAAATGATCAGTTAACCAATTTGAAAGGGAAAAAAAAAAATTGCACCCCTACCAAATTTAGCCTCGGGAAATGTATATTCAAAGGTTTATTAAGGCGTGCTTGGTCAGTAATTTACCTTGTTTCTTAGCCTCAAGAAGGCTATTTAAAAGTGAGCTTCGACTGGCAATCACACGTCAGCTCCAATCTAAGGACTGAAGTGGGTTAACAGAAATGCATGAAGAGCTGGTATCTGTGGAAAATGTTCCCATCTTTCGTTTTTCCTGATTTACTTAATAGCATGTTTATGTCTTGCAAATTTTGAATAGATATATCCAACACTTATTTGGATTGTAATTCTGATGAGAGCATCCAGAGATTTTGTACTTCCGCAATACTTTATGGAGTCTAACACTATAATTCGTTGGAATATGAAATGTGCAACTTGTTAGTAGCTGCCATATTTTGTGATGCTGCCGTATCTTTGCTCAGTTGTAGGGCTGGGACTGTTTGATAAAACTGTTTATACCGTCATAGCTCAAAAACACAATGGATGAAGTGATGGAGCAAATTATTGGGGCTGTGATGCCTAAAACACAGAAAAGGGAAACCCAAAAAATGCAAATTATAGGGACTGCACATTGTCATTTTACTGTGGGCTGATTGAAGCTGACAAGCCCATCTGCCTGTAGAAGGGCGGTCCAAAGATGGTAAAAAGTGTCAATATTTTATCACTAGTGTATTTGTTTCGTTTGTGCCATACTTGAGCAACCTACAAATTCGCTTCAAAAACTAAAACCGCAAGGATCTGTGATTAAAGTACACAGTGTACTGTTCTGTGCATAAACATAAATTAGAGTTGAAAAGTCCCGAGAATTGAAGGTGAGGAGTCGTGTCTTTATTTGTCCAGTATTTAGAAAGTGGAGATGTCCATGTATTCTGGCACATTCTATGGTGTCGTTTTAAGGAACAATCCGGGTCATGTGATGCTCTCGGCATCCATTTATAAAAACTCCACCTTTGATCCACAAGCTGGCGAAGCAACAGCAGCCCGTGCAGGCCTTCTTTCAAGTTCAGAGACATGGGTGGGGTACGAGAAGATCATTTTAGAGATGGACTGTCGAATGTGGTCAGTGTCCTCACTTCTCCCGTGAAAGCTATTGCTGTCTCATTATGTAATGAAAAGAGAAGGAAATTCTGGCTCATGCTTTAGGTAAATTAGCTAATCCTATTCTTTCTCAAAGAATTTGGGTGGAAGATGTCCCCATTTCTGTATTATCTTTTTTACTAAATTAGATAAATCATCCATTTTTTGCTCTTCTTTCTTTATATAAACATATTGGTTTAAGATCACTGTAAAATCTTGTTTCTGGAAATATATAGAGGATAATATGGTAGAGGTTGATTTTCAATCATATCAACACGAAACGATCTCATTACCCTAAACATTAGGCAAATAATTTCAGTGCTTTTAAATTTAACCAAAAACACCAAGTGAAAATAAACTTGCCTCCTTCATAGATGGGCAGGTCCTGTTTCTGGTTTGCTGAAAATAAATAAATAAGATAGTTATTTTGGTAAGACGCCAAAGCAAATTAAAGTCATGCGATTACAGTAGCAGAGAACAAAATTAGATAAAAGGGTTAACTAACTAATTAATTAAACAATACAATATGATATAATACGTACTAGACATGGAGATTGACTCAACAGAATCACCCGAATAAACAAGTACTTCAGGTAGCCTCTCATGATTTCCTACTAGAGCACACCATACTATCACATTTTTATGGTACCGACGTCAACCACTGCTGCTAAGCCCTAATTTGATTCTATCGAAGCTTTAATTACTAGCCAATTAACCCACTGAATGACTGAAATGGGATTGTGAGCTGATCAAGGAGGCCTGTAACTGGAGTAGTGACTGTAGGCTCATAAGCAAAACCATGCAATTCATCATCACCTCCACCTCCGTGATTCATGTAAGGACATGGAGGAATCCACTGCCACGCCTTCCTTAAGATATCAAACAGCAAAGCCTTGTCCGATCCTCTGATAATGATAGCAATAAACTCACCATGTCCAACACAATCAAACCCGTGACCACCTTCCAGCTCCTCAAATTGTTGGTAAAGTTGCTGGGGCATCCTTTCAATCTCTACCCATGTTGTTCCACAAGCTTGCAAGCTCCAAAGTCTCAAGCTCTTTGGCACGTTGAGCTTGCTCTTCTCCACTGCTGCAACAAGAATGAGTTTTTCCATGCTCTCAACCAAGCTTGGCGAGCGCAGAAATCTCCTCATTGGAGCTTGAATCTTGCACCAACTGTTCGCTGCTATTTCATAAGCCAAAACGCTAAATGGGTTGTAATTCATGCAGTAAAATCTGTCATCAACACAAACCATTTGACCTGATTCAAGGCTACAAAGCCTTGGAAGAGAAGAAGTAGTACCCCATAGAGAGTAAAACCCACCAGCATCAATATGAAAACTTTCAGTGGATAAATTCTTGACTGCATATGGAGAAATCAAGTCATCACCTGCAACAGCCACATCAATTGAGGATGGCCCCACTTTTAAGCCAGTTGAAGGAAAGAGACGTGGTCTTAACGTTGGCGGCAGCTGAGATAGAGAGCCAATTAGTGGGTTGCATAAAATGATACTCTTTGCACCAGCCTCATCTGAGACCCAACATATTAAGCCACCAGAAGCAGCAGCAGGCGAGAACCCAGATGGAACCATGGGAAAAGAAATTCTATACCATGCAATATCGTAAGGATCAAAGAGGTACCCTTCAAATATATTGGTTGTACTAGTTTGGCCGCCACTGCCACGAGTGGTGTTACTGTTGTTTCCACAGATGTAGCTTTTTAGGCTTTTGTGCTTGAAGAATAAGAACCAATGGCGGCGTGGGGATATTTGGATATAGAGTTCAAGAAAATTGTTGGAGAACAAGAGACTATACCATCTCTTGCAGACACAACGAGCTCTAAAAAAGGCTGGAGGTGGAAGAAAGGCGATTACACGATCAATCAGCGATTGCGGGAGCTTACTCCATATCCTGGTGTCCATCCAAGTATTGGTGACAGTATCTGTAACATAAGCACTACTAGTCCCAGGGGTGAAAGTGTAGGAGAAGTGTGAGGGCATGGAATTGCTGAAAGCACCTTCCATATATGAGCAGCTAAGCTAAAAGAACTATCGGGCCTGGTTTTTGTTTTGTAGCCTCAAGAGAGAGAGGGAAAAGTATGTATGGAAGGTCTTCTTTTTCTTAACTGAAGTCTTGCTTTTAGCGCTCTTTTCAAGGAGAAATTAAAGAAAGGCCAGTGGTGGTTTCAAGTTCCTTGAAGCCAATAACTAAAGAAGAAACCTGAGATCCACGGTATACCTTCCAAGAAGCCATCTTATCTAGCAAACAAAAAGTCTGTCTTTTGGTTTGGTAGCAGCGTAAGACTGCAAGCAATCATCTGGGAAGGTATCTATTCTGTTTCTTCAATGGATATGGAGAGAGGAAGCTGAAGGGAGAACATGCTAGGGTTTTGAACGGATTAATTTGCCCTTTTCAGAAGTGTTTAAATAGGAAATGAAAGCTAAGACCTCAGCCACTTTTTCACTTTGTATTTTTACCTTTTGGTGAAAAATGCAGTGGTTCTGATAGTTTTATCTCCCTCCCTTCCTCCCTCTATCAATTCAGTATTTTCATGTCAAGGCCGAGGTAGGAAGGACATGGTGCCAGTGAGAGAGATTGCTAATTTCAGTAATTATGCACTGCCCATTATTTATTTATTTATTTATTTTGATGAAAATAAGCATTCTTAATTACTTCCATAAAAACGAAGCAACTTAAGGATGTTTTTCAAATCTAGCACAAGTTTTTTTAAAAAATCAACACATTACGGAAAATAAAAAAATAAAAAAATAGCACAACTAAAAAAAAACCACTGTTGATAACCATACTATCTGAATAAACCATAGTTCTCAGCTATAATATTTAAAAGAAAAAAAAATTAGCTGTTATTTTTAAAAAATCGCATTCTTACCTGTGGTTTTTTTAAAAATTTATAGATAGAGACTAGTATTTTTTTGGCTGAGCAATTTTTTTTTTAAATTTCATATATGCTAGTTTGTTAATTTTTTTTAAAATTATTTTAATTCTCATAAAAACACGCAACTACACACCCGTGTTTTCGTTGTGTGGAAATTCCATGGATTTTGAATTATTAAGTAAAACAACAAATCATGTTGATTTTTTATATTATAATCAATTCACAGTGAAATGTGTCTAGGACTATAGTAAAATTATCTTTTTACCTTTTGTTTTTTAATTTTTAAAGCTTTACTTGAGGGGTATGATGGTTTTTGCATACAATTAATTTGTCATTCTTAATTTATTTGGGAGCAACACCGTCTTTTCATTATTTTAATAATAGTGCAATCATCGTATTGTCCTTGGAGAGTAAACAATTAAAACCTTTGGTACAAGGGCTGTATGATAATTTCAATATTGCCATGAACACTTGAATTATGCAGGTACCCTTACTATAAAAATTTGTTAGCCATGGTTTCAAGGGCTTGATTGTCATTTTCTAATGGTTTTTTTGGTATTGTTATTTAGTCCTAGGGGTACTTAATTTTATTTTTATTATTATTTTATGAATAGTTGAATTCTCCATTACCCTTGCCATTCATAGTTTTTAGCATTGGCTTCGAGGGATTAATTGTAATTTCATAAATGCTGTTTTTTTTCCTATTGTTGTTTAGTGATAGGGGTATTTTTGGTTTTGTGCACATAAAAAACGAGCTGTTGATGCATGCTCTCGAGGTTTAGTTCGGGTCGACTTTGATCTTTTTTTTAAAGTTTTTTTTCAAATATTTTTTTTGCTGGTATTTTTTTTTGCTTTGCTATTTATAGGGTCATCCTAAGTTCATGTCTTATGTCATGTGTTTGATTTGTTCACCTGGATTGGCTGCCGAGATCACTCTAGGTTTTCTTTTATCGTTTTTTTTATATGTTTCCATAACATTAACAGGTGTCCATTCCTTATATTTTTCTGATGTGTTCGGCCTTTTGTAATATCTTTTTTATAATGTGGGTTTATTCAATCATTTTTTTTTTATCGTTTAAGTCATAAGTTTTTTAAGGTGAATTTCTCTTTTATTTATTTAAATAAAAAAATTTAGTAAACATAATCAGATAAATATCTTTATTGTTTCTTTCTTGGTTATTGTTAATGATTTTTTTTATTTACATAAATGGTTATCAATTTATTTAGTTAGATGATTCCATAGGAATTTCAAATGACACTTTTAATCTTTTATGCAAAAAAACACATTGGAGCAACCTGCATGCCTAGTAATATTTTTTTTTATAACTAGCATGCCAAATTCATGATTGTAATGTTTTTTTAGTTTTTCCCTTTTCTTTTATTTATACTTTTGTTTTTGGAAAAAAATATTATTTTTTATTTTTTACTCTTGGCCTATTTATATTGTTCATTTTCTTATTCTTTTGTAATTTGTTTTTTAATGTTTTTTTTCTTAACACCTTTTGTTTCTGGAAATTTGTTCTACATAGACTAAGGAAATGATGTTTCATTATAGCAATTGCAACATTGTTTTATTTTTCAGCTATGTTAAAAATTAGCTTGAGATCTTATATAGTTTTATTAATGCATATAATCTTTATTATGTTTTATTATATGTAAGCATAAAATTTGTGATTCAAGGTTATATTTTTTACTTGATGTAAAAATACGTGTTAATAACACCTACACATTAATTCTTTTGTGTTGGAAAAAAATTATGCGACCTGCAACTAAACGAGTTGAGTAAATGCGTTATTACTTTGTTTTTTGCATTTGTTAACACAAATAGCTCTCATAAGCCTTTTTCATTTATAATTAGATTTTTTTAAAAAAATAAATTTGAAAAGTTTTCATATTTTTTTTTGGTTCTCATATTTTTTTTTCTATTAAGCAACAAGGGAATAAAATCTAACCCTGAGAAGATTCAGACAATACTAGATATAACTCATCCTTAGAAGGTCAAGGATGTTCAACGTCTCAATTAAAGACTAGATGCCTTGAACAGATTCATATCCAAATTGGGGGAATACAACCTACCATGCTTCAAGACCTTAAAAAATATCATAAACTTTGAGTGAACACTAGAATGCCAAAAAACTTTTGAAGAGCTAAAAGTTTATCTCGTATATCCTAAAATCTTGTCACAACCAAGAGAAAATGAGAGTCTGTTCCTCTAAATTGGGGTTTTTTACTAGGTAGTTAGTGTCATGTTGATAAAAAAAAAAAAGGGAATACAATGCTTAGTTTACTATTCTAGTTGAACTCTTTATGATGATGAGATAAGATACTTGAAAATAGAAATAATAGCCCTAACTTTGGTGGACGCCTTCAAAAAACTAAAACTGTACTTCCAAGCTCACTAAGTCACAATACTAACAAACCAACCTTTACGATAAACTCTTTATGAGCCAGACATGTCTAGGTGGCTAGTGAGGTGAGTAATTGAGTTAGGATAATATGGACTTATATATCATCCAAGACCAACTATTAAAGGGCAAGCCTTACAAACTTTATAGTAGAATGCTCTTTTGAGAATGATCTTCAGGATAAACTTATTCCAATGACGAGTAGCAAGTCATAATATCCTTGAGTTCAGCTACACAATGAGCCCAAGTATATATGGGTCTGGTGAGTTTCCAAACTCAATATCCTTGGGTTTAGCTACGTACCGAACCCAAGTATAGATAGGCTTAACGAGTTGTCAGACCTAATATCATTGGGTTCGGCTAAGTGTCGAGTCCAAGTATATATGGATCTAGTGAGTTGCCGGATCTAATATCCTTGGGTTCAGCTACGTACTAAGTCCAAGTACATATGAGTCTGGTAAGTTGCGAGACCCATCACTTTTAGGCTTGGCATCATTCCAAGTCCAAGTGGATATGAGAATTAGGATCATTGTAAGCTCCATATTTTTTTTTTGTTTATTCTTATGGCTTTTAAACATGAAATGTTAAAAGCAAAAAATAATCATCTCCCTACACCCATAAGCGTATAAAAATCTTATAAGGGCCTACCATATTTCCTTCAAATAGTAATTTTAAATAAGAGATATATGTCCCTTATTAATATGGTGTAAAAGATTTATCCCTCATAAATGCTATCAAGAGAAAATGACAACTCAACCCCTCCATTCAAGCAATATGACTTGACTCAAGGACTATATATACCCCCTATATCATCCAGGTAAAGATTTTACAATTTGTATTCTCTAAGTATTCATACTTTAATTATTAGAGTATTTATCATATAAAAACAAGAATAAATACTCTTGTTACTAGAATTTAAAACTCATTCTCTTATTTGTTGCAATGCCTTACTAAAATTCATGGACTTTATAATCAAAGGGTCCCTAAACCCTTTTAGAAGGAATTGTTTTATAGGTGTTAAGCCTTTTACCACCAATCATAAATTTTGTAAACTCTAGATAAGCCAATATTGGTGTGAACATGTGATTGTGATTACCCACTGTCCAAACACTCAAAAACCTTATTCTTGAACACATTGAATTATGAAACATCATCAAGTTTTATTAATAATCTTTGTCTTTGTAAATTTATAAATGTTTATCTAACAAAATTCAATAAAATTACATGACATTGAAAAAAATACAAGTGACTTTTGCTTTTTTTTTTCTTTGTATTTATTATCTTACCATTATTCGATATTATCAAATGCAAGATAATTATCTAATACTATAATTTATAGTTTTTTTTATCATGTTTCATATTATATATGGGGCAATCTTTATTCCTAGTTTCCCTTTTAAATTACATGAAATAACTGCTTTAAGTGATATGAAACAATATAAAGAATATAACAACAACAAAATAATAAAAGATCGTTCGAGCTAGGATCAAATGGCTTGCTCCCTCCAGACCGTTCAAGCCAGGCTTAAAATGGACTAAATTGAAGTATGCCAATGCATAAATCTGTTTAGCCAGCCCAAACGGACTAACCCTGTCTACAACACCTTATCCCTTTTGAAAGCCACCAGTTGGGACTCTGCCCAATCCTATGAGCAGCACACATCACAATGCAAAGTGACAAGTTTCAAGAAAGTTAGTTTAACACTGCACTCATTTTGGTAATTATTAGTATGATGCCCACATTTCTCAACTAATGATTATTTTCTGCTAGTATGTTTCCTCAACAGGTACCTACCCCTCTCACCAATTGCCAACAACCTTTCCACCAATGGCATAACGAGACACAATAACTTTTTTTTTCATTTTCTACGAGGTACCTGCGATGAAAAGTAATTATTCTCAAGGTAAGCCAATATGATCAAGTTTTATAAATAACTAAAGTCATCAAGAATCTACGAGGTACCTGCGATGAAAAGTAATTATTCTCAAGGTAAGCCAATATGATCAAGTTTTATAAATAACTGAAGTCATCAAGAAAACCAAAAACCACAAGTTCATTAAACAATACATAACACCATTAAGAGCATCAAATCAGACTACACAAGGCCACGAGGCCACAACGCCACATTGATTTTCCCCTGCTCCTACTCCCCTTTCAATATATTTTTCTTGTGCTTCCCTCGCAACACATTTTTTCTTTTATTCAATGTACTTCTCTTCTCTTGCATTTACTAACATAAGTATTGAATAGTCTCCTATTCTGATAGGGGGCTTGTTTTTGCAAGTAAGTGTGGAAGTCACTTTGTCAAGTTCAACCACTCCTTCAACCCAAAAAACAATCGTGAAAAGCTTAATTCAATATAATTTTTTTATGGATCTATCAAATAATGTCTTGATTTTTAACTTATTATAATTAAATAGGGCTCAATAACAAACTATTGAGAAACGAGAAACCCCTGAAGAGATTACCACTCAAACACACATACCTAAAGCAAAAATACTTGTGAACATATAGCTTTGTAGCCCCAAAACTGCTTTATAGCCTCTTCACTCTGTCAAAAAAACATCTCAACCTAAAATCTTAAGCTATTAGATGAAGTCCTAGGATATGATTTATATTATTCTCTAACACACCCCCTCAAGTGAAAGCCTTTTGGACTTGAAACTTGCACATGCTCATTTTACCATGTGCTTAATTTTTATCAAATAAATGAGAATTGTGAAATTCAAACTCGTGACCACTTGGTCATCAAAGCTTTGATACCATGTCAAAGAACCATCTTAATCTAATAGCTTAAACTATTAAGTGAGATCCCATGATATGATTTATATTATTCTTTAACACACTCCAATCATCCCTTGTATACATATTGGTTCCAGTGATATAAAGCCCGACAATGTCGATTCATACTATCAAATATAGATTTGTTCTTAAATTTTTTAGGATTTGATATAAAAATATTAAAAAAATATATAATTTTTTTAAAAGATTTTTAAAATATAAAAATAAATACGTATTAACCCGATCCGTAAAAAATAAATAAAAACTTGTTGAGTTTGTTTGTTCGATTCAAATATGCATTAACACAAGACTACTGCCATAGCTGGTTGCCTGTTATCATTAATCCAATACGTACTTAGACCCGGTCTCCCTCATTATTAATTATCTGGGTCTAGGTTGAGACATCATATCCCAAACACAGTGACCAAAACTACAGGGCTTGTCAGTGACCAAATGTACTTGAAACTAAAGGGATTGTCAGATCATATGTCCAGTCCCATCGCTGTGTTATGGGGGCTCTAGACACAGTTCGGCGTGAACTACAAAAAGCTTTTGACAAGATTCATGTTCGTTCACTACGCATCGCTGGCAGCAGCAGCAGCAGCAGCAGCAGCAGCATTCATTATTCTCTTCATGGAGCACACTTGGCTTTTGTTTGGTTATTGTTTAGAGAAGCAAAAATCTTGAAGTCAGAACTCTCACTTCCACTAAAATCAACACACTGTCTTGTTTCCATCAATCCTAAACTATCATCATTGTCTCAGAATTTATATTTCAAAAATGGACAAAGTGTGGGTGATCAGATTTGGAAAACTATGCTTCTTTCAAGAAATCTCCTCCTTTCGGAAATAAGATAACTCATCGGATTTGGAAGTTGGGTTTCCCTTCAAGTAACCTCTGTGTTTGTTTTATTTTATTTTCCCATATGCTGTCTCTTCTTTTTGCTTCTTTTTTTTTCTGTCCTCTGAGCCCTTTAATGTCTATCGTTCTTTTCTTCTTCTTTTTTACATTTTATCCGTCTCTGACTGTCTTCTCATGGATGCCCATTACCACTATCCATTTACATTTCATTTCATTTCACTCCATCTCAGCTAGCTCAATGGAACACTTTGTAGAAGTACATGTATTAGATTTGTTTGTGTTTTTTGCTTCTGGCAATTATAAGAGAAGAAAATCTAGCAAAAAATTGCTTCTCAACTTCCAAGAACATAATTTAAATCTTATATTCAGGGAAATCACTAGTTAGATATTCTTTTCAACTGTTATTACATCCATCTTGTTATGTGATTATCAATCTAAAAATTATCTACCCTACATCAAAAAGATAACAGCATCTCCAGGAATGGATGTTATTTTAAAAAGTTAAATTGATAAAATAGTATTTTAAATAATATAAATATAGTGTTTTTTACCATGTATATTTTAATGAAAAAAAACTATTTAAAAAGCTAATTGTATTGAAGTAAAAGAAATAAGTGTTCTATTTTTTAAATGAGTTTGATATCAATTTTTTTCAGATAATTATATTTAATTGATTTATTTTTTTTGTTGGTCTCATTTTATTGGTTTTGGTTTTTTTAATAGATAAATAAAAACAGTATTTTTGAGAAAAAAATGTATTTTAACATTATTTAGTACTTTTTTTGAAGTATATAAAACAAGTATGAAATAATTAAAATAATATTTTTTAAAATTTTAGTTTTTTATTTGGCTCACCCCTTAGAATTGCTCTAAGAAAAGGTTCAAATTCTTCCTTGTGAAAAAAAAAAATAAATGACAAGCATTGTTAATGAGACAAATTGTTTGAGGATTCATAAAGAGCTAGTTTTAGTTTTATGCTGTGATAATGATTATTTTATATGTTAAAATAATAAAAAAATACTAATTTTTTTTAATTTAAAACAAAAATAAAAATTAAATGTTTTTAAAAATATTTGTACAATTAAAAAACAAAAGATGCGAAAGTCAAACAAAGCTTGTTCCATTTGAGGTGGCAAAAAGAAAAAGAAAAACAGCGAATAGGTGGTGGGGATTAAAGAGGAGCCACATGTTATGAAAGTTGCATGGCCGACAACTTTACAAGTGACGTGATTGCTACGACAAGAGCCGCTGTAGCAGCTTAATTTGCTCGAGTACTTGTTGGTTTACCGCAGGAAACCAACGGGTTTAGCTATCCATTAGCGGTTCATTCATGTAATAAGAAAATATAAATCGTGAGTTCTGTTTTCTGTTTTCGTTTTTTGAAGAATGATTTGGTGTATATTTTTTGAAAAAAAATAATCAATTTAGAATTAATTATGAAAATCCTAAATATTATTGATAGATTCACCGATGAATTAATGACATAATTTTCGCTGCTAATCTAGTCAAAAAATTCTAAAACTTCCAATCATTTTATAACTTTCGATGAAATGATGTCTATATTACCGATGGAATTACCAAAAAACTTCTTTAGTTCGTTGGTGATTCCATCAAAAGCCAAGTAACTTTTTTTTTGAGTTATGTAGTTGTTAATTAAAAAAACAACAAAAATCATAATACAACTGAACACTTTAAATTTTATTGAACATCAAGATTTTATTAAATTCAATATTAACTCAAAAATAATTGTACAACAATAAATACATCGCTACATAGATGAGGGTGGTGGTAGAGGTGGAAAGGGGGATTGCGAGTCAAAAGAACCAAAATAAAGATCTGGATAATTAAAAGCTATATATTCCATCATTTTCTCTCAATTCTTCCTATTTTTTTCTTTAAATCTGACTTTCATTTCTTTCTATAATTTGGTTACTTGCTCCACGACCTGTTCTAGGACCCTCGCTTTAAATTATGGTGTTGACTGGCTTGGGGCGGATTGTTGTGTACCTAGAATTGAAGTA
>Ga0325404_1000038_pt1 | contig 108320 bp, 42 predicted proteins | sample PopdelMetagenome_18_FD_205664 | JGI IMG/M metagenome (GOLD analysis project Ga0325404, IMG submission 205664) | Populus deltoides microbial communities from Bellville, Georgia, United States - Xylem-Control-R1 | ecosystem: Host-associated > Plants > Phyllosphere > Stem > Wood/Secondary xylem...
ATTGAAAAATAAATGAAAATAAACATTCTTCTAGTTTTACTTTCACTAAAAAGTGGCTCAACTAATGAATGAAAAATAAGAATTGTCATGAATTTGGTGTGAAGCATGAAATTTCTTCTGGTTTTACTTTCCCGTCTCTTTCTTTTAATTTTGTATTTTTATGATAAATTGAAACCTAATTATAGTTGGCTTAGTATTCATATGGACAACAGTGAAATCAACCCCTGTTTTGTTAATCACATGACTAGAGCTGCTCATCTTTTACTCTATAAATTGTCGTGCTCGGATTGAAGTTTTCGTATCCGACCACTCGATTAGCAAAAAGAAGAAAGAAGTCGGATCCATAGCTACCCTTTCAAAACACAAAATGGTTCCTAGGACGGAGTTGATAGGCTTGGCTAGCTTCAATCCATGTTTTGTCCAATTTAATGTCACGGGATATGCTAATGATTAAACCAGTGGATGCCATAAAAAGAAGAAAAGAAGAAGAAGAAGAGTGGTGGAGGTTAATCAGAGGGCCTCCCACCTGTGTTCTGCTTCATTTGTAATTCAAGTATTAGTCCCGTTTCCTCCTTATCTTTTGGGCTAGTTATTATTAAAGTTCTCTTGAAAGCTAAGAATTCAGTCACGTGCCACGTGAAACATAACCAAAAACAGTGGACACCCAACCAGCCCCTCGAGAGCTCCTTACCGAGCAAATTCTCTGGCACATACCCTGCAAATATAATTTTCTTACATGGAAGATTTTCTTGCACCTCCTTCCTTAAGAGGCCTTTTTTTTTGTTCGAATTCCGAGCCATTTCTGATTCGTTTTCCGATTCCCAAATTCCTCCTGGCAAGTTGAGTTCATGTATATGCTGTTTGAGAGCTTGGAAGGATACTTCAGTTGTAAGCCTAATCGAGTAAAATCTTATCCTATGATTGAGCTCATACATGTAGCTTGTGTTTCAAGCATATCGAAAGCTAGCACTGATTGAATTAGCAAGCCAAGCTGCTATTGAATTTAAACCTAGACAAGTGCTGGTTAAATTAGACACTCCAAGCTCCTTTTGGCCGACTAAAGTGGGAGTTGGAGATAACAAAGACAGACCCCAAAAAAAATCCAAATATACCATTGTCATAAACAATGTCCGAACCGACTCCACATGTGCAAATTCTCTATTTTGCTTAAATTTTAGTTGACCTATCTATTCAATCCAAAGTCCTATAACAACCCTCTTCTATCTAACCCATCTCATCGTAAAGAAGAAAGGGGAGAGAGAGAGAGGGAGGGAGGGAGACTTGCTATAGAAATAAATAAAGAGGAGGAAACATCAATCTTGCCTTGCACATCTCTAGCCTATTTGTGAGTCACTCATTTCATGCCCATTTCCCTCCCATCAATGGATCAAGATGATATTCCAATGGAAGAAACAGGCAGCAAGATTTTGCGAAAATCAATCTTTACTTTCCTTCAAAACCTTCAATACTTCACCTCTACCGCAGCCCTTCTCGCCTTCCCTTTCTCGGCCTCAATCCTCCTCGCACACCTGCTTCTTGACTCCTCCTCATCTCTCCTTCCAGTCATTTACCACAGGTTGACCAGTCTGTTCCAGGCGGCAGGATTCCCTCCCTCCTCGGAGTTGCTCAACCTTGTCAATCTCAAGCTCTCTCAAACAATCTCCCTTTCAATTCTTACGCTTCCCTTTGCCCTTACTTTCTTGCTCATCATGAAAGCATCTGTTATTCAAGCTCTCAATAATAATCACAAAAAGCCACCTTCTTTCTATTGTGTTTTTTCCATTTTCAATCCTCTCCTCCTCACCTACATATGCAATTCATTATTGATCCTCTCAGCGAATGCCACAGCTTTTTCTCTCTTATTCTTTACTTCTAATCTTTTCCTTGAGAATATTGGGTTTGGCTTTCATCTCTTCCTCTCAGCTGCTGGAGCTGTTGTTTACTCCATCATCCTCTCCCACACAATCATAATATGCAACTTAGCGTTGGTCTTATCGGGCGTGGAAAGAATCGGAGGATACCTGGCCATTCTAAAAGCCTGCGTTATGATCAGGGGAAGGGCTTCAACGGCGTTATCACTTGCACTTGCTGTCAATATAGCCCTGGCAGGGATTGAAGCATTGTTCCGATACCGGATTGTGAGAACTTATCGTCATATCCGTGAAGCACCAAGCTCTTTGTCGATAATTTCAGAGGGGACGCTTATCATCTACTTGTATTCAATTCTTGTTGTTCTTGAAACCATTGTCAGTTGCATCTTCTTCAAAAGCTGCAAGGCAACCTACTCTTGCATTGATCAACAAGGTAAATACGCTTACAGGATCAATGAAATTGAAGAGGAATTAGAAAATGGTGGGTATATTATTAGCTTAAAGGTGTAGCAACAACTTTTCTCCTATTGTCACAAGGGTAATCTACACACAAGAAAGATTCACAAGGATCGTTTCAGAGAAACCATACTTCACTTGAAGCCGACAAGTACTGTAACACACGTTCAAGCTGTTACATTCTTCCTTCAATTCTTTCTTCTTTTTTCTCTTTTACATTTTCTGGTTTAATTATTTACTTGTACATTGGAATTTCTGAAGAAGAGAACAAAAGACAAAAATGGCGTTATTGTAGATGTATCAATCACTGGTCATCAAGAAAATTGAAATTTCAGCTACTCTGTAGATCCCAACCTCCACTGTAAAGCAATTTCTTCTTCTTCTTTTTTACGCCACTGATGCACTCATGTACTCTTAATTCTTATCATGTGTGATTAGTCAGTCTCAAGAATTAAACCACGACGGAGAATTCATCAACTTGAAATTCATTAGCGATTATATACTTGTATATGGATTGAAGTGCACAATAATTTTTTAAAAATTATCTATCCTAATTCTTTTTTCTTTTCGAGGCGAGGGAGTCCATTTAATTGGGCTACCCACTTGCAGGAAACTAAATGAGTATTTTAAAACCAGGGGTCGCGATATTTAATATGTCTAAAATATTAGTCCGGTGATTAAGAAGATATGTTCGCTTCTTTGATCTTCGTAGGTTCAAATTTTGAACCATCATTAAGAAGAATTTAATTCCTCCAAACGCACTTACAGGTTAATTTAATTGGGGCTTCTTAAAATAGTTCAGACAGGAGATTTTTAATTTTTTTATTATTATTAACATGGATATCCGGATCAGTTTACGCATATCTCGATTAATTTTATAGATCCTAAAATTAACAACTATATAAGTTAACCTCAGTTGATATGTAAACTGGTCCTGAAAGAACACTTGTGATCGAATAAAAAAAAATTCATTTGCGTGTAAAAATGTGAGTAGCTAGCTTTTACAGAGAGAAATCATAGAAATATAAATGATAGGATTGTAATATATGGTCAAGTAGGAATGATAATTTTACATGATTCATCGAGAATATCTAACATTCACCTAACTTGATTGGATTGGGTTTTTGCTTGGTTTTACAGATATATTCAATCTACTCAGGTTGTTTACCCGCCCTAGTATTTCAAACTATTTTTAATTTTTTGTTAATATAATTTATAAAGTAGAATTTAGTTCAAAAGTAAATATTATACAGGGATTAAAATATATATAAAAATTGTTGCGGGGGCATTGGATGATGAGCTTTGAGAGGGGAATTTTTTTAATAAAAAAAAAAGAGGGCAACTAGAAAACTTAAATAACTAGTCTTTTAAAAACTTCAAGGTTAAGGAGGTGTAGTCTCTTATCTAAGATCAAATAAAGAGTATGGAGCTGCAGTATATAAAATACTACCACAATCTTTAGATTTATCGATGGAATTTTCTGTTGGTATTTGCACTGTCATTTGTTGGTAATCAATCACCGACAGAAAGTCTCCGTCAGTTAATCTTTCATCGGTACTTTTTTGTTTGTCGGTAAGTTTGTTGGTAATAAAAAAAATATTATTACCGATGGATTTACTAACGGAAAAAGAGAGCAAAAAAATATTTCATTCCTTCGGTAATTCCCTCGGAAACAAACCGTATGTAATTCTGTCGGTAATTATTTAAAATATATATATATATATATATATATATATATATTACAAAACTATAAAATAATTCAATTAATATTAATCAACACACTATAATACTCAAAATGCTTGGAAAAAAAAAGAAGAAAATCAACTAAAAAAATTGCAACAAATTAATAACACGAAAAAATAAATTCAACTAAAAAAATTCATATGAAAAAAATTTAAAAATCCTATAAATAAATCACCTAAAAATTGATTTCATATGAAAAACAAATCTTACAACAACATTCACATAATTATTAACAAAAATAATTCAAAATAAAATAAAAAACAAATATAGTGAAAAAAAACATGAAAAAAGAAGAAAATTTTTTGTTTACCTTAATGTAGTTGCAAGTTAAGCTAAGAAGAGAAAAAAAAACAAATTCGTAAAGTATACTAATTAAAAAACACTGAGAAGAAAAAACAAGAAAGGAGAAGAAAATATACCTGAGAATATGGGTGAGCAAAAAAAACCAATAAACCGATTAAACCGGAAAAACCGAAAAAAAAATAACCGAAAAAACCGAACCGAAAAAAAACTGAATTAACCGATTAAAAAATCACAAAAAAATTCCGGTTTGGTTCGGTTTCGGTTTCTAAAGTCCAAAATCGATTGAACTGAACCGGTTCAACCATACCAGCACTTAAAAAAAAAAAAGCAAGTATAAATAGGAAAAACACTAGACCTAAACTAACTTTCAGCAGACCCCCCCCATCTCCTCTCATCATCTTCTCACAGCCCCCATTTCTCTCCCTCTCATCATCCCTCTCTCTTTTCTCTACATCTCATCATCTTCTCATGGCCCCCTCCCTTTTTTCTCTCTTTTTCTCTTTACTTAACATCTCTCGCCGTAGCCCCTCCTCCCTTTCTATCTATCTCTCATCTCTTTAAATTCACCCCTGCATCAATATTTACTTTAATCAAACTACATGGGCAGATAAAAAAAGAGATGATTTTTCGATGATTAAGATTCTAACTCCATTTCAAGTTTATCATCTTGTGGGTTGTTTTTTTTTATTATTATGTTATAATTTACTTGGAGTTTGTGGGCAAATCTGTTTTTTTAAACAATAGAAACCAAGATTTGCTTGTAATTTGTGGGCACTAGACATCGAGATTTGCTTGTAGTTTGTGGGCACTAGACATCGAGATTTGCTTGTAGTTTGTGGGCATTGGGCACTAAGATTTGCTTTCGGTTTTACCAGTTTTTGAACAACAAAAACCGAACCAAACCAAACCGAAACCAGTCGGTTCTAACCGGTTTCGGTTCGGTTTCGGTTTTAAAATTTTAAAATTAATAATGTCGGTTTGGTTAATTATTTTATGTAAAAACTGAACCGAACTGAAAATTATTTAAAAAAGATATCCACATACACCAGTGGAATAAGCAATAAATGCTTGAGCTTTGAGATTTTTGGGTTTCTCTCTTTCTTCTTTTTTTTCTTTTTTTTTATTAACGTGAGTGTCTGAGCTAACTTGCGCACACCTCGACTAATCCCACGGGTCCTGAAATTAACGACCATGTAAACCTCCAGTGCCCATCATATTAGCAGCTACATAGCTTAAACTTGAGATCACAGGATAAGCAAACCTCTTAATCTCAAGCTCTTACCACTAGGTCACCTACTAGATGGTTGGTTTCTCTCCTTTTTTATTGTAGACATCGTTGTTATTGGCATCTTTGGTTGTTGCAGCTATCAAGAGGAGTTGCTACCGTCATGCGTGGTGGAGGAACAACCATTATGCATGAGAGGAAGGTATTTGCTCACCGAAAAACATGGGAGAAAAGGGTTGTCGTGTTCTGGTGGCTTTAACTCCGAGAGTCGGAGAAGGTGGCTCTAAACCTCATATAAAAAAAAATAAACAAGCACTAGAAAAAAAATTCCATAACTTATAAAAAAAATTATAAGTGTATTTTTAGTATTTTTCTCTTTTACTTGAATTTATTTATTTTTATAAAATAATTCTCATTAAATAATTAAATAATTAATATGATATTACTAGTTACAGCTTTGAGTATCATAAAATTTATCTGTGGATTGAAATTAAACCATTGTTTGATTATCCTTCTTTTATATATATTTAAATTTATTTATGTGTGTGAGAAAGATGTATATATATATATAGACATAAATGCTTATGGATTCATGTTTATCTTGGAAAAGGGTATTTTGATTAAATAATGTGGTTTATTCTTTTTTCAATTTGGGATATGTGCATGAATGGATTTTTGGACTGGTTTTTGAGATATCTAAAATAGAATTTTTGTGTTCCGCTAAATAATTGTCCAAGAAAGTTTGGATTAGAGATAAAAAAAAAAAAAATTAATAATAAAAGGGGATAATTAAGATATCCAACCTGCACATTATTTTATTTTTATCTTTGAATTTTTCTATTTCTCATTTTTTCTTGATCTGTTTTTCTTTTTCCTTTTTTTTTTTTTTTGCTCAATTGTTTCTCTCATATATTTTTTAATTTACACAATTTTTTCTTTCTCTCTCTTTTTCATACTTGCTAAAAATATATAAAAAAATCTAAAAATCGTGAAAAACTTCTCAAATGAGTAATATTTTGGAAAATAATGAATTTTTATGAAAAATGTTTTTTTACGTGAATCTCTGGATTTTTATGAAAAACAAAATTGGGTTATAATTAAATACATAAAAATACTTTTCTATATATAAAAGTTACAACACTATATTGGAAATCCTATAAAAATAAATCTAAGTTACTAACTTTACTTTATAATAGAAGTTTAATTTATAATCATGAATATATGATAATAATGATGATTAATTACTATTTATTCAAGATACATTAAATTAGCATGTTAATAACCCTTAGTATCACATAATTAGTTGATGAACCATTCGTCGTGGGTGGTTTCTCAAATATAATCCTCAAAAACATATTCAATATTATATATATATATATATATATATATATATATATATATATAAGTATGTTAAACAAAATGGAATGAATATAAAAAAGAAATTAAAAGGGAATTTTTTAAGGATATAAAAAAGAAGTCTTATCGAGTCCAGAGGTAGATCTTCCATCCAATCCGACCCGTGATGATCCCTGTCGAGAGGAGAGGAGAGGAGTAGAGAGACGTGTCGTCGCCCAGGCCAATAGAACCCTAGAAGTGGATGGTAGGCAGCAAACTTTAACCTGTCAAGGAGTGCTCCTAAGATCAGAGTTTCTTCAGTCAATTTCTGCCTTTCAAGAGTGACATCATCTACATTCTCTCTCTCTTAAAAAACTTGAAGATGACATTTTCATATTTGTTTAAAGTTAAATTATATTTTAATTCATCGTGGTTAATTAATTTTTATATAGATTAATTTTAAACTAAACAAGAAATCAAGTAGAAAAATTTTAAAATTAACATCTTAGCTCCAATTTAATAACAATGCCGGTAATTTTTCTTTTTAAAAGAAAATTTTCATTTTTCAATTTTTTTTTATTGAATTTTTTTTGGTTTTTTTTAATCAATTTAATTGATTTTAAATTAATTTTTATAATATTATCGAAGTCTCAAACAAATGTATTGGTATTTGGTTGGTGTGAAGCTCAATTCTATAAGTATCTATTTTTGTTATCATATTATCAAATAAAATCTAGTTTAAAAAGATAGTTGTTAAACTTATTGGAGTCCATGATTCATGTTATAAGTTTGGTAAGTTAAAATACAAAACCCGGATCGATCCAACATATTATCATCTCAATATTAGAAAAATATATATCATATTATTTTTAAAAAAATCAAACTATGCTTTTACTCATCACCAAGAATATGTTTTGGATCCACAAGCTTAATTTTAAATTGAAGATAAGCAATGAGTTATACTAGAAAAATTTAAGGTTCACCAACCAAATCAGATTTAATAACAATATCTAATAATTTAAACAATTGTTTTTAGATTAAAAAAGGATTCATGGAAAAACAGACCGAAAAGCTAGTTAGTGGAGGATTTGTTATCTTTGATCATATATATTTTTCATTTTTCGATTTGAATTGAAGCCCGCTAAGAATATAACGAGCATGAAATGTAAATGGAGACCAGGAAATTTCATGAATGTCCATGTTTAATAATTCAAATTATGAAACAACATTGAAAACTGTTCTGCAAGCTATTTTTTTTTTTTTTTTTCCGCTGTTATGTTACAATTACACCAAGAGCAACCCGTCACCTGAAAACCTATACATCTTTTGCGACGTGCCAAGTCAAAATCTCTATTAGAAAAAAATAAGAAGAGAAGGGGAAGGTTGCTCCCTATGTTACAAGAAACAAATTAAATTCTAGCGTTAGTGTTGGGTTAGAGCTTTGTACATGGTTTCATGGTACACTGTCACTTGGCGGCTTTTACATCCGCTCTGGTGCAGAAAAAATTATGCCAAACAAATGACGAAGCAGGAAACCGAATCAGCTACTGTATAATGAGGATTCACCAAAACTACAAAATTTCTTCTCAATGAGGCGTCGAGGCCACATCCAGCATCTTTTATATCATGCACGGAACCACCGCTGGTTAGTGTTCTTAACCACCCAGCATGCTCTAGCAAAATGAACACATTCTTCACTGAATATAGCTTAAGGTAGGTTCTGCAGGCCTCGTGGAATGGTGCGCTTGCCTTGTCAATATCACTTTTAAGGGTTGTATTCGCACCGTACTGGTGAATATTGGAGCAGAGAATCGGATTTTCGGCACCAATACTCAGCAGCGTGCGCCACCGTTCAATCTGAAAAACCCTGGCAGGTGGTTGTTGTAGCAGGGGACCTCAAATTGCCAAGCAAGAAAAAGGAAGAAACCAATTCACAGCTATTTCATGTTCTTCTTTGTAAGATTTATTCCCTTCGCTCTCTCCATTTCAGCCTCTTTCTCAGCTTTCTTCTTCTCCAATTCAGCCTGTTTCAAATTTTCTTCATGCGCTTTACGAAACAATCTCACAAAATTTAAGAGAGTAGTGGTAACTGCATCAGTGAAGAAGTCATTTTAGATTCTCTCCATTGTTAATCCTTAACATATAGACTAGACTTGACTTGTATTTTAGTACTACAAAAGTTTGATTCCTCCATAGTCCACAGCTTGTCCTTGATCCTTTTCCACCATTTCGTATTTATATCACAATTCTTCCAACATATAACTACTGAAGTATTTCTCAAGGAAACAATATAGTATTCATGAAAATTCAATTTGTATCATAGGCCTCGTTTAGTCTTCTCATGTTCGGGATAATTTTCTAGAAGTTTCCTCCTTTTCCCCCTCTGAATATTATTCCATGCCCCATTGTTTTTACGCAGTTCCAAATCAACAAAACTGACCCAAGCCTCATCAAGTACAATCCCGCAGAACCTTTATGCTATTTATAAACATCAAACCTAGTTGAGATACTGAACTTAGTCCACTAACAAATAACCCGTGGGTATACCACAGCGTATTACTACCAAATCCAATGCTCTATAAAATCATAACTTCACAGATCAGTTAAATAAGAAGAGTGTCCAATGCATAACTTGCCTTGCTCAAATGGGCAACGGGCTGGATCCTCACCAAAGTACAGTGCAAGTGCATCCGCATTTCTACCCTGTCCATCACAAGACAATGATTGATGACTGTGATAATAAAACCTATTTACTCTGGTAGATAATAGCAGATGCAAATGAATAGTCAGCAAATTACCACCACAGCATAGAAATTTGTCACGGACACCACCTCCGTCTCAGCAACACCAATGAATTGTTTTAGTGTCTAAGCAGTCGCATAAGAGAATGTTAGTGCATAAAGAACATATTAACATGCATAAGAAACAAAATGTAAATTACATTGATCCTCTACTAAACATATAAAATTGGAATTAGATAATGGCACATTCTCACGAGGATAAACTGCTAAGATACTATAAAGATTTTTTATAGTGAGGACCAAAGTTGAGCCCAATCATGCAACTATATTTGAATCTGATGTTACATCAACTACAGATGCCAGCTATTGCATCTAACCACTGATATTTCATTAGTGATCAATGTCAATATCTTATCAAAGTTAAGGAAATAATTTTATATAAGATCTATCCCCGAAGGAAAAAGAAATAGCAATGAATCATATCAGTACTTTAACGAGCTCACTAAGCCAAGAACTCCTATTCTTACAAAGGAAAATGATGCGGTATCAATTGACTAAAGGCAAAAAAGAAAAAAAAAAGGCCAAATCCCCAAAGTATAGCAAGCCATTTCAGATTCCTACAAAGTTAAAGCAATAAACGATGGAACAACATAATAGTAATAGTAATAGTAATAGTAATAGTAATAGAGGAAATTTCAGTAAGCAGTTTTAAAGAGGCAAGATGAAATAAAAACCATGAAAACAGTTTTTACACAGAATAGAAACAAAACAATGGGCTAACCTTTCGAAAAACTTCAGATACAAGACCATCATTTTCTGATGCTGCCAGCTCCTGCTTAACCTTCTCTAATCCCTTGATGATAGCCTGCATTTCTTCTGCTAAAGACTTCAATTGTATCTGCAAGAAACAACGACTCCATCTAAACATAATCTTACTACTGTAATTAAGTGTCGTTGACAATTAAAACAAGGCATGTACCTTAGATGCAGTTTCAAGGCTAACAAGGTCCCGGTGAAAATCTAGAAGCATTGGTGACTTAGCAGCAAGGACCTAGGAGACAAGAAAACAAAGTGTGAGTCTGAACATAAAATTGGCAATTGCCACTGGAGTTCATTTCTTTGATAAGAGGTAAAAAATAATATCGATTAGCAAACATTACAGAACCAGTAGATAAATGAACACAATCAGTAGAACAATGAACATAATCTAAAACAAAGCAAAGATAATATATAGTTTCCATTTTATACAACTTTGATTCAAATAAAAAATCTCAAGTGTGGAGATTCTAAAATGGAATATTTTATGACTATCTATTGTTTGTAAGGATTCGTCATTTCATGTTTTCGTTAAATGAATCATTTTCTGAAAACAAAAGGAGAAGAAATTAACTATTATAAGTCTCACTGCAGATGACATTACAATTGCAACAAGAATAGAATCTTAGAGCAATTCAAGTTCAAAATTTTGCGTTTCCGAATCACATCCTTTTCAACTTAATGATATAACTAAGTGCACCCAAATATGTTCTCCAATATTAATCTAATGCTAATGCCAAATTAACAGTCTCCAGATTACATATTCCCAAAAATCTCAAACTCAAAAAATCCAAACTTCACTAAGTTTTTAGATGCACTTAAGACTGCCAAAAAATAGAGTTCAGTTCCTTCTTAATTCAATATGGATCTGCTTGAGCACCCATTCCACAACCTGCATTGTGCACCTAAAAGACATGGTTTGGGAAAACTTATTGTTGCATTGTTCAATTCATTACAAAATGCAGGACTTAATATTGCTAATCAAATAGCTAGTTACATAACCATCACATCCCAGGAAGCAACAGAGCAATCACAAATAGGCTCCACAATCACCAAATTTAGAATAGAAAATCTAAAATTGTCAGTAAACATGATTTTGATTCCACTAGGAAAGTTACAAAAAAAAAAAGAACATAACACTAATCATACCTTGCAAAGATAATGCATAAGTGTCATCTTGTTGTTGGAAGCGCGCGTATCAGTGAGCTTTAAGAGACTGTCCAACTTGAATCCAATTGCAGAACCTGTACAAATAGGAATGTATTTGATATCTTATATCTATGGAAAAAATAAAAGCTCAAAACATTAAAAAGTGCTCATTGAGGTAGGAGACTATCAGCTGGTAAGATGATGGAAAATAAATAACAAACAAGTGAGAGAAACCAATATTGATCATATGAATACCAGATAATATGGACATGCATGCTTGAATTCTTCCAAAAGAAAACCAATATTTGATATCTTACATGTTCTATTCATGTTTACCATGTTGTTTATAGTAGTCTCATTTCCAAAACACATGACAATCACTCCTAAAATGATCATTACTTGGCAGGAAAGTGTTCAGAGATCACTAGTTGGGGGAGAGATTAGGTAATAAGAGAATGGGGAAGAAGAGGAAAGGAGACTATATGAGAGAAGAATAGGGACAGGAAAGACAAATAATTAGAGTTGAGCGGAAACACTTTCATAGTTTAAGAACTAAAAACTCGAATCCTTGGAAAATAATGGTAGATAAAATAAATAAATAAAAATGCCAAACAGAAAATAGAATGGAACTAAATCAACTATTGGAAAGGAAATAAAATATAAAATCCCTAAAACAAACAACATGTGTTTAAATTACAGCTCCATGATTCTCAGTCAGTTCCCCATCACATAAAACCTTCAAATTATACTTTGCTAGATTTATAATATCTCAAAAATATAAATCCTTGTCACTACAACAGACATCAAAAGATGGGAAGAGGAGCTGTTTCCTTTAAAGTTGAAGCTGCATGGAGTGTTGGTAAAGGCACTAGCTGAGTTTAAGCCATGAGTTGTGATATACTGAAAATAGAGCTCAAAGCTCAAGACTAATTGTACAGATAGTGGCAATTGGCACAACTTATAAATACTGTGATCTTGTTGCTCTAAGACGGCATATGGTTCTTCTGATTCTCTAAGTTGCAATAAAGGCTATGCCCCTCAAGAAGGTTTTAAACAAAGACACGGTTAATTATGGAAAGAGCAAGCACACCATCACAGGCAATTAAGTTGTGCTAATTCTTTAATTGTCTCATGAAAACATACAGATAATCATGTCAGGTGGCATTACGAAAGTTCCTTGTAAACCTTTATTGGGAATAAAACATTTATAATTTCCTTGGTTCAGTATTCCCCAGATAAAGAATTTTCTCAAGAATTTCAACTAGAGAGAATTCCAGAACTCGATAAGAATTTAGAACCTGAACTACTTACCTCGTGCAGTTCCTTGATTCAGTGTATTCCCCAGATAAAGAATTTTCTTCAAAATATCTTTCAATTTGAGGGAATTCCGGACCTATTAAGTAGAGATATTCATGCCCCTTATGTAAAAAAATGAATGTGTAAACTAACGGAAGGCTTCATTATCATTTGCAGAGCATACCTCATCACATGCAGAATTTACAGTGTTTAAGCTCTTTTTAAACTCTGAAATCTGTGAAACAGGGCAAGATAAGAAAACTGTGGAGAAAACCATAGTTTAGGAGATTTGTAAATTTAAGAAAACCACACTAACAATGCACATCAGCCCAAACCTGAGAGCCAAATTGAATCTTGAAAGAAAATACCCTCAACTTGGACTCAACACGTGGCACTTTCATCTGCTCCAAGAAGTACTGGAGGAACACATAATAAAGTTGAATAGTTCAAATTATCAAAATAAAAAAAAAATGCATTCAAGTTATCCAGCATAACCAATAGGTAAAATCAGTTGTCATAAATAATGTGATCTACATGCATGCCAAAGATTCAAATGAATGGGCTTAGCATGATAAACTATAGTCAACATGCACTGTAATATCCTCAAAGATAAAAATTCATAATGACCTCAATTATAGCAATTGAAACTATCAAGACGTGTGCAGTCAGCTTTCACCAATTCATACATCCACAAATTAATAATTGCCCTATTATAGCAATTGAAGCTATCAAGACATGCAGTCAACTATCACCAATTTCATGCATCCTAGTTCAGCTCTGCCAAGCGCACAGACCATTTCTCAATTTGTGCATGATATTCTTGAGCAGGGCCAAGCTAATTTTTCCTGCATGGTTCCAATAATATCAGATGTCTTCAAAGAGCCTTCCAGCTTTCCCCTTGTACTGCCCTAGCTCTTATATAGCTTCTAAACAGCTTTTAAGTCTACCATCCAAGTCCTGCCATAGGATCCTTTCTCTTTTTGGGCATAAATAACCATGTCCTTAATATGAAAGACAACAGTAACTAACATTTGCTCATCTAATTGAAAAATTGTGTTAAAGTTATTCATTCTACTTCCAAGTAGAGTTTGCAGTTCTGCTGCTCATGAAGAGATTTCCATAATATAGCATTCTTTTTTAGAGTGATGGAGAAAAGTTACTGCTTATATTCCATATATCAATAACAACTACGACATTATCAGGCTTCCACCAATATCACTCTAGAACAGAATACTTGAAGTCTCCAAAGGAACAGGGCAATTTAGACTTAGGATTTCCACTTGGAGGTTTTGGTTTCCATGGGTGGAGGGGTGAAAAGAGTTACCCACCATTGTGTAGGACAAGACCCATTGAAGCCTCCCAACAAAACAATAAAATAATTTAAAATTAAACACGTATCAAAAACAGAATTTGGAGATATCCATCAGAAAGTGGGGCTTGCCTATCACGTTCATCACTTCTCATGCAGTTCATGATACTTCATGCAGACATGTTCAAACTACTTGTACCCTGCTTTGGTATAATAACCTTCTTTTAAAAACAAAACCAAAACCAAAACAAGAGCAAAGGAAAGGAAAAGGGCAACCAGGAAAGAAAGAGCAAAATGACTAGAAAGGCACTGATATTCTTAGCCTACATCTTTTTATTAGATAAAAGAAGAAAATCTATTAGAAATATTGGGTATTTCTTTCTAACCCTAGACAACCAAACTTTGTTGATGAATCTCCCATAACTTGTCACAAGATAGTTTCTATTCTTTTCCTCTTTTTTCTCTTATATAGGAGAAGAAATTTCTCAATGCTTTCTTATCATCTAGTATTAGAGATTCAGATTATTTTAACTTCAAAACTTCTAGTAATCTTGAAGAACAAAATCCAATTCTTTCACGGTGCTTACAATCACCACAGTACTTTCCACGTGCCATTTTTAGAGGGCCAAACCAAATTTCTCGTACCACAAGTTAATGTCTTCTTATGCAGCACTTTCCAATTAAAAAATTGATAGTTTTGAGTTCATAATTTCAAATGGAAATTACCAGGGTATCATAAGTTTGTCTTCTCATGCAGCACTTTTCAATTAAAAAATTGATTGTTTGGAGTTCATAATTTCAAATGGAAATTGTAAGGGTATCATATACCAGTGATACTATACGCTAACTTTTAGGGTTAAATGGATCAGCAAACCTATCTACTTTATTGTCAAAATGAAAACTAAAATGGGCAAGCACAATTATACGTTAACTAGCCATAATCCATCATTTCAGATAATGAAAGAGATGCTATAAAGATTTTAAGAAGTCACATAAGCCAGGCTACAGGTATGGAGTCACACACCAATCTTCTAGAGTTCAACTAACCCATGTGTGACACCTGACAAAGTACTCAAGAATGCATTCCAGTAAAAGATGAGGAATTTCTGGTTGATAAATAAATTTTGCAGACCTGTTCACACTTTCCCAGTTTCTCCTTGTCACCAGTGTAGCCCTGTTATTTTGCAATTAATCATGGTTAAACGTCTAATATTGACATTGAGTTTCAAGGGTCACAGAATGTCAAAGTACTCTTGAATATGAAATGGAATGTAAATGAGATCATAATTATTTGAAGTTTCACCTTGAGAAGTTCCATCTCCTCTTTAGTGGGACAGAACTTTATAAGATTTTCCACTTGATCAACATCTAATATTGAGTCATCCATTGCTAGTACCGCAGCCTAAAAATATGCAGGCAGGTGTCATATTAGTTAATGAATAACAAAAATAACCTAAATTTCACAAAAAGAAAGACAAAAAAAAGTTGCAGCTCCCCTTGCACCAAAGGTGGTAGATTCCAGAATAAATAAATTTTTAGTATCAATGCATAAAAGCATGATAAGCATGTTGTCTTTGCTTAAATCAACCACTGAGCTAAATCTTATAAGAGGGAAACCTGCTATAAATGGGGCAAAATTGCATGCATGCATGCACAGAAGTAACATATAACCTGTCATGGATGAAAATGATAGCTCGGGAAAGTAAATTCCACCACAAGGTTAAAATGATATTAAGACCCCTAAATAATACACTTTTTATTCACAAAATCCTGCCCCAAGATTACCAGCTCTGCTCATCTCCCAGTCACAGCTGTCTGCAAAAGCCCTAAAGCAACGCAACCTAAGATTGGTTCCATTTCCACATCAAAAAACGAAACTTAAAATACAATAGTACAGGGAAATCCAAGTTGCAGGAGAGTACGCTCCAAGGTCAACAAACAGTGGTGAAGGCTGGCCAAATCAGGGAAATCAAAGTCACAGGAGAATGCGCTCCTAGGTCAACAGACAGGATAGCTTCTGAACATTACATTACACCCAACCTTTTACACTTCAAAAAACATGCATTTCTATAAATGGCTCAAGACTAGCACAAATTGCTTGAAAAGTAGAAGTCAACTCTCTTTTAAATATACACAACAAAAATACCAACACAAACCACATGATGCTATCCCATTTAAACTTGGGAATCTCAAGCATTGCATCTAGTCTAAGTGCACAATATCACATCTTCATCCACTAATCAAGAAAAATAGTTTTGATAAATAAAACAGATATTCTTATCACTGCAAGCACTTCCAAGATGTCTGATCTTACCATCATGTCAGAAAGTGGCATCTTAACTTTTGTAAGCATGATTTCAGTGTTATTTGCCCTCCGCAGATCAATCTACAGTTGACAACAAGATGCTTCATTTGAGAGACATTAAGTTGTAAGAAAAGGATATAGATTCTATCATAATAATATTTTCTTCACAAGAAACAGCAAAAAATGCAATCAAATTGATATATATTCAGAAAGATACACAAAAACACACATGGCAATCACACAGAAATAAATAACTACTAGAATTTGAACACAGATAAATGAAATCACTAATGCATGATGAGACTGCACGAGGGGCATATATTTCTTTAATGGTGTTTCTTTTTTATTACATGCATCACACCTGCTTAGCATCCAACTCAACTGAACCTTAATATCAAATTCCTTAGGGTCAAATACGTTTCCTTCATCCCATTATATGTAGAGCGTGTTTGACTTTTCCATGAAAAATTGAAAATTACATCCTTACAATTTCAATCCAAGTCAACTTCAGCATGGTTTGACCCTTAACAGTATACAGCCTAGTATTTAAGACATATGTTACTCTATCTGCACTTAAAAGGTATAACATTGATAAATAACCTATCCGGGGGAGATATTGTAAGCTCAGCTATCAACCAACTATTATGCAATGGCCCATAAAATGAAGATTCAGCTATATTGCACAAGGATTTCTCCATATATCACAAAACAAAGGCCACTGACATTGGTTATTCAGCTATTCACCCGAAATCCAAATACTAATTACAGTTGTTACCAACATCAAACGTTTAGACTTGCATTTTCAAGCTTAATGTTTGTATGGTCATGCATGGCCGTGCTTGGTTGTAGGAAATCCAAGGATTGGTATTTGTAAGTAGTTGGGTAGCGCTCCAGGTGCAGTTGATCAAGGATAACAAATCGATGTAAACTCTAGTAAACAACTGATAAGAAGTAAAACTGGAAGGTAGTCTTGTTTTTATCCCACGTGTAAAAATTTCATAAATACATACTACGCAACATGTTCATTGTCTGTATAAAGAATGTCTGAATAACTGATGCAAATACATTCAAAGTAACTTTTCTCACCAAATTATCACAGAAACTACAAAAATAAACACCAGCTCTAGAATCATTCATCACGATATCTTCCCTAGAAAATGAAGGCTTATGGGCTAATGAGAAAAGTGGTGCAATTCCTACCACAATCAAATTAACTAAAGCCTTGTGGAGAAAGCAAATGCAACTTATGATATTATGATTGGAAAAAGAAGAAACACCATTGAAAATAAATTAAGAAGTGAGAGAAAGATAAAATATAACCCCAGCAACAAGAATAAAATATCCATCACACACATCTGAGGTTTTATTACAGACAAATTTCAAGGCAGGGAAATGAATTTTAGATTACCAGGTTAACTTTGTCAGTTTTTGATCCAACAGACTTGCGTCTTCCTCCAGCTTTACCCAAATCAGCAGGTTTGGGGACGGTTGCAGAGAAAAGGCTTTCTAGCTCTGATACATCGAATTCTGGTGCACTATGGCACAAGGATGCAACACCATATATATAAAAAAAATAAAAAAAAATAAAAAAAAAACAGAGAAAATGATGCATAACCGTAAATAGTGAGGCATGTATAGATTCAGGAAAGTATGGCTGAATAGTGTGTTAGTAATTCTAAAAGAAAATTCAATTGGTAAAAGAAGCTGCAGTACATTTGGGGCTCTCCATGCCTTTGCAGCTCTTCCCATAAGCTTCCTTGTATTGCTCTTGTTACCTTGCTCCAATGCAAAGGCTTTAAGGAAGATCTTCTGGGTGCTGTAGCGGATGTCCCCATCCCTGAAAGACGTGAAAGCCCACGCCCTCTTCCTAAAGGGAGACCTCTGGCACTGCCTGGAGGTGGAGGAGGTGCACTGCCTGGAGGTCCTGGTGGTGCTGGAGGGCCAGGAACATGAGCACCTGGTGGAGCTGGAGGAGGTGGGCCAGCTCCACGACCCATAGGAGGCGGGGGAGGCGGGGCTCCACGACCCATAGGAGGAGGCGGGGGAGGCGGGGCTCCACGACCTATAGGAGGAGGCGGGGGAGGCGGGGCTCCACGCCCCGGAGGTGGCGGGGGAGGCGGGGGTCTCCCCGGAGGAGGTGGTGGTGGAGGAGGAGCTCCACGCCCTGGAGGAGGAGGTGGTGGTAGAGGAACTGCATATCCTGGAGGAGCAGCAACTCCACGCCCTGGAGGAGGAGGAGGTGGTGGAGGAACTGCATATCCTGGAGGAGCAGCAACTCCACGCCCTGGAGGAGGAGGAGGTGGTGGAGGAACTGCATATCCTGGAGGAGCAGCAACTCCACGCCCTGGAGGAGGAGGAGGTGGTGGAGGAGCTCTATGCCCTGAAGGTGGTGGTGGAGGAGGAGGAGGAGGAGCTACACGTCCTGGAGGAGGAGGTGGTGGTGGTGGTGGTGGAGCTACATGTCTTGGAGGATGTGGTCGTGACGGAGGAGCCTGACTCATAAATGGAGGTGATGGAGGAGTTCCAAGTAAAGGAGGTGGAGGTGGGGGTGGGGGTGGGGGTGGGGGCGGTGGAGCTCCGTGTGCTGGTTGCAAGGGAGGGGGTGGGGGTGGGGGAGCTCTATGTGAAGCATGTGTAAGAGGTGGAGGTGGAGGTGGAGGTGGAGGTGGAGGTGGATTGGGAACTCCAACTCTGCCATGATATGAAGTAGTAGAAGCACTCAAAGGGGGAGGAGATGGTGAAGAATAAGTTGGAGCAAGAGCAGCTGGAGTATAATTAGAATTCCAAGGGGGTGGGGGAGGTGGGGGAGGCAAAACCTTACTGATATTCTGTCCACTGGACAGAGGGGGAAAGGGAGGGGGTGGTGGTGGTGGAGATACATGCTGTGGAACTATCTGAATATTCTGCCTGCTAAATGATGTGGATGGCGGAGGAGGAGGAGGCGGAGGAGGAGGAGGAGGAGGTGCTGGTGCTGGGGGAGGTGCTTCACCTACTGGACTGGCCTGAAAATCATACAATGAAGATTTGTTGAAATAAGGCGGAGGAGGAGGAGGCGGCGGCGGAGGTGGAGGCGGAGGGTGCACAACTTGTTGCCAGTCAAGAGAAGAATGTGATTCAGTTGTAGTAGGAAACCCACTTGAAATTAAATCTCCAGGGGCAGCGGCAACAGAAGTCGTCTTTACATGGCCATCGGCACTAGAGTCCTTTGTTGAAGCACAAAATCCAAGAGCTGGTGGTGCACTATTATATCTTGATGGTGGATATGCTACATGCATTGAATTGGTAAAAGGGCCTTTATTAGGGGGAACCCACCGAGGAACAGTATTTGGCTTGCTTTGTTTTCCATTAGTTCCCTGTGGTTCATGTTGTTTAGTCTTTTGTTTGGTTACAATTGAATCTGCAGCCGGTTTTGCATTTGATGTAGGATGTCTCCTTGGTGAAGGTAACACTAATTTCTCAAGTTTTTGTCTGCCAACATCAGCACTCAACTTTACTGGTGGAATGATGGATTCTAACTTCTTTGTAGAAGTATTTTCTCCATCACCTTGATCTTCCATCTTTTTAAGTTCCCCATCCACATCTTCAATCACTTCTGTTGTTTCTTTACTCAGTGTATCAGTAGCAACAACCACAGAATCTGCCTTGAGATCCCCATCATCCACAGCAATGTCTTTCACTGCCAAAAAATCAGTATCCACCTTCTCATCTACCTTGTACTTGACATCATCCACAGCAATATCCTTCACTGCATCAACACTAGAATCTAGCTTCCCCTCCTGTTTGCGATTCCCATCATCAGAAGCACAGTCTTCAAATGAGTGAAGATCCGAATCCTCCTTCCAGACTTCTTTGCTGTCTACATTAACTGGCATGTTGTCATGAACTATATGAGAAGCCTCATCCACCTTTGCTTCATGCCCATCCACTACACTGCTGAAAATTTCTTCCACCTCAAAAAATTCCTCAGGTGAAGCACTTTCTGTCTCATTCCCATCTTCATTCGCCATGACTGTGGTGACATTAGGCACAACAGCATCAGCATCCGCAAAAAGTACCTGATACAGATATGAGTATGCATTCAACTCCTACAGCTTCAGAAAAGAGGGTCAACAAAAGAATTAGGTTAACCTACCTCTGCTCTGAAGTCCTTTGGAAATTGGTCCTTGGCATCCCAGAGAGTGTCAATCTCATCACGAATGAGCATCAAAATATTGGCCCGCACAAATGCCGTGTGGAACATCACTCTGAACATCATCTCCTCACGTACCAAATCTTCATCCAAATGGATGCACTCAAGAACAACATCCCCTTGAATACGGCACCTTATATCTATTTTCACTAGCGTGCACTCTTCCTGCAATTGATGAAATTCATAAGAAACACCTTAAAGTGGAGGCGTTTCACGTACCATTTTCAATTACATGACTAAGGGCATTACCTGCTGGTACAGGCGAACATGTTTTTTAGTCTTTGACGTAGAAAACAGCAGCTTGGAAGTTCTATTGGCTGGTTTTGAAGGATCCTGGCCATAAACACGAACAACTGGCCGGCAACCTTTGGCCCCCTCAAATAATGGAAGGGCTCTAAGCATCAGACAATCCAACAATAAAGGAGTATCTGATGGAGGCCAATCTGAACCAAAATTTCTTCTAGAAATGTACTGAAGATATCTAAGTTGGGAAGGCTGTGGATTTAAAGGAGACAAAAGATGAAGAAGTTCCCTAGGAGCTTGCTTGTAGACCATTTCAAGAGTCTTGTTCTCCCCAGTATACTGTTTCCGATATAACAAAAGACCTGCAAGCATGAAAGCAAGTACAGGCCAACCTCCTCTTTCACAATGCATTAACAGCACATTTTGTTGCCCTTCCAAGGACAGCCAGCTTTCGCTTGATCTAAGGAAGTGGTGGATCATCTCCAGTGGCAGCATAGGACAGCCCTCATACTGACGAGGGTAATCCATAACTGTCATGTCATACTGAGACAATATGTCCGAAATTTGGCTCCGCCTCTCTCCTTCTCTAAAGTTAAACACCATGAAGGACGCATCAGGAAAGTGGTCTTGTAGCTGCGCTACAATGCCACCCAAGTACACCTTAAACTCATCTTCTTCCAACACATCCGTGGAGAAGCAACAATCAAACACTGCAAAACAACGAAAATGATAAAACGAATTAGCTAAAAAGTGCTGATACGTCAAAATTTCTAAAGCTCCATCAAACTCCTCAACATTTCAGCCACTTAACAAGTCTGTCTAAGCTCTCAAAACCTAGGAATACTAACAAAAACAATAGCAGCAAAATTCTTTAAGCATTGCTCAATTGCAGATTCTTAGTGCATTGCCAAGATTAAATACCGGACTTCGAATAATTCACAACTAAATTATAAGAAACCTAATCATCAGGTTTGAATTGTTCAAAACTACCAAGCAATTAAGCAGAAATTTGAAGATGCATTCAATAGCGAAATTAAGAAGGAAAAAAAAAAGTACCGTAAACTCTCTCGGAGATCTCAAGAAGCCGATCCGGAGGCTTCCGGTAGAAGAAGCGTCTGAACAGCGCCATCTGATGGCGCTGTTTCTCCGGCGATCGGATCCAAACCGTTGATTTACAAGAGCACCGGAAAGATCAGAATTGAGCAACTCAAAATCATAGCAGATCCCGATATTCTCCAACACAATCAATTACACACGTATATAAAATAAAAATTGAAAGAAAAAACAAAATGGCCAACGTTTCTGAAGAGACAGTCGGTTACGTAATTGGATCAAATCAACCACAATGAGCATAACATTTCACAATTTAGCTCTCTTTAATAATATTATTCAATTTAGCTCCATATAATAATATTATTATTAATTAAAATAATAATAATAATCAACAGAGGAAAGTGTCTTTGTGTGTGTGGCAAGTGACAGTCGAGAAAAGAGATCAAGGTGAAAATGTGGAGATAAGGTCTTTGGAAGAGGAATTATTTTGGATTCAAATGTTGATCGGTGTTGTATTTTTTATTATTAGTAACTATTATTGTTTTTTTTTTACTTTTCGTAAGAAAATCACATGGAGAGAAAAGCAGAGAGAAGCATAGTGGGGACTGTTAGGGAGAGTAGTTTCGATTCAAAGACCCCTCTCTCATTTGATAAATTGGCCAATTAGGATACAAAATACAAATAAAATGTAAATTAACATGGAGAACAAAGATACAGTAAAACGGCATAATTTAAAGATATCACGGTGGTAAACTATAATATTTTATTAACATCGTTGTTTATATATATATATATATATATATATATATAATTAATATCGTGATTCTAAATCATAATATTTTATAAATAACGTGCTTTAGAAAAATAATATTTAATTAAATATCACCTATATAAACTACAAAATTAATATAATTGGCATTTGTTCAAAGAGACCAATTTAAGAAAATTGTTGGACTATTGGGAATTTTTTGTGTTTTAAGCCTAAAAAATTTATAAAATTATAGTTTTTATTAATCTAAAATTTAATTTATTTTATGATTTTAAAGAGTTATAAATATTACAATTTTAATAAAATTTGGACAGAGAGTTTCTCCTATAAAAAAATTATACTCAAAATTTTATCTCGCTTAAAAAACTTGCAAAAAACCACAATAACTCCAATCAAAAAATTCTAACTAAACTCAACAAATTCTCACATTTTATAATTACAAGTAGCCCTAGAAATGCCAAGAAAAAATAACATATATACATGCAAAATGAATAAAAAATAATACAATATTCAAGTAATTGAAATCTCAAAATATATAAACATAATTCATTTATCTATCTACGTCTACTGGATAATCCAAACTCGTCAGTTGCACGACTAGATCTAGCTCTTGCACATGCTTGAATAATCTTGCCCCCCGCCACAACATCATCAAAAGTTAACCTCTCTCCAAAGGTTTGATGTCCAGTACGGCAAACATTTAACCATCAGGACGCAATGGTGTAAACTTTTGTTTTTTTGTCAGTATTATAAAGATAAGATATAGACCTTCTAGTAGCATGAAACCAACCTAATATTAATAAAATATAAATGTTAAATTAAAAAATCAATACATAATACTCAACGTTTAACATATATTAATTAAGAAAATATTTGGTTACTTGTGATATTTTGAATCCATTAAGCATGTTACTCATATTGTATGTATCTAGGTGGAGGAACCTACTCGGAATCCAGAGTAATGACCTGACGTGTGATAATCATATACCAGGTTCTATATTCTTCATATGTAATAACATGATGCATCTCTGTATATATATATATATATCATTCTTTGTTCATCCTACTGTCATACATAAATTCTATGTCGGGTTAACTAGTCATAATCATCACTTTTACCCTGACGAGTCATAGTGTGCAATACATCACTTGTATCAATGTCGACTAAAATATGTTATTTGTAGTTGAATTGCCACATTATCCAGTTTGGACAATGTCACTTAACAATCTCAAAAAAAATATTAGCGAGACCATTGATATCCATATGTCTATCCCACAAGTGCAAACAACTAGAACAACCGTCAATCTTTCATTAAAATAAGGCGTCCACATGACTTGTGTAGGATATAAGTTTTATAAATATTAAAAAACAATAATTTAATACAATGTAATGATTTTTATTAAACAAATGATTCAAAAAAATATTCATATAGCATGTTGTATATATAGCTTGCTCCGATAAAATGTCAATACATGTGTTAGATTAATTTTCAAATACGCTAACACCACACCACCTAGCATTAAAAATATGACAGTTTCATTTTATTTTTTAAAGGAACAATTACAAAAATGCGTATAATTGCAAAATAACGTCACAATACTTGCATCCGAGTGGGAGATGAAATAATAGTGTAACTATAAAGACATAACATAAATATATTATAAGACATTCTATAATAATAATAATAATTTTTAAAAAACACATCATATCTTGGTCAATTCGACTTAATTGTAACTAAATTACATTATCATACTACTAATTGGCAAAATTCAGATTCAATACAATCAAAATTCTAAAATTTAACGTTAAATCAAATTCATCATACATTAAACATAATTCATGATACAAAATCTAACTGATATTTCATGTTCAATTGCATTAAATCAAACCCAAATTAATATAATTAAAAGGAAATATCAAATTCACTAACTTATCAACAATTCAATGAAACATATAAATTGTCATAATTTTACCTCATTCATGCTCTTGTCCATGAAATCATCAAGCATAATTAATTACATTATTAGTTGATTCCAACAATACACATAGAATCCATAATTTGACAACTTAACATCAATTAAATGCAACACACAATTAATTTAGCTTATTTTCATGTTCAATTATATCAAATCAACCCTAATTGATGATATTCTTAACTAATTTCATATTAATTCACCCAAATCTAAATTCACCATAAACTCTAAATTCAACCTAACATAATTATTTCATTTCATCCAAACGAAACGCAAATTTATGTCAATGCAATATGTTTACCTTGCTTGTAGGACTAACAAAAAGGTTAAGATGGTGGCAGCAGCAACGACAACTAAAGAAACGATTAATTTGACACATAAAAACATTCAATGATGCTTAAAGTCTAGGATGAGTTTGTTTTTCATTGTTTTAAGGGTAAAATGAAGGTTCTTTAGTGGGTTTTTAAAAAGATAGTGAGGGTAATGAGAGCGTTGGTCAAGAGGGAAGAGGCTGCGTTTATAGTTGTTCTTTCTGTTCTTCAATCTGAGTTTAAATTTCAATCTTGAATTGTTGTACTTTTGAAGCACGACATTAGCTTCTCGTTTTTCCAGAAGGGCACAACATTTACCTTATCACACTTTTTAATAGCAACATTAGCTTTTTGTTTTTATGAAATGTGATATTTATTTGTTGTATTTTTTAATAGTAATATTTACTAAATATTATATGCTTTCAAAACATAATTAACGATGTTAAAATGTATCATTTCATTAAAAAAATTTCAACCAATATTATTTCGTAAAAATTTTAAGTGTACTGTAATATTTATTCTGAAAAAAAACCTCTCACATTTTGGCTTCTGCTTTGCCACAAAAAAAAAAAAAAAGCAATCATTTTCCTGCCTTCCATCCATAGATCATTGATTATGTGGTTTGACACGTGGAAATTTACTCGCATATTATAAAGACACGACACGCACATACGAGATAAAGAGAGAAAACTTGGTCCCGTTCATATATGGATGGACAAGTAGGCATGCGAATTGGACATGTGCTTTTTAACGTCCTCTTCGCTTTTCTTTTATCTTCACAAGAGTTAATTATAGATTAGTCCTTTTAGTTTTATCAAACAGATTAAATAGTCTTTCTAGTTTTTAAAACTAATCAATTAATTTCTTCACATGCATTAACTACATAAATTTAATACTACTTTTAAATATATATATATATATATATGAGAGAAATAATAGATAAAAATATTTTTATTACTTTGATAGATCATAAATTTTATTTTCTCTCCTCCAATTGTATCTATTTTTTTTAAAGTGAATCATATGATGTTATTTTTTTTTCAAAATGGATTTTCAAAAATAACTAATAAGATATCACTAGTTATTTCATGTATATCATAAAAGTCTCATTAATCATGCTTAATTTAAAATAGATAAATACAAGTATAAGAAAAAAAAATCGTATGTATATAGAGTATTTTTATCATTTTTTGTGGGTCATAAATTTTATTTTCTCTGATCTAGTTGTATTTTTTTTATTCAAAGTAAGTCTTGGGTGTCATTTTTTTCAAAGTTGATTTAAAAAACTAACCGATAAGATGTTAGTAGTTACTTTATTTATATCGTAAAACTTTCTTATTAATCATGCTTAATTTAAATATATTTTCTTCTAGCTGAGCTTTTCATGTTATCTACTTCTTTTTTCTTTTTCTATTTTAAAACAGAAAAAAAACAAAATAAATTGGAAAACAACATGAAATAATAGTTAGTTTTTAAAACCAGAAAGGCTATTTAATTCCTTTATTAAAACTAAAAGGATAATCTTGTTCTTTTAACATAAGAGAGGGAACTGTAAAAGGAAAAAGAATAAATTCCCTAACCAGAGAGGGGCCGGGGAGACACTAAGGGAGAAATGATAACGTAAAACTCCAAACTGACGAAGGAATGTTCGGTGAATTTCATGATTTCAGTCTGGATGCTTATGGTTCCATTAAGCAGGAATTAATTAACCATCTTCCATTTTATCTGCAAACAAATGGGAGGTTAAACCTTGCGAAGGCGATTCCCACTCCCAAAAAGTAACATCAAAGCTTGAACCAAAGCTATTTAAACGGCCAATGTTGGAATAGTTTGTAGAATTAATGGAGCAACGAATGAAAATAAATGGTCCATGAGGTATATTAATATTAAAGCTATACTGACCTTATTTATATATTAAAGCCCCAATATTAATTATGATAGCTAAATTACTGTAGTACTGCATTGCAGTGATCATTCTCTTAAACTGGAATATTTGTGATAATAGGTGGAAAAAACAAGAAATTTTTGGTCTTTACCAGTAAAAAAAATAATGGAGTTGTCTCCTAATATTTTGATCACTAAAAAACTTAGCTGGTTTTAGAGCCTGGATAATAAAATTAGTTGTGTATAGAAAAGATGTATTATCCTTAGTACATATTACCTAAAGTAAACTTCATTGTTTATTTGTTTGATACAAACTAAAATACTATTTTATTTTCTAACCGTTAGTCTATCTAATAGCTAAAGTCCATCCACCCTAATAAAGAGGACAATAACTTTAGGGGCAAGTCTAGCTATTTTAGAGTTATATTATAAAAAGAAAAGGAACTGTTTTTTATTCAATATCGGAGATACATTTTACGAATAAGTTCATAATATATTAAAAGAAAAAAAATATTTTTTTGTTGTTTTTTATATGAAATGTCAAATTCTCGTGATTTTAATAAATTAGTTATGAAATCTAATATGCACGTAAAATAAAAAATAAAAAAACTATTTTTGTGATTTTTTCTTAGTATGCTTAAATTATACAAATATAATTTATTTTTGAGAAACTTGGCCATACACGAATCAAAATATTTAAATGTATTTTTGAAAAAAAAATTTGTTGTTTTTTTAATAATAAAAAAACAGTTTATTTAATATAAAAAAGCTTCCCATGTAAACATAATCCCGCACATTCATAAATATGTGAAGGTAAAAAAGATGAGGAAAAAAATTAGAAATTAAAAAAAAAAAAAAAGCTTTGTCTGGAAAAACAAGAAGAAATTAGTAAAATAAATTGTCGAAAATTCAACCAGACCAGTGAAAAAGTGGAGAAGAATAAAAAACAAAAATAATGAAAAAAATAAGAACCAAACCGAAGAAAGAGCAAAGAAGAAAATCAACCACCCTGATGGCAACAATTCCTCCAACACCGACGACAAGCCACCATTGCCAAAACCATCCCACCACATGTAGCCTCCACTTAAAAGGAGTGTTTGAGAGTGTAGTTACGGTTACTTTTCAAAGTGCTTTTAACTCAGAAATGCATCAAAATAATATTTTTATTATTTTTTAAAAAAATATTTTTGATATCAGCGCATCAAAATTATCTAAAAAAACCAAAAAAATATTAATTTGAAGCAAAGAAAAAAATTTAAAAAAAATCAAATTTTTTCAAAAACGCTTTTAAAATGCAAAAACAAATAGAGCATTAGACACCATCAAAACTAATAGCAACATCATCTCCCTATACTTTTCTCTCCCACACAACAACAACTCCTCTTTCTTCATCATCTTTAAGAAACCTGTCACTAACAAAACTAACCACCATGATCACCTCTCATTGAACATAAACCAAATAGCTTTAACACTCATCTTCATGCCACTAGCCACTTGAAGAAAGGGGAAAAAAAAGGGAGAGAGAAGGTTGTCGAACCAATAGAGAAAAGAAAAAATGGTCGAAACTTGAAGTGGGTTGTTCTCTTGCTTCAGGTGTCACTGTGGTACACCACTAGCGTAGGAAAAAATAGGAAGGGGAGAGGCTCCTGATTTGCCAAAAAACATACTTAATAGATGTGGAGCATAGGCTCACGTGTCAGTAGCAGTGACTGTGAGTAAACCTACTTATCACCACTACCAAATCTACCATCGCTACCAACCCTATTCTGACAACTTCCTTGCTACCCCAATATCTTTCGAGGTCGATTTCAAAGCTTAGGTGAATATTTAAGGTGAAGAAAAAAAATGAATGAATGTTCTTTTGGAAAAATGTAGAATAACACACCTACCGAGACTCACCTTTGTAGTAGATGGGGACCTGAAATAAGATCTCAGATTGACATTTTGATACGCTAATTTACCGTAATAATAAATAAAGTTAATGGTGACTCCATCGTGGAAAGAGTCGCTTCCTTCCATTCACTAGCGCAGACCAAAAACAATTTTAACATTAAATATTGCATATTGTATTTCTAATGATTTGATTTTTAATTGATTGTTAATTTATTGTGAATGATTGTTAAGAAATATTTGAAGTATTAGGGTTCATATTGTTGTGGAGCAACTCCAAGGGCATGATACCGCTAATGATTTATTTTTAAGGTAGAATAAGGTTGGAAACAATACCTTGCAATAAGGTTGGAAATATGAATTGTAAGAGGTTTATCCGAGGTGTAATGGTTTGGTCTCGGTGTAAATTTTGACTTGTGTTGATATTGTTTTTTGTTTATGAGATTTATGTATTAATGTTGTTTTTAAATTGTTAAGTTGCCTATGAATGTTGTGACGGGGTTGGAAAGATGGGTTGTAAGAGGTTTATCCGAGACGTAATGTTTTGGTCTTAGTGTGAAATTTGATGTGTGTTGATGTTGTTTTTGAATTGTTATATTAGGTGTATATGTTGCTTTTTATTTGTTATGTTAGGAGTTGATGTTGTTTTTATTATGTTATATTGCGTGTTGATGGCTTTAATACAAAATTTTTATTGTAAATGTTTTTTTTAAATAATAAAAGTTATATTGACAAGTTTTTATCAAATTATTGATGTTTTGATTAAATTTGGTTTTAACGGTTAGATCAACGTGTCTTCTAGTTTTAGTGACCAACTTAGACCTAACATGATGCTTTTAATCCCAAAACAAGTTTGATAATAAATTAACAAGTTTTCTTTAGGTTTGCAACTTTTGGTTTAAGCTTCTTTTTTTTAATAGTTAAATCGACGAATCTCCTAATTTTAGGGACTAACGTAGGCGTAATATGATATTTTAACCTTAAATTGGATTTCAAAATGCATCAACGAGTCTTTGCCAAGTTTGCAATGTTTTGAACTTAGAGCCCGTTTGTATTTAAGGTTGTTCATGTATTTTCTAAACACAATAAATAAACCGTTTGGTTAATTACTAAACTTAATTTATTGTTTGTGGGACCCAATACAATTTACATTTAAAACACAAGGTAATCGAAAGCAAGTTGAGGCTGCTTCTTCTTATGTCGTCTCCGCTTGAATAGTGGAGATTAAATTAAGTTTACCTTGTGGCGGATGTCAGCGGTTCGAGTCCGCTTATCTCCAACTCGTGAGCTTAGTCGGTACAAAGCTATACAATAGCACCTAATTTTTCTAATTCGGCAGTTTGATCTATGATTTATCATTCATGGATCTTTCCATTTAGCAGCACCTTAGGATGGCATAGCCTTAAAGTTAAGGGCGAGGTTCAAACGAGGAAAGGCTTACGATGGATACCTAGGCACTTAGAGACGAGGAAGGGCGTAGTAAGCGACGAAATGCGTCGGGGACTTGAACGACCCAAACCCAAATATATTGGACAGGGTCCGACCCAGCAAAATAAAATAAAAATAAATTTAATTATGTAGCGCCATTGAATAATGATAAACATTAGTTTTTCGAATAAAACACAATTAAAAATACAATTTTTATTTTATTTTTAATTGTGTTTTATTCAAAAAACTAATGTTTATCATTATTCAATGGCGCTACATAATTAAATTAGAAGGAGATCGCATGATGACGTAGCATTTGCATAATTTGATCGCAATCCCAATTTTGTTCCTGATGATATTTTACCTGATGTTGTTGCACTCTTAGGAAACCACGGAAACTGCAGTTCTTATCGGATGGATTTCGTACGTGATGGAATTGTAGATAGTTTAATGGAACAATAAAAAAATATTTTATATAAAATATTATTTATTTCATGATGTAATAGTAGTAGTTAAATCTACAATATTTAAATAAAAAATCATCAATATTAATATATATATATATATATATATATATATATATCTTTTTTAGTTATTTTATAACCTCAATTAAAAAAAGTTACTAACCAAACACATTAAACTATTTTTTGTTCAAACTCAATTTCAATCACAGTTTTAACCAAATATGTATAAATATCAAACTAACCTCAATCAAAAGATCTTTTTATAAAACATTTTTTTTTCAAATCATAACCACAAAAGCTACCACGATACCACACACATTCTAGCTTGGATTTTAACATCTAGGTCGATGAGTTTCTAGTTCTAGAGACCAATGTAGGTCCAATGTGATGCTTTTAATTGAAAATTAAAAAAAATAAGAAAACAAAAAAAAAAGTTATGAAACTCCTAATTTAAGACTTGATGTTAACTTATACAAATGTTGATCAATAAAAAATAACTTTCAAATAAATTCAAAAAATAAATTTAGATAATTAATGATACGAATAAGATAAATTTAAGAAAAATAAATAATTAAAATAATATTTTTATTTGAAAAAAATAGGATAAGAGTAATATCTATCTTTCTTTAAACATAATCAATCATTTATTTAGACATATCATAAATCTTAGTTTTTTTAAAAAGTTAGGTGGCATCTTTATTTTCCATGTTTTCCTTTGATTTTTAGAAATCCCATAATTTATGTCAATAGCGACATGTTCTACAAAGTTTATTTTCCCTTTATTAGATTATATTTCAAAAGCAAGTATCTTTAATTAGAAATAAGCATGAGATAATGACATGTTTTATCTTTGCACATTTAATTTGCCCATGAATTCTACCATTATTCTACAGGTTGTGTTAGGGTTTGTTTTTTTGTATTTTTTGTATTTTTTTTATTTAACTTTCGTCCAAGTACATGACCTTTTATGCCACGTGTCAAAGATCAATCTGTCAAGGATAAGAAAATAAAACGTGAGAATTTAACAAATGAACAAGAATAGAAAATCCAAACTTCAATTTCTTGAAATCAAATGAAATAGAAAGAAAACAAAAGTCTCACACTTGACGCTATAATTTTAATTTAATTTCTTTCATGTTGATTTTAATCTATCTAATATTAATTTAATTTATAAGTTAAGAAAACCTTTTTTTTCTTCAATTAGATGAAAAAGGTTTTTATTATACCAAAGAAATTCAAAAACTTCAAAATTACATTAAAAGGCTACAAAATAACATAAATTAAAATTTTATTATTCAATGAATTTGAATTCAATTTTGATATTTGATACTTTATTTGGATTAATATGTAATTTTTAATATAATTTTGTGGTTTTTATTAACAATGATTTATATTATTATATTTTAAATATGTTTTAGGAATGAAAAGAAGAAGTAATTAATTAAGAATAAAAGATTAAATACATAAATGGGGAGTTACAAGACTTATGGAAAATATAAATTTTACTTTTTAAATAATTTCTAAAATATCAATAAATTATAGTTGTAAAAGCAAAATAAAAACTAATAAAAAAATATCAATAAATAAACAAACCAAATGGCACAAGGCTAGTGAGTTATACAATGTCAAAGAACTATTTCAACTTAAAAGTTTAAATTATCATGTGAGGTCTCAATATATAATTTATATTATTTTATAACACATTGTGAAAGCTTGTACAAGTTCAAGCAAAGAGATAACAAGTGTCTTGTGCTATTAATTAGTTTTAATTATAAGAAATGATAAGGGTGATGCGATTTGAACTTGTAACTGTTTGGTCAACAAAACTTTGATACCATTTTAAAGAACCATCTCAATCTAAAAACAAAAATTATTAGATAAAACTTCAATATATAATTTATATTATTCTCTAACATGTAATTATGCCTAGGTACATTAGCCTGCCTAGGCCCATGAGTACAAAAAAAAAAAAAACAGATAACATTTAAGATAAAACAAAAATCATGTAGGAAATTAACGATCTTCTAATATAATTTTCTTTAACCTTTCCTCCCTTCTTCGTTATTCATTGTCTTTCTTGCTTTGTATTCAACCATCTAAACCATAATTTTAAACATATAAAATTATATATCATCATTCCTAGCAATATTTTTAACCTTAACAAGTCAAGCTTCAAACATATAAATACATTAAAAATCAAATTTAATTTCTATCTTTCAAAGTTTTAGATGGAGAAGTGGATTAATATGGGTGAGAAAGAGTTTATGAAGGTGTAAGCTTTAAAACCGATGCTTTATATAGTAGTTATAATGATGGTGGTGGTTATTAATGAAAAGAGTTTATGAAGATATATTTATTTTATTTTGTCATGTAAGATGATAAGTTAGAATTGAAATATATATTACTCCATAAAATGATATGAAGGATTTGTACAAAGTGTATCTTTTTTTATCGTCGAAGTACAAAATATTTTAGATTCTTTTTTTTTTTCTATTGATTTGCTTTGCACCAACACTTTCTTTCTATTAGTTTATATGCTATGTAATTAATCAATTAATTATACATGAGATTAAGTTAGTTCATATAAACTTATTTAATTTTAATAAAAGCTTTATTTACTTTTAGTATTCATCAAATAATTGAAACATATATAAATCTAGGAAATGATCTAACGGATTTGAACAAATTATGCTCTTTGTTTTTTAATAGAAGTACAAAATATTTTTGTCCCTCATTTTTTTCAGCCAATTTACGTTACACCAAATTCTTTTTTCTATTAATATATATATCTTGTAGCCAATCAATTGATTATACATGACATTAACTTTATTCATGTAAACATATTTAATTTTAATAAAGGTTTTTATTTATCTTTAATATTCATCAAATATTTGAAAAATGAATCTAGAGTAAAGATAAAAATTTTGAGATAAAAAAAGCTTTGTAAACAAAATTATAAAGTTGTTATAATTATGAAATTTTTATTGCATTAAGGTAATGTTTCTAAATGTTCATGGTCAACGTTTTATTAAAACCATATATTAATTAGAGTCGTTCGGATTAATAAATATTATGTTTTTTTCTTTATGAAAAGAAACATTTTTTCTCATAAGTTAAGATATAAGAGATACCTAGAACTATTATGTAGATACTTCTCAAATGACATGTACACTGAATTGACCCGATTGACCCTCGTGAGAATTCCATATGGAGAGATCATTTGTGTCTATAGAAAGGCCCATGTGACAATTGTAATGTTATGCTTTAATCTTGCAACACGTTGTTCTAATCAAGAATAATAAACAAGTAGATATTGGATATAACATGAATTACATAAAAGTATTTAAATAATCAATAGAAGATTCATCACTCTAGGTAAATTAGAAAAAATATTTCATACACTCTTAAATAGTATTGATTATAAATCCATAGGCAATGTGAAATAAAAACGAGTTTCAAATCTTATTCAATTAATCAATGAATATGGTGTTGAGAACAAACAGGATTTGACAAAATATATATTAATATAAACACTTCATGCTATAATATCCAAATCAGAACATTGTTGATGAATAAATAATAATTATAAACTTGTCACTGAAAAGTTAAATCAAACCACTTGTGACTTTTCTAATACTTAAATAATAATGATAAATTATTAGAAATTATACTTGAACTTTAAATATAAATCAATTAATTATTGAATTGATAATAAATTAATTAATTTAATCTTATTTTATTTAAGATTGTGATTTATATTTGAGTCAACTTCTTAAGAAGCCTAATACATCACACACAAAAACTATTGATAAAAAAATAAAATGAGATGATTAATTAAATGTGATTAGATTGTAAATAAATTTTGAAAATTGAGGATTATAACGTAATTTATATTGAAAATTACAATTCTAGACTTGAAAAAAATCAAGTAGGGACTTGATTAAATAAATTTCTAATTTTTTTTCTAAAATAATATATGTAATATTATTCAAGAGAATTTATATTTTATCATTTATATAATTTTTATGTTTCCTATAAATAGAATGTTATGCCTTTTATTTTCTATACAACACACAGTACTGAAACTACCTGAATTATAGAATTCTTGAAAAATACAAAAAGAAAAGAGTTAGCACATAAATGCATAACAATCTCTCTCCTAGAAGTATTTAAAAGATTTTTTATCGATGTTCGTGTAGATTACCATAAAAAACCAAACATTTAGATAACTTATAGTTTATAATAACTCAGCCTTGAAACAATAATTCAAAACCAAAAAGAACATCTAATCTTTAAGTAATATTTATATAAACCAGGGGCGAGAAAAAAACCGAAAAACCAATTAAACCGAGAAAACAAAAAAAAAACCAAAAAACCGAGCCAAAAACCGAAAAAACCAAGACAAATCAGTTTGAACCAGTTTTTATCCTAAAAAACCAAACCGAATCGAACCGAAACCGATCGGTTTGAACCGGTTTCGGTTTTTTTTTAAATATTTGGTTTGGTTACTTTTTTTTTTTTATAAAAACCGAACTGAACCGAAAATAATCACCCTTGATATAAACCTTACACAACCCTATATTTATTTAACAAGATTCTTGAAATTCCCAAAAATATTTTAAATTTATCATTTTTTCTTCGTATATATCTTTTTTTTAAAAAGCCAACACTTTCAACATTCTTTCCTCCCCATATAAGCCGCTCATTCAAAAACAAATTCCCCCCATTTCTACTCGACTTGGCATCATAGTAATCATCCACATCAACATCCACACTCGACATGGTATCATAGTAATCATCCACATCCACGTCAGTATTGTCTGTGTACAATGTCATCTAACCATTTTTGATGGTTTAAGGATACAATTGATAATTTAAGTGTAAAATTGAAACCAACTCACTGGTTCGAGAATATATTTGATGTTAACCTTTTTATATCCACCTTTTTTCTGAAAATATGAAAAACCCGCGCAATTTCTTGCATGACTTGAAGTAGCCGTTACCTAGGCCATATATTTATTTCATCTTATGTAACAGAATTACATCAATATAAACATTTTAGTTATTTTTCCGTAATAAGAAAAGTGAACTCACCATGACTTGGAAAGTCACCGAAGGTTTCTTCTGCTCAGTTATGTCATGACTTGGATGGTGGCATCAAAACCCACTTGTTGCTGTGACTTGTCAGCTGAACTACATCGTGGCTCCCTGCTAATGTCTTAAAGGCAAATTACACCTGCTCATGTTTGATCTAATTGCCAAATCTCCAGAATCAGATAGGAACAAAAAAAAAAACAAAGGAAACAGATGCTGCAAACCCTGAAAATCTGATCATTTTCATAAATAATCTCAGGTCACTAACCATTATTCCACTTCTTACATGGAGCAGGATAGGTCCAATCAGAATAAAAGCAAAAAAAAAAAAAAAAAAGCAGCTTGGCAAAACAGTGAATAAATGGAAAAAGAAAGAGGTGATAATTAACACAAAAGGAATAGGAAAAAAGAAGAAGACTAAAGGCTCAAATGCAGGAAAAGAGAGAGCAAACCATCAGTATGGACCTCTCTTCAATCCAATTTCCTCCTCACTTCTGGATACATAGGATCGCAATCAACTTGTAGTTTCTAGATTTTCATTCGACTTTCTATCCAGCTGATGGTTCAATAGCGCCGTTGTTGGGTACGGTAGATCAGTTTAAACATGTTTCCTTGATGAGTCTTATGGAACCTGTTTTCTTGATTATTACTTCCAGGAGAGAAACCTTTCCATCGTGTCTTTGGAAGCTGAGCATATATAATGATGATCACTTTCCATGCTTCTTGCCTGGGTCTCAAATAAAATTTTAGTCAAATTGAGCATCATGGAACTTCATGAAGATGCATGCACGGTGGCAAGTGGCAACTTTCATGATTTGATAAAACTAATGAGTAATGGAAGCCCCACTCTTCCAGAGTTCAAGTTTCCTCTATAATTTCATTTCCAACTTGAGAGAAGCAGTGTTTCATAAATGGCAGCATCAGTTATGACCGTCATGATGGGAAATGATGAATTAGCCACATGTTGTCCCCAATCAATGGTTTGAGGTCCAGTTCACTTACATTTCTTTAGGTATAAATCAACGCCTTCCAGCAATTAATCAAAGTTTTGAGGTAAAACCGTAGGGTTAAGAAAGGAAAGGAACCAGGGTCTCTAAGATGATTTAAAGCAATGAAGAAAACATGATGGCATAGCCCTAGTTGGTATGATTGATGATGCAAAACCTTTAGAAAATATTAAAAACAAAAACGAGGGGATTAATATTATCATTTCCGTACCACTTTGAAACCATGATTTTCGGACTGCCTGGCGAATGTGGCGCTCATGTCTTTCTAAGAGTTCATCCACTCTGTGCGTCTGAGATAACAAGGGTCCAGAGAAGTCAACCTTGTCCACTTGGTCTTGAAAAACCTATTCAAGTTAAACCTTAAGTTAGATAATCAGTGGACAGTTGCAAACTATAATCTGCACCCCTCTAGTTTTTTTTTTCCTCTCACAAACACAAACAGAAAATGGTTAAAGTTAATTTCACATCTCAAATTCTGTGCAGTTCAAAAAATCTACAAGTAATTAGAGCTACGGTCCGAGCAAATCATCCCAGTGTGGTTTAATGGTGTCAGTTTGCCGACTCTTGGCTTAAATCATGATGATGTGAACATTATATTTTGTAAGCCTTATTTTAGCTTTTCGTTTCAACATGTAGTGATCAATAAACAAACAAAAAAGTTACAAGAGCAACTAATAACGCTCCTTTCCTCTCTCAATTTTTTCTTTCTGGATAAATAAGAATTTTAAAGTTTCAAAATTCTCTCCAGAGTTAGAAGAAATAAAAATCTTGAAAAATCGCTGCCCTTGTTGTTCTCTATGCTAAAGCACACCATCACTTACTAGTGACTTGAACCCTGCTGCTAACTCTGTATTCACCACCATCTCCAACCTTTACCAATCTAGGAATTTCATTCGATTTTAAACTATGACAAGCAACATGTGCCTTAAGACAAATTGAAAGCAAACATCAAGACATATTTCATTTCATCTTTAACAAAGACTGTAATTAAAGTTAGATGCGGTTCAAATATTTACAAACGTACCAAATTACTTCCCCTTGCTTCCATTCCCTCTCTTTGATAAAGTGCCAAAGATAGCTCTTGCGAATGGTACTCCTCGGAAGCATCAAAAGAATCTGGACGTTCAAACTGCCTCCATTGTTTTCGCAAAGCAAGCTTAGAAATTTCATATGAATCATGGCCTCTGGAATTGGTACGGATTCCATGGGTGAGATCCCCATTATCATGTCCTTTTGTGTCATAATTAGTCTTCTGTTGCAATGCAGAAGAGGGTTCTAATCTATTATTAGAATGACCTCTCGAAGTAGACCTACTGTGGGATCTTATGGATGCATCATCTTTTCTCCGTTTTGCCCAAGCAAAACCACTTGAACTAGAAACTTTTAATGGACCAGAAAAAGGAATGTCTCCTTGGGATGCATTCTTTATATGGAAAATCTCTTCCAATTTATCAAGTGATGGCTTCCGTGCCTCTCCACTTGACTTTCCATCTCCTCCCTTTGGAACACGCATGTTGCTGATATTGATTTGACCACATTGCTTTTGAGCTGCTAGGTCCTGGAGACAGAAAGGAACTTATCACTATCAGTGTGAATCAGCTTCCACAAACACCTGTGCGCGCGCGTGTGTGTGCATGTGTGCTCATGTGAGAGAGAGACCTCCGCTGCCAATTTACTGATTCCACATAGTTTTCTTGTACACTTTCTTGTTTCAGTTCCACGACCTCTCCCACCAATCTTTTTCCTAAAAGTTCAGAGCCAATATAATTGGATGTCAGTATAACTGTATAACCTATGATCCTGGAGATTTGAGTTTTTTAATAATATGCCTGTAGTCAATATAGTTTCTAGTAATAAATTTCCAATTGCTGTCCACATAAGGTTTGTAAACTTACAGGCTTTTAAATGAGATTTTAACAAGAGGCATCTGTTTCATTTCTTGGTAATAGCAGTGGTCACATGACAGTAACAAATGCTGTCCAATGCAATTGCATAATAGACTAATTTTATCATCATTGGACCCCATATCCATAGGTTGCTCAACTCAATTGCATATTTAGAAAATCCAGCTAATTATATGTCTCAGTTGAGTCAGCAGACATGGAATGACTTCATTGCAAGTGCTCTTTAAAAAAGTTAAGCAGCCAAACCAATGTTTAATTCAGAAGAGAAACAAAATGCTTTTAGAGAAAACTGGATGAGAAAAATGAGAATCCTCACCTCCTTGCCTCCTCACGGTTTTTTGCATCTATCTCTTTGCTAGGTGGGTATTTTGGCAAGTTTGATGGATCACATGGATAAGGTTTTGTGCTGAAATACTGAAAAATTGAAGGTAAGGAGCTTGTGTTAAAATAAGCTTACCAATGCATAAACCTATGGCACCTAGTCACACAATTTCCATAAAAAGACACCCCTTCTATTTTTTGGTCTAAAAAAACAATAATTTCCATAAATGAAGGTTAAACATGAACACTGTTTTTTGGTTAGAACAGAATGTACGGCTAAAATGTGATCCACCAGTGTATGATGATTCAAATAGAACATAAATTATATTTAATCTCCATGGCTATATAAATCAAGGTCACCTCTTGAAACCGGCATATCAAATGCTATAGGAGGTAATAATCACCTCAGATGCAAGAGCAGAAGAAGCAGTCCCGCGCTTGTAAGGCTCTACAGAGAGAAGAGTTTTGATCAGGTTCACAGCAGTTTTTGGCAAATCTTTAAGGGTCTCACGAAGACAACTATCATAAGGTTGCTGTGGTTTGAATAAAGTTGCATGAGGAAGTTTGGACTTTTTCCAGTATTCATCAGGTGGCGACCCACAAAGCTTGAAAATTTTGTGTAATTGTTCAACCTGAAAGAAGCAAAAAAGAGCATTCATACAAAATCTTGAAGAAAAAGCAAATCAACAGAAATGACAAGAACAGCTAACTTTTATAAAATATAATTCTTTAGGTCTGCAACAACAAAACTGGTAAACAGGTATATCTGATCATCCCAACATGGGCATGCCTCTGATTTGCTACCCTCAACTGTTAAAATGAGGAACAGAACCACAAAATCGACTGGAACAAGTAACTGCCTTCATGTGATAAATACAAAAATGGTTCTCCTCAAAGCCATCTCACATTGAAATGAGGATAAAATAAAAGCATATCTGGTATCATAACATTCTTTAAGGGATTTTACTTGTACAATCCATTCGTGAATTGGAGAGTTGTATATGATGATTTTCAGGAATCTGTCTCAGAAGCGGGCTTCACAAAATTCTACCACTGATGCTGCTATAATGAAAGGAGAGATAACAACAAAAAGGAGAGAGAGAGAGAGAGATGAACGAATCTACTTTACTTGTATTAATTCTAACCCAAGAAAAGATATGAGAAAAGTAGTACTCAACAGAAAAAACAAATTCCCCCCCACATAAATCTTTATCACCTTATTTTTAGTATATTTCACCAATCACACAAAAATCATAATAATGCACAACCATGTACAGGAAAAAGATGCTTACCTCTGTTCTCCCTTGAAGGATTGGTTTTCCAAGAAGAAGTTCTGCAAATACACAGCCTACACTCCAAAGATCAACAGATGCTCCATAATCAGTAGAACCCAACAAAAGTTCAGGAGGACGGTACCACAAAGTCACAACACGACTGGTTAAAGGTTGCCTGTGCCCGTAAGTGCAGAAGTTTGCCAATCCAAAATCTCCTACCTTCAGTATACCATCATTGTTTACGAGAAGATTTGATCCTTTGATGTCCCGATGCATTACACCCTTTGAGTGACAGTGATCAAGTCCTGATATTAACTGCTTCATATAGCACTTAATCTGCAAATTAGAGTAATTAATATACTTCAGTGCGCAGAAATAAATTGCAATTAACTCACAGAGGTGGCACCCTAAACATGTAACGAATGTGAACAAATCTCTTACATGATGTTACATTTCTTTGAATTCAAGAATGATTGAGCTTTGTTTTATACAGTAAACTCTAAATTTGATGCTACAGATTAAGAGGAGCTTTTTATTTCCATGATGTCTTGAAACACCCAAAAACAAATTCTAGAAAGCAACACAGACAAAGGCAGAGTTAAAACCTGTGCCTCACTGAACCTGACATCAGGGCAAGACAAGAGTCCAGTGATGTCATGCTCCATGTACTCAAAGACGAGGTATATGCTACATGACAATCGTGAAGTGATTAATCCATCCAATTTCATGATGTTGGGATGATCAAGCCTACGAAGAATCAATATCTCTCTTGCCATAAATCGAACACTCTCAGGCTCAAAATTGTCGAACCGAACTTTCTTCAGAGCAACTATCCTCCCAGTTTCAGTCTCACGTGCTCGGAACACACTGCTATATGTACCCTGTCCTATCTACCAAAGCAATTGTACAGAAAATAAGTTGACTATCCAATTGAAGAGGAGAGAATATAAACTAAAATAAAATAGCAGCAGTCATCTAGGCAAGGCTTAAGTTCAGGTGAGTAAGAGAACAAGATGCCTTCACACTTGACATTATAGATTCTAGTCCACACATGAAAATGGCATAAAAGAAGCAACCGACAACCGGAAAAAAAAGGAAAGAAATTCCTCCACAAAGTTCTAGTTACAGTGAAATAATAAGAGTAATAAGTGCAATTATCAGAATCATGAAGTACTAATCTGGAAGATTCACATAGTATGATGTGAGCAGCCTTCCAAGACCTGGCATTGTTTCGGAACCAAGTTGTCCAGAGATGATTGTAGCTGAACACTGTATAGAATTTTAGCATTATATAAAGATTAAAAGAAGAGTTGTTACGCCAATCACCCAACCCCCAACTGGATTGTTCATTCTAAAACTTCCTTGCTTGTATATTATTTTAAAAAAAAAATTGAAGGGATTATAATGCGCAAACAACATTTTATTTTCTCCAAAAGAAAAGAAAGAAACAAGTAGATTTTTGATAAATGAAGAACATATACAGCAAGAAGCGCTAATTAGTAGCAAAGGCATTAAAGATGAAATCTTTTTAAACAAACTAACAAAGAAGAATAAAAACAAAAACCAACACCACATTGTCTATGATGACAGAAAAAACACAACACATCTCCTCCTCTCTTTTTTTTTTAATTTGAAAGAAAAATAAACAAGTAAAACTTAATAATTAATTAATAACCTTTTCCAATTTCTCAAAAGCATCAGCCTTGAGAGGGACCCAACCGTGAATGGCTTCTCCAGCTACGGCACTTAGCCAGGCCGGCCAACCTGCAGCCACCTGCTCACCTTCAATGTACTTGTGTAAACTCCTCAATCTAAAGCTCAACGACTCGCCATTTGAACTCGGAGCTCTTCCTGACTCGCCCAACTCGCTCCCTCCGCAACTTACCACCACCTGATGGTGGTGGTGATCCCCATTCTTCTTGAAACTGGGGTGCTGGTCCATTCCGACACGAGCCCGGCCCGACCCGGACAAGACAGAATGGTCCAGGGCTGGTGTGACGGACACCGCCTGCTTCGAGCTCACGCAACCCATTCTGGTATGGTGAGAGTCGGGCCCGAGCTGTACTGAGTCGGGTCGGTGAACTCGGATCCAGAAAGACGAGCTTAAAAAATGGAAGGGTTTTTGTGGGTTTGCAAATGCATGCCCAGGCAGGCAGCTTCCTTGAAAACAAACAAACAAAAAAAAAAGTTGTTTTGCTACTTATACCAGCCAAAAAAAGGAAAGGAAGGGAAAAGAAAAGCTTGGAAATGTTTGTTCTGAATCGTCCCCATGCAGCTAGCTATCTACCCCCCCTTTTTCCTTTCCCTTACTACAATTCTGCGACAATCGCGGAGATAGATAGGATGGAGACACCGGAATCCACGGAAGGAAAGAAACATCAAACAATAATGACGATGATGATGGGCATCATTACACACCACCCTTGACTTTAATACATGAACGCACTTCGCATGAAGTCCTCCTACTTTAGTACGTGTCTCGCGCTAGGACATAGATTTTAGGGTTAATGTGTATATAAAAGTGATCTCGTGTATCTTTTTATTATTTTTTTTTAGACAAAAATACATCTTAAATCATAACAAAAAAATAAAATCACAAGCTTAAATAACAAGACTTGAAGAACTCATAAGAAATTGCTATAGACATATTTGTATTTATGCGGTTTAATGACACGATTTTTTCATATTTCATATTTTATAAGTTATTATTTTTTTAGGTTTTTCATTTTTTGTATATTTTTTAATATTTTTGTTTTCTAAGGGTTTTCCTAGGGTTTTCCATTTGTTTTAAAGTTTATTTAAAAAAATAAAAATCAAGTTTTCCTTTAATGGCTGTAGGGCATTTTAGTTTAAAAATTGATAATATATATATACACACACACACAAGAGAGAGATTTTTTAAATAAAGTACATAAAAAATGCGATCAATATATAAAAATATATGGATGAATTAACCTTGATTTTATCATATGGATATCATAATATAATTTTTATTCGTTGATTATACGTTCACTAATGTTAAACTTGTAATGTTGCAGAGAGCTTCATCGATAATAATAACCAAAATTTTGGTTTATGTCTTAGCAAAATATATTAAATATAAAGCTTTAAATTCCAATTATGATATTTTTTAAGTGGTATATACTTGTTTGATTATCTCTATTAACCAAAAATAATTTTGTTTCAACTTTTATAATTTTTTTTATTGACGTGACTGTCTGGATCAGTTTGCGTGTATCTCGACTAATCTAATAGGTTCTGAAATTAACGATCATATAATCCTCCAGTAACCATTATATACTTTATAGTTACCTTCGTTATTTTATTATGAGTTTATTTTCAAATATGCACCGACTAATTAATAATAATAATATTAAAATAATGTTTTTCAACGGCAATATCAAACAATACCTACGTTTGTCCGCGCATGCACCACAATATATTAGTGGGAATGGAAATAATTAAAAGAAGAAAAGTGCACGCGTGACGCGAGACGACCTTTTATTTTATGTTTTTGTTTGTTGTTTTTTTTTTATTAAATTAAAAATAAAAGAAAAAGAAACTTTAAAGTTTAAACTGATGGGAAAAACACTGTGGATGTCGATGGTGAATCCCACTTTACCATCCCAACACAAAAATAAAGGCTGACTTTTTTTTTACAAAGACACATTTGTTTTTTAAAAACTAGTCGGAGCCACAAAGATCTTTTTCATTTTATATATTTTTAAAATTTAATTACTAAAATACTTTTTTAAGCAAAAACAAAAAGCTTTCGTTCAGGTGTGATCATTTTTTTTTTTAAATGAGCAGTAAAAAAGACTTGAATGTTTTGGGATCACTTAATTTTTAAAAGCTTTCGTTCATTGCAGGGACATGTTTTGTTTTAGCTCAAATTTGTTGGTTTTAATTTAGCTCTATAATTATAATTTGTTATTTATTATTCTTTTTAATTCAGTTTTTATTTTTAAATTTTTTATTAAAATTTTATTAGTTTTTTATTTTATTATTCAATTAAAGTTTATGATGTATTATTTTTTATTCAACTTAGTACTTATTATTTTGATTTGTTTTTCCTTTTTTGTTAAAGTTATTTTTTTTCAATTTAATTATCTAATAAAAACCTTTTGATTGTCTTCTAATTTATTTTTTATTTTATTTTTTATCCTTATTCTTTTAATTATAATTTTTTGTTTTAGATCCCTTTGTCTAATTGATTTTTTTTTCTCTAGTTTCATTCTTCAATATTTGATTTGCTAGAAAGTAGGTTTCATGATTTTTTCATTTATGGTGCTTTTGGTATAATTACCCGGGTTACGAATTTGAAAAGTTAATGTAGGTCAATATCCTTATTTTTTACTAATTTTCTTTTCTAATTTCATCGTTCAACATTATTTTTTTTAAAAAAATATTGGTTTATGGTTTTCCTTAATTTCTTTTCTATTAGGGTTATCTCAATCTCATGAATTATCATTGTCTTTTTCTTATTCTTTTATTCTAATTTTATTTTTATTCTAATTGATATGTTTTTTTGATGTATTTTCTTTAAATAATTTTTTTAATTTATGTTTCAATTAATATCCCTCCTCTATAATTTTTTATTTTTAAATAATATTTTTAATATGTACAAACTTACATATTAGTTTTTTTATTTCTTTTTAATTATTTTTTTTTAAAATTTAATTCATCAATATTAATTTTTTTCTATTTAGTTATCACACTTATGATATAGATCCAAGGTTTGACGGGTTAACCCAGTTGATTCAGATTTTTTTTTAATTAGTTTTTTCTTCCAATTTCATCTTTTAATATTGATTTGATTGACAAATAAATTTCATGATTTGTTTTGTTTACTTTTCATTAAATTATCATGATTTTATGAGGGGATTTTATTATACCCCTCCTCGTAAAATACTATTCATTGGAATAGTGATTTGCTTCGTTTTTTTTCTTTATTTTTTCCTTTTCAATTAATCTTTATTTTTTGTTTAATTTCATTCTATTTAGTTTGTTAATATTAATTTTTTTTTTCTATTTAGTTATCACACTCTCATGACATGGATTTCAGGTTTGACGAGTCAACCTTGTTTGGCGGGTTAACCCAATTGATTTTGTTTAATTTCATTCTATTTAGTTCGTCAATATTAAATTTTTTTCTATTTAGTTATCACTCTCATGACACGGATCCCAGGTTTGACGGGTTAACCCAGTTGATTTAGATTTTTTTTCTTAATTAATTTGTTTCTTTAAATTTTATCTTTTAATATCTATTTGATTGAGAATTAAACTTCATGATTTGTTTTGTTTACTTTTCATTAGATTATCGTGATCTCATGAGGGGATTTTACCATATCCCTCCTCGCAAAGCACTATTCATCGGAATAGTGCTTTGCATTGTTTTTTTCCTTTCCAATTAATATTTTTTTATTTAATTTCATTCTTTAATATAATTTTTTTATTTAGTTATCATACTTTCATGACACGACCTTGCAGCTAGACCCACATCCAAGGCTCTTGGGTCTGGTGTTGCAGCCAGACCCAAGGCTCTTGGGCCTGACGTTGCAGTCAGACCCACTTAAACTTGGGTCATGCAAGTTTAATATTATTATTAATATTAAAAATATTATTATTTTTATTATAATGAATATTGCTAATATAATAATTAATAAATTTGAAATAAATATTATTAATATTGAAAAACAACTATAGATTTGATTTAAAGGGTAAAATTAAAAACTATAAGAACTTGGGCCAGACATGTTTAATATTATTATTAATATTATAAATATTATTATTGTCATTATTATTAATATTATTACTATAATTATTAATAAATTTGAAAAAAAAATTATTACTATTGAAAAAAACCCATAAATTTGATTTAAATGGTAAAATTAAAAATTATTGTTGTTGTTGTTATCGTCGTCGTTGTTGTTATGTTAATTATTATTATGATTATTATTGTTATTCTTATTCTTAATATTGTTATTATTATTATTATTATTATTAAATTTTAAAAAAAATATTATTACTATTGAAGAAAAACCATAAATTTGATTTGAAGAGATTAAAAACTATAAGAACTTGAGTAAGACAAATTTAATATTATTACTAATATTATAAATATTATTATTTTTATTATTATTAGGAGAACTAGACCCCAGAAACTTAGATCTAGTTGGGACGCCAGACCCAAGTTTATAAAAATTAGTATTATTGTTATTATTATTGTTATAATTATCATTATCATTAATAAATATTTTAAAAATATTATTACTATCGAAGAAAAATTATAAATTTGATTTCAAGGGATAAAAAACTATAAGAACTTGGGTCAGATAAGTTTAATATTATTATTAATATTAAAATATTATTATTTGTGTTATAAATATTATTATTGGTATTATAATTAATATTATAAATATTATTCTTATGTCAGACGTTGCAGTCAGATCCAAAGCTATTGGATCTAGTTTTATAAATAGACCTAACACTTTTAAAATTTAAATTTTATTTATTTTTTATATCAAAAAAAAATTAATTAGCAACGTAGCGAGGACCACCTAACTATTTTGATGCTGCAGGAACTAAAGTTGGTGAAGATTTCATTACTTTTTTTTGACAGAACACAAATTTAAATTCGTTTTCATAGGTATTTTGGTCCATTATTATAATTACATTACAAAAAAACTAAACGAGGAAGGTATTTTACTATTACATTCACTCTGAAAGCTCTCACAAAACCATTGTGTACGATCTCTTGGCTATACATTTTTGCTTTTTTATTCGGTAATTGACCTTCAAATTCATCATCCTATCTCGTGAGGAAAAGGCAAGGCCAATTCGAGTAAATACAGGTGACATGTACGATCTCTTCCACTTAATTTGTCCACGCCCATCCTCTCGAGCAAGCCAAGCAATTGCATCTAAATCAATTATTAATCGTTTACATAATCTCTTTGTTTTATTTTAGTTCAGTTATTCTTTGTTGCTTTAATTTAATTATTTATTTTTTCTTCAATTTAATATATGTCATAGATGTATTAGGTTGTTGGATGCTGCAAGTATAAAGTCACTTATAAATGTAAAGGTATAACTATGAACACTGATTAAGGAAACTACAAGTCTCTTCACCATTTTGGATCAACTTATAAAAAAGATAAGTACATGTAGTATATTTACAAAAGGGTCCTTGTCAACCATCTCACTATGATTTTCCTCAAAAACAATTTGGAAATATATCAACACTACAACGTTTTAATCTAGCTTGGTTTGGTGCATACCCAACTTGGTTAGAATACAACATAGCCAAAGATGCTGCTTTTTTTGTTTACCTCTTCAATGCATTAATGTTCAATCAACCAAGGAAATTATCTAGAGCCCTTGCGTTTCCTTTTCAGAAATAATAAAGCTATTAAAAGAGTTACTTTCAGTGAAGCTCCTAAATATAACAAATTGACTTCTCTATATATTCAAAAAGACATTACTCAAGCTGCTATAGAGGAGATTATAAATGTGATTATCAAATATCTAGGTGACTCATTATTTTCAATTTTAATAGATAAGTCACATGACATATCAATCAAGAAACAAATGGCAGTTGTTCTACGATATGTTGACAACAATGAACATATAATTGAACGTTTTTTTGGCATTCAACATGTGTTCGATATAACTGCTAATTCACTCAAAGCAACTATTGAAGCTTTGTATTTTAAACATGGGCTCAGCATATCAAGATTGCGTGGTTAAGGATATTACGGAGCTAGTAACATGTGAGGTGAATTCAATGGCTTGAAAGCACTTATTCTAAATAACAATCGAAGTGCATGCTATGTACATTTTTTTGCTCACAAACTTCAATTGACTCTTGTGACTGTTACAAATAAGCATAATAAAGTTGGAGATGTCTTTAATTTCATTTCTAACATTATAAACATAGTTGGAGTATCGTGTAAAAAGATGGAGGTGACTAGAGAACAACAATATGCTAGAATTATTGAAGGACTTGAAAATGGAGAAATTTTTAATGAAGAAGGCCTGAATCAAGAAACTTTTCTTAAAAGTTAAGGTGATACCCGCTGGGGCTCTCACTATGTTACAATTATTCGTCTACTTATAATGTTTTTGTTAGTTCTTGATGTGCTTGAGATTATAAGGGAGGATGAGATGAACTCAAGATATTATGGAATCATTTAATTTTATATTCATGCTTCATTGTTTGAGAATGATACTAGCAGTTACAAATGAGTTCTCACAAGCATTAGAAAAAAAAGATCAAGATATAGAAAATGCTATGAGTTTATTGAAAACATTAAAGGAATGATTCAAAATGATGAGAGAGAATGATTGAGAATCTTTATTGGAAAAAGTGTCATCTTTTTGCATCAAACATGACATTGATATTCTAAACATGGATGATGAGTACAAGCTACGTGGGCGTTCAAGGCAAAAATATCAAGGGATGATAAACCTACACCATTTTTGTTATGAATTGTTTAACAATATCATTGACATGCAGCTTAATGAGTTAGATGATCATTTCACTAAGACAAGTATGAAGTTACTTCTTTGTGTGACATGTTTAAACCCATATGACTTTTTCTCTACTTTTAACAAAGAAAAGCTTATTGGCCTTACTTTTTTATCCCAATAAATTCTCTATAGTGGACTTTATGGTATTTGGTGACCAACTTGATACATATATTATTGATCTATGTAATGATGATAAGTTCTCTGATATTGAAGGTATTACTCATTTTGCGGAGAAAATGGTAAAAAGAAAGAAGAATTTGATATTTCCATATATATATATATAATGGACTCTGAGTTTGGTTTTATACATTAAGAAAAATATCTTTAATGAGATTGATAATGAAGTCATTTTGAAACGGTTTCAAAATATGAAAACTCGAAGAGAACAATTATAATGTAAGTGTTTTCATTTTAAAAGTATTCTTAAATTAATTTTGCTTGATATGAGTTAGTACATATGTTTCAAATTGATATAACACATGTTTATATAATATATAATATCAAGCATTTGTTAGTAATTTGCCCCTCATTTAAAAAATCCTAGCTCCGCCTCTGGGAAAAACCTACAAGGAATAACACAACAATAAATAAAAACAAAAAACCCTAACTTTATCTTCTACACTCAACCTTGAGCCACTAACTAACACCAAAATCAGATACTCAAAGCATCAAGAAATGAGCCAAACTCCATCACATTTATGACCCATGTTTACTTAGTTTTATTGCTGCCATTTTCCGTGAGTTATTCTTTCCCTTAACTTTTAACTTTCTTAAAGAAAAAGAGTCTAGACTTTTTTTTAGAGCAAGAATAGCCAAGTTACTACCGTTAATACAATAGGAATCATATCTGAAGAAATAATCAGTGTGTTTGTGAACTAGTTTATGGAGTTTAAGGGGCTCTAACAACATGTTCAACTATAGAAAGTGCCAAAGACCAGCAATGGTATCAACAACATCCACATACTTGAATGACAATTAGATTTGAGAAGAGAACAATGATTCAACCCAAAAGAGTAATGATAATCCATTCAGGTTTGATTCTACTCCTTTCTCTTTACTTTAATGCCTCTTATTTAAGTGTTTTATGTAAACACTATAAGTTCAGAAGAATCTTATTGATTATTTTCACTATCATCACATGTACATTTATATTATTTACAGAGGGAAGTTGTTACACGAGATAAGAAGATAAGAGAGGATTCAAAACCACTACTAGATAAGGATGAGATAGAAGTCCTGCATGGACTCCTCTGTATCTGTTACAATGAGATAGAAGTCCTGTATGGACTTTCCTCTGTTTCTGTTACAACCCCTCTCAAGCTCATAGGGAGAGAACGAATCATGAGCTTGTCTCTTAGCAGAAGAAAACTAGCTGTGGTGAGACCCTTTATAAAAATATCAGCTATTTGATCAACTGTACTGATATACTAAGTTGAGATATCTTTAGCAACAATTTTCTCGCGAATGAAGTGATAATCAATTTCGATATGTTTTGTTCTAGCATGAAAGACATGATTTGATGCCAGAGCAAGAGCTTTAATATTATCAACCCAGACGGTTGGGGAAGCTGTCAGGGAAGATGCAAATCTTTGAAAAGCATCTGAATCCAATAGAGCTTAGCAGTAGTCATTGCCATGGAATGATATTCAGCCTCTATACTAGAACAAGCAACAACAGGTTGCTTCTTCGCCACCTATGAGATTAAACAAGGACCTAAGAAAATCCCGTAGCCAGTGGTGGAGCGCCTATCATCCGGGCTCCCAACCCAATCCGAATCACAGTAGCCATGTAATTACAAAGAACCTTTTAAAAAGTAAATGCCATGCTTAACTGTAGATTTAAGGTATCGAAGGACCTTCTTTATAGCTGTAAAGTGTGTAGTTGTGGGAACATGTAAAAATTAGCAGAGTTGATTCACACTAAATGCAATATCAGGTATTGTTAAGGTACAATATTGTAATGCTCCAACTATATGACGATAAAGTGATGAGTCAGGAAGAGGATCACCATCAAATTTTGATAACTTCTTACCAGAAATACATGGAGACTGATATGGTTTAGCTCCTGTCATGTTGACACAATTCAATAAGTCAACAATATACTTAAATTGATGCAAATGAAGACCTTCTCTATTTCGATGAACCTGAATACCCAGAAAATAGGAAAGCGGTCCTAAATCCTTCATTGAAAATTCATGTTGAAGCTTGGTAATAAGATCAAAAACAACAATTGGCTTATTGCTTGTAACAATAATATCGTCAACATAAATCAGAACATAAATACGCACTGCCTCTTGAAGAAAAACAAATAGTGATGTATCCATAGTAGATCCCATAAAACCAAGATCAAGGAGTACCTGGGAGAGACGTTGAAACCAGGTGCGAGGAGCTTGTTTCAAGCCATAAAGAGATCTGTGGAGGCGACAAACAGAATCAGACTGAGATGAATCCACAAAGCTTTGTGGTTATTCCATAAATACTTCATCCGTCAACTGTCCATGTAAAAAGGCATTTGAAACATTTAATTGCTGAATAATCCAATCATAATGAACTGCAGGAGCAAGAATGAGAAGGATAGTAGCTGGTTTAATAACTGGACTAAAAGTCTCAGTGTAATCGATACCATCTTGTTGCTCAAAACCCTTTGCCACAAGCCTTGTCTTATAACGATCAATAGTGCCATCAGATTTTTGTTTAAGTTTGTAAATCCACTTGTTTCAAATCACATGTTTATGAGTCGTGGACACAAATTCCAAGTACCATTGGATATTAAAGCATTATATTCAACAGTCATAACATCTCTTCAATGTTGGCTCTTTGAGGCCTGTGAAAAGGTAGTTGGTTCAGGAGGAAGGATGATAGTATAAAGGGCTTTGAGAGGATGTTTTGTAGAGTGATAAAAGTGAAAGTCAAAAAGTTGTTTAGGTTTGAGAGATCCAGTAATGCTACGAGTAATCATCCGAGAGGGAAGAGAAGAACACTTTAAGGACAACTAGTGTAGTAGAGGAAATGTCTAGGGAAGGAGAGGGTATAGATTCTGCTGGTGCAAATATCTTAGGCATATGATGTGGGGATTCTGGAACTATAGATGACAAGGATAAGATTGGTGGAAATGGAAGAGATAAAGAGGATGATGGATCTTGTGGGGAAATATCTGCAGATGTGTTAACAACAGGAGAAATAGGAGTAGATAAGTTTGAAGTTGGTGGAAGAGATAAAAACTTACTTGTTAATTCCGTGTGAGAGATAGTAGAGGGACAGTCCTGTTGTGGGGGAGTAGCTGAATATATATCCTTAGCTGGAAACATATGCTCATCAAACGTGACATATCGCGAATATAAACTCTATTGGTTAAAGAATCAAGACATCAATATCCTTTAGAATTGGAACAATAACCCAAGAAAATACACCGTTTACTATGAAAAGATAAGTTATGATCATTATAAGGTCGCAGTAATGGATAGCACACACAACCAAAAACTCTAAGAATAGAATAATCTGGTTCTGCATTAAATAACTTGGTGTATGGAGTATTGTTATTTAATGTTGGAGTGGGTAATCTGTTGATGAGATAGATGGCAGTAAGAAAAGCATCAACCCAATATTTGTTAGGCAAGTGTGAGTGAGCAAGAAGAGTTAAGCCAGATTCAACCACATGACGATGCTTGCGTTCCACTATACCATTTTGTTCGGATGTGTATGGACAAGAAATTCTATGAATAATACCATTATTTGCAAGAAACATTTTGAACTGAGAAGAAGTGAATTCTCCACCCCCATCAGTTTGTAATTGCTTAATTTTTCGAGATAGAAGATTTTCAACTAAGCATTTGAATTTTAAAAAACAAACAAAGACATCTGACTTGTGTTTCAATGGAAAGAGTCAAGTGAAACGGGAAAAATCATCAACAAATAAGACCTTGCAGCCACTTATTGACTTTACTGGAGAGGTCTACACATTAGAGTGTATAAGCTCAAGAGGAAAATTCAATACGCGACTAGAAATTGAAAAAGGAAGCTTTTTGCTTTTTGCCAGTTGACATGGCTCACATAAAGATTCTTGTCATTGTGAACCAGACACAGACAACTGAGAATGATGTAACAAATGTTGAAATACAGAAGAAGATGGATGACCAAGTTGATTATGCCAAACTGAAACTGGAGCTTTGACACCAATGAAAGTAACCAAACTGCGACTTTTATTTGATGAGAAATGTTTCAAGTATATGGGATATAGACCAGATTTACTCGGTCCCTACAATAGAATTTCCCCCGTCTGTCTGCATGTTCTTCACAAGAAAACGACTAGAAGTAATTTGAAAATAACAATTATTATCAGCACAAAACTGTTGAATAGAAAGCAGATTAGCAGAAGCTGAAGGACAATGAAGAATATTATTTAAATAAAGTGTAGACGTAGGTGTTTGGATAAGTGTGGAACCAGTATTGGAGATTTGCAAACCACCACCATTGCTAACAATCACTGTTTCTCCACCTTGATATGGTTGTTGTAGGGCCAAGTTATCCAATGTAGTAGTGATGTGATTGTTAGCACCGCTATTAGCAAACCATGGTTCATTGTCATTGACATTGTGAGTGTGTGCTACCATTGCAGCCAACTGAGATGGTGGGCTCCCTTAATAGGAGAAATTCGTGCGATGATAGCAATCCAATGCTTGATGGTTTGGCTTGTTACAAATCTGGCAGAAAGTACGATTTTTGTTAAAAACCATAGATAGAGGCTGATTCTCATTTCTAGAGAAATTTCCAGAACTTGTGTTGATGGTGCTGCCATTTCAAGATGGATGCTGTGTACGAGGAGAATATGATGGATGCTGAGTGCGAGGATAATATTTAGGTTGACCAAATCTATGCTTTTTGCTGAATCCAGATGAACCTCGATATTGATAAAATAGTGCAAATTGGCCAGCCTCCGGAGGTACTGTCTTGGTCTGATTTTCCAATAAAGTTTCACAACTAAAAAGTTCAAATTGAAATTCATTGAATGAGAGAGAAATATCTCTTGTTATAAATGAGAAGGAAGTGATGAAAGAAGTATAGGCAGTACTAAGACCACTAATAATATGAGATATCAGATCATCATCTTCAATAGGCTTGCCCACAGCAGCAGGTTGATTGGCTAGGCCTTTGGCAGTATGAATATAATCTGCACAAGATTTATTCCTTTGCTGTAGATTTTGAAGTTGTCTCTTCAAATGTGAAACACGAGAGCGATTTGGAGCAGCAAACCAATTGGCTAGTGAATCCCATACCTCCTTGAAAGTATTCAAACCAAAAACTATAGAGAGAACTGTCTCCGAGAGAGTAGCATTCAACCAGCTAAGTAAATATTGGTCCTTTTTAGTCCATAAAATAAATTGTGGATCCACTGTAAGTGTAGCTTATCCATTTGAATAAACAACAAATTTAGAAGGATAAGATTCTAAGCCATAAAAAATAACTAGAAGATCATTACTCCTTAAAACAGGAAGAAATTGAGACACCCATCCAAGATAATTAGAGTCATCTAATTTGACAGAGATAAGATGATTAATAATTGGAAAAGTGATGTTTGGACTATAGGAAGCCATGAAAAAGGATCTGTTTAAGAGTGTTAGCCAAAAAGATCTGATACCATGTAAACAATACAAGTTCAGAAGAATCTTATTGATTATTTTCACTATCATCACATGTACATTTATATTGTTTACGGAGGGAAGTTGTTACACGAGATAAGAAGCTAAGAGAGGATTCAAAACCACTACTAGATAAGGATGAGATAGAAGTCCTGCATGGACTCCTTTGTTTATGTTACAATGAGATAGAAGTTCTGCATGGACTTTCCTCTGTTTCTGTTACATTTTATTGCCTTGACATGTTAACAACCATAAAATTATGGTGACTTTGTCCATTCCAACTTTGTTGCGTGTTTTTCACCCATGAATAGTCACCTTATGCATGTGATTCTTGCATGTGTTTTCATTGGGAAAATAGAAATATGTACGGTAACCTTTTTCTTGTAGCCTACTCTTGTTTTGTTTTAAACTTACATAAGGATATAAAAACCCAACTTGAAAAGTTCTCTTCTCCTTATTGCTTAGGGTCACAAAGATAGGAAGTATCTTAACTTTCCTTTTTAGGCATGGCTTATGAGATGGTTGATGGCTAGAAGTAGAATGTTGGGTGAAAAGAAAGCCATATAGTAGTTTCATTTTTTTTTTGTATGGTTACCTCTCTCAGTATATGTTTTCTTTTTGTTTGTGTTTACCTATTATTATAACATGCATGTTGCTTTAGGGAGTTTGTAGAGACAATTAGCTAAGGCAAGAAGGGTAAGGGAAACAAGTTTCCTTCCTTGTACAATCACCTTATTTGATTATTGGTAGGAGGGAACATGTTGTTTCGTTAGGAGTGAGATGTACTTTTGTTTTGTCTTCTTTGGGTTCGAGTGCTATCGGCCTTCATTTTTATAATCAAGTGCTTGCCTCTTTTTTTTGGTGTTTTAAGCTATGCATGGTGGTTTGGATGAGGCTTTTTTATGTGATGAAACAATAAGGAGATTTTGTTTTACTTGGAAAAGTCAGCATAGTAGGCATGTTTGGGAGGGATAAGTCTTGTTTTAATGGGACTGTGAATTATACTTCTTGAAATGACAACATTATTAGATTATTATATACCATGTCCTTGTATTTTTTTTATGTGTTAAGATGAACGTGCTTTCCTTAAAGATGGCTTAGTTGTGTGATGTTAAAATCATCAAGAAGCTTTTTTTTTAATTAAAAGATATCGTGTTAACATGTATGCTTAATAATGTAGGTTTGTTGAGAAATTCTCCATGAATTTGGTCTCTTCTTATGGAAGTTTGCGTGCACTTTATACATATCAGGTTCCTATCAACTTTCATCAATGAAAATGTTACGCAACCCTATTTTTATGCATGGGGATTTAGGATTTTTAGGTGCACACGAAGCTTTTGGTTTGTAGATTTATTTTTTTGGTGATAGTTTGCCATTTTTCAGAACACTAAAAACTTATGTTATCAAATTTCTTCTTAACCAAAAAATATTTATTATCAAAATTTATGTTTAACCTTGCACATGGCTAAGTTCTTTTGAAATAAAAATTATGTTTGTATGTTTTGACAATGTATAAAGAAACCTTTATTTTGTTCCATTAAAAGAAAAGGCCAAAAAATATATTTTTGGATTTTTTTTTTATTTTTTCTAGCATTTTACAAAAGATGAAAAATAAAAAAATATTTTGCCTACATGCTTAAATTTTTTTTAACAACTTTATAAAATCAATTAGAACTTGGCCTATGTTTTTTAAAAAAAACCCCAAAAAATCAATTTGTTTATTTTTAATATCAAAATTTACGAACTTACACATAAGACAATTTCCGATATGAAAATAAATAAATTAAGCCCATAATAAATAAAATGACCCCTCCCCCCCTTTTGTTTACTTTTAATATTTGAGAATTATTAATTTATACGTAAGATGTATTCCTATCATTAAAGAAAATGAAACTATAAAATATAATAAAATATATTTTAGCTTTAAAATGGTTAGCTTTGACCTATAAAGCTATGGTCCACGTTACTGTGATGAATCTACTGCAACTAATAAACACATCAATGGTTAGAAAAACACATAAGAGCCTTAGAAATAAGAAGACAAAAGCACAATGCAGTTTATCTTAGGTAAAATATATTAGGAGTGATATTATCTTTCTTATATACAATCAATCCTTTTATTCAAATTCTATAGACAAGTTAGGGTTCTTAATGACCATAATATTAAGTGACGATTCTAAATTTTTAAACCATAAAAAGATAATAATTTTTTATTTTTTCCACACCCAATTCCAATCTTGAAAGATTATTACTGTGATGTCATACACCCACGACATGCTTGATGTCTTCTTTGCTTTTAGTTTTTGAGTTGATTTTGGTTAACTAGGGAGTCCTTAATTTGTGGTTGACAAACTTATTCAAGCTGAAAAGAAAGAAAGAAAAAAGTTAAAGTGTTTGCTTAAAATGTAATTTTTTAGTGAAAATTTCCATATGCAATGTTGATAGATATCTGAATCTTGATTCTTTTAAATGGAGTCACTATTGATTTGGTTGATTTATATTAAAAAATGGAAAAAAAAAATTAGAGTTAGGGCATAAATAATTAAACACCTATTATATCACTATTATTATAATCATGAATGATCTTTTATTGCAACTTCTATAACTAGATGTCTGCTGGAAAAAAGAAAGTTTTGTTCACTATAAGTTCCATTTTTGTTCATGAAAGACCAAAGAATGTTATGGTTATTTATGTGGTTAAGAGATTAAGCTAAGAAGGCTTGCAAGTGTTTGAATTTGAGTACTAGGAGAGGGATGAAATGGATTCTCTCAGCTGTATTTGTGCTTTTTAACTTTAAAGCTTCATCTCTTGAGAGCTCTCTTCACATTTCTACTAACACTTCAACTAGAATAATTTTTACATTTCATTCATTTCATTTTTATCCTTCACCTATGTTGTTAGTATCGTATTTTTTTTGGTTTTGTGATAGTTCTTGCTTTTCAAAATATTTTTTATTTAAAAATTATTAAACTAATATTTTTTAAATATGTTTTTGATAATTTTGATATACTAATATAAAAAATTAAAAAATTATTTTAATATATTTTTAATTAAAAGATCACTTTTAAAATAAATTCTGCTATAACTCTGTAGCAAATACATTTTTAAGCACGGAAAGCATCTCTATGCCACCATTCTTCTTCCCCATTCGACTTTATAGTTACTGTTGGTGCAACTATTTACGTATAAATTATAATGACTAGCCTTGAAAGTCGAAACCCCTTTTCTCCTTAACCTTTTTAATGTCACTCTGCATCTCATTTTTCTACTCTCAAGTCTCAAGAGCATGCTTTTGGATGCTGGGGGATTATTAGATGCCTGAGTGGAATTATCAATTGATGTCATCATGAAAACTTCAAGAACACCTTGAAAATAAGTAAAAAGAAAAGAAAAGAAAAATTAAATTAGAAGATTTTACAACCTGAGGATGCTATCCACCCAGCACACATATAGTTTTACACAAAGAGAAACGAGTTTACACGTTAAAGGACATGAGATAAAAATAACTTAGAAATAAAAAAAAAACCTGATTTAATTGGGATTAAAATATTAAAACTCACGACCCTAATCATAATTACTATTTCTAGGTCATGAGACCTGATTAACCTAATAGAAAGCGAATAAAACAAACTATAAAGTTTAATTTTTAATTAACCTAATATTAAAAGATAAAATTAAATAATTAAAAAAATTTAACTAACCGAGTTAACTTGTTAAACCTATAATTAAGATAGCTTCTGAGGAAAGTACATTAATTGATAAAAAAACAAAGAAAAAAATAAAAGGCAAATGTTAGTTTAGATGACATCAAAACACGTGGGGAGAATCCTATTTATTGTTATAGTAATTAATTGAAAAAAAACAAATAAAAACAAGAAAAGGCAGATGTTTTTTTAGGGCATATCAAATCATGTGTGGTGGGGAAATTACTATTCATTGCTATAGTAATTTCTCCCACATGTTTTATTTTAAGTGTATTGTTAATGATTTTATATTATCTTTTCTATGAAAAAAACATTTACATTAATGATGGGACTGGGCATTGAAGCAAGGTGTGGGGACCATCCATGTCCACTGAGTGCTAGTGATTAGCTATCACTGACATGAGACATCCTTACCTTTCTCTTATTTTAAGGTTTTCTCAATTTTGTATTCTTTTCCCTTTACATGAGCGGTCCATATTCTTTTTCGGTTTCCCCCCAGCATTTCATCAGAATTGTCTAAGCATGTAGAAATAGTTAATACTAGATTATTTAACATTTCTATATTATAGTCTAGTTAAAATTTTCTTGAGCATAGAATAAATATTTAGATATTATTAATATTTTAATTTAGCAAAATAAATTTAAATAGTACAAAGGTTAATTTTATATAACCTCGTTGATAAAAAAAAATCAATACAATTCGCAAAAACATAGTTTGACTAAGAAAATTCAAGATAACATCTTTTTTAATACTAAAATAACAATTTATTAAATTGACTTGAATCCATCCAGGTTAACATGTCAAATTCACGACTCGGGTTATGAGACTATGATAATCCCATTGAAAGCAAATAAAAATAAAATATGAAGTCTAATTCTTAATCAAACTAATATTGGATAATAAAATTGAAAAACAAATCAATTAAAAAACTTAAAAAAGCAACTTAAGTTAACCAATCAAACCCGCAACTCGGGTCATCAGACCAAGATAATCTCATGAAAAGAGAATTGATTAAAAAATAAATCAATTAAAAAATATAAAAAATGACCCGAGTCAATCCACCAAACCCATGACTCGGGTTATTAGACCAAGATAACATCATAGAAAGAAAATTAAAAAATGAATTGATTTAACCTGGGTTAACCTATCAAATTCGTAACTTTGATCATAAGATTAACATAACCTTATAGAGAGCAAATCAAAATAAATAATGAAGCTCAGTTTCCAATCGTTTATGTCGGATCTAATGTTGAATGATAAATTTTTTTTAAATCTTAATTAAAAAAATGAACAAAAAATGAGACAAGTGAACCTGGGTTAACCCGTTAAGCACTATTTCTATGTCATGAGATCGATATAACCTAATAAAAAGAAAACCAAAACAAATCATCAAACTTAATTCTTAATTAAACACAATATTAACTAATGAAATTAGGAAAAAACAGAGTCAATTGTGCTAATCAGCCATACCCGTAACTCGAGTTATGAGACTGAGACAACCCAATAAAAATAAAATCCAATGTTAAAGGACCTATGACTTGGGTCATGAGATTGAGATAATCTCTTAGAAAAAAATAATAAAAAAAACAAACCCAATTTAATCATGGTTAAAATGCTAAAACCGACATTATTGATAATGAGACTAAGATATTCCTATATAAAACAAATTATGAAACTCAATTCCCAACTGACCCAGTGTTTAATAATAAAATTGAAAAAAAATTCAATTAAAAATAAGACACAAAAACAATTTGAATCTACTCGGGTTAACTCTTTAAGTATCATTTCCGAGTCATGAGACCAAAATTACATAATAGAATGTAAACAAATCAAATCATGAAGTCTAATTCTCAATCAACTCAATATTAAAGGATAAAATTGAAAAAAAAGTTAATTAAGAAAAAAAACTTAAGTCAACCAGGTTAACCTGCTAAACCCGCGATCTGTGTCATGAGAGTGTGATAACTCAATAAAAAATAAATCTAATAGTAAAGAATAAAATTAAAAGAAAACATTGATTGAAAAAAAAAAAAAGCACTATTCTAATGAATAATGCTTTGTAAGAAGGGGTATAATAAAACCCCTTTTTGTTTTAGCTTATAGTTAACTATTTTAGTTACATGGTTATGCTTCTTTATGGGTCAGAATAATTTTTCATTGTTCATTAGAATTAATATCAACAATGTGTTTCACACCATAAAAAAATTATGAATTAATATATTTTATTTTAATGAAAAATATTACTTTTCATTAAATTTTTTTCCTAATCTTATAAAAAATGTAAGCAATTATAATTAAAAAAAAAACTAAAAGTAAGAGCAAGATTAAAAAAGGTTTATTTTTAGTTAAAATTTTGTTACTTAATTAATCAACTTTTTTTTCACATTTTACTTAAAGAGAATACTTATTTTTTAAACAATTTACTAGAACCATAAACTAAAATTCTAATAAAAATATAGGAAAAAAAAATATATCCTAATATCCTTAATGTCAAGCAAGCTCAAGGTCGAATCAATATTTTTAACAAAAAAAATTACAGCCATTGCCAATGTATTTTGCAACAACAACAATTTTTTTTATTGCAGGTTAAAAATTTTACATGTCCATCTAACAAACATAGATAGATGATTAAAGACATTAGTTAATGTTAATAATATTTATTAACAAGAACTAAAAATCAAGTTGTGAAGTTGAGACCTTTTGACCCGAGCCCTTATATGGCGTAGGTTTTGAATTGAATTGGGTCAGATCTAACTCGATATAATATAGAAAAGTTTTTTCTAGTTCCATTTTAACCTTTATTTTTTACATATTGATTTAATGATTTTTTTATTGACATAAGTTAATTCGGGTTTACCCATCAAGCACGTGAACCAAACAATGAACCCATATGGATTCAATAACCTATTTTTTGGAAACAAAAGTTTCACCGAAGAGAGGAAGGAAAAGATGAAAAAACTAATAATAAGGAAAATAAAAAAATACGGAGAAAAACTCTCTAAAGTGTCCCTAATTGAATATAAACTGTCAAATGACAAAACATGAAAAAACTTGAAGAATTAAGAATGTAGTGAGATCAATTGCTAAAATGTCAAAATCAAGACGGCAAACCTAAATAATCTCTACATGAAATAAGTGATCTTATGTTTTTACACCCTTAAACATCATTTGAACCTTATGCATACATTGTTTCTTCACAATTATGAATAATAACTTGTGTTACATGTTTTTAAAAGCCTTTTTATGATAAAAAAAATAATTTGTTTATATTGATAACTTTTAACCTGTAAAAGGAGAAGAAAAGTCATTTTAATAAAAGACTCATTTATGTGCTTGATATTGTTCTTTATGACATTAAATCATCGACATGATATAAAGCAAGATTGCTCTTTTTGAAAGCTAAATTTTTAATTGAAATACAACCTTTTCTTTCCAAAAAAATCCTTTATTGTTGGAAAATCCATTCATTCTTTCTAAAATTAAAGAGCCAAGATCATGAGATGATTATTCATTGTTGTAATCCCAACACACTTATACCTAGTCATTTATCAATAAAATACCAAAAAATTTCATCCTGGCATTGAATGATATATTTTGGGCTCTTAACCAAAGGAGTCTAATTTTCATGAAATAGTCTCAAAACTACATCTCAATTATTTCATTTTAATTATTGGACTTGAATAAATACAATCATTAAAAATTATGGCATGATCCCAAAACAAGAAGAATTATTTTCAAATAAAACAGTAATTAATTGAATTTGCAAAGTTCTTAGTAAAAATGATGATGACACGTTTGAGCCTTATGATGCTAATAGAAAGATAAACAATCAAACTAGTTAGAACAACTCTATTTGAAAGAATCTATGATGAAGATGATGTACTTGATTTTTATACCAATTTTACCTACACTTTTAATTTTATGCTACTTTATCTTAAATATTTCTATTTTATATAGTTTTTATTTATATGTGGGAAGAAATAAATGTATGGAAGCCCATTTATAAACCAATTAAATGAGGAAATTTACCTTGAAAAGGTTGTGTATATATCGTGGAAAAGAAGAGAAGGAAAATAATTTCCTATCGTAAGAATAAGAAAGTTTTATACTAGAAATTTTAGGAACACATATATGTAAATTAGAAACATTGTTCTTTAGAGATATCCAAATTATATGGTCTTAGTATTAAACGAAAACTATTAGGAAGCTCCATAACTTTTATGTTATGATTTTTTAAAAATAATTCATTATGATAGCGCAAATAGAACTTGATGTCAGAGATTAAAATATACCAGTTTTGGAAGGAAAATAATTCATTATATGAGTTCGACACTCTTTCCTTCACAAAAACTTTACTAGTTATTGTGATTCTGTTCACTTACAAATATTATAAAATCAAGTTTTTAGTGTCATTGTCGAGGGTTAATTATTTGTTATTGATATTGATACTAGCTAGATTGTTATTAATTTTGATTTATTTAATTATTATCATTATTATTATTATAAATTGCTTTTCTTCTCTCTTTTTTTTTTCCAGGATTTAGAAGTGTATGCCCTGTTCTAAACCATCAGAGCCTATACTTTTTGATCCCGAGATTGAGATAACTTTATGTCAAACCAATAAAAAAAGAGAGTAAGAATCACAACGTTTGCCATTACTATAATGAAGTAGTGGAATAAAGAGGCAAATAGAGCCTTCTAGGACTATTATATGCCTTTGGTTAATGGGTCCGCATCTAGCATAAAAAGGTTAACAATACAAGTTAATAATTTTGAGATTAAGCCGAAGATAATTCAAATGATACAACATACTATTTTGTGAAACTAGCTAAGGCAACTCTGTTTGAGAAAATTAATGGTGAAGATGATGTTGGCGTGCCTCATGATGTTTAATGAAAAGATAAACATGATCAAATATGCTAGGGGCGATTATGTGATGTTGATGCATGTGTGCTTTATGTTGGCTACTAAAAAAACACAACTAGATTACTTGGGGGAAATTCTATTTGAAAAAAAATCATGAAGATTATATAGCCAAAATGATGATATGAAGAACTTTATCACATGCTGGATGGTTAGAGTTAATAACTTTTTTTCATAATAAAAGTAAGCAACATTGAAGTGTTATCATCAAACTATATTATGAGGCAATTGAAAGTAAAGCCAACATGGGTCAAATTAGCACGATGAATGAACCATCCTCATCCATCGATAAAAAAAGGAAACATGAGGAGGCAAACTCGTAGTGAACATCAAATTGACAAATGTTAAGTAAGCCAGTACTAAAAAACTGACAATTTCAAAGCCAAAGATCTTCAAAGACATAAAGAAGATTGAGGTCTCAAAATGAGCAATTTGTGCTTCCCTCTTAATCTTAAAAGATAAGCTTAAAAACGAATTAGTATAAGTTACCGTTATAAATATACCTTTTAACTTTTTAATGAAATACTTTTTTTTATAGAAAAAAACATTTTCACCTCTTATGAGAAAAGCATCTCATTTCATTTTCAAGTTAAGCCCATTTATTCTAATGGAAAAAACTTTTCAAGCCTATCTTTTTTGATGGAAAAAATATTTCAAATCCATCTTTTTTATGGAAAAATATTTTAAACCCGTCTTTTATGATGGCAAAAACATTTAAATTCAATTCAATTAAGGAATTTTATAATCATTCTTTACTTTTGAGTCTCAGAGACTCCAATATATATATATATATATATATATTATTAAAACTAAAAAAACCCAGTCTTCAAACCTTACCAAATTACAAAAACAAGCCAAACACAAATTCAAGAAAACCAAACAGATTTTCTTAGAGCTATCAAAACACACTTACAACACCTTGATAGTTCATCTTTAACTGTCCCAAACACACCACAAACAACCAACCTTCTACATCCACAAATCAAGTCAATACCCTACATAATAGTCTTGGGGAGTCTTCTGATGAAGATACTTCTCCAAACTAACCTCTTGAACTAAACAGATTTACCTGACAAACTCCCAAAACAACCATTGCCCCAGATATTTCCATATCTGCTGAACCAACTATCCTTACTCAACATAAATATAATTTCTCTTTCCTCTATGAATGGAATATATATGGAAAGTCCGAATACAATATCCTCAACACCCTTCAACAAATGACTATGGCAGCCAATGCCTACAAAACCCAAACAGGAACCCTAGACAAAGCTATTGCTGAGCTTCTTATTGCTGGTTTCTCTCACAAGTTAAAAGGATGGCGGGATTACTATCTCACTAAAACCGAGCACCTGCATATCCTAAACTCCTTTTAAACATATGAAGACCAAACACCCATCCTTGACCCATCTGGAAACACTATCGAAGACGTTGTATCAACCCTTATTCTTACAATTTCCTTACATTTTGTCGGAGACCCTTCCTATTTGAAAGACATAAATGCTGAACTCCTTCCAATCTTAGGTGTAAGAAGCTAAGTGACTTTCAATAGTACAAAAACACCTTTTTTACCCGTGTCATGCTTAAGGAGGATTAAAACCAACCTTTTTAGAAAGAAAAATTCTTTGCAGGCCTACTATTCTCTTAGGAGAAAAGGTCAGAAACAAAATCAAAGATACCTTTACAACCAAAACCATACCATATGACCAGCTTACATATGGTGAACTTGTGAGTTTCACCCAAAAAGAAGGTCTTAAGATCTGCTAGGATATCAAACTCCAAAAACACCTAAGGTGGGAAATGAAACGTACCAGACAAGAACTTGATAGTTTCACCAGTTTGACCTTTCCACCAAAAAAACCCTCCTGTAGTGGAAACTCTTCACAACCTAAAAAATATTCGAGCAAAAAACCTTCTTATAAACAATCAGCCCATAAAAACCGACAACAATTTTATTCCAAACCATATGAACCTTACTACAAAAAGCCCTACAAATTTACCAAACCCCATAGACCTTTCCAGTTAAAACCCAAACCAAAATTTGACCCTAAAAATATTATCTGTTACAAATGTAACCAGAAAGGATATACATCCCCGTTTCTACAAAGTCAATACCAAACTTCATGAGCTCCAAATAGATGAAGACACCATCAACCAAATACAAAATCTTTACATTGAAGCCACATACATTGACCATTCTCTTTTAGACACTTCTGAAGAAGAATTTCAAATTGATGAAATAGTATCTACCAGTGCTACTTCAGATGCCTCTACAATTTCCAAACAAATTAACGTCTTAACCCAAGACCAATAATTCATTCTTGAGGCTATCAAAAGACTTGATGATCCTCAACTGCAAAAAACCTACTTGGATAAATTGTTGAAAGATTTCAACCAACCAGAGCACCCTCCATCTAACCCTCTAAACCGCTCTATATTACCCTTTACCAGCACTAATACCTATGACCTTACAAAGATCCTTAAAAAAAAAATCCAAAACCACATTCACCATTCAAGAATTACATTTTGAGATCAAAACCCTCAAATCCGAATTACAAACCTTAAAACAAGCCCAACAGAAAGACTCTGCCATATTACAACATCTTCAGTCCAAAATTAAAAGCCAGTCTGATACTGAGTTTGAATCAGAAGATCAAACCATTGAATCTCATGTATTACCCCATACACTTACAAATATTGAGCATATTCCAGATGATTTCCTGAATGTATTAACACAAATATCTTTTAAAAAATATTTAATTAGAATTACGCTTATTTTTTAAAAAGATTTCAAACTTGATACTATTGTCTTATTTGACACAGGTGCAGATTTAAATTGCATCAAAGAAGGCGTGGTTCCCAAACAATTTTTACAAAATACCTCTGAAAGACTCTCTGCTGCTAATAATTCTAAATTGCATATTGCAGGCAAAACCCAAGCCTCTGTTTTCAACAAAGGCATTTCTCTTAAAACATTCTTTGTCGTTACAAAAGATATTAACCATACCATCATTCTTGGCACTCCATTCATTGACATGATCACTCCATATCAAACACATCATAATTGTATAACTTCCAAAATCAATAGCATCAAACTTGTTTTCCTATTCTTAGAAAAATCTAAACTAGAAATTTGAATTTAATTAAAGCATGCTCCATAAATACCTATCATATCAATGCATTGATTCATAGAAAACAATTCCATCTACATGATTTACAAAACCATGTTTCTTTTTGTCGTATCAACAAACAATTACAAAATTCTGATTTACAAAAAAAATCATTGATTTACAAAATAAGATTGAACAACAGATCTGTTCAGACTTACCTGATGCTTTCTTGAAAAGAAAACAACACATCGTTGATCTTCCATATGAAGATACTTTTTCAGAAAAACTTATACCTACAAAAGCAAGACCTATACAAATGAATCCTTCTTCCATAGTTAAAATATTTTGGAAAGTAGTTTTGAAAATATATTTGGATATGGTTTTTGGAAAACTAGTTTGTTGTAAAGAAATGAGGTGTTTTGAAGTAGAAATGCCTCCTTGGGGTTTTGAAAGAGATTTGGAAATACTACCTGTTTGAGATACGGAGTTACTGGAGGCCTGTTAGGACACCTTTTGTAATGCTAGGAGTAATTCTGGCGATATGGATATAGTGTTAACCGAAAGTTGAACCGTGTCTGTTTGTACCTGTGGTGGTTTTATAGTTTTTTCTTCTTCAATAACTATCTCATACTAGGATTTGATAAGTTTGGCAGCTAAGATGGCTGAAGACATAAGTTTTGCAGAAGGCTTAGGGCTCTCTAGTTTTGTAGGCTGGGTTTGAGGGGCTTTCCCCTTGTCTTTGACTTTTTCTTTAAGAGGCATTATGACCTGTTTTGAAGGAATTCTCGGGTTAGGAAATCAAGAACGGAATTTGAATCTCCTTTAATATAGACAACATCGAAATAAAAAATGCTTAAAATAGCTTGCCATTGGGCAAAAATCTGTTTTGAAGCAAGATTTTGGATATATTTTTGTAGAACTTCTTTTACAGATTTGCAATCGACACGTAAAAGAAATTTTTGATTTAATAAATCGCTTTGAAATTTTGTAATACAAAGAACAATTGAAAGGATCTCCTTTTTTTTAGTAGAGTAATTTTTCTGGCAATCATTCCAGTGGGCGGATGTGTACTGGAGTATTTGTTCTTTGTTATCTTGTACTTGTTTAAGAATCCCACCATATCCTAGGTCAGAGGCATCGGTCTTGACTATCTTAGGAGCTAACGGGTTAGCTAAATGAAGGAGAGGAATGGTTTGGACCTGTTTCTTAATCTATTTGACGAGGTCAGTATGAAGGTCAGACCAAGGAATAAGGTTAGTTTTTAACCTGATATGTAAGGGTTTGGCTAGACGACTAATATTGGGATAGTAGTCCAGAACATAATTAAATCTACCTAAAAACCTTTGCAATTGGGTTTTATCAGTGATTTTATCAGGAAATTTATTTATAAAGGTTAAAGATCTCTTTTTTGGTGTTACAGTGCCTTGGCAGATATAATGGCCTAGAAAACAGACACGGGTTTGGAAGAGAGAAATTTTTGTTTTAGAAACAATTAAACCATTTTATTTTGCAGTATGAAAGAATGTATGTAGATGTTTGACATGTTGATTTATGGAATGTGAAAAAATAAGCACATCGTCAATGTAAACAATGCAGAATTTTAAATGTGCATTGAAGATGTCATTCATGATGCGTTGAAATTTAGATGGTGCATTTTTTAAGCCAAAGGACATGACATTTCATTCGTATTGGCAAAAAAGAACTGTAAAAGCAGTTTTGTATCTATCTTTGGGATCAATCTGGATTTGCCAAAATCTAGATTTCATATCAAACTTAGAAAATATGAATGCAGAGTGCAATTTTTGCAACAAATTATATATATATATATATATATATATATATATATATATATATATATTCTTTTTGAGTCCATAAAGGCTCCATCAAATCTAACTTCAACAAAACTCTAACAAATTTGAACCTAACAAGGTTCGTTTTGTTTTAAGCTCACAAAAGCTCAAAAGAATTTAGATCTCACAAGACTTCGATATTTGAGCGTAGAGAAGCTTTAGTAAAATTAAGAAGTGCATCCTTCCATCAAAATTCAACCATGTACCAGAGAATCAACCTTGTCATAAAAATTCATCCTTGTGCTAGGATTCAGCCTTATTATAGGAATTCAACTATGTACTAATAAGTTTGACCCTACATCACATGAATTCATCACTATACTAGGAATTTTAGGCTCGTGTCAGGATTCAAACTTGTACCAAGAATATAACACTACTTTAGGAATTCAATCATATGTTTGAAACTCATCTCTGCGCCAAGAATGCAAACCTATATCATGATTTCATCCTTACGCTAGTAATTTAATCGTGCACTAGTAATTCAACCTTGTGTTAAAAATTCAACTCTATTAAAAAGATTTCAATCCAACAATTATGGTGTCTTTAGCACAATTATAGAGACTAGATAAGTCATAACTGAACTTTGAGTTTGTTACTCTATAAAAAAACTATTTGAAAAGCACTTCAAGTGAGTGGCTCCATTCATATTTTAAATTTCACGAGGTTGATCGTCTCTCGATTGAGCTATTCAAAGTTTCATGAGGTTGGTCACCTCTGATTTGACTTGATGTTAAGTTGAGGTTGGTCGACTCTATTTTAACCCATTTAATTTTTATTCTTAAGACCAATCACTTATTGACTTGGCACTTTTCAAAGATATTCAGAAACACCATCTTTTCTTTACATGCTTACTAAACAAAGCCTATGAAAAAGTATTATTCATAGACTTTGTACCGTAAGTATAGTAAAGAGGGGAACAACTGTCATAACCCAATTTTAAATAGTATTTCCAAAATATTATTCAAAACTCCAAGAAAAGCTAAAACATTAAGAAAAATCTGTTTTCGATGTATTTCAGTCATTCTAACACCCATTTTCTGATTTTCAACTATTATTGTTTCTCTTATTGACATCTTTTTGAAAAAAAGTCAAAATATTAAAAATGACTAAATGAAAAATTAAATTTAAAAAGATGATCAATGAGTGAAATGTAAAACAAGATAACGAGGGACTAAAGTGAAATTTGCTTACATGCTCTTTAAGTAATTGGGGGGAAATGACAACATTTTGACTATAAATAGAGGAGTAGTTTTGAGAAAAGATAGGAGTGCAAAAACCACTAGCCATCATTGAAGGGGAGGGGCGAGGGGTAAGAAATTTTTAAGAGAAAAAATTGTAAAGATAAAAGTGTGCAAAGAAAAAGTGAGAGCAAAAAATTAAGGAAGAAGAAAAATTGAATGAAAAAAATATTTTTTTATATATGTAAGAAAAAGAGAAGGAGAGAAAGATAAAAAAACAAAAAAATTCTTCATCTCTATCCCCTTTATAAATAATAATAAAAACCTAGCCTCCCTTTTATACTTGTTGTCGAAAACACAACACCGCTAGCTCAACCAAATCATCGACTAGCCAGTACCATAACACAATCATTCACCTCCTTTAATGACTTAAACAAATTGATCCATCATTTTCTCCTCTATAAAAACTAACCCGATTGTCATTTCTCCTTTGTTTTTCATCATTTCTAATAAGCCACGACCATCGCTCGCCAACCTTTATGACACCGCCGGTCTAAAGCAAAGAGGAAGAAGAAGCACACCAGACAAGTTGACCCATATGCGTTCTAACTTTCCTAGTGCATGTAACGATGTGCAACATCTAAATAGTGGTAGCAATGTATAAGCTACACGCGCCTACACTGTCCCCCTTGGTTCCAACAACTACGTGACCACTTTTGTGACTGTTGAAGGTCAATTTGAACCCTAAATAAAATTTGAACAATTAAAACATGTTGTAATGTTTTTTGGATGATTTTGGTGATTGATTTTGTGTGAGTGTGCATCGTTAATTTTGTTCACGAATGTGATCTGTGTGTGGATGTTTGATTTTTTGTGTGTTTAATTTTTTCACATAATGCGTTTTGTGAATGAATTTTATCATGAATGTGTTCAATGCAATTTGAAAAAAATAAGGTTGGGGCAATTTCATTAAAATAAAAAAATTGCGTGCTATTTTGATAAATTTTTGTTTTGTTTCCAAAATAAATTATTTTGTTAAATGTGAACATGAATCGGTGAGTTAAAGGATGTGTTTAGAAATACCTTTCAATTCACTTTGTCATTGTATAATAAATTACTATCCTATGGGCGGGGTCACTCTCGAAGTGACAACATATGATTTTTTTAAAAAAAACTATCATGTTCTTTTTGTTGTCTTTATTTGTAAAGATATTTTTTTGGCAATTTTTATTTGTTATGTAATATTATATCTATTACTATAAGTGGACCCGAACTAGGTCATCATAACCTCATATAAGCCCAATAAGTATAAGTGGTGCCTTTCAGGCCGACTGTGGATATATTTAAAAGTTCAAAGGAGTGGCAACAAATTCTAATTTTTAACATCCATACAACTCCAACACATGTTTTATAAATGACAAAATTGATGAGTTTTCTATTCTTAAGGATGAATATTGATTTTATTTTTTGCAAATGGCTTAATTAATGAGTCTTTTATTTTTTTAGGGATCGACGTTAATTTTTTCGAATGGACTAATCAATAAGTCTCCTATATTTTTAGGATGGACGTTGAATTTTTTCAAGAACGGTCTAATCGATGAGTCTCTTATTTTAGTGATGGATGTTAATTTGTTTTTTATGGATGGTTTAATTGACGAGTCTTCTATTTTTAAGGATGGATGCCATATTTTTTTTTCAACAACCTAATCAACGAGTCTCTTGTTTTAAGGATAAACATCAACTCTATTGCATATAAATTGATCGAAGAGTCTTTTATTTTTAGAGACCGACATGAAATATGATACGAACCAAGTTAGGTCTAATTTAAGCCTTAAAATGTCTTTTGACTAGTTTTGCGAAATCAGACATATCTCTCAAACTGCACATCGAATCGAGCTGTAGCGAGATACTAGATAGATGGAAATATATTGTGGTAATGGTTTAGGTGAAATGGAGTTCAGGAACATATTATTTTAGAGGGTCGAAGTTACTAAACGAATCATGTGAAATATGCTAGACTAGACCTTCGTCTAGTGTTTGAGACATATTTAGAGTTACAAATATTATTTTTCTACAATTCAAGTTGGGCTAGATACCACACATCTCAAGCTTTCCAACCATATATGGCAGGACCATTAATTCTACTAGACGAGAGAGAACGACATGTTTGAAGTCAAAACTGAAATCTGCCAAGAATTTATGGAAATTGAAGATTCAGGCTATATGAAGGAATTTTAGCATAAAGACTTTGTTTTTATTATCATATTTTATTTATTTATTTATTTTTGAATAATTATTTTTAACTTGGCTTTTTTTTGCCTCATTAGATATTGTTTAGGTGTTTATTTTATTATTGGACTTACATTAATTGATTACTAGTTTATGCCAAATGGGTAATTATAGATATCGAGACCATAATGCTGAGTTTGGTGGAAATTTAGGTGCAATTAAGAATTATCCAAAAGTTTATTTAGAATGGAAGAAGAAGGTAAGGTTGATTTTTTAGTGTCACAATTATCTAGAGCCCAAGAAAGTCAAGCTTGTTATGATTGCTTTTACTGACTATACCATTGTGTAGTGGGATTAGTTAGTGACAAATTGTAGGTGAAATTATGAGAGGCAAGTTGGTACTTGAGATGAGATGAAATCTCTTATGAGGAGGAGATTTGTTCATAGCCACTATTATAGAGTGTATCAAAGGTTGCAAAGTTTAAGTTAAGGTATAAAAAGTGTTGATGAGCACTTCAATGATATGGAACTTGCTATGAAGCGAGCTAATATTGAGGAGGATATGAGGCTAGTATGGCTAGATTCATGAATGGCCTTAATCATGATATAACTCATATTATAAAGTTGCATCATTATATGGAGTTGGAGGAGATGATACATATGGTCGTGAAGGTGGAGAAACAACTTAAATGGAAGGGTAACATTCAACAAAGCCAAACATAAAGCCTTTAGACACCTTAGAAACCCAGTTGGAAGGATAAAACCAAGGGTGGTCTATCACAGCCAAATGAGGAGGGTAAGGTAAATACCCTAAAGAAAAGAAAGATATCTTGGCCATTGTTAAAAGTAACAATGTTAGTCATACTTCTTATAACCGTAGCATTAAATGCTTTCATTGTTTAGGTTTTGGTCATATTGCTTTACAATGTCCAAACAAAAGATTCGTTGTTATGAAAGCTAATAATGAAGTTAAGACCGACGAGGAGGATGAAGAGGAGAAGATGCCATCATTAGAGGATGCTGATGGTGTTTGTGTTGAGTATCCAGTTAAGGGAGAGGAATTTGTGGTGAGGAAAGCGCTGAATATGTAAGGCAAGGTAGATGATTTGGAAGGGTAGAAAAAAACATAATCCACATGAGATGACATGTTCAAAATAAAGTATGTAGCTTAGTTATAGATGATGGTAGTTTTACTAATGTAGCTAGTATTGAATTGGTGGAAAAATTAAACTTGCACACTACCAAATATTCCATACCTTATAAATTATTGTGGTTGAATGATAATGGTGAATTGAAAGTGAATAAGCAGGTTTTAGTTGCCTTTTCTATTGGTAAATATTGTGATAATGTGTTATGTGATGTTGTGTCAATGCAAGTTAGTCACTTGTTACTTGATAGACCATGATAGTATGATAAGAAAGTTATGCATGATGAAGTGATAAATATGTATTCTTTTGAGATGCATGGAAGACTTTGTAACTCTTGTATCTTTGACACCTAAGAAAATATATAAGGAACAATTGAAATTGAAGAAAGGGAAGATGAATAAAAAAGAGAGGTTGCATATCAAGAGGGCTTTCTTTCCTAACAAGGTTCTTTTTGGTTTTGATGATGATATTATTCTTCAGCTTGGTGATGATATTTTAACCTTCAAAGATGTTTTCCATGATATAGATTCAAGGTTGAATCTTTTTTAAAAAAGAGGGATGATACAAACCAACTCAGGTCCGAATTTGGCCTTAAAATATATGCTCATCAATTTTGCGAGATTAAACATATATCTCAAACTGAATATCAGATCAAGTTAATGGTTTACAGGGAGATATGAGACATATGAAAATATATTTTGATAACTTTTTATGTCAAATGAAGCTTGGTAACATGATATTTCAAAGCATCAAAGTTACTAGATGAATCTTGTCAAATATGTCAGACTCGACTTTTGTGTACTGTTTGGGACATATTTGGAGCTGCAAGTGGAATTTTGCTGAAATTCAAGTTGTTCTAGAAACTTCACATATCTTTCCACTCATATATGATATGACCATTGATTCATCCAAATAAGAGAGAACACTGTATTTGAAGTCAGGACTGAAATATACCAAGAATGTGAAAAATTGGAGATTCGAACTACATAGAGAAATTGAATTTTAGTATGGAGAATTTTTATTATTATCCTATTTTTATTTAATTTTTAATAATTATTTTTAATTTGAGTTTTTTCTAGCCCATTAGAAATTTTTAGGGGTTTATTTTATTATCGGACTTATGTTAGTTGATTACTAGTTTAGGCTCATTAGTTTGCCTCCCAAAAAAGGTCCATTAAGGTTAATTACAGGACACTATATATATATATATATATATATATATATATATATTACTTTTTCTAAATTATCAAAGGTTACCTTCCTACAAAGAAATACAAATCCTCTTATGCCTCAAGGATTTGTAAATTTTGGCAGCAAGTTAAAAAATAAATGTGAGTTTTTCTCTTGTTTGTTTGTGGCAAAACAACCTTTCATTGCAGGGATAAAAATCATACATTGACTTATTTAAGATTAACTAGTTTCGTGGGGTCATCTGCATACTTAAGGTTCTTAGATACAAGGTTATCTTTAGGTATAAGTTTTTTTTTCCAATGCCTTTAGTTCTTAGGTACATGGTTACCTTTGGGTTAGAGTTCTATCAAACTTGTTTGTCAGCTTTCCAGGTTGTTAGCTATTTCGTTGAGAGTTGCTTAACCACATGATCAAGAGATCTACATTAAAATATTTTAAATTAAAATAAATCATGAATAAATTCATAAAATAATTTAGATAGTTAGTGTCATGTTAATGAATTTATGAGAAAAAAATATAGCAAAGGTAAACTTTCACTCTAAAATATATGGTTAGGGTGATGTCTATCTTCCCTTAAGTATAACCAACCCTTTATTTGAATTTCTGAAACCATTGCTTATTTTAGAATTTCTTATTTTCTTTAATTACTAGGTCATGACTACATTTTCCCTCTCTAATTTTCCCTTTATTTTTTAAAGGTATTAAATGTTGTGTTAGTGCGATATTATGAAAAACAAACTAATTCAAAATAATACATGATATTTGATACTTAATGAAGAACAATTTGAGTTGTTCTTTTATTTTTCTGAACAGACTTGTTCTTTATGCTTTGATTGCACTTAACTAATTAATTTAAATTCTTATTTGTAAAGGAAAAACATGAACTTAAGATAACATATAAAACAAAACCTAAACACAAGGTCTAATGTATGATTAACATACTCCCAAAGTGATTTATACACGTGATCTTTAGATTGATCATTTGATATTTTTTGGAGTACCATATTTCAATATTGTCTTTATATAATTATAATACTTCTTTAACTATCAACCATTGATGTATTGATAATACATTTCTCCATCTTATTTTATTAGATGATAAACATCTCATTTCAAAACTTTGACAATAATATATAGACTAACCCAATTAAGAGATTATTTGCTATATTTTAGGTTTTCATGGCTAATTGGAAGTATCCAAAATACACCAACAATGAATCAACACACTCATCACAATTCAATTTATAAACAATTACATAATTTATAAAACACATGGTGTGTAATTAATTCAATCCATCACTTACCTAAGGAATATACAAACTCAATATTGAATTAATTTCAAATTCAAATAAAATTAATTAAATATTAATAATTCACCACCCATAAATCTAAATTTCTTTGTGGAAAACATCTTAAAAACTATCTTTTCAATCGTAAATCAAATTGCAATTTTCCTAAAATTCAGGGTCAAATCAATTTTTTTAACAAAATTAAAGGACTGAATTGCATATATTATAAATCAATGACTAAATTGAATTTATCATATTTAATCCCATAGTCATTTTCTGGCCTGAATTCCAGAATAAGTTCCAGGGATCAAATCATAATTTTCCAAAGTTTTTGGGACTAAACTATATTTTTTTATAAATAAAAGAATATATATATATATAATCTTCAACCTCACATCTAGTTTTTGCCTAGAATTTTCCAGCAAAAATTTCTTCGCAAATCATAAGATTGCTTACTAATAATACACTTTAATTAATCAAACTCAATTTCAAATCATTATTCTTAACAATCCACCAAAATCAATCAATCTAATAATTACTTATAACAATCATCAATTAATTTTAACAATAAGAACTTCAAATCTTTAGAAACTCATTTTTACCTTAACACTTAATTCCTTCATCATCCATCTCTCAACTTTTTCTTCATTTCTTCCTTCATCTTTTTCTCTTCTTCACAATCTCTCTCGTTCTCTTCCTTTAACTTATGGTTTTCTCTCCAAAATCTAATCTCTTGTTCTTATTTTTTTTATTGAGTATGTGTGTGTAAATATATCACAATATATGAAAAAAGGCTATAATACCCCTTAATCATTAATACCCATAATAATGCACACAAAGGCACTATCATCTTTTCAAATTATTTTTATTTTTTATTTTTTTACATCATATATATTTTTCATAATAAATGAAAAGACAACAATGCCCCTTATAAATATCTATAAGTTCCTTTCTATAAAATCTGGGTCTTTTGGTATTTTTGTGAGGTCTTTCTAGACTCCTATTGACTTGAAACTTTAACTCAACGTAGAATAATATGTCAAAAGATTACTCGTAAAACTTTAGCCCGATTCAACGGTTAGATTGAAAGATATGATTAATACTGTAAAATTACATTGGATAATTCTACAACAAAATTCTGAATTTTGCGTACCATTTTATTTACTTACATCGTCTTTATTTTTAATCTAATTCATTGATGACTCCCATAAAATACCATCATAAAAACTTGCTCAAGGTTTTCACCAGTTTCGATCAAAACAATACGACTGTATGTGGGGCTAATACCGGAAATCAACGTTTTTACGCGTAAAATCATACATTATTTTTTTCTTAGAATCCCAATCCATTATTATTGTTGTTGTTGTTGTTGTTGTTGTTGTTGTTGCATCATTGTTTTTCTTCCCAATGTATAAAAATTTCCCCTTAGATAATTATTTCACCCAATTGGGGAATTTACATGATTTGTCATTGAGTTAATATTCCGTGCATTGCTTTAATACTTTATTCAGTCCAAAATTTAAGTTAAATTTATAAAAGTTTATTATCTCCATATATAACAATTTTCCTTCTTAATTATTATTTCTCAATAAAAAATTACCATTTCTAACATTGATTTACCAATTTTAGGTCAGGAGCTTACACTTCTCAACAACAAAAAGCTACACAAGGATAAAGTCATAGCGCTCCCATGCAGTCTAAAACCATGCCATCATTATCAATATCATTGTCTTTGTCATCTTATAAAGGATACAATGACATCCCTACACCTTTAGCACAATATCATGCATATCCTTTTTAGGGATCAATGGTGTAGTCAGGTGGTCACAACAAGTATGACCATATTCCATCAGCCACTGATGACTCCTTTTGAATGGTCATCTTTTTTATCAACAAATAAACTTATCTAATATTTATTTAAGGTCCATCTTGTTAGAGATGAAGAACATTGAAAATACAACTTACCATAATAACATTGTGGTAGTCAATAAAACTATATAGGTCATAATTGATCAACTCAATCAAATTTAAAATGAACTAAGGTAGAATTGATTTTCTATGCCTTTTGTCTACATATTTAGGACTAAATACTAGGGTATCTTCCAACAATAAATAATATAATAATAATGTATGCAAGTTCTTAATTACATATTGGATATCACATGCCTATGCAACAAACAAAATGAGTAACCTCAATAATAGATAAGCACAATCACACATACAGTGCCACTTACTTTGTAGGTGTATAGGCAGCCTTATACAAATTACATGGCTCAGTAGCCTTACATGAAGACATTTTAACCTGTAATTAGGAAATATAATACCCTAAAGGTTACTTTCCTATAAAGAAATACAAATCCTCCTATACCTTAAGGATATGTTGTTGACCAATAACGAAAGGGAAGGATTGACATCATGGAACTAGCCTAACACATATGATAGATATGACTAGATGTTGGATATACAACAAGGCCTGCATACCTTTATCTATACCCTAAATGGATAGATCGACTCTATCCAATCCCTAAAGGAATCAATATGAGTGATTTTAACTAGTTATCTAGTGAGGTAATGAATAAATAAGGGAATATATCACAAAATTCACTAGTCAATATGGTGAAAATGTTGTCAATCCCTTTGTAAAGCTAAAGGTTGTTTATTTTTACATTAACCAAAAGTCTTTTCTATTGATTTTCTACACAACCACCCAACTTTATCAATAATTGGGAGTAAATAAAGGCTTGTTTTTATGAGCACCTTTGCAGAACAAAACTATAGTTAACGTTGACTATCTTGGATAGAACTGTTTAGGACCTAGGACAATATGTAAAAAGCTATGCACTTTGTTTCAGGACTCTCAAAACTAAATGAACTAAGCTATAAAAGAGTATACATCGAGTTAATTTTGAATAGAATTAAATAAAATATCAGAAAAAGGTTAATAGAAATCAAATACAATGATATTTATACCATTACACCCAATATTGCTCAATAAGAAAAGATGTTTGGCAAATAAGCAAAAAAGAATTTATTTAAAGGGACTTACCTAGTTGGCTGCTTAAATAAGGTTATAATGGTCCATTTAATGATATAACCAAAATTTGATGAGATATTTTAAGAAGATAAACAATAATTGATATTAGTCATATAACTTTAATAAGGTAAACCATTTGAGCTTTTTTTTTTTCTAAGAAAGCCTAAAAAGACTAGTAATCCTAGTAGTAAAGAAACAAAGAACCAAAGTGGTCAATAAAGGAGAGTTAAAGAAATTTTTGAGAAGTTGATGTGTGAAGGAAAAATCAAACCAAATGACAATCATATAATTTCCATTGCTAAACATATCAAGGGTGTCACATCATGATCACAACAAGACTATTTCAAAATTAAAAGGGAATATAAAAATAATGAAGTCCCATCTAGTAATTAAAGGAAACTAGAAATCCTAAAATTGACATTAATCTTAGAGATTCGGTACTGGGTTAGTTATGCCTTAGCGAAGATAAATGTCATCCTTATTGTATCCTTTCAAACAAAAGTTATATTTTCTGTGTGTTTTCCTAAATTTATTCTATGCATGTTACTAATTATCTACATATGTTTCTAAGCTTATTTGCAATTTATTTTAATTAAAAAATATAATGCTTATCTCTAAGAATAAGAGACCCATCAATAAAAGAAATTTTTGATGTTAATCCCTAAAAGTAGAAGAATTCATCGATTTTGGAATTTTTGATGTTAATCCCTAAAAATAGGTGATTTTGTTGATTTAGAAAAATTTGTACATTAATCTTTAAAAATAAGAGATTTTATCGATTTGGAAAAAAATGGACTTTAAAAATAGGCGATTTTGTTGATTTAGAATAATTTTTTATGTTAGTCCCTAAAAATAGGTGATTTTGTCGATTTAGAAATTTTCTTTATAATCCCTAAAAATAAAAATTTGTCAATTTAGGAAAAAATTGATGTTAATCCTTAAAATTAAGCAATTTTGTCGATTTTGGAATTTTAGACGTTAATCCCTAAAATTAGGAGATTTCATTATTTTCTTTTATTTCTTGTTTCTTAAACAAAATATTTAATTTTAATAAAGTCTAAGATTAACTTAAGATGTAAAAATTTGATTAAACTAATTCTTTCTTATCCAACAAACCAAACCCCACAAATCGGGCTCCAAGTTTCCTTCCATTCATTCATGTTTCATTTGAGCAAACAAAAACATGCATATATGGTCAATAACTTTTCATATTTATAATCAAGGAAATATAGAAAATTTGGATTAAAGTATTCCTAAAATCTAATGAAATTTGAAGATTTCTTTCATGTACCATCATTTAAAAATACAAAACACATTTTGAAACCCTAATTTTATATTCAAAGAAACATACCATGTCTAGATCACAGTTAAACCCTAAAAGAATACACATTTTAGTTTTTCCTTCATGCATTAATTTTTTTAATTAAAAACATATATTTAACGCTAGGATTTTTTTCATATTTTAAAATAAAAAGTATATGAAACCTAGATAAACAAAACTAAATCGTAAAAACACAAACTTTAAGTTTCATTCATCCATTTATTTTTTAAGAAACCCAAAACACATATTAGCCCTTAATATTTATATTCTATGAAAAAGAACATACGCCATCTAGATTAAATTCAACTAAAATCTGAAAACACAATTTTTAGTTTCCATTCATGCATTTATTTTTTAAAAAATAACCAAAACACATATAAGCAACCATTTTAAATAAAACCTTAAGGAAATAAAATGAGGGAAGAGAGGTTGTGACTTACTCTAAAGGTGGTTCTAGTTGAGAGGGGAGGTGGTGTGGTCGTCTTTGATGGCAACAATAGTGGGTAGTTGGTGGTGGTAGGATGTTTTTAATGTTTTTTTTTTTTAATCTCTTTAGCTTTAGGTAACTTTTTCTCTTTAGTTTTGGCTTTTCTTCCTCCCTCTTTTTTTCTTCTTCTTTCTCTACTGAAACTCTCTAGTTCAAAATTAACTAGTCCATGACCCAAAAACCCAACCTTTCTCTTTTTACCCAATTCGAGTTTTTATGGTTTTATAGTGGTTTTTCTCTTTGTTCTTTTTTTTTTTAACCATTAGGATAACTACTCTTAGCTCAAACCTTCTCTACCCTCTCACTCTCTCTTTCTTGCTATGTCCCTTCATTTATAGGCAGGGGGAAGGTTCTAAAACCTTTCTAGATATAACAATCTTATCCTTTGATTTCTTTGGTTTGACCTTGGCTCTTTTTCAGTCATTTCAAAGGGGCACTATAGTGATTTTTGGGTTGAGGGTGGAGTACAAGTGCATGTGAGGTAAGACATGTGTCCATTGACTTTATAGAACTCGTGGGAGAAAGAAATAAGTACCTAAAATCCAGCAAAAAACTTGTAAAGAAAAGAAAAGGAAACCAAAGTTGCAGGGGCATGCATGCGTTAGGGGAATAAGACAACCCCTCATGAAAACTATAACGACACTATTTTGGCATGATTTATTCATTTATTTTTGAATTTTCTTTGCAGAACGCACCGTTTCATTAAAACCTTATTATTATTATTATTATTATTATTATTATTTTCAATTGGTTCTTGTACTTCTACTTTATTTATTTTTGTTCGATTTTGATGATTTCTTCAAGATTTTTTTTTCTATTCAGCCTCTGATTGCATTCAAAACAATCCCCTAATATTGTTGCTTTTCATAATTTGGTCATTGGATTTTCAATTTGTGCATTTTTTTAATTAAATTGACCTCAAATGTTTTTTTTTTCAATTGCACTTCTGATTAATTGATAAGACCCCTATATTTTAGTGCTTTTTTTTTAATTTTGATTCTTTAATTCTTTCATTTGTGGTTAAATTGACTATAAATTTATATTCTTCTCTTTAATTAAACCACTAATTGAATTAATAAGGCCCCTAGACTTTAACGTCTTTTCTATTTTGGTCATTGATCCTTTACTTCTTTTATTTTTTGCCAAATTTATTGTCGATTTTAATCTTTTTTTTTCTTTTAATTAAGCTCCTGATTGTCCCTCAAAATTATTATTGACCTTTGATACCTATTTTGGCTTAGTTCTTGCTTTTAAAAATTTATTATTTGTTTGATTTTACCCCTAGTTGTTTTTTTCTTTCTTTTTTCAATTATAGCTATTTTTTTGCATTTTTGTTATTTTTAGTAGTTGTATTTTTTAAAAGATCTATCAAATTTTATCTAGAAAATATTTTGATGTATTTTTTTAGGAAGGGGTAAAAATTAAGTTATGACAAAGGAGAATATATATTATAAATAACATGATTCATAAAGACATGACACCAATAATTGTGTAGTCTTTAAGAATGAAATTCATGTGTCATTAGAATGTAGTCATATTTGCTTTCTTGAAAAGAAGATGAAAGTGGACAACAACCTTTTCCCAAAGAACACAACAACAATATCTATCCCTACATTAGAAAGACTTCTTGTTAAAGGGGAATTGGAGAAAATAATGTCTGATCAACAATGATAGAGGCTAAAATTAGTCATATATGCTATTACCACAAAAAATGTATATAAATTATAGTAAGCCCATAGAATTGGCATATGAAGATTAGAAAACACCTTGTGAGGTATACTTATGCCATACTTGTCATACCATCCTTCCTGAAGAAAAAGACTTTGGAAAAAAGTTGACAAGTTACAACACAGTAACATGCCAATACCTTTAGGTCTAAAAGACCAATTATACTAAGTGACATAAACATTAGTCACAATAGAATTCATCCAAACCTAGTAATGAGAATGATAATTTGGTTATAAACCAATATCATCTCCTAGATCTAGAAAAGATTTAGAAGAAAGGTCAAATATGCTTATTCTTTTTTCATCATGATGAAACACATCTTTTTTTCATTAACATGTTTTTTTAATAAAAAACTTAAGGTAATTAAAATAAATATTTGTAAGAAATTTAATTATTTAAACTCTAGAGAAAAAAATGTATTTTTAAGCTATAGTCCCTTTTTCCTTATTCATTTTTTTTTTTGACAAACACATGCCTTTTTATTAGAAGCACATTTTGTAAACTAAACACTTATCATGATTTGGAAAGAAAGTTTCAATAAAAAAAATCATGTCTTGATTAAAGAATAATTAATTCATTAAAACTATATAAAAAACAAAATAAAAAAAATATTTTTTATTCTCATTGAATATTCAAATGCAATGTTTTTGCAAACTTGTTGTATATTTGGTTCATATATAATATTATTCATAAAGTAAATGCAATTATTACCATAAAACTCTAATCTTATTTAAAAATTATTGCACAACCGGTGGATTTATTTTAAATATATTGTAATTATTTATTTAAAGATGATTTTTATTTTCAAATAAAAAAAACATGAAGAGCCAAGTGAATGAAGCTCATACGCGCCTGAATTTGGAAGGACAACCTAGGCATACCTAGGCTTCCAAGGCCAAGTACATGCACCTAGCCTTTAAAAATAAATATCAAGTGCATGACATTAGAAGGTGAGGCCTATGAGCCTTTTGTTTTCACAAATTAGATGACGCGTCTCTTGTATAGGTTTTTGACCTGCAAACATAAAAACAATTTCCAAAAACCTTTATAGCTCAATTCCCAACCCTAAAACACAGTGCAATAAACTTAATAATTAAAATTTAAATTAGATGAAAATAACTTTACGGACCTCAATCTACTTTTCTTAGCACTATCCAAAACCTAAACCTTTTTTGATTAGTACTTAAAAGTGTATTTTTATCAAGGTTTTATATCATCATGTTGCACTTGAAGTATCAATATCTCCTTAACTAGAGCAGGTTTTATAATAACATGTCTAATAATATAAAATACCTTTAATTTATGGTAAATGTTCATCTTAAATGTAGGTCTATCTCATAAATCAAAGGATTGATTGATGAGTTTAACTACCGAAATTGAGAAGACAGAGAGGGCTAAGCTTAGAAAAGAGATGTTAGTTCAGTTTAAAGTGGAACACTAGTCGGTCATTGGATCATAACTGGAGCTGTAGAACCTGGATTTAGGTCTGGTTTATATGTATGGAAAGCTAAGATATAGGCCTGAAACTTTCATGAGAGTCCAAGATTCAAAATGACCGTTTTCAAGTTCAAATTATAGCAACAACAAAGAAGTCAGAATCTGTCCTGCAGCCTAGACACTATTCAGTGTTCAGCCCATATCTCGAGTTCTAGAAGTCCAAATACACCGATTCTTGTTTTTTTAGAAAGCTGAGACAATTTCCCAGAACTTTCATGCAGACTATTTGCTCAAATTATGATGTTAGCAATGGCGTTTTCTGCAGACAAGAAGATAAGGGTTGTTACCAAGTCAAGAAGTGGTCACCCATTCAACAATTAGTCATCAAATCAATAGTTTTGAATTTTGGCCTATGAAAGGAGGCATTTGCCATGCATTTAGGCATCTTGGTTTTCAGATCAAGACCATTTCCGTACTTGCTTTCTTACTTTGTAGTTTTAATGTTCTAGTTTTATTTCATGTTATAGTTTCATTAATCTCTTATTTATGCCTTTCATTTCCTTTACTATACTTATATAATCATGTTCTCGTCTTGTTTATTTATGTTTCTATTCTTCATTATGTTTAGCTAAGTTTATTATGTCAAGGTGAAAAAGTTTCACTAATGGTGTTAGGATAAGTATAATATAAATTCAATATGGACTTCAATGATTATATCCTTAACAACTTGCTATTAACATGTCTTATCATTTTTATCTTATTAATTCTTAATACCTTACTTGTTAAATGGTTAATCTAGATTTGTGTTGTATAACACATGGTACAACAAATGCTTGGCACTTTCATAGCCAACCGTATGGTATAACCTACACCTGTGCTATGGAAGGAATTTGATTTGTTGTTAACATAAGTTAGTATCATGAATTCTTGACAATATTTAAAAGTTTGTTGTTACTTGAATAAGATAACTAATATGATCATATTAATAATTTATAATGAGCTATTAATGATAAATCATCCAATTAGAACCTCCTTAAAGTGTGGTTTCTAATTGAGTAATAAAAAGAATTTATATTATACTTATTTGAAATATCATTAGTGGATCCTCTAACCTTGACAACTATTTTTATCATTGTTTAATCTTCACATTAATCTTACATCTCTAAATTCTCTTTAACTCATTATTATTATTATTATTATTATTATTATTATATAGTTAACCTTCCTGTAGTTCGATCTCGGTCTTGCTGGATTATTTATTATTTTGACACTCCTGCACTTGGAAGAAAACATCAATCTTTTGGTCGTGTCAGCCTTCATTGAACTTCTATATTCAAGACAAATCTATTAACACCAAAATCAATGTTTTTTAGGCTAGATTGTGGCCGTCCATGAGCTTTTTCTCTTATTTTCCTTTTCTAATAACTTTATCTCTCATTAATAATGAAGGACTGAAATGTAAGAAATATGAAGTTTTATGATTGAAACTAAAACTTTGAAAACTACAAGGACCAAAACATAGAATGACATGCTTCTTGAATAGTACAAATGAGAAAACCATTTCTTAATCGGTCCTTGTTTTTTCAATTTTTTTTAACTTAACCCAACAATTGTATTTCTTAATAACAATATGTAATATAACATAAAAATAATCTTTGCCGCATTGCATATGATTGGGCGTGCACAAATAAACAAAGCTGAACATAAAGAAAAAAAGTACTTTAATGACCAAAGCCAAAAAGAACAAAAACCTCTAGGAACCCAAAAGGAGAAAATGGATATAAATAATGGCGTGAACATCTTATTGTAGCTTGATTAACAGTGAAGCTCTGTAGAGTTATTTGTAGGGTTACTAATGAGCAAAACTAGAATAACGAGGTAAGCTCTTCATTTAATGTTAAGAAATTCCTGTAGGTTCTTGCTCGGAGTCTTTCTCCTAATGCCCAAGTGTTATTAATTACGTAAATTCATGTTAGAAATATTTCACCGAAGAAAAAAGTTTCTTTGTTAACATAAATTTACCGGAAAAATCAGCTATGGATTAGAAAAGTGCAGCATTAAGAATAGAGAAAAGATCAGGACAATATGATTAATCCCGCGGAAATTCCGAAAAACACAACCATCTTTGATTTAAAATCGATTACTTCAACGCAAAACATTGTAGTCTTCACAGCTGTCGTATTCTACAACAAACAGACAATGCAAATCTTTCTTTTGTTTATCAATCTTTAATTTTCATTTTCCACTCTACTTTCCTTGGAATTCATTTCACTGCAATTACCGGTACCTTTTAAATTTCTTTCGAAGTATTATTGAAGTAGAATAGGGTTGTATGATTATAAATGAAAGTAATTTCTCATATATGTATGTGTTTTGATGCATGGCATGGTCTTGATGGCCGAAATCGATCTGTTAGGCATCATTTTTACTTTGGTTTCCTACGGTTAGATTCTTGATGTAGCTTCCAATTTGACTACAAATCGTTTAAGCTAAGAACTAACACAGATCATGTCTTTCTGGCATTACTTTCATTCTTTGAACAACCATGCTTATAACTATCGGTTACGATTTTTGTCGCAGGTTATTGGCTCATGTTGAAATAGTTTCTTGGGAGATATACATACTGTTGGTGAGATTGACACCAAACGTATCGAACCAGTGCATGAAAGTTGCCCTAACTTTGTTCGGAGAGAAAGGTGATCACAAGAAACCCCGGTCTAGCGGTGTCAGTGGTGATGTAAGCTCTCTTTATATATCATATTGTTTGGAACTCATTCCTTTTCATTTCTACTCGGCTTGGTTAAAATTCAATAATTTTTTTTAATATTTGAAATATTGTTAATGTAATAAAGATTATTTGCTATTGCACAAGCCAACTCCCCAGCTGATCACTTGGCTAAGCAACTGCAGATTTAATTTGTTGCTTGGTTGTGTTTGGTTTAAACTATATCTTCCTGGCTTTGGCTTCTCAAGATTTTGTATAGGTTCGTTCGTATATTGTATTTAGTGTTTTACGAAGTATAGAATATGACTTCTTTGCTATTTTGTTGTTCCCTCTAGCTTTTTTTTAATCGTAGGAGATGGAAAAAGAGAAGGATGTTGAAACCCTGCTAAAAGATTTGGCCAATTACAAGGTGCAAATGGCAGCGAAGGATTCCTCCTACTCGCAGCTACTACTTGAGCTAGATCATTATCAGAAATCTTCTGAGGAACTCTCCATACTGTTGAAGAAATCTGAGGTTGAGAGAGAAGTATACTGTGAAGATTGTAGAGAAGCTAGGACACGGATACATGAACTTGAGGCCAAGGTAAAGGAGATGACTGATGAACTTTTAGAAACTGGAAAAATACGGGAGAAGCTTACTCATGTTTTGAGTGAATTGAAGGCTACAGAGGAAGAGATACTTAGAATGGAAACACAACTTGCTACTGCAAGGGAAGTGAATCTCAAGGCACTGGCAGAAGCAGAGCTGATGGCAACTGCAGCAAACATAGAAAAGAAAAGATCTGAAGAATTGGTAAAGCATGTCGCTGAGCTCAATGAAGCTATTCTTGTGTCAAAGCTTGCTTCCGTTGAAGCTGAAAAAGAGAAGTGCATGGTTTTATCTGATAAAGATGCTCGGTTAGAGTCAGCAATGGAAATGGCTGCTCAAGCACAAGAGCAGGTGGAAGACATGAAAAAGCGATTGGAAATAATGCAAGAATTGGAAAATCAGTTGCTAGCCAAATCTGTACTTGTTGATTCGCTACAGGCGGAACTCAATCAAGCATCTGAACTACTTAGTTCATATAATAAAACTGTTTCGGATGCTGTAAAAGATTTGAATCAGCTAAACGCGGATTTGATAGTCAAGGAAAGAGATAATTCCGATCATACATTTTACTTTGGGCCATTGGAAACTGAATTGAATCACTTAGAAGCAGAACTAAAGAATGAAAATGAAGAGGCAAGCCATTTGATTCGTAACGTGGAAATCCTCATGGATGAGCTACAGGAAGCAAAAACCAAAATATATGAAATTAAAGAGAGAGAGAAAGAAGCACAGATTGAGATTGCAGTGCTAAAATCTGAGCTTCATAAAGGAAGGTCTGAACTTTCAGCAGCTGAAGCAAGGACTGGGAGTGTAAAACCCGGATTATATCTTGCCGTTCAGCAGCTAGCAGTCGAAGCTGAAGCAGCAGAGAGGGAAAATCAAAGGTTAAAAGGATTAGATAAGGTAACTGAGGAATCTGAAGACTTTGGGCTCATGCACACTGATCAATATGAGAAGTACTCATGTCAAGACGTAGACGCTTTTCAGAAAAATGAGTCAAATGCAGAATCTGTGAAGAGAAGAAATGAGAAGGATGGAAATATAACAATTTCACTTGAAGAATACGAGTTCTTGATCAGGAAAGCTGAGAAGGCCGGTGAATTCTTAAGAAGAGAATCTTCCAATATGTCCACCACATCCATCACATCTGAAAATAAGTACGAATCACAACTTCTAAAGAAAGAGTTGGAGATTGCAATTGTGAAAAATAGGGAGTTGAGGACTAGGTTAGAACAGGCTGTTACAAGGGCTGAAGCCGCTGAAAAAGCTAAAACAATACTCGAAGATCAACAAAAGAGGCGTCAAGAACAAAAGCAGAGGATAAAGGCAGCTATAGTGGGGCTTCACGAGGAATCTACATCAAGAGAGTTCAGTTCTTCGACATATGGGAGTGCACCCAAAGAATATCAGCCACTGGGTAAGGTTCTTAACATGAAATTCTAGTCCTGGTAAGACATTTTATGCAAGTAAATTTCAGCGTGTATCATTGAACGTTAAACACTGGGTAAGTTAAACTTCCAAACATTTTAAAATAATTAATTAATTTTGATATGATTTATACTTTTCATTCACATCTTGTTATGGGCATAGGGTGAGAGTGATGAATTGCAAACAATTTTAGTTCATCAAGACAAGATTTTTGTTGGGTTAAGTTACAGACATTTTTTTAACTTGAAGGAGGAAAGGGAGGAAAGAAAAAAAGAAAAATAAAAGATAAAGGAGACAAAAATTAAAAGACAATAAAAGGAAAATACATTTTTTATCTGTTTGGGTTCGGTTTGGTTTTTTCAGTTTCAGACTTATAAAACCAAAACCGAACCAAGCCGGTTAGTTTTTTAAAAATTCTAATCAGTTTTTTTCACGGTTTGATTTTTTCAGTTATTTTTTTTTGATTTAATCGGTTTTTTGATTTTTTTCTCACTCCTAGAAAATATCATAAGAAAAAGAAAAGGAGGGTAAATTAAAGGAGTGAATACTGTAGAAGATAAGGAGTAACATCTTTATCTTTCCAGGTATGAACATCACCATATTTTCCTTTGACATACAAGAAAGCACTATTTTAAGACTTAGTGTGTAAACTGTGTTTCTTTGATAAGCATGATAATATTCTTTTATAATGTTATTTTTTAATTTAAGAATGATGTGGCTTAATTACTTTTTAATTTAGTCTTTTAAAATCAGTCCACGAGGGGATTTTTAAAGCTTATTGGTTTTTCATTCTTTTATTTTTTATTTTTATTATTATTATTTGCCAGATGATAGTTTGTTTTTCTAGGTATGGCAGTGCCATTCTTTGATATGGTTTCTAGTTATAGAAAGAATAATGATTATAGAGTTTTCCCATCTATTTATTTTTAGTTATCTACTTTCATGTGTAAATAAGCTCTCTTAACCACCGGTGATAATTGCATTTTATTTTCTTCAGTAATTAACTATTTTATATTTGAATTTAATAACAAGTTTAATAACTTCATTAACACTTGGTTAAAATCAAAGGGCTTATTGGCTCAACATACCCAATAAACTAAAATACACAACCCTAATTTTCTAAAATAAAATCATTTACTTTTAATGTTTAAAGCAAATGGGATAAAATTCGAGAATTTTAGATGGTAACTTAGAAATTAAAAATTAGAACTTTAGTTTTTTTTTATAAGTCTTTATTTTTTAAGAACAATATCGAAGTTTTTAAGAACGATAATTCTCATTTTAAAAGGAATTGATGTCAAGATTCATTTTTTTACGAATAAGCAAATCAAAGAGTCTTTTATTTTTAGACATTGACGTTAAATTTTTTATAAAATAATTTAAAATTAAATAGAAAAAAAGTTAAAAACAATTAGGATAATTAATAGCAATCACAAAGATAAATTTAGGAGAAAACACATAGTAAAAGTAACATTTTGTAAGGAAAGATGTTGTAAGGATAATGTCGTTCTTCCCTTAAACATAAATAACTATTTCTTGAATCTTTAAAACCGGTGCACATTTTAGGATCCCTAGTTTCCTTTAATTTTTGCAATCCATGTCCCCAATTTAATTTCAGAGAGTCCTAGCCAACATCATGGTGTAACAATTAATAAATATTTTTCTTTATCTTTAATTTTTATTTAACTTTGATTAATGAATATATAGTAAAAATAAAGTTTTTAGGGCAAAAAAAAAATTTTTACAAAGAAAATTATAAAGTAATTATGATTATAAAATTTCTATTGTATTAAAACATTTTTCTTTCATAAAGAAAAGAATATAGTATTTACAAGTCTCAATAGCTCAAATTAATGTCAGTATATAATATGACACGTTTCTAGATGGTGCACTTAAACTTCAAGTATAAATCAAATAATTAACGAATTGATAATAAATTAAAATTTTTAATTTATTTAATCCTATTTCAATTCGGCATAATTTATATTTGAGCCAATATATTAGAAGTCTAATGAGTGACACACAATAAAAACTATTTGTCAGAAATTAAATTGAGACAATTAATTAAGTGTGACTTGATTGAATAAAATTTTAAAATTATCCTAAAATATATATGAAATATTATTAAGCGGAAAATTCATATTTTGCCATTATAGGGTTAATAGGATCTCCCTATAAATAAAATGTTATACCTTATATTTTTGGGTAGAGAGAAAAACCACGCAATTTATAAAACATATGTATAAAAAAACACAAAAAAACAAAGATAGAAAGCTAACACTCAAAGGCTTGATGATCTCTCTCTTTTAAAAAAAGTTTTAGGAGATTCCTCACTAGTAGTTTTTATGGATTAAAGGTTAAATACTTGGATGATTTTTAGTTTCTAATAACCTGCCTTAAAAAAACTAATCAAATCTCATAAACACGATTTGATCTTAGGGTTATTTTTGTATAATCCTTAAATGACTCTGGATTGTCTAATAAGATTTTTAAAACTCTTGAAAAAATTTTAAATTATTGTTTTAATTGTGTTTGTAAGCTTTCAAGAAACCAAACAAAAATATCATAAGGGAAGGTTTTAGTTATTATATGCATGGGTAGGCTAGCTAACTAAGTTGGTCTAGAAAAGGTCTCCCGCTACTTAGTTCACAATCATAATAGGCTGAATTAAAGCCTACAAAGTACAAAGAGTATAGACTAGGGCATTAGCACATCGACTATATACCATGACCAAATAGACTATCCATTTTTTTGGAATATGTTGATTTTTATAAAAAATCAAAACATTTTAAAGACATTTTAAACACAATATATGGTGTATTAAACAATTCTATTACCAACCAATCAACATTTTATGACAAAATCCAATGGCGATTCATTTATCCTATATGGGTTGATGAATAATAAAATTATTAATACATAATATTATTTCAAGGAAGATAATATTTCAAAAAAAATTTGAATGAAATAAAATAATGTATTAAGTAACTTTATTATCAACCAATCGACACTCTAGGATAATGCACAATAAAAGTTCATTTATCCTAGGCGGGTTTGTGAATAATAAAACCATTAATATACCATAACTTTGCAAAAGAGAAAAAATATTTTAGGATATTCTGAATACAATAATGTAATGTATTAGGCAATTTCATTACTTACCAATCAACACTCTAGAATAACGTCTATTGATGATTCATTTATTCTAAGTGGATCTATAAATAATAAAACTATTAATACACTCAAAATTGCATATTAAAACCATCAATACACAACATAACAAATAAAAATAACATCATCACACGACATCCAAAACAAAAAATAACATAACAAATAAAAACAACATCGCTATACATCAAATTTCACATCAAGACCAAACTATTACGTCTCGGATAAACCAATTACAACCTAATCCTCCTAACTTCATCGCAGGGTGCTGATTCCAACCTTATTCCATCTTAAAAATAAATCTCTAGCAATATTTTGTCCCTAGGTTTGCCACATAATGGTGTGAAACCCAACACTTCAAAAATTTTACAATAATTATAATTATATGCAATCAATTGAAAAATCATCAACAATAATCAATATTTTTTTTATAAAAATTCATTTTGTATTCAAAATTGAACTTCAAAAGTGGTTGAGGTTGATTAAAGAGGCTAGAACAGTAGAAGATTACATCAACATGTATAACACCACCAACACTGTAAGGTTGTGGCGCATGGTTACTCATTCCAGCTAAGGGTAGAGGCTTTGGTGGCTAATCGTGTGCCTTGATCCTTCCTCTTCCTTCATATACAGTGAGTTTCACTATTATTTATGGAGGGAGATTATGTCACTTGAAGGTTTGATTTTCTCTTTCTCTTTCATGTTCTCTCTCAATTTGTTTCACCATCTCCATTGCATAGTTACTGTCGTAGTAAATATGAGGGTTGCGAACAGTTATTCGAGAAGAGAAGATGGTAGCAATAAAGGCCTGATCTGGTGGTTGTGTGCTACAACTATATAGATGAGCTGTCAATACTATGTTTTGGTTTCGTAAAGAGAGAAGGTTGCATTATCGAGTTGTCAATGATGCTAGGATCTACCATGGTGGTCGGTGGAGTTGAGATATGTCGCTAGCATTGAAAGAGATTTAGAGAGGAGGTTATTTTAATGTCATTTCCCTCATAGTTTTGAAACCCGACCCGGTGGTCTACCCGGTCTAATGATCGGTCACGGGTCAGATGGGTTGACCCGGGTCAACCCAAAAAAATATCATACTTTAAAGTTACGACTCATCGTCGGGGAAATTCTACAGGTGTGTTTTAAAGGTAAGGTAGAAATATTGTTTTCTTCTTCCTTTATTTGGATTTCGTGGACTATAAAAGGGCACGTTGCTTCTAGATAGAGATTTTTTTCTTCTAATAATCAATATAAGAAGGCAGCTCCTTGAAGATTTGAATGGGACAAGCTAGCTCCTGTAGCTCCTGTCTTTTCTTGATTCAAGTCATTGTAAGCAGCTGGGGTTGAAGCTAGATATATATTGCATACTTAAGCTTTTGATCATATATGAGAAGTTTCTGCTGGAGGATTTTGGAGAATATTTGAAAACTTTTGTTAAGATATTAAAGTACAGATCGAAGATATCTAGCCGTTGAAGTAGGGTTGTCTTTTTGTTTTGGTAACTTAATTGAATTGCTATGATCTAGTTTGCAGTGTATCTTTTTTTGGCCCCAAAATTCTGGTAGCATCTGCTTGCCCTAGTCATTAAAAACAAAGGAGATGATGTCTTTTGTATCCCTTCTCTTCTGTTTCGAGATGATCTTTTCTGTTTCGACCGACAGCCACTTGAATACAAAAAAAGGAAGGTAGCCGGGTTTCAGCTGGGTTTACCAAGGTCGACCAGGTTCCGCCAGGCCAACCCCGGCGGGTTTTTTCTTAGACTCGGACCGGTCCTAGGCCCAGGTCGGCTGGGTCCCGGGTCGGCCTGCCGGGCCGGTCCGGGTTTCAAAACTATGATTTCCCCCTTGATTTTAGATTTTTCTTTGATTTTTTATTCTCCTTTCTCTTTCTCTTTTTTCTTCTCTCCCTACACAAAAATTTTATCTTTTTATGTCTTTCACTCTTTTTTTTTTCCTTTTTCTCTTTGGATTTTCTCACTTTTTATTCTTTTTTTTTCTCTCTTTTTCTTTCTTCCTACACACTATCTTTTTTCTTTAAAAAATTTCTTTCCTCTCTTTCTTTTTTTCTCCCCCTTGCCACTTTTTTTTTTTATGATGGGGTCCCTTAGTTACACACTACCTAATATTTTATCTTTTATTCCTTATTCTCTCTTATCTCTCCACCTTCTAAAACCTTCTACCCATTACTCATCTTATCACCTTATTTTATTTTTTTCAATCTTATCCCTTAGTTGTTTAGGAAGGGATTAGAAATGTTCATGTTAGTCTCTCATCCCTTCCTCAATTATCATTATGCTCAATAAAATTTCTCGTTGATTTTTTTATGATTTTCTTAGATTTTCTTTATTTTAAAAATTCAAAAACATGCATATGATAAGCATAAAGGTTGAAACTTATAAAATAGCCAAAATTAGCCAAATTATATCAAAATGCATTTTTGATTTTTAAAAAAAAATTAATTGAAACAGAGGGTCAAGATCGAGTAATGATACACCCCCACATGAATGGATTTTTATTTATTTATTTGATTAAAAAAATATTTAAATATTTATAATAATAAAATATTCCTTTATGTTATTGTTTTATTTTTTTTATTTAAGATCTTGAATTATATGCGATTATCATTTATATGAATTTTATACATAAGTACTCCAAAAATATTAGGTCAAGTTTCCCCCCATTTTCTTCTTCCCCTTTATACACGTTTTTATTTAACACCCAGCAAGTTTAAATAGTTCAGCATAAATAAAACCTTGTACATTTTTTTATTTGCATTCAATGTAGCCTGGCAACTGCTTTTCCTCATCTCTCTTTCTCATGCTCATCGTCTTACATCCCGGCGACAATAGCCTATAGTAAACTCAGCTAAACAATGAAGATGGCCATCAAAATAACTCAATTAACATCCAATATTCAAATAAAAGTTAATAAAATATTAAATTAGTCCTATTTTTGGTAATTACAGTTTTGATGATAAGTGACTTTATCAGTTAAATTTACATGATTCCCCAGCTCCAACCTTTTTGGTGGGTTTTCTGGAGAATCTCCTTGTAAGCAATAGTGTTTTCCATGTCTTGAGTTGATGAAGGAGCCATTAATTCTATACCCAGACTTTGGCTAATCCAGTTGGGCGTCGTGCACACAAGAGTCGATGAGCCCCTCTATACTTTGGAGAAGAAATAATATTTTAGTGAATAACGTGTGCCCTTCTTATGAAAACATTTTCCATGAATATTTTACTGCAAAACAAACGAAATCTAATTTCATTCCTTTCATAACTGTCCTTCTTTACGAGATCTAATTCTTCAGTCCATGGCACTTCATTTTGCAAGATGTTTTTATTCAATTCCTCAGACACGGTGATGATGCAAATAACTTGTAAAAGAAACACGGTGATGTAATTGAAAACCCTTGTTTATTTGGGTTGTTTTCGTCATGTATAAATATATCAAGGCTCGCGAAAATTTGATGACACAATGGTTGAATTAGAGCCCTCATTCTGACTTTGCTGTTCTTGAGGGAAGATGACAGGAACTTCAGAGACTGACAATCCCACGGGTGATGGATTGCTAGTTTCCCTTGCCGTAAAGCTTGATCCTAAGACACGATGGATTGATGACATTTGTTGTTGTTATATTCCTCTATGTCGCTCGACATTTGAGCTCGTGACATTGACGATAATGCCAAACAAACCTACCTACCTCTTTGAGAGAGAGAGAGAGAGATAGGGATTCCCTTTGTAGGAGGAGACTAAACAAAAACATCGTTTTCAGAGATAACTATAACCCGGGGGTAAAATCCTTAACGTCCTCTTTTAGGTGGCATTTGGTGTTATTTGTTGGGAGTAATTTCCTCGAAGATCCTGCTGAAAAAACATGAAGAACAATTCATTGGAATGATTATTTTAATATGGAATCCAATGAGAGGATTATTGTTTGTGCGTATTTTTAGTTTTTTTTTATTTTAATGTTTAGAATTGATGTATTCTAATTAAGGATACGAATTATCAAGGGTCTAATAAAAATTTATTTAAATCATTATCAACTAAATGGATATCTCTATCAATATTATTGATAAATGTTTATTTACATATATAGTAATAAACAATTTTTTATTTTTACAATATGCATTTTTGCCTAGTCTGCCAATTAGTGCTGGTTTTTTTTTTTAAAAAAAAAAAACAGCAACAAAATGATGATAAATGCATTGTTTGATGAATTGAGTTGGAGTGGTATTTTTAAAAAGAAAAAAAACTCACATACTCTATTCTTATTATGATGTTTTTATTTGCTAATACAAGAACAATAATAAAGCCTAAAATCATAAGTGGCATTCAAAATAAATCAATAGAGTTTAATTGTGCTATATTAGCAAATATTTTAGGTATTAACAATCAAGGCGCTTTTGTCATTGAAATGAAGATTATCCCTTGAGGTATTAACAAAGTGCGCTTTCCGGAGGGTGAGGTTTCCTCGAATCCAAAAAAAAAAATGTTGTTATAATATATATTGGTATACATGATTTTGCACCGGGTGCAAAAATTAAAAGTCAATACTTGTCTGAACCCATTAATAATATGTTTTGTAGATTAATTTATATTGATCAAAGACATCATTGTCTCAATATTTAAAAAAATAATATTAAAATACTGTGACTTTAAATTTTTATAAATCAAATCAGGTGTTTTACTAAGTTGATACGGTCACAATCAAGCGAGTTATATAAAATATCAACCAACTTGATTTAGTGATTTTAATAATCATGATACCCACAATGAAGCTAAATCTCTAAGATTGATGCCCATAATTATATGTAATGACTATTTTTTAGTTGTTGAATCAATTAAAGGTTTTTTTTCCAGTTTTTTCATTAAGATATCTTAAAATACATTCGAGGCATATTAATCGGTAGCAGCTTGATTTGTCTAAAATTCCAAGGATTGATATTATTATTTTTTTATCTGAGGATTTTATTTTTAAAATTTTCTTTGACTTCATCAAATCACTGTAAGAACATATAAATTTATTTTCAATTAACATATAAAAGTAAACCAAAATTATCGATTAAAAAAAAAAACTGAGTTGCCAGACGATGTACGTTTTTAGAATCACCAACCGGGAACCGTGGCTCACCAAACCCGTACGTGCGTGTGTGTGTTGTATTCTAAAGCCATATATGATCACACATATATTTGTCCGTAGACGTATAATGGTTCTCACGCACCCATCAATCATTTTCAATATCAATTTTTCCTTGTTCAAACTTCAAACTTGTACTGATTGGGGGAAAACTATGGTTTTTTTTTGTTTTAATTTTATTTTTAACATGACAAGTATACTTTCTTTGAGCAAGTCTGAGTCAAACTGCGGCCAAAACGCATGAACGGGTCAACACGGGCGGCTAACCGGCCCTTACTTGCTACAAGCCTTTTCCATCCACCATACAAAACAAACACGTAAAGTCTGTAAGAGAATATTATTAATCAAATTTGTTTCTTGAGGGATATGAGCGCCCTTTGAACTGTCAATCTCCCTGTTAATTCCTCTTATTACATGTTTCTTGAGGAATATGAGCATCCTCAAATCAGTTTACTTATGAATCAATGCTAAATCTTTTTAAGAAAAATATGACATTTACAATAACCTGAGAAAATTTAATATATTTTTCTTTCAGATGTTGAGCCATAGTCAATGAAAGGAGCAAATTTCTTTCATAGTCACTGGGTCAACTTGCTATATTCTATAGTGTAATGGCTATTTTCATTACTGTAGATTACAAAACAATATACATAAAACTATGCGAAGCGTTTCTTCCATGTTTGGTTTGGTCTACCTGCAGTCTGCAGGCCCTGCGATTCAACCATTTTCTTACAAGCAGTGTTTTTCTTATATGGGGTTGTGAGGAGGCTGAAGATATAAAGAAGAAAAGGAAGAAGACAGTAGCAGGTCTGATCATGAAAGAAGACGAAACTGATCATTTATGGCGGATTGTATTATTCATGTTCTTAATCTTGATTACAGGTACGTACTAATCTTTTTTGGCTTAGATTCTTTCTTTTCTTGTTCTAATTCCTAGGATTTGATGATCATGGTATTGCTTTATGCTTTTATAGTTGCTTTGATCGATAGTATAAGCCTTGAGCATGGCACGAGTACAATCACAACTCCCTAACTTCATTAATTACAAATAATTTACCTGTTCATGTTTATTATCCTTCCATGGTGTCCAAAAATATTTTCTGAAATCCTATATTCAAGGAATTGAGATGCCGATGACCTGACTAGAATGTTCTGTTTCTGCTAATTAATTGTAGGTTCAGTAGTAGTGTCTGGAGATTCGCTTGACACGGATAGACAAGTCCTTCTTGACTTGAAATCATTCCTCGAAGAACGAAACCACGTAAACAGAGGACAGTACTCTCGGTGGAACCAGCAGAGCTCAAATCCCTGCAACTGGTCTGGAATCCTATGCACACTTGATGGCTCAAGAGTTAGAGGCATTAACTTAGCTGCCAATAACATCTCTGGAGATTTGTATGGCAACTTCTCTTCCCTGACGGCCCTCACTTACCTCGATCTTTCTCAAAACACTTTGAGCGGTGCTGTTCCTGGTGACTTGAGCAACTGTCAGAATCTTGTTTATCTTAACCTCTCACATAACATCCTTGAGGGTGAGCTCAACCTGACTGGCTTGACCAAATTGGAGACTCTTGATTTGTCTACGAATAGGATTTTTGGTGGAATTCAGTTCAGCTTTCCGGGAATTTGTAACAACTTGATTGTGGCAAATGTCTCAGCGAATAATTTCAGTGGTGGGATTGATAATTTCTTTGATGGCTGCTTGAAGTTGCAGTATCTTGATTTAAGCTCCAACTTTTTCAGTGGGGCAATATGGAAAGGTTTTTCAAGGCTGAAGGAGTTTTCTGTGTCTGAGAATTATCTCAGCGGAGAAGTTTCAGGGTCATTCTTTGCTGAGAATAAGTGTAGCCTGCAAGTGTTGGACTTATCAGGAAACAATTTCATTGGTAAGGTACCAAGCGAGGTATCAAATTGCAGGAATTTGTCTATTTTGAATCTGTGGGGAAACAGTTTCACCGGAGAAATTCCATCTGAGATAGGTTTGATTTCAAGTCTAGAAGGTTTGTTCTTGGGGAACAACACATTTTCTCCGACTATACCAGAGTCTCTTTTGAACTTAGGTAACTTGGCCTTTTTGGATTTGAGCAGAAATCATTTTGGGGGTGACATACAGCAGATATTTGGGAGATTCACACAGCTGAAGATTCTGGTGTTACACGGGAATTCATATATCGACGGCATAAATTCTTCAGGCATTCTCAAACTACCTAATCTAGTTGGATTAGATCTGAGCAACAACAGCTTCACGGGTCCATTACCTGTTGAAATCTCTGAAATGCACAACTTGAAGTTCTTGATCCTAGCGTATAATCAATTTAACAGCAATATACCACAAGAATATGGAAATTTTCAAGGCTTGCAAGCTCTTGATCTCTCCTTCAACAACCTAAGTGGACAAATACCTTCTTCTCTTGGAAAGTTGAGGTCACTCTTGTGGTTAATGCTTGCAAACAACACGTTGACAGGTGAAATTCCGGCTGAATTGGGAAGCTGCACTAGTTTGTTGTGGCTGAACCTTGCCAACAACCAGCTCTCTGGGAGTATTCCGCGTGAATTGATGAAGGTAGGAATGGACCCCTCGCAAACATTTGAATCAAACCAGCAGGATGAAGGCATCATCGCTGGCTCAGGTGAGTGTTTGACAATGAAGAGGTGGATTCCTGCAGATTATCCACCATTCAGTTTTATATATGCAATTCTAAATCGGAAGACCTGCAGAAGCATATGGGATAGGTTGATTAAAGGGGTTGGCCTTTTCCCGGTATGTGCAGCAGGATCAACTGTCCGTACACTTCAAATCTCAGGCTATCTTCAACTGAGCGGCAACCAGCTTTCTGGAGAGGTCCCTGGAGATATTGGTAAGATGCATAGTTTCAGTATGATACATTTGGGTTTCAATAACTTGAGCGGTACGCTCCCTCCACAGATTGGACAATTGCCACTGGTAGTCTTAAACCTCACCAAAAATACCTTCTCCGGTGAAATTCCAAATGAAATTGGGAACGCCGAATGCATAAAGAATCTTGATTTATCTTGCAACAACTTCTCTGGCACGTTTCCTGTAAGCTTGAACAACTTGAGTGAGCTTAGCAAGTTTAACATCTCTTACAATCCTTTAATTTCTGGTACAATCCCAACAGCTGGGCAGTTGGCAACATTTGAGAAAGATTCCTACCTTGGCGATCCACTCCTGAAATTTCCCAGCTTTATCAACAATTCCATGGGTTCCCCGCCAAATCAATATCCAAAAATCGAGAAGAAAGAGCCTAAAAAGTGGGTTGCAGTTCTGGTGCTGTTCACAATGACTGTGGCATTATTAATTTGCGGACTTGCTTCACTTGTAGTTTGCATGCTGGTGAAAAGTCCAGCAGAGTCACCAGGATACCTCTTAGACGACACCAAACACCTCCGGCATGACTTTGCATCATGTTCAGGGAGTTCATCTCCATGGTCGTCAGATACAGTTAAGGTCATACGTTTGGACAGAACAGCATTCACTCATGCTGACATCTTGAAGGCAGCAGGCAATTTTACAGAAAGCAGAATCATTGGGAAGGGAGGTTTTGGAACAGTGTACAGAGGAGTATTGCCTGATGGAAGAGAAGTGGCAGTTAAGAAGCTACAGAGAGAAGGAATTGAAGGTGAAAAGGAATTTCGAGCTGAAATGGAAGTTCTAACTGGAAATGGCTTCGGCTGGCCTCATCCAAATCTAGTAACACTTTATGGGTGGTGCCTTGATGGTACAGAGAAAATATTGGTGTATGAGTATATGGAGGGTGGAAGCTTGGAGGATCTTATATCAGATAGGACGTGGCTAACATGGAGGAGACGTATTGACATAGCAATTGATGTGGCACGCGCATTAGTATTTCTTCACCATGAGTGCTACCCTGCGATTGTGCACCGTGATGTCAAGGCTAGCAATGTCCTGCTAGATAAAGATGGCAAGGCACGAGTCACTGACTTTGGTCTTGCTAGATTTGTTGATGTCGGGGATAGCCATGTGAGCACAATGGTGGCTGGCACCGTTGGGTATGTTGCGCCGGAATACGGACAAACTTTCCACGCGACTACCAAAGGCGATGTGTACAGTTTTGGGGTACTGTCAATGGAACTGGCAACAGGGAGGCGAGCTGTGGATGGAGGAGAAGAGTGCCTATTGGAATGGGCTAGAAGGGTGATGGGAAGCGGCAGACATGGATTAAGTAGAGCTAGGATACCAGTAGTGCTTCTGGGCTCAGGGTTGGCTGAGGGAGCAGAGGAGATGTGTGAGCTACTAAGGATTGGAATAGGATGCACGGCAGAGGCACCACAATGTAGACCAAACATGAAGGAGGTGCTAGCAATGCTAATAAAACTATCATGCTGATTTTAATTCATTCCTTGTGCTGATTTTCAAGATTAGATGACGATCATGAGTGGTCAGTTGCCCTCATAAGTTGTCCATATACAAGTCTAGCTACGCTACTCTAACAACATCACAGGAAAACACACTGCACAGATTCTGATTGTACACCAAAACATTCTTCATTTTGTTTGAGAGTTGAAAATTCACTCATGAGCAACGCTCTGAACCACAACTTCTACTTTCTTCCAAGTTCGTTCGGGATATTTTCCATTTCTCTTCGTATATTTGGGACAGCTGCTGTTCAAATATTGTAAGAAAAACCTAAAATCAAACCAAACCAATGACTTTTCCTCTGTGTCAAAGAATATATATTAGTTAGAGGAGGGTGTTCGGTGGAGGAGATTTCAAATTCCACGCATCTAGATATCTTGAATGCCTTTTTTGCTATAAAAAAAAATGTTAAATATAAAAATATTAATTTTCTTCCATCACATTATCCCCAACCCACGAATGTTATTTTAAATAGACAAACAATATCTTTACTTTTACCAATATTAATAAAATTGGTGTAGACTTGTAACTTATTTGAACAACTAATATATATTTTAATGATTTTACTACATGTGTGAAGTAATTTGGAAGCTGATTTATTATCTTATCGTGTAATTTTATTTCTTTTATAACGTTAAATTTATTATTAGATTCTATAGATTCAATTTATAAAGGTATAATATTATATTTGTATAAAACTTCCTTATAAACCAAACCCAATAAAAATATATTATTTAGATTTTTTATTTTAAATTAAACACAAATACTACATTCTCACCAATTATATTTCTTGCAATCATATCCCAAGACAACTATGAGAATCCAAAAGATCTATATTAATGCTTGTTTGGTATTGTTTATAATTATATCTGAGTGTGTTTTAAAATTATATTTACTTTAAAAAGTACTAAATTAATATTTATTTGATGATTATTTCGATAATTTTAATATATTAATATTAAAAATTAATATATATGTATATATATGTTGCATTCTTTTAATTAAAAGTAAAAACTATAAAAATATTAAAAATAATAAAAGATTTACAAGAATTCTTGTAGGTTCAAAATCACATCAAGATTTAACTTATCATTTTATATAATAATTATCTTCGAGTGATTTTTAAACTAGTCATTTTATAAAATGAAAAACTCAAAACAATTTAGTGAAAGTACTTTGAGACTCAATTATAAAAACTTTATATAAGCAAAATTCAACTTAATTTTATAAGAGTCGACTAAAAAAAAAAACATTTGTGAAAATCCTCTAAAACTCAAACACAAAAGAAAATAAAAAAGTCCTTTAAAATTTAAAAATTAAAAAAAAAATATCTGTGTGAGCTCTCTAAACCTCAATCACAAAAGAAAATATGAGAATTCTTTGAGACTTAAAAGTATTACCAGAAGGAATAAAGGTTTATAAGAGTTTTATTAGCTCAAAATAAAATAGGAATCTTATTGGGTTTAAATTTGCCAAAGTTTTAACAGCTTTCCTGGGCTAAAAAGGAAAAAAGTTTGCAACAGCCTTGCTAGGCTTAAAATAGAAAGAAATTTCCTGGGTTTAAATTGGCTAAAATCTTGGTAAAGACTCAGATTTGCTGGAGCATTGCGAGGCTAAAAATGAAAAATGTTTGTCGGAGCTTTCCAGAAACAGAGTCTTTAGATAGCTTCTTTATGCTTCTTAATGGAAAACAAAATTGTTGAACTTTGATGTTTCAAATTATTCAACATAATTTTGTCATTCTATACTACTAGACTAGGCAAGCATCTTTCCTGAATTTATAATGGGAAACGAGTTCATGATGCTTCGACTCTGAAGGTAACTGAATAGCACTTGGAACTATTAATTGGACAATTCATGGCTGTAGAATCCACACATCTGAAGAAGAAAAAATTAAAATGGAAAGGAGAATCCACTGCTAATGGGTCTCGTTCGATCTTAAATTGTGCATTCCTGTTTGCATTATGTCTAGTTGTAGCTCCTGTCACCTTCGCTTTGTTTCATAAAGCATAATTTCATCCAGGTTGAGAGTCGCCGAAGATTTAGCATCCTTCGATCTTGGGATCAAGATGGGCTCGCTTCGATCTTCTTTTGAGTGCTGTATCATCTATTTACCATGATTATGTTGGCGCCAATACGAAACTGTGCTATTGTGCCTTGTAAACGAAGTTTATGTCCTTCAATTCTTTTTCTGTAGGTATCGTGTTGCAGAGATAGCATGGGTACAGGATAATCCACCAGAAGGATTAGAACAAAGAACCGAAGTTTATGTTCTTATTTTTCTGGCATATTATATGTATCTTCATCTTATCTCTGTTTGTGTGTGCGAGTGTGCACGTTTATTATTTTCTTCTTTTTCTGGTAGCGAAGTGACAATTGGTGGGTTAACACCATATATTACAGGATAATCCACTCGAAGGGGAACAATGAATATCTAATCTGTGTGTATGTTTTCTCCTCTCTTCTTTTCTTTTCTGGTTTTCAAGTGATAATGAGAATGCGAAGACTGAGCCTTAAAGTACACTTTCTCTAGGTGCTAAAAGAGGATATGACGCGGACTGGTATATCTAAGAACATCAGAACAGGGCTGCAGGATGCAGTGAAAAAATGTGTAATTTTCATAGATCGGATGCTATGGAAATATCCATTTTTTATAACCAATAATCCTTCATCCCATGATCGTGGATCTCATTCTTTTTGTACAATATTTTAAACTGAATCCATCAAAATAGGAAAACTCATTTCCCATCTGTAGCAAGTCAAGTTCTTTGTGTCCCGAAGAGAAATACAAAGGAAACTGAGCTCATAAGCCCTTACCTTATTATTGTTAGTCAGCAGAACCACCAGTTGTCCCATTTTATTTATCCACGTGTCTATTTTCAACTGTCTCAAAATGTTTTGTCAAAACATGCTATGAAGTGTTTAGTTTTTCATTATACTTGTTAAAACCATATGTATTTGATGCTATGAAGTGTTTAGATTCGGTATAAGTTAAAACCTTTAAAGATCAGAAACGCCATAACTATAAAAAAATTCTCAAAATATTTAATTTTATATCAAAAGATGATTACGAGAGAGAATGACAATGATGAAAGGTTGGAGTAATTTTGGATGATGTGGTATTATATTTATTGCCTTTTTTTTAATCTTTATAAAAACGGGGCGAACAAATCTCGGATGAAGGGAATATTTAGTGTTTTGATCCAAATTTCAAGAGTTCAAATCCAAACGTAAAAGGGCATTAGCAGTAAGCAGAAACATGGCTAAGCAGTAAGCAGAAGTAGTGGTGTGGGTGATTAATTGATTATGAATATAAAACATTGGTTTGCAGGCATTTATGATTGTTTTTTCTGCTGCTGTTGTTGGTAGTAGTAGTGGCATACAAGGTTCAACGCGTAGCTCGCTATTAAGCTTGAAGGATCGTTTTTCTTACCAAGTCTTCTCTCTTACCGCCCATCCAATCCAATATTATAACATGACAACCCTGCACGTCCTTCACTTGCCTACTCCCAACTATCTTCTCTTTAATTGTTCAACTTCGCAGCCATTTTATTACGTGCAAAGCTAAACCACCCTTCAAACACCATCCAATGTCACCACTGCTGCTGCTGCGGCCACCGTTTTGTTAACAAACAACGTTACCCTTTCCTACACCACCTCGAGAGAATGGAAGGTCGACAGAACTGGCCAATCTCCTCCCTTTCTCTGCTTTTACTTTCCAATCTTTTTTTCATCCTTGTAAACTCCACTTCCGCAGTAGACTCTTCTTCTGTGGCTGCATACACACCTCCGGATAACTATCTAATTGATTGTGGATCACCGCAGGATACCAAGCTTGATGATGGCCGAACCTTCAAATCTGATTCTGCCTCGCGGAGTTACCTTGAAACCAATGAAGATGTACAAACTTCTGTCGATTCCATTTCCGTAAAAGGGTTTTCTGTCTCTTCTTCTGCGCTCCCTTTATTTCACAGTGCAAGGATTTTGACGGCTGTTTCAAAATATACATTTTACATCACTCGTCCAGGGTGGCATTGGGTTCGTTTTTACTTTCACCCGCTTCCTCACCCTGTATACAATCTAACCAGTGCTGTTTTCAGTATCACCACTGATGAGGTTGTCCTCTTACACGACTTCTTTGTCAAAGATAACTCCACACTGGTTTTCAAGGAATATCTCTTTAATGTTTCCGGTGATAGATTCTCCCTCCTTTTCAAGCCCAAGGAGAGATCTTTTGCATTCATCAATGCCATCGAAGTTGTGTCTGCCCCGGACGGTCTTATCTCTGATTCTGCATCCACAGTTCCCCAAGGTGGAACTTTAAATGGTTTGTTTCAGCATGCTTTTGAAGTGTGTTATCGGTTGAATGTTGGAGGACCAACCATAACTCCAATGAATGATACCTTGTCAAGGACATGGCTGCCTGATACCCCATACAACGTCTTTCCCCAAGGAGCGCAGAATGCATCTATTATTCCCAGTGCTGTCAAATACCAGCAAAGTGGAGCTACTCCATATATCGCACCGAGCTGGGTTTATGCAACTGCAGATGAAATGGCAGAATCTGAGACGCTGCAACCAAACTTCAATCTGACATGGCAGATGAATGTTGATCCTGGATTTTCGTACTTGATCAGAATGCACTTCTGTGACGTTGTCAGCCAGGCCCTTAATGATTTGTACTTCAACGTGTACATAAACAGCATGATGAGTGTGTCAGGTCTTGATCTTTCTTCCATAAACAATGCCCTTTCAACTGCATATTATACAGATTTTGTGCTCAATGCCTCGTCCATCAGGAATGGTTCCGTCAGGGTTCAGGTTGGCCCTGCTTCCGGCATGCAGTCAGGCATCTCTAATGCTATTCTTAATGGATTGGAGGTCATAAAGATTAGCAACTCAGTGAGGAGCTTGGATGGTTTATTTGGCGTTGATGGATCATCAGGTAGAGGACGTACAATGAAGATTGTTGCGGGTGTTGGGCTTGCAATGGGGGTGACAGCAATGCTGTTACTTGCAATTGTGTGCATCCGGTGGCAACAGAGGCCTCGAGATTGGGAGAAGCTAAACAGCTTCTCGTCATGGCTCCTTCCTCTCCACACCAGCCAATCTTTTTTCTCGACCAGCAAGAGCAGCTCGACGAGATCAAGCATCTTTGGTTCCCGGACAAGCAAAAGTGGTTATTCTAGCTACTTTTCTAATCAAGGTCTTGGCCGGTACTTCAGTTTTAGTGAGTTGCAGAATGCCACACAAAATTTTGATGAGAAGGCAGTGATTGGAGTTGGTGGGTTTGGAAAAGTTTATCTTGGAGTGTTTGAAGATGGAACAAAGATGGCAATAAAACGAGGGAACCCAGGATCAGAGCAGGGCATAAACGAGTTCCAGACAGAAATACAAATGCTTTCCATGCTAAGGCATCGCCACCTTGTATCACTTGTTGGCTTCTCAGATGAACAATCAGAGATGATTCTTGTTTATGAGTACATGGCTAATGGCCCCCTTCGCGACCACATCTATGGCTCAAAAAAAGCCCCTTTGTCATGGAAACAACGGCTTGAGATTTGCATTGGTGCAGCTCGAGGTTTGCATTATCTGCACACCGGCGCAGCACAAGGCATCATCCACCGCGATGTAAAAACCACAAATATACTTGTTGATGAGAATTTGGTTGCAAAAGTATCAGACTTTGGGCTTTCCAAAGCTGCACCAATGGAACAACAGTATGTGAGCACTGCCGTGAAGGGTAGCTTTGGATATCTTGATCCTGAGTACTTCAGGAGACAGCAGCTTACTGAGAAATCTGATGTTTATTCGTTTGGAGTGGTTTTGTTTGAGGTTTTATGTGCAAGGCCTGTATTAAACCCGGCATTACCAAGAGAGCAGGTGAATTTGGCTGAGTGGGCAATGCAGTGTCACAGGAAGGGAGTGCTTAACAAGATAATTGATCCACATATCGCCGGAAGTATCAACGAAGAATCACTGAAAACATACGTGGAAGCTGCGGAGAAATGTTTAGCAGAACATGGTGTTGACAGGCCTGGCATGGGAGATGTATTGTGGAACCTAGAATATGCCTTGCAGCTTCAGGAGACTTCCTCTGATCAAACTCAAACAGATCTTCCAGAGGATAAAAGCACCAGTCACATGATTGCCTTTGAAAAGCCAAATGGAAAAGTTTGTGGAGGAGACTCTGGTGTTTCTGTTAGTGATGATTCTCAAGTAACTGTTACTTCTCCTTTATTCTCTCAGATTGAGAATTTTCAGGGAAGGTAAGGAACTGATTACGAATTAAACAACTAAATAAATGGTAGCAGCATGCACTTGTTGGCGGTATATCTACGTCTCTATGCATGACCGTAGCTGCTCTCAGAAATGTCCTAAACGTCGGCCAACATTGATGCGGTGGGAATTTTTCAAACAAAAAAAATCCCTTTATTTCTTCTTTTTTTTCAGTATACTAAACTGGGTTGTTTGTAGATGATTCTGCTGGGCAGACCTGATTGCTTCTTATTTATCATTTTTTTATTTTATTTTTTCCCTTTAAATTGTCGTGTTTGGTTGCTTAATTAGTAATAGGGCATCATCATGTATAATTAATAGCACTCGACCAATGATCCAATGCTCCCATGATTATTATCCATTAATCAAGTATTAAAAAAAAAAAAATTGGAACTCAGATGACTTTGTGACTTTAAGAACAACGGTCTATCCAAGCAGAAGAGTCTAATTTTTCAGATCTATTATTAGTAGCAACCAGCAAGTTGCTCGCACGTTGTTTCAAATCTGCTTTTAAGATGCTTAAACTTATAAGCAATTAGAGCTTCAATTGGATTGTGGAAAGTTTTGGGAGAAATAATGTGAAAGCAGGAAAACCTCTTTTGTGTTTTTTAAAAATTTAAATTTTAAAAAAAAAATTATTTTTATTATGTTTTTTTAAATCGTTTTCACGTGTTGATGTAAAAAAAATATTTTAATTTATTTAAAAAAATACTTTAAAAAATAATCATTATCATACTCGTTATCATATTTCTGTTAAGGCTTTGATTTTACAAATTAACTCTTTTATTAAAAATATTCCAAGTTTTTTATATTTGAATATTAATATTACTTTCTTAATTTTAAGATTATGAGATAATTTTACTCTTTACATAGACTTTAACATCATAAAATATTTTTTTCTTAATTATATAAATTTCATAATAAAAATTTAAGTTTATTAATTTTAAGATAATATTTCATTTTAAAAGATATTTTTATTTTTATTTTTATTTTTTTAATATTTTGTTACCAAAATGATTTTCAAAATTATATAAAAAAATTAAGAGTGTTTATCAAAAAAAAAAAATATAATAAAAGTTGATTGATTCATATATCTTATATATTAAATATATTTTCTCATATACCCTATTAAGAATTTTCACTCTCATATGCCCTTATATATTCATCTTATATGCTCTTTTATCATTTTTAGATGAAAAAATGTTCTACTACCCGTACAATAAAAAATTAAAAAACCTAAAGAAAAAAAAAATAACTTGTAAAATCTTCAAAAATATGTTTATGACAACGAAACAATTTTTTGCAAGACATGGGTTCTTAAAACGTTTCATTAGCTTCCAATTATTTTTATAAATTATTTCAATATTTTGGGATGTTCTAAGTTTTATATTCCAGGTTTTATAATTTCTATTTTTTATATATAAAATTACTTTTTGAGCTTCTCAA